>Ga0182016_10000286_pt1 | contig 63256 bp, 51 predicted proteins | sample 712S2MmetaG_FD_120491 | JGI IMG/M metagenome (GOLD analysis project Ga0182016, IMG submission 120491) | Permafrost microbial communities from Stordalen Mire, Sweden - 712S2M metaG | ecosystem: Environmental > Terrestrial > Soil > Wetlands > Permafrost | place: Sweden: Stordalen | collected...
AGTGAAGGTCCCCACTGTGGCGCTCGTGCAAGCGTTTGAACCGTTGGTTCCTGCGGTTACAGTACCCCACGAGAAGATGCTGGAGCTGTTTGCATCGGTGGCCGAAAAGCCCAGGTTGCCAGGCGTCGTATCTGTAACCGTGAATGCGCTGCCGCTGGTATAGGAAGAAGTAGCGCCGACCGCGGAATAGGAAGTATCGCAGGCATTGATCGCCGCGCTGATGTTGCTGGCCAGGGTCGTGGTGACGTTGCTGGTGGCGTAGGTTCCAGCGGTGGAGCTGGTGCAGGCGTTGGAGCCGTTCCCGCCCGCGGTTACGCTTCCCCACGAGAAGATGTTAGTGCTGTTTGTGTCGGAGGCCGTGAAGGTGGGAAAACTGCCCACGGCTGTGTCGGTCACCGTGAAAGTGCTGCCGCTCGAATAGGAGGAAGTAGCGCCGACGGTGGAATAGGAAGTGTCGCAGGCGTTGATCGCCGCGCTGATGTTGCTGGCCAACGTCGCGGTGGTGGCACTATTGATGAACGTTCCTGCTGTGGTACTCGAGCAGGCGTTGGAGCCGGTGGTGGGGGTGCTTGGGGTGCCCCACGAGAAGATGCCGCTGCTGTTCGCGTCACTGCCGGAAAAGCCCACATTGCCAGGTTCCGTGCTGGTAACCGTGAAAGTGCTGCCGCTGGTATAGGAAGAGGTAGCGCCAACCGCGGAATAGGAAGTGTTGCAGGCATTGATCGCCGCGTTTATGTTGCTGGCCAGGGTCGCGGTGGAACTGCTGGTAGCAAAGGTTCCTGTAGTGGCGCTGGTGCAAGCGTCGGAGCCGTTGGTTCCGGCGGTCAGGGTGCCGTTTGCGTTTGACAGGCCATCGGTGGGAACCGAGAGAAAATTCCCAGGCAGAGCCTCGGTGATTGTGACCGTCGAACCGTTGGTAGCGGCCGAAATGCCGATGGCGGGATAGCTGGCAAGGCAGTTGGTGATCGCCGTCGTCAGGTTCCCTGCGCGTGTGGCGCTGCTGCTGGACGTGTTGTCTACAAATGTGCCGGCGGTCGCGCTGGTGCAGCCGTTCGAGCCAGAACTGGTCGAGGTCAGTGTCAGGGTGTTGGAACTCGTTCCCCCTGAGTAGGTAATTGCCAGGGTGCCAGAGGTGCTGGAGAAGTTGTTACCGGAGAATACTTCAGCGTACGACCCAACCGTGCCGCCGTTGCTCAGAGTAAGAGTATTTGCGCCGCTGGTAAGCGAGATGGTGGTGTTGGCCGCCGGAGTTCCCGCGGTGGTGCCAACCATGGTGGCATCCGTACCGCCGGCCTTCAGCGTAAGAGTGTTTGTTCCGCTGGTGAACGAGATGGTGGTGCTGGAAGTTGGCGTGCTGCCCAATGCCGTGCCAACGACGGTCGCACCGGTGCCACCGTTGCTGAGGGTGAGAGTGTTTGCGCCGCTGGTGAGCGAGATCGTGGTGTCGGTCGCCGGAGTTCCCGCGGTCGTGCCGGTGACGTGGGCATCCGTACCGCCGGCCTTCAGCATAAGGGTGTTTGTTCCGCTGGTGAGCGCGACGGTGGTGTTCGACGTCGGAGTATTACCCAATGCCGTGCCGACGACGGTCGCGCCGGTTCCACCGTTGCTGAGGGTAAGTGTGTTTGCGGCACTGGTGACCGAGATTGTGGTATTGGTTGCCGGAGTTCCCGCGGCCGTGCCGATGACGTGGGCCGCTGTACCGCCAGGGGTTAGAGTAAGGGTGTTTGAGACACCGGTGACTGCGATTGAAGTGCTGGTGGTTGGTGTCCCCGAGACCGTTCCGATGGCGCTTGCCGTGGTAGCGTTGGTGGTCAGGTTCAGGGTGTTTCCGCTATTCACCACGGTGATCGCGCTGCTGGCTAAGGGCACGCTCGAAAACGTTCCGGTCTGTGTGGCTTGCGCGGAGACGCTGGCAGTGAGCGGGACGCCATCGACCGTTGCGGTTTGGCCGTTGGTGGGGTTGCCGGTAAAGGTTCCGGTTTCGGTTGCCGGCGTGGGCGCGCTGGCGTCGAAGACTACGCCGTCGATTGTGATTTGCGAGCCACTGCCGATGGTTGTTGAAGTGAGCGACCCCACGGTCACTGTCAAATTTGCCGTGGTGCTGATGCTGCCCAGGCTCTGGCTCCAGTCCTTTTTCACTCCCTCAGGCGTTATCATTTTCCATCTTGGAACCCGGAGAGGGGCTCTGATCCCGATTGCATCGCCGCCGGCGCCAACAGACTGTTCGGGAGCTGCGACGGCTGGCCGCAGGGCCATGTTCCGTTTGGCCAACTGCATCTGGTAACGCGGGTCGCCGGTGATTTTCAGCCATTTGTCGAGCGTGCCGTTTTTAACGGCGTCTTCCATCGTGCCTGGATTGGAGAAGATGAGGTGATGGTAGCTCCAATCGTCGACATAGGCGCCCTTGGGCGCGGGCGACGATGCTGCATCCTGCGCACGTATGGGGAGGAGGCACGCAACCAACATCACACCCAAAAAAGCAGTGGCAGATAACCTGAATGAAGACTGATTGGCAATCAGCATGGCTGAAATTCTCCGATCCTGCACTGACACATTTGCATTTCCCTGCGTTCGACTTTCAGATTCGCAGCATGAGGAATCGCTCGATGGCTGCGGAGCATCTTGCGGCGCGATCGCCCTGCGGCGAGACGAGACAATCTCGCAGTTCAATTTAGCGGGGGGGATTTGAATAACAATTAGTCCACATTGTACTGCTCTCGCGAACTTTTGTTAGTCACAATTTGGTAACTTCGTAATGAAGCTGAACATTGCCGATACCTGCATCAACACCGCATGAATAGCGCCGAACATAGCGAATCGTTTTTTTCGCGACGTTGTAATTTTGCAGTGTCATTTAAGGTTCAAATAAGGTTCAAACAGGTAACGCTTAGGTAACTTCGAATAAGTCATCTCGTCACCAGTTAGATAATCAATGGTCACCACTTATTGAGAGCGACGCCTTTGGTCAGCCAGGCGTCTGACATCTGTCACGCAACTGACGAGCCAACTCACATGACCTTTCCTCACGCGAAACATATAGGCCGCTCAGAAATCGAACCGCAGGCTAGCGTCGACTAGTTCGGCGCGGCATCGGATCGCAGAAGCGCTTTGTCGGCGGCGCGTGCCATGTAGAGCGCCCCCAGGAGCGCGAACATCCAGCCGGAGACCGCGGGTCGGGGAAAGGGGTAGTCAACGCACGCATGCGCCATTACCGCGATCAGGCCCAGTCCCCACGGATGCCGGATTGCGGTGGGGATGGCCAGGGCAAAAGGAATGAGGACCAGAAGCAAAAATGGAACTCCTCCGTCGGCTGCAAATTCTGCCCAGTCGTTATGAGCGTGGTTGGCGTAAAACGGGAAATCCTGAATTGCAAATTGCTGGTAGACTTCCGGAAATGTTCCGAGGCCGAAGCCGGTGAGCGGCTTGTGCTCGGCCATATGAATGGCCGCAACCAGAAATTGTTTGCGCCCGGAAAATGGGTCGCGGGCTTCAAAGCGGTGCCATACATTCTGCGATCCGACGGCAACAGTAAAAACAGTTGCGACAACGGGGACAGCGACCAGAATTGCGAGAGTTGTGCGTGCATGCAGAAGGGTCTTGAAAGCGCGCAATTGAATCAGCCCAATGATCAGAACTCCCAGCAACTCAGCCGTCGAAATCAATGCTCCGGAGCGCGAAGCGGAACCAATGACCGAGGCATACAAGACACCGCCGGAAAGCGGATACCACCAGGATTTAAATCCCTCGCGAAGCGCTCTCCAGAGAGCGATGGGCAAGGCCAATTCCACCAACTGCGCGTAGTTGTTGTGGTTCGGGAAGGTGGCGTAGACGTCGGGGTATCCTGAATCGAATATCCATAGCACGCGGCCCTGAGATGTAAAGAGTTGTGTGAGGCAAAGCACCGCAAAACATGTGGCGGCGGCGAGAATAGCGCTGACAAAGTGGCGACGCGCCTTACTGGAGCGAGCAACTGTCTGGCTAAGAAACAGCACGCCGGCCAGCGCTCCCCATTTCAGGATCTCCAGTCGAGTTTCATAGCTGGATACAGTGGTGTGAGCGACAATTTGCAGCAATCCCCACAGCGGAATGATGTAAATAAGACATGGCGTCAGGCCGCCTGCAGCGAGTTCCCCTCCCCGGCGAATACTCCAAAGCAAATACCCGGCAAGAAGCACATAGATTCCAATTTGAAAAGATTGAAGGGCCCATGCCTGCTTGACGAAGACGGTGAAAGTTGAGAAGAGGAGCAGCAGAAACAAACATGCGCCGACCACGGCGGGAGTGTAATGAAGGCCTGTATTGGTCACGCGGCTGCCCTGGACGTTGACGCGAATTCTTGTATTGAGCGACGCACCCATTCCGAATCTCGCTTTCGTTTCCCCGGCTAGGCGCGATTCCCTGGTGCCTGCTGAATCCGCGGCGGCTTGTATTTTTCTAATCTGCTTCATGAACCATTTCCGACATCAGGGGATCAACTGGGTCTCAACTCAACTCGCGCTCTGCCGATAACTTCAACAGCCTCGACTCCGGGGCGGTTGGAGGACAGCATGAGCATGGGTTGCGGTGCGGCATTCGGCGTGGCGCTGGTCATGGGAGCATGGTCGTGCGCGGCACAGAAGGCTCCAGTTTCAACCGACCAGCTACCGCAAGCCCCACACCCGCAATTAGCGCTGTCCGCGGAGGGAACTCCGCCCGTCATCTCCTCGCGGATGATGCCCGGACTTCGATCCGCGGCCGCCTTCAGGCCCGCGCATTCCGCCGCCAATCCACACATCATCGACGGCCAGTTCCTCATGTTCAATGGATTACATCTGGGGATGGCAATCCTCGATGAACAGATGACGCAGCGTTGCATCGCCAGCCATCAATGCCGGGAAGGCAATCCCCTGATGCCATCGTCGCAAGCGGGACAACTTACGGTTGATTTGGCGCTGGTCTCGTACGGTGCTGGTCTCAGCTACCGGCTGAAAAAGCACAAATCGCGCTGGTGGTGGCTTGGCCCGGCATCGGGTATTGCCAGTCACACAGCTGGGGCCGCAACCGGCATGCTGCATTAACCGGTTATTAACCGGCCTGGGGCCGCGTGCAACTTTCGTGCTCCAGAAGAGTTACTGCCGGGTCATAAACGACTAATCACTTGATAACGCAGGCTGAGTAACAATCTGGTTACCGGAACGCGATAATTGCTGTGACTCATAGACGACCGAGTCGTGCAGAGTTTATGAGCGCATTGAAACAGCCTTGCACTCGCGCTGAGCATATGCAATTCTCTGTGATAGCGATACCTTTCCTCATAGTTTTTGCGAACAGCAGCGATACGCGAAATGCTGTGGACGCAAAATATTGTAGAAAGACTTTTCCCAGATTTCTTATTCAAGCGAGACCCCCTTCAGAGGTCACAATGACAAATCAACCGTGGAACGTTTTGCACGTAAGTGCAAATCATGAAAAGAAAGTCGCGCAGCATCTGGCAGTGCGTTGTTTGGAAAACTACCTGCCGCTCTATAAGGAACGGTCGCGATGGACAGATCGCGCAGTGACCCTCGAGCGGCCGCTTTTCCCAGGGTACGTTTTCGTCCGCTTCACTCCTGCCTCCAGACTTTCAGTTATCTCCACTCCCGGCACGTTGAGACTGCTGAGCGGTTTTGGTGTAGAGACCGTCGATAGCGCTGAGATAGACCGGATTCGGCAATCTCTCGACAGCGGGTGCGTCTTAAGGCCTCATCCCCGAATCAACACTGGAACGCGGGTGCTGGTCTGTCGCGGCATCTTCGAGGGAACCGAAGGAATTGTCACCGAGCTTCGTCGCGATTGCAGGGTGATTCTTTCTCTGGCAGGCGTCCGGCAGTATTTTTCACTCGATGTCGATCTTCGCGATATTGAGGTTCTGGGCGAGGTTGGGAGATGCCCCGATGCGGAATCGTCAGCTTACTCCTGCCAGCTTCAGTGAAGATGAATCTCTTGGACAGAACATATTCGCTGTGAAGGGCTGAAATGGAACCGATCGGCGTTTCAACTGAGCGGCTGAGTCCCGTGAGCGCGAAGAGTACCTAGATTCAAGCCGATAAGAATACCTGCCGCGATTCCCAGCACATTGATCACCATGGCAGCAGAGTCCATGGGGCGGTTGGCTGCGAAACCGCGCAGAAGCTGCAAGCCAACCGATAGAATTGCGATCCCTAAATCAAGAGTGAGAGCAGTACGGCGCATCCATGCGAGCAACGGGATGGTGGCGGCAACTGCAAATACCAAAAAGTGCGCCCAGCCGCTATCTATATTCAGGCCGAAAAGGGGTCTTTGCAGACTGGCGCCGGGAAAACACGAAACCAGCGAAATCACGCCGATAAGAATGCACCAGCAGATTCTCAGGTTTGGCTTAGTCAGCATTTGCATACACAGGCAACTCCACAAGTTCCGATTCCAGGCTTTTCAGCTTGTTAGAGACCAGTCGGGATGTGCGGTCAATAAAGAGAACTGCTGTCGCCCCGCGGTCAGTAACGCCGGGTGTGCGATTCAAGTTGATATAGCCGTGGCCTGGAAACTCGATACGGACACGCCAGCTTGAGCCGGCTTCTCCGCGGCATACCACGCCATCAAGCTTGAGCTCAGACCCGGTGAAGCCGAACTGGGGGCTCACACGACAGAGCACTTCCCACGATTGCTGAAGCGTAGCCGCACTTGAAAGCTCTTGTTCGAAACCGATCAGGACAAGCTCCGCATTGAGAAGGCGGCGAAAAGATCCGTCGAAGGCCAGCTTTCCGGCAATGCTGAACTCTCGATAGCCGAGATGCTGAAGACCCAGCAGGGCGACCAGGGAGACCAGCACGATAACAAATCCCTGATACTTCTGGTGTATTGCCGTCAGCATGAGGGAGGCTGCGGCAGCCAGCGCGCAGCACCCGTAGAGAACCAGCACAACGCGGCGAGGCGTCAATCCCCTGCTCAGCAGCTTGTGGTGAATATGGGACCTGTCAGCGCCGAAGATGGGCTTTTTGGTGAGGAAGCGGCGTGCGACGGCCAGCGCGGCATCAAGAAGAGGAATGGAGAGCGCGAGCAGAGGCGCGGTCATGCTGAGCAATGTGCTTGACTTCTCGCACCACACAAGGCCGTAGCAGCCGAGCAGAAAGCCAAGGGTCAGGCTGCCGCAATCTCCAAGAAAGATAGATGCAGGATTGAAATTGTAGCGGAGAAATCCGAGCAAGGCTCCCGCCAGGGGCGCAGTTGCAAACACCAGTTCGATGTTTTGGTGGAGCAGGCCGGCAATCAGCGTGGTGATGGTGGCGAACAGGCCGATGCCGGTTGCCAGGCCGTCGACGCCGTCGATGAGGTTGACCGCATTTGAGCAGGCAACAATCCACACCACGGTAATAAAGAAGCTGGTGGTGACGGTGAACGGATGACTGTCGATGGAATAAAGGCGGATGCCGGCTTGCCAAGCCAGAATCGCCGCCAGGATTTGAGCAGAGAGTTTGTACCACGGGCGAAGATCGAAAATGTCGTCAGCAAGCCCGACCGCGAAGATGACCAGAACGGCCGGCAGCAGTCGGACTGCAAAGGGCGCACCAGAACGTACGATATGACCAGCGCTCAGCCTGACGATGAGCAAGAGCGCGTAGGCACTGACCGTGGCGGTAATGACCGCGATTCCGCCGACGCGCGGAATCGGCAGCTTGTGGGTCTTGCGATGCTCGTCTGGCCGGTCCACCAGACCGAAACGCAGTGCAAGATTCCTGACTTGTGGAGTCAGGATGAGCGATAGGGCGAACGAAGCGAACACGAGAAATATGACAGAATACATGGCTATGTCTCGATTCTTATCGCAGTAAACTGAGCATTGCGTTCTTCATGGTTAGGGGCTTGCGAGCGATGACGCGGGGCATATTGTCCGTCGCAGGAGGGGTAAGGTTTGTGAGGGCTTTCAGCGATTCATCATTTGTGGACCGGTTATGATTCGCGTGGTGAGATGCTTCAGGAATTTGACTTTCAACTTCTGGCAGCCTTGGGCGGCGTAAAGATGAGGTTGGGAGAATCGCTTCGAATTTTTCCCGACTGATAGCCGAGCCAGCTCAGGAAATCCGGGACCATGCTGCTATTGTCCTCAACGATCAAGACGGGAAGATCGCGCTCGATCGTGTTGCGCATGCCGTTCAACACCTGCATCTCGTGCCCCTCGGCATCAATTTTGGCGAGCGATATGCGGTTCGTAATCTGCAGAGCATCGATCGGGATCCCAAAGACATGCATTGCCCCGTTTTGACTGACGTGAGCTCGTTCGTAATTACGCAGCCCGACTTGCTCCACAGGAAGTTCAAAAGATAACGTTCCGGTTTGTTCTGAAGCAGCGAGATTGAGCACCGAAACATTTTGCCAAGGCGCGTATCTCGCGCTGACCGATGCAAGAGTTGCCGCCGTTGTGGTGATGGGTTCGAATGCCAGCACGCGTCCGGATGGTCCGACCAATCGCGACAACAGCAGAGTGTACTGGCCCACATTGGCGCCGACGTCAATTACCCAGTCTCCGGCTGAAACAAAATGGGCAAGGATCTCGGCTTCCGGTTCATGAGGAGAAAAGTTTCCATTTCGGGCCCGCAACAGAAAACGCATCCGCCGCATTTCTTCCTGCAGGGAGCCTGGCAGCATGGATGCAAGTCTTCGAATCATGGGCGGCCTTATCCTGGTACACGACCAGCAATGCACAGTTACGCGGATCAAGAAACGCTCCGGCTATGGCCATGACAGCGTTTGCTTAAAAACGCATTCAGGTTGAAATCATGCAGCCCAGCGCAATGTCCGGCGAGGCTGGAGCATTAAAGCAGACTGCGCCGTCAGGATGAGGCCGGCCGGTCGCTGCCGACATGCGCCGGGCGTAACGATGCGAGCGTTTGCGCGGCGCGGCGAATCGTTGATAACGGTCGGCAAACAGCCAGCGAGGCAAGGCGGAGAAAACCGCGAACCGGCTTGCCGCTAGCGAGCAGAATCCTTCCCGTCCGGTACTGGGTCAATTCCCATGCTTCAATCGACCAACGGCAACGATCGATAAAGGAAGCACTCTGCACGAACGATTTGAATCCCGGTTCGGGTATCCCCATGCGACGGCATGTCGAGAGATATGCTGCGTAGCGATTGAAGCTGACAAGTTCGCGGGAGCGCGCCTGACAAAGCTGGGCAGCGTGCAACCGGTATTGAAAGAGAACGCGATTGAGGTTCGCAGCGCGTCCCCGCTCGCACATGCGGAGGCAAAAATCGATGTCTTCACCAATGATCCCGGTCGGATAACCGCCGCAAGCAACAGCGGCCGCAGTGCGAAACATGAGACTTGGATGGCATAGTCCTGCCCGCCCCTTCAGCAATCGAGCCCTGATTCCATCGTGACCGCACGGAGCTGCAAGGGCTTTCTGAGCCACGTTTCCTATCAGGAACTCAATTTGCGTGCCGACCATCACAATCTCCGGGTGGGCTTCCAAATACCGGAGTTGCGAAACGAAGCGATCAGGGATTGAGATGTCATCTGCATCCATGCGTGCTACATATTCAGTCTGGCATCTCTTTAATCCGGTATTGAGAGAAGCACCCAAGCCTTCGTTTGACTGGTTGATAAGCACAATTCTCGGATCATTGAGGGATCGAAGATATTCCTCTGTACCGTCTGTGGATCCGTCGTTGACGATGATGAATGTAAAGTCAGCGAACGTCTGGCGCAGAACGCTCTCCACCGCATCCGGCAGGTAGGGCATTCCATTGTAGACGGGAAGAATAACGGACAGTTTCAGGCTCATCTGTTCAGTTCCAGGTGCACGCAATTCCTATTTCGGCGCGATCTCTCGCTGTAGACACTTCTTGAAGTAGACTTCGCTCGCCAATCGACCCTTCCGGTCCCATTCAAATTCCCGGCTTCGATCGAGCGCGCCACGAGCGAGACGAATTCGGACCGGCTCATCATTCAAGGACACAATTGCATCACGGATTCCCTCAACGATCTGACGCTTTGAAGATGCTGGAACCTTGATTCCACTTTCCGGTGTGATCGCATCTTTGAATCCGCAGTGGTCGGGACATACGACCGGAAGGCCATTGGCCAGGGCTTCTACGAGTACGGTGGAAGTAAGGTCGTAGACGCTGGTGATCACGAGAGCGTGTGCTTTTTGCATCCGCTGCAGGACGATTTGACGGGGAACCTGGCCGAGCCATTCGCAGCGGCCGGCGACCCCATATTTCCGCGCGATTCTCTGCCACTTCGCTGTGCATGGCCCCGCGCCGGCGATTGCGAGCCTCCAATCAAGTTCAGGAGGAAGCAGCCGCAATGCCTCCAGCAAGAACGGGAGCGCCTTTCCCGGGAGATGATTGCCACACCAAAGCAGAGCGAGCGGCTCGGACGGGAATCTGGAAACCGGCGCTTCTCGCGTGACTGGCGGAAGACCAATCTCGCTGATAACGTGCGCATCATGGCCGTAAAAGCGACCGATCTCTCTCTGGATTCCCGTGGTGGCGGCGATGATTGCCCCGTCGGCTTTTGCGAATGCCAGTCCAGGCGCTTTTTTCAGTCGCCGGTCCAGTTCGTTTAAGACATTTCTGACCGCATAGTACAGGCAACCGCGCACTCCAAGGGCGGGCAAGAGCGCCCACGTAGTTTGCTCGAGGCCACCAATCGGACCCCAGACAAACGGCGCATCGAGCTTCCACAGTAAACCGGGCACTCGGAATCCCACATAGGTCAGCTGATGGACGATATCAAAGCCGATTCTTTCGTGAAGACGCTTCCCTACTTCAAACGCATCCCTTTGCCATTGGTTTTTGTAGGTATACAAATATGCGGGATGCCAAATCTTCTCGGCCCACAGATAACGCGTTCTGGGTATGTAGTGAAACTGAATCCTGCTTTTCAACTCGGGACGGCGCAATAACTCCGCTTCGATTTCGTCCCTGCATTGCGCTCCAACGAGTACCCACAGGTCGTGATATTTCGAGATCGCCTCGACCCATCCCCATCCAACTCCAAACTCAGAGCCTCGAGCAGGGCTGCATGCATAAGCGCTCACCAATACCTTGAGACGAGGATGTCCAGGCGAACCGCATGTTACCTGCGGTGAGTCCGCGGACCCTTCGGCTTGGTTTTGAGTGAGAGAAGAGAATGAAGGCGGCATAATTGCAGCGGAGTGGCTTGCTTTGACTCCCGCGACGAAGAAGTTTTGTCAGGCTACGGGTTCAAGTGGAACTGCACTCTCCAGCGAGCTGGCATGGAAGAGCATGCGTGGATGCTGCCTTGACTTCTTCCGAGATCGAGGTAAGGAAATCGAAAGAACTTCCATATATACGTACACAGCAACCATTACCAGCAAATCGACACCGAATTCAGCCGAGGTGGTTTCAGGGATGGAGCGAACGGTGAAAAACATCATAACTGTTCCGCATTCAATCAGACACATACGATCTAACGGACTGACCCGCTTGCGTCGTTTTTGAAGCTTGAAGAACAACGCCCAGCCGGCGACCCAGGACAGCAAATACGGAACTGAACCCACAACTCCTGAATTCAAGAGCGCCGAAAGGTAGGAATTGTGGACATGCTCATAGATGATCAAGCGATCTGCCCATTGTCCGTAGCCGAAGAGCGGTGCATCCTCAAAGGCGGCCACGCCGTGCTGATAGGAGCGTGTTCGGCCGGTCATGCTGAGGAATTCGTCCCGCGACTGGCCCCTCTCGAGGTAATCGGTAACCTGCTGGGACAGGGTAGCTGGCGAATCCAGAAGAAGGACCACGACAATCGAAAGGATTGCAAATGGGAGAGCGTAGCGGCGCATTCGGGACGAGAACAGCAAGGCAAACAGCAGCGCAGCGGCACAGCCAAAGATGGCTCCCCGCGACTGCATCCGGTACACAATAAAGAAGGCGCATGCGGAAAGGCCGAGATATGCGGCAATGGCGATGACACGGCGGCTGTAGTAAGCCCGAATGAGGCAGACCAGGCCGGGAACCGCCGCCCACCGGGCGACTCCCGAAGAGCGCGCAAGACCCTCCGTGGCTTGATAAACTGCGCCGTAGGCTGTCGCGCTGTGACTGAATATAACGTCGCCCGCCTGGCGCGCGATAATCGCTGCGACAATGAAAGCGCCGATCCAGGTGATCTGGAGCATCTGCCTGGCAAACCCGAGCGGGTCGTAGCGATCGACGAATGTCCATGCAACCAGGATCGCAGCGAAGAAGTTCATTGACCAATACAGGGACCACAGCGGGTGTGGTGAAAAGATAGCCGAGATCGCGGCAAAGCCTCCGTACCACAGGAGGAGACTCGACGGGCCGGCTTTGGAGAGATAGAGTTTCCTGCGGCGGAGGTGGACGATGCAGGCAGCGGGAAGCACCGCGAATGGGAGACTTGCACGAATCATGAGCTGCCAGGTGTCAAAGCTGGTGGGTGGAACGATTTCCCAGAATCCTGAATTCAGGTTGCACCAGAGACACACCCACAAAATGAGCGCGGCCACAGGCACATGCCGCCACCATGATTTGTGAGTAGATATAAATCGAGGAGTTTGTCTCATTGACCTGGCCAGTTTATTTCGATTGAAAGCAGTGTTCTTTCGTGCAGCGCATCCGGCGCATGTTGGATTTCGCATCGCAGCAAGGCAGGATGCAGCGCTGCGGCAAATTCACCTTGATGCATCTCTTCACCCGGCATCTCACTGGGATTCGAGTTGAAACGCAAACTGGCGCAGGAGAGGCGCCCAGTCAAACTTTTCTCTCACCAATGCCGCAGCCTCAGATGACAGGCTTTTTGATAGCGATGGATCAGAAAGCAGGCGAGACAGGGCGACTTGGAATTCAGCAGCCGTTTCAGCGTAAAGCACATGCTTGTCACCTTCAAGACCGAGCCCTTCCGCGCCTTTTTTCGTCGATACGACGGGCAGTCCCGCGGCCATGTACTCCAGAATTTTAAGCCGTGTTCCACTCCCCTTGAAGATGGGTGCAACTCCTGCACGACAAGCGCAGAGCACGGTGTTCAAGTCGCTCCGAGAGATTACGCCGGTATTAATCAACCATGGCGGTGAGTCCGGGGGAGCCCCGCCCGTGACCACCAGGCGCAGATTGGGCCGCTGCGAATGTAACTCGGGCATCACCTGTTCCACCAGAAACCGCACTGCCTCAGTGTTGGGGGGATATGCATAGAGCCCCATGAAGAGAATCGATTCATCCGTAATTCCATACTTGTGTCTTACGGAGTGAATCTCCTCGGGCGTCGCATCATAGGCGCTGCAATCGACTCCATTTGGAAGAAGACCGGGCAGGACTCCATAGAGCGAAGAGAAACGATGCCGGTCGTCTTGCGAAACGGCAAAGCTCTGGTTACATGATTTCAGAATCTGACTTTCGGCCCAGCGAGTAACAGAAGCAATAATCCGGTTGCCTCGCTGCTGCCGGATCAGATACTCGATGTTGTGGGCGTGGTAAGCAACCCTCACACCGGGCATCGTCATCTTGAGCACAAACACCAGAAGCAAAAGGTAAACCGCCCAGGATGCTCCTTCAAGCACGATATGATCGGGCTTGAACCGGGCCACTTCCCGCCTTATCTGTGCAATTGCCCGCGGCATATTGGCAAGTTTTCCCAGCCGCGATGAAGCGTGCTGCCGCAAGCTGACAATGGTGAGATTTGCAATGTTCTCGATCGACGCCCGCTCAGAGAATTGCACCAGAAGCGAGGTGCACGGCGTAAGCCGGGCACAATTAAAGGTCACGTATGCCGCGCCGGAAGCGGGGGGATAGGCCTCGTAGAGACTGACAAAAGCAATCCTCATCGATTCACCGCGGCTCGCATTTCAGCTTTGATCGCATCACCGCGCCCATCAAGATTCCCTTTCATTCGGCTTGCGAGCGGAAACCAGCAGGTTATCGCTGAAGCGCAGACCACGTAGAGACCCAAACGACCACTCCTGCCAGGTGTGCGCCGGTCGCCCAGGCAGCGAACCCTTATCAGTAAAACGAAATCCGATGGGATCGAATCCCGCCTCGGTGAGGACTCTCAACAGATCTTTCCGCACCAGCGGGGTGATGTGGCCCGGGTACCAGCCCTTGTCGAATTGAACAAAGTGTCCGCGAATCGCCAGCGCGAGCAAGGCACGGATACACTCGTTGTTCGGGGTTGTGATAATGACGTGCCCGCCTGGCCGGCAAAGACGAAACAGTTCGCGTGCAAGAAATCTGGGGTTTTCCAAATGCTCAATAATTTCGGAAGCTACGATAACGTCAAAATAGTCATCGTAGCCGGGGATAGACTCGTTGAGGTCCTGTTGCAGCCATTTCGATACGTTCAAACCTGTCGGCCGGTCGGGCAGAAGGTCTACCGCAACAACTTCGCTGAAGACCGGCATCTCGAGCAGTCTGCGGGTCAGGTTGCCCACGCCGGCGCCATAATCCAGAACCACGCCGCTCATCCGGCGCGCAGCGATTTCCTGGTCAATCATCGCGTAGATGTGATCTCCGCTTATGCCTTGGGTTGCTACAGCGGAATTCATGCGCCAGGACGCAAGACTTGAAGCGCTCAGAGATGTCGGCATGTTTGCCCTCATTCAATTCGGGTTGATTTCGGTTATGCTGGGGAGGTATCGAGAGCAGTTTCAACGTCGGGCGCGCACTGGCCCTCTGGCAACGTTGAGACAATGGCTGCCACGCTCGCCTCTATGAACTTTTCGGCGCCAAATATAAGGGAACGGCAAGCCAGATGAGCGCGCAAAGCACTCTGCTTCTCTGGGCTTGACAGCACGGCGCATATCTTGTCCGCTGCATCGTCCGCGTCGGAAAATAACAGGCCGGGATCACTTAGGACTTCAGCCTGCCCGCCGTTATCCGATGCAAAAACAATCGCGCCGGCGCTGACCATTTCCGCTACCGAGATGCCAAACGGCTCCGCACCGCGCGTCTGGATGCCGAACCGGCAACTGGCGAGGATCTGAGCCTTTCTTGCTCCGCTCACTCGCCCCTCGGTAACGATCCAGTCCGCGCGTTCCTCGCAGAGGCGCGAGATTCGCTTTCCGTAAATGTCGTTTTCAATTTGTCCGCACAGGTGAAGCCGAAGGTTGTGACCGCGCTGCCGCACAGCGTCCAAAATAGCAATGGCAAGCTCCACCTGCTTCTCCGGAACAATTCGGCCGATCATCGCAAAAGCCTGTTCTTTCTGGTCCCAGGGAATATCAGGGAATTTTTCCCACACGGGAGGATAGACGACTGCCACCGAATCTGCGCCTCCAACCTGCCGTATGAGGTCCGCGGTCCAGTTGGAGTTGGCAATCACCAGATCGTCACGGAGCAGATTCCGCCCGGAGGGTCTTCCGTAAGCGGTAGCTATTCTCAGGTAGGCCTTGCGCACGATCGTATCGCGATAAATGAAGCCAGGAGAAGGTGGATCGAGTTTCTCGCGAAGTTTCCGATGCCAACTGAAATCAGCGATGAAATGAATAGCCGGCAAGCCCCAGTCCGTCGGGTTGTAAGCGCTGATGCGCACATCGTATTCGGCCGCGATCTGACGCGCGAAACGTTGAAAACAGGCGCCCCGCAGAGCCGCCGCGCTTTGGCCGCGCACTGCGAACGGAACCGGTGCAATTCGAATTGTGACCTCGTCATTCACGATCCGAGTCCCGTAAAAAGCGTTCAGTGCTGCCAGATCCCAGCCTGCGGTGGTCACAACGGTTACTTCGAAGTCCCGCTTAAGCGCTTCGATCAGCCACATCACGGCGGCTTCAGAACCGCCGAAGCCCAGCCTCGGGTGGCCGATGACGATTTTCCGGCGGCGTCGATCACTCTCTGCCAACCAGGTCTTGCGTGAAGCGACCTTGATTTGCGTCTGCGCGTCTTCAATGAACTTGCCGGCGCTGAACATATGGGCGCGCTGGGCTAGATGCGCTCGCATGGCACGCTGCCTCTCCGGGCTGGAGAGGACGGTCCCGATCCTGTCCGCCGCCTCGTCCACATCGCCGAATAGAAGTTCGGGATGCTGAATGACTTCGGTCTGCCCACCCTCGTTTGAGGCAAAAACGATGGCGCCCGCTTTTACCATTTCCGCGACTGCGATGCCGAAGGCCTCGGCAGCGCTGGTTTGAATTCCAAACCGGCAATTGGCGAGAATCTCTGCCTTCCTTCGACCGCTCACCCTTCCCTCAGCGATGATCCAGTCCGCGTGCCGCCGACAGAGGTTCGCGATCCGCTTTCCGTAAAGGTCGTCCCCAATTGCTCCGCAAAGGTGAAGGCGTATCTCGTGACCGCGCTGCCGAACAGTTTCGAGGATAGCGATTGCACGTTCCACCTGTTTCTCGGGCGCAATGCGACCAATCATTACAAACGCCTGCTCCTTTTGCTCCCATGCGATCTCTGGGAACTCAGTCCAGACGGGTGGGTAGACAACTGAAGCACACTCCACTCCGCAAAACTGCTTCAGGAGGGCGGCGGTCCACTGGGAGTTGCCAATGACGCGATCGTCCTGGAGCACATCCCGGTTGGAGGGCATTTTGTAAGCGGATGCCAATTTCAGATAGAGCCTGCGCAACATCGTATCTCGATAGATAAAACCCGGAGATGGGGGGTGAACCCGCTCCCGTATCTCCCGATGCCAACTGAAATCGGCGATGAAGTGAACGGCGGGCAAGCCCCAGTCCGTGGGGTTATAAGCGCTGATGCGGACATCGTAATCCATTGCGATCTGGCGCGCGAAACGCTGAAAACATGCCCCGCGCAAAGCCGCGGCGCTGAGGTTGCCCAACATGAAGGGGACCGGAGCAATGCGAATCCTCACTTCTTCATCTCTGACCCGCGTCCCGTAGTAGGCGTTCAACGCATCCAGGTCCCATCCGCCTGTGGTTGCAACCGTCACGTCAAAGTCATGCTTGAGTGCCTCGATCAACCACATCACGCGGGCTTCAGACCCGCCACGGCCAATGCGCGGGTGGCCGATAACTATCCTGAAGCGGCGAGCCGAAGCATCTTCGCAGGACACCGATGCTGCGAATGCGCCATCTTCGGCCCTACTCCCGGCGAGAAGCTGCGGCCGAAAATCAGTTACGCCTGCGGCATCGTGGGCCGCGCGTTTCGGCTTGGTGAAACCTGTAATCACGTCAGTTCACCATTGCCTGGATCGCGTTACGGCGGTCTTCGTCAAGTTCATGCCATAGAACAGCGACAAAGTCACGACCGGCTGGATGTTGGCGTTCGTTGACAGCAATCAGGCGCGTCTTCCAGAGCGGCTTCATATCGAAGCCGTAGAACTCGTAACCAATTTCTGACAATATGCGGACGGAATCATGTTCCTGGAAAGCCAGGTTGTTCAGGTAACACTCGAACAGGATGACAGCTGGATGCGCCTCAGCAAGCCACTTCCTCATCGAAGCGAGGATGATCGGTTCATGCCCTTCCACGTCGATCTTGATCATCGTCACTTTGGCGCACCCGAGCGAGGCAATAAATTCTCCTGCGGGTTCGGTCCGAACTCGGATGGTGCGAAGCGGCGCAGCTGGTTCTTCGGTGGGCGCTGCCAATGTTGTCATGCCGTAATTCCCTGGATCAAGAATCGTCATGGTCGCAAAGCCACTGCTATCGGAGAGCGCACATTCGTGAAGATGCGCACTCGAGTATCGGTTCACCAGCAGAGAGGTGCGCAGGCACGACGCGGCGAGGGGTTGAGGTTCGAAGAAGTGCACGGTTCCCGTAGACCCGACACGATGGGCGGCGAAGAGCCCAACGACTCCAAGGTTGGCGCCAATATCGAGGGCCGTGTCTCCCTCTCGCAGCACTGCATCCACTACAGCCGTAATTCGCGGATCGGAATCGCCCCACAGGTACAGGCACCGGCCGTTGTAGTCGTTCGCCAATACGATCGCCTGGCTGCCTCCGCGAAGCCTGGCCACTACCGCGCCTTCTCCACAGATCCATGCAGCAATTCGCGAATCGGCCACTCTGTGACCAACCTTGACGGTCTTGAGAAGATGCACCAGGCTTGCGAGGGTGGCGCGCGCAATATCTCGCAGTAACATCGGTTCAGTGTGCCTTTCACTTGGCCAGGCGCGTCGAGAGACGCGGCGGGGAGATTCACAGTCTGTGGTATCCGTGTCCATCGATTGCTTACCTTTGCGCGCGGTTCAGCGACGCCAGTCTGTATATGATCTTTTTAGAAACTGAGTGATAAACGAATCAAAACTTCCTTGCGGTCGTCGCGGGTGAGAAAGACGGTTCCGGCCGTAAACAGGGCCGCCGAGCAGGTGACGAGCAGTGAAATCGCAGCGCTCAACCATGACGGAAATATGTTTAAACTCACAAGCCACACAGGCAAAGCCGCAGAGAATGCGATGAGGATGGCGAAAGGAATCAGCAGCCGTCCTACGACAAACCGAGTTGTCAAGCGCGCCTCTTTGCATGCGTTTCGTACTACCAGGGGCGCCATGATTGCGATCAGTGGAACGATAGCGCCGATTGGTATTGCAGAGGGACCAAAGCGGGCGACGAACGCCGCGGCGAGGATAAGAGAAACTACCGCGGTGACGAACTGTCCAACCGAAACCCACTGAAACCTGTTTGTTGCCCACCCGGCAAGGGCCAGAATCTGAAGGAAGCCCTCAAGCATGAAGGCAATGAGAAGAAGGTGAAGCAGCATGGGGTCTGGTTGAATGCGGCCGCGCGACCAGAACCGAATCAGCCAAACTCCGCCCGACCAAAGTACGGCCGTCAGGCTAATGGCGACGAACGAGTCCAGGCCCACCGCGATTCGAAAGAGCCTGGGAAGCGCATCTTTGCCAGGCTGCGCCGATGCTGCGCTGAATTCAGGGCGGAGCGGAGCACGCAGCAGAGTGAGCGTTCCACGAACCACGTTCGAAACCGTGCGGGTGGTTGTGAAGAGCGCAACCGCAGGCCCGCCAAGCATACGGCTCAATACCACAATGGGGCCCTGCACGGTAAGCGCACTGGCGAGCATCGAAACCCCAAACTGGCCGGTGGGTGCTGCCAGGGTTCGAGCGATGTGCCAGTCGGCGTCGCGCAGGCGCGGGTAGAGATGCGCCTCGTTCCGGTGAAGCAGCCACAACGAGAAACAGATGGTGGCAAGCGTGGTTCCAGCGATCACTGCGGCCAGGGTTGCCGGGCCGGCTCCCATGCTCAACGTCAGAGCCGTGGCAGCGAAGGTGATCAAGGCATAGGTGTTATAGAGCCACTGATACTTTGTAAATTGTCCGGTAGCGGTATAGACCGCAATCAATTGGCGCCCGGGAATGCCGGCCAGGAGTGAGATGGCCAGTCCGCAGAACACGAGGCGGGTTTCGGCATGTCCCATTACCTTCAAACCAAGCCATCGGTCCGCATGGAAGTAAAACATTGACAGCAGAGCCACCGCAGCGGCGCCGAACCCCGCCATGGCGAGGGAAGCTGCCCATGCGGTTCCCTGGACGCGCTTGAAAGTGGGCCAGTCATTCCCTGCGAATGCCATGGTGGCTGCGTTCACGGCGGCGGCCGTAACCCCAAAATCAAGACTACCGATGTAATTTACCACCGAATAAAGAGCCATCCACTCTCCGTAGACGGCAACCGACCAGAAGCGCAGATAGAGCGGGAGCAGCAGCAGGTTGCTGGCTATTCCCAAGCCATAAGCAACGGCTCCGGCGCCCGTTCCATGCAGCATGCGCGCCATGATTCCCGGGCGCCTCGCTCTTATCGGCGGAGTCGTGGGAGTGGGCGCATTGTCGGCCATGGGCTCAATTTGGGTTACTGAATCAGTCATCAATCCCGGTTCTCGCTGTGAAGCAATTCCAGACCTGCGTGAAAAAGAAAACGGGGGCCATCCAACAGATCCCGTCGCCAGAGTTTCCTCGGCTCCTTTAAGAAGCGGTATACCCATTCAAAACCCAGGCGGCCAACCCACTCCGGGCAGCGCGACACGGTGCCTGCGGCGAAAGCGAAAGCGGCTCCGACGCCCATCACGACCGGAACTTTGAGCTTCTCAAGGCGTTCGTATATCCAAATGTCCTGCTTTGGCATTCCCAGTCCGACCCAGAGCACATCGGGCCGTGCCGCGTTAATGCGCTCGATCACTTCCCTGTCCTCCTGCTCCGTTAACGGGCGGAACGGCGGGGAGAATGCGCCGGCAATCTGATGGCCGGGATACTTGCGTGCCAACACTGCTTGCAGCGCCGACAAAGTATTTTCCGTATCTCCATAGAAGTAACTGCGATATTTCTTTTGATCGGCGCGGCGGAGAAACTCGCACATGATGTCAGCCCCCGGAGCCCGCTCCGCGCCGCGATGACCACGCAGTCGCGCGACCCATATTGGAGCAATACCATCCGGAACCCAGAGCTCGGCGCTGTTCAGCATCTGTTGCAAGCGCGGATTCTTATACGCTTCCCATAGCCCGTGGAAGCCAGTTACAACCACTCTTCGGCACTGGCCATCTGGCTTCTCGATCCAGCTCTCGATCTGATCTACGGTGCCGGCAGACGTCACCAGGTGAACGCGCGATCCGAGAATATGGACGCATTGGGCGGCGGATGAGGTATCGCACTCGCAATGAGTCATCACGCGCCCTATTTCACAGGCTTCTGATAGTGCTGGTAAGGATGGTATCCGTAGTAGGAATACCCATCTTCGGATGTTGTATGGGTTACCTGGTTGAGCACCACGCCGATCAGGTTGGCCCGGACGCGCTGGAGCGTGGAAACCACGGCTGCAACCGACTTGCGCCTGGTTTCGCCGGCCCGGGTGATGATGAGTACACCATCCGCTGCGGTTGCCATTTGCAAGCCTTCAGCAAACCCGAGAAGCGGGGGCGAGTCGAGAATTACGAGATCGTAATTCTTTACCCATTCATCCAGCAGTTCCGAGAGCCTGGGTCCAATCAGATCGGCAGCGCGGTGCGAGCCGGGTCCGGATGGAAGCACGCTCAAATTCGGCCTGCCCTCCACCGGAATTACCGCTTGCTGCCAGGGTAATTCGCCGTTCAGGACATTGGAGAGCCCCTCGCGCGGAGTCATGCCAAACCTGGTGTGAACACTTGGGCGTCTCAGATCGCTGTCGAGAAGCAGCGTCGATTTGCCTCGGGCAGCGTTGGCGATGGCGAGATGGACCGCCAGAGTCGTCTTTCCTTCTCCCGGCTCAGCGCTGGTAAGCGCGATGGAGCGCAGGCGCTGATCGAAGTCGGAGAGAAGAATCGTATTGCGAATCGTACGCACCGCTTCTTCGAATCCTGAAATCGAACGGTAGTAGCCTTTGCGGTTCTTCCCGTTCCCATTTACGACCTGGCTCGCGAGCGCCGCAATCGATGATTTCGAGGCTGGATCCGAAGGTCTTGCAATGAGCGATCCTGCGCGGTCGAGAGGAAGCATCCCGATCACGTCCGCTCCGAGGTAACGGCTCGCTTCTTCAGGGTCGCGCAAGGTCGTATCAAGCGCGTCATGCAGCAATGCAGCCCCAATTGCGAGCAGCGACGAGAACAGGAATGCCAGCGTGATATCGAGCCTGGTATTTGGAAATACCGGTCCGGTCGAAGGCCGCGCCACATCTGCGATCCGAATATCGCTGCTTTGGAAACCGGCATTGATTTGTGCGTCGTGAATCTTGGTGATCAGTTCGTCGTAGAGCGCCTTATCCGCAGTGGCTTCCTGTTTCAATTGCTGGTATTGGAAAGACTTGGCGTTTACCCGATCCCATTCAGCCTTTGCCTGCGTCACCGCCTGAGCAAGCATTTGTTCGCGATTGACACTCTCTCGATATTGCAGGTTGATCTTGTCGCTTACGCTACGCCAAGTGGCGTCGAACTGGCTCTGGACTTCTGCCAGTTCAGAAGCGGCTTTATGGTACTCGGGGTGTTTTTGACCGTACGTCGCCTTTACCTCTGCCAACCGCTGGCGGGCCTGATTCAGCGCATCGTTCAACTTCACCAGCGAATCGCCCTGAGAGGACATCAGCGCAGCATCGACAGAACCCGACTTCATGGCATTCCAGGCAGCTTCTTTGGTGACTCTGTCAGCCTGGGCGGTTGTGTACTCGGTATTCAGTTGCAACAGTCGTGCGGAAAGAATGTCTGAATTCGCATCAGGGTTGATGACATCCATATCCTTTTCAAATTGCGCAAGGGCTTGGCTTGAACGCTCCATCTTCGCCTTGAGCTCATTCAGTTGCTGCTCCATAAACGATGACAGGCTGGCCGATGAACGAATGCGGAGATTATATGTTTCGGCAAGATACGAGTTGGCAACCGCATTGGCAATCTGCGCGGCAACGCGCGGATCGGGAGAACGATAACTGATGAGCAGCAGATAAGTGTTTGTCGGACGGCTTACCCTCAGGCCGCCCAGCGAAACGGGCGCACTTGCCAAGGCCTGGACTCCAGGCGCCTTCGAACCCTCGGGTCCTGTTTCGCCGCCGAGCAAATGAAACTGCTCCGCCACCGGGCGCAGCACATAGTCCGATTGGATGAGTTTGACCTGCGTAGCGAAAAACACGTCCGGGTCAAAGGTATCAACCGGCGTTGTCGAGCCCTGGCCAACCACTGCCGATGGCGCCTGTAAATCAATGTCGATGGTCGCTGTGGACTCATAGACAGGCTTCAGCCGCGCCGAAACGATAAACGTGACCAGCATGCATGCAGCTATAAAGGCAATCATCTTCCATCGTTGCCGACGCAAGATCCAGATATAGTGCGACAGTGGTACGGGCGGGGCCTCTGGCTCGACATCCGACGCCGCTGTAACGGGTGCGTAGAATTGTCGAGATGTCCGATTGTGGGATAGATCGGTTGAATTTTCAGTTGTCATATTTTGCTTCTTTGGACCTAGATTTGTGCCACAAGTTTAGTGATACAGGTAAAGGAGAGTTGTCCCCAGGGCGACACCTATAAGGAGCCCGCGATCCAGCGCCGTCATTGCGCCCTTGCGCGCGCTAGCCTCAGGAACGTACAGAATGTCATTGGCCATGAGAGGGACATCGGGCGACTTGCGTTCCATGATCTTTTTCAACTCGATGGGGATGTCACTTTTCCCGCCGCTGCCACCTTCGGTGCGATAGATGTAGGCGGTACGAGCGGTATAACTATTCAGCCCTTGCGAAAGAGCCAGCATCTTCAGGACTGTTGTCCCGGAATCGTCCTTCAGGGGAAATGCACCGGGATTCTTGACGTTTCCAACTACATAAACCCTCCCGGCTTCCGGAACTCGGATCACTTCGCCTCCCTGCAATCTCGGATTCAAGGAGGGATCCACCGCATCCAACAGGCCACGCACGGGAATTCGCTGCGTCAGAGTTGTCGATTCACCGTTTGCGCCCAACTGCTGACGGCTAACCAGAATCTCTGACCCGGCGTTGTCTGACAGGCCCCCGGCTTGAGAAATAGCATCAAGCACGGTTACGACTCCGGATGCCTGAAATGTCATCGGAGTCTTTACTTCCCCGACTACCGTGATGGGCCGGCTGCGATACTCCACGACGGAAACCGAGACAACCGGGTCCACCAACACCTGTTCGTTGATCAGCGCTGCTCTAATCGAGTTTTCAAGGCCTTCCGGGTAGAGCCCTGCAGCCTTGATGTGCTGTGCAAGCATGGGCAAACGGATCTCACCGTCGGAGTCAACACGGTAAGTGCGGGTCAACTCGGGCGAGTCGTAAACGGTGACGCCGATCAAATCGTTAGGGCCAATGCGCTCGACGGGAAGATTGCCACCGTCGTTGAGCGAGGATGCACCGGCGCCGGTATGTGTCGAACTCGGCTGATCCTGCGCAGATGCCGCGCAGGCAGCTAAGAGTATGAGGAGGGTAGTTAGCAGGTTTTTCATAGACAGACCTTGGAGATAACATTGCAGCGCACGATTTCAGCTGGAAATCAATTGGCTACTTAATGGGCTGTACGTGCGGTAAGTTCAACCTTCTTGTTCGGTTCTGGGAGACGCAATCCGTGCGGCCAGTTCCTCGATCTTCTGATCCAGGTTTCTGATTTGCAAACGGAATTCATCCACATAATTGCTGGGCGGGCTTTCCAGTGCTGAGTCATTAAGAACGCTGCGCATCGCATCGCGCGTAAAGTCAGACACGCTTCGCGCGCCGGTCGCGGAACACAGTTTCCGGAGCGCACTATATTCGTCTTCGGAGAGACGGACACTAATCATTCGAGACCGGGGCTTGAGGACTGTCATAGTGATTTTCGAGTTCAGTGAAGGGGCCCGATGAAGCTCTCTTCTCCTATGGCTTGAGAGTTATGTGTGGAGCTCTCTGGGGTGAAATGTTTTGGGAGGCGATGCGGGGGGGGCACGCTGAAAGACGATTCAGGCTTGAATGGAACTTGTTTTATTCATCGAGGAGGGTTTCGGGCGTGCTTCGCCCCTGTGGGTCCCAAGATCACAGGACCAATGATTTTGAGTTGCATCGATGCGCGTCAGAGTGCGAGATTATTGACTCGCAGATTGCCCGTTACAATGCGCTCTTAGCTGGCGGATTGACCAAATGTACCATTCGAACTCGTGCGATGCAAGACAGTTTTGAGACATTTGTATAACAATTTGCAATTCCCTGCAGAAGAAGGTAATCAAACAATCTAACGAAGCCAAAGTTAGTTGACAGGTTACTCGCGATTACTCTCTCACTTATCGCAAATATGGAGGAGCGTACTCAACCCAATGAGCATTTTCGTAAGAGACGCCAGATCAACCCTTTGAACGATGGGCATAACCCTGCAGTAACATCTTGGCGCATTACTTCAGATTGCGCCTCTTTCTGAGGGCAATCGATAAGTAATCTCCACTGCGCACTATGCGCACGGGAAGTTGTCTGATTTTCCTTTTCTCGTTTTCATTTATGCCTCGGTAAGTGCAACGGCGCATCACGCTGCCGACACCGCGAAAAGAGAATTCACTTTGGCGCCCTTACCTTGAAACACTCCAATTCAACGTCAACGCACCGGGCGTGACGACAGATCCGCTCCCATTGCAAACGTCGAAGTTCACATAGCCTGCCGTGGGATACGCCGTAATGCTCAGTCCTTCCCTTGCGCCTGGCCCATAACCCGCAACGGCATGGATGCTCTTGTCGGGGTTGAATGCAATCACGTCCGTGCTGACAACTCCAACAGCTTTTGCACTATTGACTGTGCCGGCCGTAACTGCCTGGCAGGAGCCGGACAATATCGGCGCCGTGGTGAGAGCAAGCGAGCCCTTCGCAACTGTGACGGCAACTGGCCATCCTCCCGCCGTCAGCTTTCCCGCCACGCTCACATCGCCTGTGGTGTTGCGAGTTCCAGGGGAATATGAGATCGTTCCGTTTCCGAAATCAATAATATTCGCGCTTAGATTCGTGCTTCCCGTTGAATTGTGTTCGGTCTTGAGCTGATGTGCAGTGTCTCCGACCAATACTGTCCAGGAGTTGCAGCCATCTTCGATCGGGTAGGCGATTTGAATGTATGTAGAGGTTGCCGCAACTGTAAGCCCTGAGCCACTCCCGCCACTTGTGGTAAATACGTCGTCGAAGCCGCCTCCGGGATATGGCAAGGTATTGTAGTCTGCTCCCGGAGCGATGAGCGAAACCCCTGTAACTGCTCCGCGGCTGACTGATGTTATTTTTCCGACTCCGCCAGAACCGGTGGTTGAAGAGCGAATCGTAAACGAAGTTCCCACATCCCCTGAAACATATCCTGAACCACTTTTGACGACGGCGATAGTGAGCAGGGCCCCAAGCGTAGCTGGCCCATTCACCGTTGCGCTTGGAGCTGAAGGAAGAGTGGTTCCTCCGTTGGCATCATTGCAAACTAACCCATATAAGGAAGATTTCGTTCCTGCTCCACCATGAGCTGTAAGTAGGGGCGTTGGGTTCGTGAGCTGGTTAAAGGTTGACTTTCCTGTCGCAAATGTTCCGGAATGCGGCTTGCTCAAACCCATATCCCACGTTGAGTGACCATAGAGGCCATAGATCAGGCTTTGAGTTCCACTCCACGCCGGGCCGCTGCCGAATAAATTCACGTTATTGACTGTGCCACCGGTTGCGGGATGATAGGAGTAACGATAATTACCATCGAACATTTGTGTCAGGCCGAATCCTATGTAACTGTCCGACGATCCATTGCCGTTAAGACCTATGCTGGCGGGCGTGCTGCCGGAACCCCACACAAAGTTTGATGCCGGCCCACCGTACCCATTTGTCGGCCCGGTGCAGTAGGTTGGCTGGTACGCGCTGCCGTTGCCACTTGTCCATGCGCCTTCAACATAGTTTCCAGTGCCGCAAATATAATCTCCCGCGCCTGCCTCCTCATACGGGTTATGAACCAGGACCCCGCCGTGGCTTGCCAGCAGCATGTAAGCCGATACGCGTAGATCAACTCTCAATCCTGAACCGGAGCCCGATAAGGCCTTGGTGGCTACGCTCTGAACGTTGGTGTAGGACTTACCCGGAGAAGTGATGTTCAATGCAGTAACGGCGCCACCATAAACAGCCGCGACAGTCAGCACGGCGGTAGAGTCCCCGCCCGTAGGTCTGATCGTATCTCCAACCTTGAAGTTAGTTCCGGCGTTATAGCCATCTGGCCCTGCGTAGAGAATTGCGCCGGTCAAACTCCGATTACTCTCAAAATCCAGATAGTCGTACGTAACTTTCCCCGATCCAGTATCAAACAGGCCGATCGGCGCCCACACTCTGCCCCCTGTCCACTGATTTGAATTGACCCCTGCAAAGTAACCGCTGTCGTTCTTGCTGCGAATGCCGATCGATCTTCCCGATGAATTAACGGTATTAAATGTGTTGTAACAAATGCAGCCACCAACACTATCCAGCAGCGTTCCAATATCGGCTCCGCTCACACTCATGTTTGAAAAGTGACTTTCGAGAACATCGGCATAGCCCGCACCTGACAACTGCAAACCTACTGAGCCGGGCGCAGGCGTGCCGGTGGCGGAGATATCGAAGTTAGAAAGGTTAGCTGACAATAATTGCCTTGCCGGCTCATCGAAACTTTGCACGCAACTGGTTACAAGGTCTGTGCAGACGATGTTGCTTCCCCGTGCTCCCCCACCAGCATCCCCCCCCTGGCCACTAATCGAAGAATAGGAACGATAGATGAGTTGTTTACCTGACGCGAATGTCACGGTTCCTACCGGCAGCAACAACGTTGTCCGATGAGTTCCGTCTCCAACGGTGATGCTTTGAGAAGCCAGGTTGGAGCCGGGAAAGTTCCGCGCGTCGCAGGTTCCGCCACCGGCGGCTTCCACCGCCGCAAGACAGGCATTCACCTTGCGGCTGAAGTCAGCGCCCGGGAAATTCTCGGCGTAATAGACGCCGATCGCCTTCTCCGCGGCAATATCTGTTGTGCCAACCGGCGATTGGGAAACTGCCGAAACAGTGAAACCCATGATGACGGCTAGAATGCGGTGCATGTCTTCACCTCTTCACATCGAGACTGACTATGCAAAGCGAGTTACGGATTCAACGGGAAACTCTATCGTAAACGCCGCGACGCCATCCACGCTGGCACCGACCATTATGGCAGTCGTGAAAAGAATCCTGGATGCGGGAGTCGCAGAGGGCGGGAGTGCGTAACAGGCAGAGATGATCGCAGGGTTCCGCCAGTGATTTCAGCTCCCCGCTGATAGTTCACCTCAGCGTGAGCATGTCTGGCAACAAGGCTGTGCATAAGATCGTTCGACGTAGGACCGAAGTCGCCTTGCGGATGGCTTATTCCGGGTCTCGTAGAGAAAGCACGTAATATCGCCGCCAGCAAAACTTGCAGCGAACCGGGCGAAGTGCGAACAAGCCGAGGAGGCCATCGTACGAGCGCAATTCACCAGGCTTGAATTTGACTGAATTGCAGACAGGGCATGCTCTTTTAATTAACAATACTCGCGGTAGCCAATTCGGCCAGGTCATAGTTCTAGCGCTCATTAAGAGGCTCCATTCAAAAGTGGCGCGATCAGTAGTGCCGAGTTAGTGCATAGCTTTCATGCTAAGTAACTCGTGACCAGGCTTGACCGGGTTGGATTGCATGACCTCGCGTGAATGCAACGTAACACTGGCGACCCAAAAGCCCGGATACCGGGCGACGAAAATGGAATTAAGTTCGGCGGCGTTGAATTGGCGCGGAACGGCGTTGAGGGCCCGAGTCAAAGCTCGATCGGTCGCGTTTTCTGGTGTCAGCCCAAATCCTCTTCGGACGCACGAACCCGGCATCCAAATTGAGTGCCAGCCCGCCTGGCGAATCATCGCATCGAAAATCGGCGCGGTCGTCTCTTCCACAAGCTTCCAGTTGTCGCCGAAGGGTATCCTGACCGGATCCAGCCGGCTTGGCAGCACGCAACCCTTACGCAGGAAAACAGAATGCGGCTTCACGCTTGCGCGCTCTTTGATGTACCTGGTTCCTGGGAGCCGGCGGATCCGTCCGGCTTGGCGTGCGATGTTGGCGAAGCGCCTGCGGACGTATGTTGCGTAGAAAAATCAAGGGCAAACTGCGAAGGGCCTTCACCGGTCGTGTCCGGCCCGGTAGCTAATATACCGGTTGCACGGGGCTGGGTATTTGACGCATTCAAATAGGTTCTCGCGCGGAAGCGGAGAGACAGATGATTCTTCACATCGCTCCTCTTAAAGATGCTCATGGCGGCTCCAGCCGAACGGTTGCATGCCTGGAAGGTGCTCGTCTGGAGCAAAGCCTGGAGTGCTGCGGGCGAGAAGGGGGGAGCGGGTTACTAATTCGAGCATACGCTTAAGACAGCCAGCGTGCGCTGTCATGCCTGGTTGCATTCTGATATTCGCACCAGCTCGTAGCTAAGTTATTGGCTACCCGGATTTTCATGGCTGAGACATTCTGCGGAATCACTTTTCGTCGGTCAAAAAACTGAAAAGCGCCGGATGAACTTGCACACTGCCGTTATAGTCGATGAATCCGCGGCTCCTGAAGCTGTTCATGAAGAAACTCACCCTTGACCGGGTGGTGCCGACCATTTCCGCAAGTGTCCTCTGGCTCACCTTGAAAGGGACAGGCTCCGCCTCTGCGTGCACTCCTATTCCTGCCATCAGCAGCAAGACACGTGCCAGCCGCTTCTCGCTCGAATTGAAGATCTGGTCTAGAAACTCCTCTTCAATCCGCTCAATTCGAAGAATGAGCTGGGAAATAAAGAGCTTGGCAAATTCCGGTTCGCGGTGAATGATGTGAACAATTTCCGCCCTCATCACCCTCACAATCGTAGTGGGCTCTATGGCCGTTGCAGTTGAAATCCGCAACGACTGCTTTGACATGCATCCTTCTCCGAAAAAATCGCCCCGGCGCAGAACGGCGATGACGGCCTTCTTCCCGCTCTTTGACGTAACCGTCAACTTCACATGGCCGTTCCGGATATAAAACAACGCATCGGCCTTGTCTCCCTGGTCGAAGATAGCCTGTTTGTTTCGATATTCATACGTGCTGGTGGGCGTGTCGAGTTCCCTGAGAAAATCGATGGGCATTCGCGCACTTTGCTTTTTGCTTGCCATTGTCAGCTCCTGTGCACCGATGCCTTCGACAATCTTTTAGCCTAGCGAGGGAAAGCACTCCGTGCTGATCAAGATTGCTCATCGGTTTCGGCTCGAACGTGGAGGAGACCGGTTGGCTTTTGCAGGCCTGACAGATAACATGAGCAAATTGGCACACTATTCCTGTTCGCGATCTGCTAAAGCTGGATGTGGAAGGTGTGCGGTCCGGCGCGGCGCTCGAAAACCATGCTGCGCGGTTGCAGTCATTTACTTGAAGACCGAGGCGAAGATTCCATGTCAACTCTTAGCGCAATATCATCACCGGATGCCGCCTCAGAACCAATCGAATTGGTCCGGCAAGAGCCGGCCGAATTCAACTGGGTGTTCTTCACGGTTATTGTCACGTTTCACCTGGGGGCCATCGCGGCGCTGTTTACCTTCCATTGGTCTTCGATCGCTGTGTTTCTCGCCATGTGGCTACTAAGCCAGAACGCGGGAATCGCTATCAGCTATCACCGCCAGCTTACACATCGCAGCTTTACCACCCCCAAGTGGGTGGAGTATTGCCTGGCGATCTGCGGCGCGCTCGCGCTGCAAGGCAGCCCCATCTACTGGGTCGCCGTGCATCGCCTGCACCACCAGTACACCGACAAATCCGGCGATCCACACTCTCCCCGCGATGGCAAATGGTGGTCGCACATGGGCTGGATTATGCGCGGCGCGCTGCACAATGAAACTACAGTGCTTGCCCGTTACGCGCCCGATCTTCAACGGGATGGCTTCTATCGCTGGCTGTCGGTGTGGCACTGGGTGCCCATTACGCTCACCGCCATCGCGCTGCTGGCATTGGGCACAGCCGTGGGCGGATGGCCGTTGGGAATCTCCTGGGTGCTGTGGGGCGTGTTCCTGCGAATCGCCATCGGCTTCCACGTAACCTGGCTGGTTAACTCGGTAACCCACCTGTGGGGCGCGCGCCGGTTCAACACTCACGACGATTCAACCAATAACTGGTGGGTAGCCTTTTTGACCGGAGGCGAAGGCTGGCACAACAACCATCACGCGCATCCCACATCTGCCACGCATGGCATGGCCTGGTGGGAACTTGATTTTAACTACTGGGGAATTCGCCTGCTGGCGCTGGTCGGCCTGGCAAAAAACATCAAAGTAATGCGCCCACGCCCGTCGCGGCCCGGGCTGCAATAGCTTTTTTCGGAATCAATATGCAGGAAACCCACATCTCGCAGAGTACCTCGTGACCGGCCGTCTGGAGAAACTCGACGCAATTGACTACGGAGACGGGATAACGGTCGAGGCAACCGTCTCAGCCGAGTTTATCAACTTGCGCACAGGATCGGTCGAGTGGACCGGACATGTGACGCACACATCCAAAGTCGATCAACACGATGTGTACTCCGTCGTCAGCCAGATGAGCAGTCCGTTGATGCCTGCTTGGACCAACTCGTCTCGGCCATCGCGCAATCAGTGAGTCGTCGCGATACTGCGGCACGATAGCTCATCGAAAGGAATTCACGATGTTAGCTCTTCCGGCCATGGCTCCATGAGGGATTGATCGAGCTGGTCTACCGATATATCGTGAGTTTTTGGCAACGCTGAGTAATTGAATATTCCGGTCTATTTCCTCTTGGGCGAGGCCGCGAGGATCCTACGCATGGCAGCGCGCCCGATTTGCAGGCGGCGGCCGATCTCGGATTTGCCGAGGACGGAGCGGAACAGTTTATGGGCCTCACGGTTGTGCATGTTGCGGTTGAAGGTCGCCAAGCCGCATGCCGGTCTGCCGTGCCTGAACAAGTGCTGCCCGCACGCGCTCTCCCAGGATCTAGCATTCGAAGACGGCGAACATGGTCATCCCCGTTTTCTGGAAGCCCGTTGCACTTTTACTGGGCCTCCTGAGAGCACTAATATTCGTGTGCTGCTTTGGGTCGGTGATGATACATGGGAACCGCCCGGTTCCAAATCGCACGCTTTCCTCAAGGATCGGATCACAGGGCAGAATCTTTTCGCCCCGCCAACACCCGCAGAAACTGAAGCCTGTCCATGCGGTACTTGAATGCCTTGCGTCCATCGATGAAAACCACGGGCACCTCGTCGTTGTACTTCTGCCGCAATTGGGGGTCGGCGTCGATGTCCACCTCGCACCACTGGAAGTCCACCTGGCTCTGGATTTGCGTAAGGGTCTCCTTAACAATGTCGCAGAGATGACATCCTTTGCGCGAATAGACCACCACTTCATGCATTTGGCGATTGTAAACGCGGACTATCTTCCACGCCACAAGTACTCTGCTTACGTAATTCGTCTAGCCGCCGACGGATTTAAAAGACTGGAGGATGAACGGCAGCTCCTCTCGGCTTCCGCACGAGTCACGACCCAGATAGCGCGCACCAGCCAACGCCGTTCGCCGTCGCCGCCAGTTTGTCCATCCTTTCTCGCAAAGAAAGCATCCTCCTCTGTGCGATTGCGGCACACCGTTGGCACACTCGCGCTTTCGATCCTGCCGTCCTAAGCGGGGCTCTGCGCTAGTGCGACTGATTGCTATTCAGTCAGACTTGCCAGCTCACCACCCTATGCAGGCCGAGTAGGAATCAGGGGTCAAATTAGCGTGGGCTTCTCCTGCCGGCCACTTCGTCGTAGCTTCAGGTGTCACGCCTATCATTTTGGTCATTTAGTAGGTTGAACGGACTAAACAATGGATTCTACGAATCCAGAATTTCTGCTGACGGGTCGCTGATCAGCGGTTGATAGACTTTCCAGAACCCTGTCAATGAGCGCTTTGAACAGGTCTCAAAGTTTGAACGATAGTGCCACTTGACCGAGATGCCGGCTTTTCGGCCAAGTGGAAAGTCGTCCACGGTAATCTCAGTGGACGGCCATCCTCTCGGAAACGCGGCTCTTGAGTGTGCTTGCTCTCGCCGTTGCAAAAAGTCTCCGGAAATCGCCTCCACAAACTACACAAAACAAGCGACGGGATCTCATCGATTTGGCCGTTCCAAAACCTGAACCTTCTGATACGCCTTCGTATCCTCAAAGGTGTCTATAAGCTTCCAGCGTTCCTCAGCATACCGCCGTCAATGAAGTGGGTGCTGCCGGTGACATACGCGGCATCGTCCGAAGCAAGGTATACCGCAAGTTGAGCTACCTCCTCAGGCTTGCCCCAGCGTCCAAGCGGAATTGCAGCCAGGATTTGATCGTTCAGCTTTGCATCCATTTCAACATCTTTGTCAATCGGAGTGAAGATGGCGCCGGGGCCAATGTTGTTAACGGTGATTTGATGCGGGGCCAGTTCAACGGCAATGGTGCGCATGAGCATCCTGAGGCCGCCCTTCGAAGTGGAATAGGCAGCGTTCTGCACCATCGGAAGATCTTCATGGATCGAAGAGATGTTGATGATTCGGCCACCTCCACCTTGTAGAATCATCTGCCGGGCCGCGGCCTGTGCGCAGAGAAATGGCCCGGTGAGATTTACAGCCATGATCTTCTGCCACTCCTCAAGCGGATAATCCACGAATGCAATCTTCTTCTCGATACCTGCGTTGTTCACGAGAATATCAAGCTTTCCAAACGCCGCAATCGTCTTCTGGACCAGCTCATTCACGTCATCCGGGAGCGATATATCCGCGTCCACCCCCAGCACCTTTCCACCTATCGCATTGATCTTGTCAATAGTGTCTTCGGACACAGAGGCTTTGCCGACGTAATCTACGACGACTACAGCTCCGGATTGGGCAAACGCTACCGCGATGGCCTGGCCGATCCCAGTCCCCGCACCTGTCACGACGGCTACTTTGCCTTGCAATCTCATGAATCACCTCTTCACATTGGATGCGGACACAGCATAAACCGCCAGCAACATGAATTCGTCACACCTTGCCGCAAGAGCCACTCAGGCTCGCCAGGGTTGCCAAACTGCACGAATCCAGCATCATACCTTGCATACGAGCGAGGTTTACAAATGGAAGAGATTGTCGGCAAGGAAGCGTTCGGAAAGCCGGGAACCGAGCCCCGCTGGACCCGTAGCAACAAGGCCGGCATAGGCACAGCATATTCCGCTTCCAGCCATCTCTGGTTTACGATCTGGAACGGCATTGTTACGGAGGTCTACTACCCTACCGTAGACCGGCCGCAGCTTCGCGATCTCCAGTATCTCGTCACCGATGGAAAGACCTTCTTCCATGAAGAGAAACGCAACCTCAAGGTCGAGGTGGAGCGCCTCTCCGATCATGTGCTCGGCTATCGTTGCATCAATGCCGATCCCAACGGCCGCTACACAATCACCAAGGAGATTATTGGCGACCCGCATCTGCCTTGCCTGCTTCAGCGCACGCAAATCACTGGGAAAGACAGCACATTTCTCGCGGGCCTCAAGATATTCGCGCTTTGCGCCCCGCATCTCGAAATCGGCGGCGCAGGCAACAACGGCTATTTCACCATTGCCAATGGCCAGCGCATCCTGATGACTCAAAAAGGCAGCAAGTGGCTGGCAATGGGCGCGACCGTCCCCTTTTCGCATATCTCCTGCGGCTATGTTGGCGCAAGCGACGGTTGGACCGACCTTCACGAAGATTTCAAGATGGATTGGGAGTTTGAGCGTGCCAGCGACGGCAACATCGCCTTAACCGGCGAGTTGGACCTTAGCCGGACCCGGGAGTTTACGCTGGGTCTGGCATTCGGCAATAGCGAGCAACGAGCTATTGCCAGCCTCCTGCAATCTTTGGCAATTCCCTTTGACCAGCAACTGTCCAGATACAGCAAAGAGTGGGTTGACACCGCCGCGCATTTGAAGCCGCTCGAAAGCTCGTCTTTTGATAAAGGAAACCTCTATAACAGCAGCTACAGTCTCCTGCTGGCTCACGAAGACAAGTCGTTCGCGGGCGCTCTCATTGCATCGCTCGCAATTCCATGGGGAGAGGCCAAGGGTGACAACGATCAGGGCGGCTATCATCTGGTCTGGACGCGCGACATGGTGAACAGCGCAACCGCGTTGCTTGCTGCTGGTGACACTGCCACTCCCCTCCGTGCACTCATCTATCTCGCCGTCTCGCAGTACGCCGACGGCGGCTTCCCACAAAATTTCTGGGTTGACGGAGATGCTTACTGGAGCGGAATCCAACTGGACGAGGTCGCTTTCCCGATGATGCTGGCCTGGCGCCTGCACTGCGAGAAAGGGTTGGCTGAATTCGATCCTTCCAACCTGGTTCGCAAGGGCGCTTCCTATCTTATCCGCAACGGACCGGTCACTCAGCAGGAGCGGTGGGAAGAGGCCTCGGGTTACTCTCCCTCTACGCTTGCCTCAAACATTGCAGCTCTCATCTGCGCCGCGGTTTTCTTCAGTAAACACGGCGACACGGCGACCGCGACCTTTATCGAAGAGTATGCCGACTATCTCGAAGCCCACATTGAAGAATGGACAGTGACCAGGACTGGAACGCTGGTCGAGGGTATGTCCACATACTTTATGCGTATCCTGCCCGAAAAGATTGGCGAGGAGCATCCCGCCGAAGACAAAGACTCCCGCTTACTGCATATCGCCAATCATGCGCCAGGCGAGCAGAGCGATTTTCCCGCACGAGATGTTGTCGACGGAGGCTTTCTCGAGTTGGTTCGCTATGGTATCCGCAAGGCGGAGGATGCGACCATCGTATCCACCGTCAAGGTTATCGATGCAGTGATCAAAACCGACACACCCGCCGGACCAACCTGGCACCGTTACAACCATGACGGCTATGGCCAGCGGGAGGATGGCGGTCCCTTCACGCAGTTTGGAGTTGGCCGAGTGTGGCCGCTGCTCACTGGCGAACGCGGCCATTATGAACTTGCGGCCGGCCGGAGCGCGGAGACCTACATCCGCGCCATGGAGGGTCTTGCCTCGACGACGGGCCTCCTTCCCGAGCAGGCCTGGGATCAGGCGGACGATCCCAAAATCTACATGTTTCTCGGGCAGCCCACCGGCTCCGCCATGCCGCTAATGTGGGCACATGCCGAGTACATCAAACTTCTACGGTCAACGGCGGATGGCAAAGTCTACGATGCGATTCCAGAGGTCGCCGAGCGCTACCTCGGCCAGTGCGACAAGAGAAAGCAGCTTGAAGTCTGGAAGCCGAGTCGCCATGTGCGCTTGATGCGAGCCGGCGAGGTTCTTCGGGTGCAAGGGGCCGGACCCTTCACGCTCCACTGGTCAAGTGATAACTGGAAATCGGTGCGGGATACCAAATCGACTCGAAACGCGCTCGAAATCGATTACGTCGATCTGGCGGATGTTGTCACGTCACCTGGTATGTGCATTCGCTTCACCTTTTTGTGGGCTGAAGCGAACCGCTGGGAAGGACATGACTACGAAGTTACGGTGCGTTAGTGCGCATTTGCTCTTGACCACATAGTTAGGGAGAAACACGGCGGCCGGATAAATTGTTGCCTCGTGCGGAGGAAATGTCCTTTGAGACCCACGACGAGCGAAGCCGATCCGCGCGCCTGGCAAATGACGGCGCGAGATGCATTCAAGCGCCATTGGCTCCTCTATGTCTTTGAGGGCGCCGAACTCGCAATCTTTATGATCTCGGCGTGCTTCGCTACTGTCTATCTCTTCAATCCTTCTTACCCCGCACTTCATCTCTTGCCGTCTGCCGCCATCCGCCGGCTGCTGATGGGAATCGCGATGGGAGCTACCGCAATTCTTATCATTCGTTCACCCATGGGCAAGCGATCCGGCGCTCACTTCAATCCAGCGATTACGCTCACCTACCTTCGGCTTGGCAAGATCGCCAGATGGGATGCGATATTCTACGTCGTGTTTCAATTCATCGGCGGATTGCTCGGAGTGGCCGTGTCTGCGCTCGTTTTGGGCAGCAGCCTTGCTGCTCCCACGGCGGATTACGCCGTTACCGTTCCTGGACGGTACGGAACAGCAGCAGCTTTCTTCGCGGAACTCTTCATGTCGATGCTTCTTATGGGGGTGGTTCTCTGGTTCTCGAATCGGCCTTCACTGGCGAACTACACCAGCTACCTGGTCGGAATCCTCATCACGCTTTATGTCCTCTTCTTCGCGCCTGTGTCCGGCTTTAGCATCAATCCTGCTCGCACCACCGGGTCAGCTGTCTTTGCAAACGTCTGGACCGCTGCGTGGCTCTACTTCACCGCCCCTCTTCTTGGTACGATGTGCACGGCGGAAGTCTACCTCCGCATCTTCGGACCGGCTGGCGTTCTCTGCGCAAAGCTGCATCCCGATGCGAAATATCCTTGCCCGTTCATCTGCCATTATCCGCTTCATCGCCGCCGGAATTAGCCCGTTGCGGAAGCCTGATATGCTGATCGCCGCCGATCTGCATCTTATCTGTCATGCCTGCGGATTACGACGCGATCATCATCGGCACGGGAGCGGGTGGCGGAACCCTTGCGCTGCAGCTTGCCCTGGCCGGCAAAAAGATCCTCATCCTCGAGCGCGGACCCTTTATGCCGCAGGAAAAACTCAACTGGGACACATCGGCTGTTTTTCTCGATAACCGTTACCACACGAGGGAGACCTGGCAGGATAAAGATGGCAAGGACCTTCACCCCCAGCAGTCTTACTTTGTAGGCGGACAGACCAAGGTCTATGGGGCAGCCTTGTTCCGCATGCGGGCTGAGGACTTCGGCGTCATCCAGCACAAGGGCGGCATCTCTCCGGCGTGGCCCATATCCTACGCAGATATGGAGCCTTATTACACGCGCGCAGAAGAACTCTTCCACGTCCACGGCGACCTTGGCACCGCGCCGCCGTTGGCCGGCGGCTTCGGTTCTTCTTACGATCCCACCGAACCGTTCCATTCGAGAAAGTATCCCTTTCCCTCACTCGCCAACGAACCACGCATGCAGTCCATCGAAGACGACGTTCGCAAGCTGGGTGTCCACACCTTCCCGATTCCCCTTGGACTTAAGCACAATGAAGCGGACCCCCTGGCCTCGAAGTGCGTGCGCTGCGATACGTGCGACGGGTATCCATGCCTCGTTCACGCCAAGTCCGACGCCGACATCAATTGCATTCGGCAGGTCATGCATCTGCCCAACGTCACTCTCATGACGAACTCTCGCGTGACTCGTCTTCTTACGAACAGCACCGGCACCGCTGTCGCAGCAGTCGAGGTCATTCATTCCGGCTCAGGAGAGCCTTATGGTTCATCCGCTGGCCCAACTGAAACTAACGCACCGCCCCCATCGAAATCTGGCCGCGCCGCAATCTACACTGCCGGCTTATTCGCCTTAAGTGCAGGCGCCATCAACTCCGCGGTGATCCTCCTCGCATCAGCCAACGACAAACACCCCGCCGGCCTCGCCAATAGCTCCGATCAGGTTGGCCGCAACTTCATGTACCACCAGGCGGACGCGCTGCTCGCCATTTCAACCGACCGCAACGAAGATAGTTACACCAAGACATGGGGTACGAATGACTTCTACCTCAAAGATTCCGATCCTGGTTATCCGTTTCCGCTCGGCCAGGTGCAGCCGGTCGGCAGCTTTCACTTCGAAATGATGAAGGGCGACGCTCCGCCACTCACTCCGGGTTTTGTCCTGGAAGGAATGAAACACCACGCCGTTCCATGGTGGCTCACGACTGAGGACCTCCCCGAACCCGAGAACCGCGTCACACTGCACAATGCGACTCCGCTCTCCGTTGAGGCTTGGCAGCCGGGTCTCGTTGGCGCCCACCCGTCCGGAGACACCGGCCGCACTAACCAATCCGAGCCCGTCACAGATAGCGCGCAGGGGCGGATTCAGCTCTCCTACACGCCAAACAACGTCGAGTCCTTCGAGCGCCTCAAAGACCGATGGGTCGGCATCCTCAAGAAGGCAGGCCATGCGAGCACGTCAATTCCGCTACACGCGTACTTCAAGAAGCGCATCCCTCTTGAGGGTGTCGGCCACCAGAACGGCACCTGCCGCATGGGCAACGATCTGACGACAAGCGTCCTCGACCCGCACTGCAAAGCCCATGACCTCGACAACCTTTATGTCGTCGATGCATCCTGTTTCGTCTCTGCCAGCGCAGTCAATCCCTCGCTGACTATTATCGCCAATGCCATACGAATTGCAGAGCATTTGTTAGCGGATCGTTTCAAATGAATGCTTGCACAGGCCCAGACTGAAGTATCACGCGCGGAAGCGAATTCGGGCGGCCTTTGCGAGGATCTGTATCAATGGCCGCCCGGAAGCAGCAAACGCAAAGCGTTCGTTAGTATAGTTTCTTCATGCCGACACCCGTTGCCAAGAACAGCGGAGCCATCCCCACCACGCTGGCGAGTCCGGGCGCACTGCGATTTTGGCTGGCGGTTTGCTTGATTGGAACGACGACGGGTTTGGCAGCTGCTGCCCTGACTCGATTGCTTGAAGTCGTCCAGCACGTCGCATGGCATGGATCCGGCACAAACATACTTGCCGCTGCGCGTGGCGCCAGCGTGTCGAGACACATCGCCGTTCTCCTCGCTGCCGCGATTCTGGTTGGCGCCGGGCAATTGCTGCTCAAACAGGTCTCCAGCGGGAATGGCATCGATACAACGGCTGCAATCTGGTTCTACGCCGGACGCATGCCGATCCTGCGAACTCTGGGCAGCGCTGTCTTATCCATCTTCGCTGTCGGCATGGGCGCATCCATGGGCCGCGAGGGTGCGCCAAAGCAGGCCGGAGCTGTTTTCGCGAATCTCTTCGCCGATACCGACAAACTCTCCGACGAGCAGCGCCGCTTGCTGGTGGCTTGTGGTGCTGGAGCCGGCATGGGAGCAGCTTATGGCGTTCCATTGGGCGGTGCGCTTTTCGCCTTGGAAGTGATGCGCGGGAAGCTCGCCTTGCGCTTTGTTTTGCCCGCGCTTTTTACCTCGCTCATCGCGACTGGGGTTTCCTGGGTGGCGCTGCCCGACGCGCCCACCTACATCATTCCATCGTTCCCGCTTTCGACTTCTGTGATTGTGTGGGCGATCGTGGCAGCTCCCATTTTCGCGTTCGCATCCATCCTTTATGTTCGGCTCGTTCGCTGGGCCGACAAGGGCAAGCCGCGCGGATGGCAGCGATTCATAGCCCCCGCGATTGTCCTCGGGCTGCTGGGAGCGGTTTCAGTGTGGTATCCACAAATACTCGGCAACGGCAAGGACCTATCGCAGTTACTTTTTACTGACCAGGTTGGAATCCCGCTGGTGCTGGCCCTGCTGCTCCTGAAGCCGCTCGCCACCATTTTGTGCATGCGCAGCGGCGTGCCCGGCGGCCTGTTTACGCCCTCCCTCACTTTTGGGGCTCTACTCGGCGCTGCGCTGGGGCACGCCTGGACCACGCTCTGGCCGGGAGTGCCTATTGGATTCTTCGCGTTGCTCGGCGCCGGCGCTGTGCTGTCCGCCACCACTCAGGGGCCGATCTCGGCCGTTGTCCTGATGATGGAGCTTACCGGCAGGGACAGATCATTCATTTTGCCGCTCCTTCTGATCGCCGCCCTCTCGGCGCTGATTGCCCGTTCCGTTGAGCACCGATCCATTTACGATGCCCGCCTCAGCGACGAACAGATTGCGTTAAGACAAAAAATGCGCGAACAGGAATCGAACGATATCGGTGTCCCCCATTAGGCACCCCCGGGGAAGAATGCGCGAAGTTGGGCACGAAGTTGGCAACTTCACACTTGTCGCTCGCTTTGATCGGAAACTCCTCAATCTAAGTTCGGAGACCTGCTCCAAAACTCGTCTCCGAGGCGTCTCCGATGAAGAGTAGGGGTCATCCGATCGTAACCTTGAATTCTCAGTCCCTACCTGGATTTCCCCCCATTTCATGGGCGCTACGAATAGTTCTTGAGCGTTTCATTGCTCACGATTTTGATCGTAGGCTGTCACTGCGTTTTTCACGGTCTCAGGTAGGTCTTTTCCGGTTCTTCTGTAACGAATTCCAAGTCTTGTGGATTTACTCCGATGAATGCGATATCCGATGTCAATTCATCAGATCTGTTCTCGCCTGTCTCGGTCTGCGGTCTTATTTCTCTTGCTTTGCTTGGAGGAACTGGCTGCCGTCGCGCAGCAGCCGCTGACGATTCGGCAAGCCGTTAACGTTGCCCTGAGGCAAAGCCCCGAGGCCGCAATTTCCCTGGCCGATGAACAGGAAGCCAGGACGGCGGCCACAATGGCGCGCACCCAGTTGCTGCCGCAACTCAACTTTACTGAAGATATCTCGCGCGGCAACGATCCCGTCTATGCGTTTGGCACACGACTCCGGCAGCGACAGTTCACTCAAGCTGATTTTGCGCTGAACTCGCTAAACTTTCCCCAGGCTATAGGCAATTTCTCTACGCGCTTCTCAGGCTCGTGGACGGCGTTCGATTCCTTCAAGACTCAGAAGGAGATTCATCGCGCCGATCTCTCGCGGGAAAGTGCCTTCTCAAACGCCAAGGCGACGGACCAGCAGATCGTGTTCCGCGTTGTGGGCGCTTACCAGCAGGTGCTCTATGCGCAGCGGGAGATAGATGTTGCGCAGCATGAGCAGGAAACTGCTGCGGTCATGCTGACCTCAGTGGATGAGCACGTCAAGGCCGGCCTTGCAGTGGAATCGGACCGCATGTCGGCTGAAGTGAATGTGTCGGCCCGCAAGCAGGAGTTGATTGCCGCGCAGGGCGACCTGGAACTGGCGTGGGCTCAGTTGCGCGATGCGATGGGCGACCCGGAACTGAATGCAACTGAACTTAAGCCGATCGAGCCGCACACATTCCAGCAAAACACGTTGGAAGAGGAGGTTGCGGCGGCCGAAAAAGCGCGTCCGGATCTACAGGCATTGGGTCAGGAGCAGTCGGCGCAGGCGTCCGCATTGGGGGCGGCAAAATCGGACTTTGGCCCACGCGTGAGCGCTTATGGCAACTGGGAAGAAGATCAATCTTCCTTTGCCGGGCCCGGAGGCAACAACTGGGTGGCTGGCGTGCAGATCAGCGTCGACATCTGGCCTATTGGCAAGCGCGCCCAACTCGCGCGCGAGGCTGTTGCGATGCGGAAGATCGACGCGCAGGTCGCCACTTCTCAGCAACACCTGCGGCTCGAAGTGAGCCAGGCCCACATTCACTTGAAGACGGCGGAACTCTCGCAGGAGACGGCGCAGGCCGCCATGGACCAATCGGCCGAGAGCCTGCGCATTCTGAAGAATCGTTACGGTGCGGGACTTGCCACCATCACCGATCTGCTACGAGCCGAGGATGCCGAGCGGCAGAGCCAATCCAACTACTGGCATGCCGTTTACGGAAAAGCGGTGGCCTACACCGAACTTTTATATGCGACTGGGACATTGACTCCCGATGCGGCGGAGGAATTGCAATGAAGAATGTATTGCTGGCGAGTTTTCTGGCTGTATCCGCGGCGACGGTGGCCGGTTGTCACACTACTGATTCCGCGAGCCCCGCGGATTTACAAACCGTGCAGGCGCGGGTTGTTGAAAGCCAGGAGCAATCGGTGCCCGTGAACCTGCGATCCACCGGCACTGTTCATGCCAGGGAAAGCACAGTTATATCGGCGCAGGTAATGGGCCGCATCCAGCAGGTGCTGGTGCGCGAGGGAGACAGCGTGCGCGCCGGACAAACGCTGGTGGTGCTGGACGACGCGGCTTTGCAGGCGGCTTTGGAGCAGGCGCAGGCGGGCTTGAATGCGGTCAAAAACGCGCAAGTTGCGGCGCAAACCAACGCTTCTCTGGCGATCAGCACGCTAAATCGGTACAAGCAACTGGAGTCCGAGAAGAGCGTGAGTCCGCAGGAGATGGATGAAGTCTCGCAGCGGGCCGAGGCTGCAACAGCGAACCTCGAGGCTGTGGGTGCGCAGACTGAAGCGGCGCGAGCTCAGGTTAGCAGCGCGCACACCATGCTCGGGTATACACGTCTGGCTGCTCCTTACTCCGGCATAGTAACGGCGCGGATGGCCGATCCAGGGACCATGGCCGCACCTGGCGTGCCGTTACTCCAGGTGGATCAAGCTGGAGTTCTACAACTGGATGCAACGGTGGATGAGTCGGCAATTGGCGCGGTTCATAAGGGGATGAAGGTGCAAGTTGCGATCGATGGCGCCGGTTCGACAAGCATGACGGGGACTGTTGCGGAGATTGTGCCTGCGGCCGATCCATCGAGCCATAGCTTTCTCGTAAAGATCGACTTGCCTTCTTCGACCGAGTTGCGTGCCGGCATGTATGGAACGGCGGAGTTTGCCAACGGCACTCGCCAGGCGATCCTTATTCCTCATTCAGCCGTTGTTTTGCGTGGCTCGCTGGCTTGCGCATACGTTCTCGACGAACAAGGAGTTGCACAACTTCGCTATCTTACTCTGGGCGCGGCACAAGGGAATCTTGTGGAAGTTCTATCGGGCATTTCTTCGGGCGAGAAGCTGGTCGACGAACCGCTGGACCACGACTTTGCCGGTAAACGCATTGAGTTCAGCGCCGGGGTCCAGCAATGAAGCAAGAACTTGGAATAGCCGGAAGGCTGGCTCACTCATTTATCAATTCCAAGCTGACGCCGTTGTTCATTTCCGCATCGCTGGCCATTGGAATTTTTGCGGTCGCCATCATTCCGCGCGAAGAAGAGCCGCAGATCCTGGTTCCGATGCTGGACATCACCACCGCCATGCCGGGCGCATCCCCGGCGGATGTGGAGGAGCGCGCTACTCTGCCGATCGAAACGCTCGTGCATCAAATCTCGGGCGTGGAATATGTGTATTCGACGTCGGCTCCTGGACAGAGTCTGGTAATTGTGCGCTTCCTGGTGGGCACGCCGCAGGAAGATGCCCTGATCAAGGTCTATAGCAAGCTCTATTCAAATTTCGACCGGATGCCGCCGGGAGTCTCACAACCTATCATCAAGGCCCGCTCCATCGACGATGTACCCATCCTTGCGCTGACGCTGTGGGGTGAACATTACGACGGCTATAAACTCCGCGCTATTGCCGCTGAGATACAACACAATATTGAGCAGATTCCCGATGTGTCGGAGACGACGATTATCGGAGGACTTCCGCGCACGATGAGGGTGGTTTTGAGCACGGAAAAGCTGAATGCTTACGGCCTGTCGCCGATGGCCATCGTGGGACATTTGCGGGCCGCAAATTCAAGTCTGCAGGCGGGCAGCTTCTCCGATAATAACCAGGAGGTCCGCGTTGACGCGGGCAATCTCTTCAACAGCCGCGAAGATCTGGAAGCTGTGGTGGTGGGCGTGGTGCGCGGACATCCGGTGTACCTGCGCGATGTCGCCGGCGAGATTGTTGATGGAGCGGCGGAACCGGCTAACTATGTGGTCTACGGCACGACGATCGCCGGCCAGGGAGGTGCGCGCCAATATCCGGCGGTGACGATTACCGTGGCCAAGCGCAAGGGGACCAATGCCACCGATATCTCCAATGCCGCGCTGAAGCGCGTGCATGAGATGCAGGGCATGACCATACCCAGCGACGTGACGGTGACCACGACACGGAATTACGGAGAGACGGCGAAAAACAAGTCGGACGAATTGCTTGAGCACCTTCTGCTGGCAACCTTGTCCGTGACTCTGCTTGTCGCGCTTTTCCTGGGGTGGCGCGAGTCGGGCGTTGTCCTGCTTGCCATTCCGGTTACGCTGGCGCTCACCATGTCGGTGTTTTACTTCCTGGGCTACACCATCAATCGCGTCACCCTCTTCGCCTTGATTTTCTCGATCGGCATTCTTGTCGATGACGCCATCGTTGTTGTCGAGAACATGGTGCGCCACTTCAGGTTGCCGGAGAATCATGGCCGGCCAATGAGCGAAGTCGCGGTGGAAGCAGTTGCCGAGGTGGGCAACCCCACTATTCTGGCTACCTTTGCCGTGATCGCCGCGGTGTTGCCGATGGCCTTTGTTCGCGGCCTGATGGGGCCATACATGCGGCCCATTCCGGTGGGCGCATCGGCGGCCATGCTCTTCTCGCTGATGGTCGCATTTGTGGTCTCGCCCTGGGCTGCCCTTCGGCTTGCTGGCCGGCATCTTGAAGGAGCCAAAGCACTGGAGCCTGAGACCGAGAATTGGCGCACCAGGCTTTACTGTCGCATCATGACGCCGCTGATCCAATCCGGGCGAAATCGCGCCCTGTTCTTCATCGGAGTGGCTCTGTTGCTCGCAATCTCGATGGCGCTGGTGCCCATGGGATTGGTGCGCGTAAAAATGCTTCCGTTCGACAACAAAAGCGAACTGCAAGTGGTGATTAATATGCCCGACGGCACGCCGCTGGAGCAGACGGCGCGCGTGGCCCAGGCGCTTGGCGAAGAACTTTCGCAGCAACCGGAGGTGCTGAACTATCAAACCTACACGGGAGCGTCGGGGCCCTATAACTTCAATGGACTTGTGCGCCACTACTACATGCGGCGTCAGTCAAATCAGGCCGACATTCAGGTAAACTTGCTGCCTGCCAAGCAGCGCAGCGTGCAGAGCCACGCCATTGCCAAGCAGCTTCGTCCGTTGCTCGATGCGATTGGCAACGCGTATGGAGCGCGCGTCCAAGTGAGCGAAGTGCCGCCTGGGCCGCCGGTGATCCAGACGCTGGTTGCAGAGATCTATGGTCCGGACCTGGCAGGACAAACTCAGGTAGCGCAACAGATCAAGTCGATCTTTCAAAACACACCAGGTGTTGTTGACACCGACTGGTATGTCGAAGATCCGCAACCGAGGATGGTGATGCGCGTGGACGAGGTCAAGGCTGCGCAACACGGCATCTCGGTTTCAGATGTAACTCATGCCCTGGCATTGGCTGTTTCGGGCACCCAGGTGGGCCTGATGCACGACCAGACTGCGCGAGAGTCTGTGCCTGCAATTGTCGAATTAGACCGCGCCGATCGATCGTCAGAGCAGGCGTTGGACAATCTCCGCTTGCCCGGCGCGGACGGAGGCATGGTTTCTCTGCGAGAGTTGTTGATCGTCGAACACACAACCATCGAGCCAAGCATCTATCACAAGAATCTGCATCGCGTGGTGTATGTAACAGGCGACGTGGCTGGAGCCGTGGAAAGCCCGGTCTACGCAATTCTCAAAATGAACAAGACTCTCGACCATCTCACGCTTCCGGCCGGATACACGCTGGCCCGCTATAACGCGTCAATGCCGGAGTCCACGGACCATTATTCGATGAAGTGGGACGGCGAATGGCAGATTACGATCGAGGTCTTCCGCGATATGGGCCTGGCGTTTGCCGCTGTCCTGGTTCTCATCTACGTGCTAGTGGTGGGCTGGTTCCGTTCCTTCATTGTTCCGCTGATCATCATGGCTCCCATCCCGCTCACGCTGGTCGGTATCATGCCTGCTCACGCGATGCTGGGTGCTTTCTTTACGGCAACCTCGATGATCGGCTTCATTGCCGGCGCCGGGATTATCGTGCGCAACTCGATCATCCTTGTCGACTTCATCGAACTTCGCATCCGCCAGGGAATGCCTCTGGCCGCGGCGGTGATCGATGCCGGCGCAACGCGCTTCCGCCCGATGCTGTTGACGGCTGCCGCAGTTGTGGTTGGCGCAAGCGTGATTCTCACTGACCCGATTTTTCAGGGACTGGCACTATCGCTGATTGCGGGAGCGGTTGCTTCGACCTTCCTGTCGTGGCCGACGATTCCGGTGCTCTACTACATGGTTCACGCCGGCAGTCAATCGGCTCACAGGAATCAGTCCGAACCCAATCAAGGAGAATCTCAATGACCGTTGAACGTGGACTGCGCCTGATGGCTGGCGTGATGGCGTTGTTGTCGCTCGCCCTTGCTCACTACTTTTCGCTCTACTGGCTGTGGCTTACGGTTTTCGTCGGGCTAAACCTGCTGCAATCAGCGTTCACTAACTGGTGCCCGGGAATGACCATCCTCCGTGCAATGGGCCTGAAGGATGCAAACTACAGCGTGGACCGATAAAGAGGATCAAAACAGCAATGAATGCGCGGAAACTTGAAACCGGGTCGAGCCATTCTCGCCGCAGGCACGGCGAAGCTTTGAAGGACGAAGTCTATCGTCAGATGTTTCGCCTCGAGGCCAGACGCCCCGGCGCCGAGATCAAACTCGCTATCGCCTTGCTGCACGCGTGGCTCGACTCAGACTCCGGCCCTGATATGCTCAAGTCGCGCCAATGGCTGAGGCAGGTCTCCCCACTCTGCGTTGTCATGATTGAGGCAACGCTGCCAGGGACTTGCACCGATGAACAGTGCGCCCAGTAAGGTCAATGCCGTTTCTATTGCGTTGTTAGTTGATGGATAGCGGGCTTCGGCCTCGATCACGGCCCTCGTCGCAAATAGAGGAAGAATATACTGGTCATACCGTTGAGAATCCATATCCAATGCGACCTGAACTGATCCGAGCCACCGAGCTTTTGCAGCGCAACACTCCGGAGGCTGTCGAAGAGGCGATCGGCTTGCTTCAGAACACTGTGTATTCCTTCAGTATGAAGGTCTGCGGCCACCCTCAGGATGCCGAAGACACCATGCAGGAAGTTCTCTTTCGGTCCCTGGGGCATCTGGCCAAGATTCAGACCCCGCAAGCTCTTGCAGTCTGGCTTTATACCGTCACCAGAAACCGCTGCTGGCGCATGCGCCGCAAGCCGGCTCATGCTCCGATACAGACTTTCTCACTGGATGAATTGATGCCAGACGAAGCTGAGCTGGGGCGATTGCTGCAAGATGCAGGCGAGAGCCCTGAAGGAAATCTTATCCATGCAGAGCAGCACCACCTGTTGCACCAGGCAGTCCTGAGAATCCCGGTTCAGTTACGCATAGTTCTAGTGCTCCACGACATGGAGGAGCTGACCACCGAACAGGTCGCACAGATTCTCGATCTGCAGCCGGGAACGGTTCGGGTTCGACTACACAGGGCGCGTCTCTCAGTGCGCAAAGAAATGACCAGAGTGCTCGACAACGCCTCAAAGCAGTCGGGTATCAAGAAGCAGGCCAGCAAGAAGACCAGCAATATGAAGCCGAAAAGCGTGAAGCGCGCCACAGAATGCCGCGACTTGTTCTTGAACCTCTCAGAGTATTTAGATGGCCGAATTGAACCGCGCACATGCGACCAAATGCGCGAGCACATTGAGGCCTGCCCGGCTTGCGTTGCATTTCTCCGCGATCTGCGTGGCGCTATCGACCGTTGCCGCTCGCTAAAGGTTCCTTGCGACCCTGCCGTTGCGCCTCGCCTGCGATCCATGCTCACCCAGGAATACCAGCGCCTGCTGGGTATGCCACTCACAAAGAATATTTCTGCCGCGGTGTAACGATTTGCCGCCGGCGTGACTTCTTTCTTTTAGCAAGGGAGATTCTCATGGAAGTGTCAATCAAGCATCTTGAGCGCGTAAAATTCCTCATTCAGTCCGGATCGAACACGATTGTTTGCGATCAGCCAGCGGAGAACGGTGGGGAAGGCTCCGGCATGACGCCTCCGGAGTTGCTGCTCGCCTCGTTGGGGTCCTGTGCGGCCTTCTATGCCGTGCAATATCTGAAGACACGCAATCTCGCTGAGACAGGCGTGGAGGTTCGAGTGACCGCCGAAAAACTGAAGCAGCCAGCCCGCGTTGGAAACTTTCGCGTGCAAGTTGTGTGTCCGGTCTCTCTCACGGAAGAACAGAGGGAGGGCCTGATGCGTTCTGTGCATCACTGCCTTGTTCACAACACGCTCTTGACGCCACCTGAGATTGCGATTGAGCTAACCACGAATGAGATGGCCGCCGTCCACGCATGACAAGCTAACCTTGCCGTGCAATAGGATGGCCGCGGGTGCCAATTGGCCGCCATCGACAGGACCAAGCGCCGGAGCAACGGGAACAACTAAGCAACGTGTCCAAGAACATATTCTTTATTGGGTTGCGCACCTGGGTATCAGTTAGCATTCGTCTTTCACCCCTGATCGAAGTCCTTGCTGCATAGACAGAATGGGGCAAAACGGGTATCGATCCGGGTATCACTTTTGGTCCAGAAATCAGAAAACCGGGTATCGGAGGTCAAAAAATGCCCTCAAAATACCCGGTGTCGGGTCCGGCTGCATGCGAACGGACGCGGACCGCTGCGAACGAGATGTCGGCAGTATACGCTGTAAAATCAATGATTTATAGGAGAATTGAAAAACGGGATGGAACTGGAGCGAACCTTGAAGAACTAGATCTTGGCTGCCCCCCAGGGATTCGAACCCCGATATGCTGATCCAGAGTCAGCTGTCCTACCATTGAACGAGGGGGCAACGGCAGTGGAACGAGCGTTCCCTGCGCAGCCTGTTTGGACTAGCTGCCGGTGAAGACAGTCGAAGACCTAACCCTTTCATCATAAAAACATTCCCAGCCCGGGTCAAACTGCCTGCCCCTTTACGGCAATCGTTCGACGTCCCGCTGCAAGCTGAAATCCGCCTGGAGGTGTAGTACCTCATTCTGCCAGCTCCAGCGCTCGGATAATCTCCCTTGCCGCTTCAATAGGCGTGCACACACTGGTGTCAATGCTCAGTTCCGGCTTCGGCATCGACGATGCGTCGAAGGTGCCGGCGGCATGAAGCTCCTCGAATAGTTCCACCGACGTCAGCTTCCCGAACCCGCTACGCGACTCATCGCCCAGACGCCGATTCAATACGTCCAGGGGGCAAACCAACTCCACAAAGTCCAGCTGTCCCTTAGCTTCAGAAACCATCTTCTCAACTTCGCCCACAAATGACGGCCGTACGGTTTTCTCCGGTGCAAACGTGAATATCAGTCCGGGGATTCCGGTGTTACAAGCCTCCTTCATCACCGCCAGCCAAATCTCTTCGCGCAGACGGACAAACTCCGGGCTGCCAAAGTCAAAGACTGAAAGCAGCAAATCGACCGCGAGGTGGTTGTGGAAGACTTTGAACCCGGTTTGCGATGAAAGCTCCCGCGCCACAGTCAGCTTTCCCGTCGCCGGCATTCCATAAATAAAAATCAGTCTCAGGTTGCCCGCCCTGATTCCCTGTTCCCTGGTTCTTGCATTCTGGTTCCCTTGTTCCCTGGTTCCGTGCCCTTATCATTCTTCTCTCAGCACTTCCAGCGGCCTGAGCCCCAGGATCCGGTAACTCGCAATCCAGCCTGTCGCAGTGGCCAGCACCGCGGTACCGAAAAGAGCAATGAAAGTCGCTCCCCACTCCACGTGGAAACCGATTTCGAGCGTGTGCAGCAGCACGCGGGTAAGCAGATTCGCAAACACCACGCCAACCGCGCCGGCAAGCAATCCCAGCACGCTGAACTCCACGCTGAAGGTGCGAACGATACGCATGCGGGTGGCGCCCAGAGTCTTGAGCACAACCGCCTCGCGCATGCGTCTGAAGCGCGTGCTGGCGATGCTCGACGCCAGAATCATCAGACCTGCCAGAATCGAGAAACCAGCCAGCAGCCTTACCACAAACGTGATCTGATCCACCACGCTTTCAATCCGTTCCATCACGTCGGCAACATTGATCACGGTAATGGTGGGATAGGCCGCGAAGAACGCTCGCTCCATGGCGCCAACTTTGCTGGGTTCGATGTGTACGCCTCCGTACCACGTCGCCGGCTGGCTCTTGATCAACCCCGAAGGCACAAAGAATTCCACTCTTGCGCTCAGGTGTTGCCCGTCCGGTTTGTAGATCGCGCCAACCTTCAGCATGCGATCCGTGCCGCCGGTCTCTAACTCCATCTGCGTTCCCACATGCAGATGCAAACGGCTTGCCAGCCCCTCGCTGATGGCGATCGCAGCATCGTTCGAGCTCTTCCACCATGCACCCTGCGAGACCTTGATGCCTTCGGGAGCGCTATCGGCCCAGCTCAGCTCGGCAGACTCAAGCATTCGTATGGGAAAATGCTGGCCCTTGAACTGCTCCAGCGGCTTGTTGTCGATTGAAATAAATCGGCCCATCACTACCGGCAGCAGATCGAGCTGTTGCGTCACATCCGGCCGGTGCGCGAAAAAGTTCTTTACGCCCGCCACTTCTTCGCTGCGCACGTCAATCAGAAAAATATTCGGCAGCTTCGGCGAAGCGGTCAGACGCAGATCGCGCAGGATCTCGGCCTGGATAAGATACACGGCCAGGATCAACATGACGCCCGTTCCCAGCGCAGCCAGCACCGGCGCCGATTGATTGCCGGGCCGATACAGATTGGCCAGCCCATGGCGCAACGAGCCCGGCAGACGCAGTCGTGTCAGCGTCAAGAACAGTCGCAACGCCAGCAGCGTCAAGGCAGCCAGCACCAGCAACGCGACCAGCGCAACCGCAAATGCGACACCAAAGCTCAAGCCCACCACAGCCGAATCGGATAGAGCCCACGCAATGGCCACCAGCGGCACAACCAGAGCGGCGGAAAGCAGCAACTGGGGCCAGCGGCGCAGCCAGCGTTCAGCCCATCCTTTGAATCCTCCAGCGCCCTGCTCCACCATTCTGCGCAACACCAGCACCGGTCGAACGCTGCGCACATCCAGCAACGGCGGCAGGCAAAAAAGCAGAGTGGTAAGCACGCCCGTACCCATCCCCGCGAGGCCTGACTTCCATGGCACCTGAAGCACTGTGTGCACCGGCAGTAAGTTGCCGAAGGCCGACGGCAGCGCCATCATCACCACCACTCCCGCCACCACCCCCAGCAGCGCGCCGGCCAGGCCCAGTCCCAGCGTCTGCAAAACGAAAATTCGCAGCAGATCGGTTGAATCCGCGCCCATCGCCTTCAAAATCGCCAGTGTGTCCACGCGCTGTTCAAGGTGCGCATGCATGGCCATGGCCACGCCAATCGCGCCCAGCACCATAGCAACCAGGCAAATCAGGCTCAGAATCGCTGTTGCATTATCCAGCCCCCGGCTCAGCGCGGGATTCCCTTCCCTGAAATCCATTACCTGCGCATCGGGCAGCGCAGCCTCCAGCTGGCTCCGCACCTGCGCAGTTTCTCTGGTTGCGGTCATTCCTTTTGGCAACACATCGGGCAGCTTCACCAGCAGACGTTCGCTTGCCCTGCTGCCGGGCGCAATCAGGCGCGACTCTTTCAGCGACGCTTCAGAAATCATTACACGCGGGCCCAGGCCGGCTCCGGCAGTGATCCGGTCCGGTTCCTGTTTCAACACCGCGGCGATCTTGAATGTCTTTTGGCCCAGCCGCAGCGAATCGCCCACCTGCGCATTCATCCGGATCAGGAACTCATCGGCCACCACGGCGGAATCTCCGTTCAGCGCATGGCTCAACGGCATTTCCGGATCAAGCTCTGCCGTGCCGTAATAGGGATACTCGCTGGGGTCGACGGCTTTCAGCGACACCAGCAGCGGCGTCTGCGCCTTCTGCATCCACGCCATCGAAATGGTCTCGGTCACCCAGGTCGCGCGGATCGAATTCCCGTTGTGCTTCAGAACTCCCGCAACTTTGCCAAGTTCGTCCGGCGTAGGCTCATGAAAGATGCGCGCGCTCAGGTCACCGGCCATGAGCGATCGCGCCTGCCCAATCAGCGTCGAGCGGAAACTATCGCTCAGTCCGCGCACGCCCACAAGAGCCGCCACGCCAATGGCAACGCTCGCCACCACAAAGGCGAACTTGCCCGGCGCAGACTTCAAATCGCGCCAGCCGATGGACGCGGCGCGGCTCCAGCTCAGCATCCGGCTAGCCATTCTTTTCCTCGCTTTGGACCAGAGATTTGGGAGAACCGGGAAGAGTATCCTCCACCACCAGCCCATCTTTCAGCACAATTCTGCGGTCAGCCTCATGCGCCACATCGGGGTCGTGCGTCACCAGCACCAGCGTGGTGCCGGCGCGCTTATTGCGATCGAGCAGTAGATCCAGCACCAGCCGCCCATTGGTCGAGTCGAGATTGCCGGTTGGCTCATCGGCCATCACAATCGGCGGATCGACCACAAACGCGCGCGCCAGCGCCACTCTTTGCTGCTCGCCGCCCGAGAGCTGAATCGGGTAGTGGTCCACACGCTCCTGCAATCCCACCTCGCCCAGCAATTGCCGCGCCTTGCTTAGTCCGTTGCCCTCAACATTCAGCTCATACGGCAGCAGCACATTTTCAAGCGCCGTCAACGTGGGAATGAGCTGGTACGACTGAAACACAAACCCGATCTTGCGCCCGCGCACAACCGCAAGTTCAGACTCAACCAGGTTATGAATGGGAGTTCCGTCAAGCCAAATCTCGCCCGAGCTGGGAGTATCGAGCCCCGCCATCAGCCCCAGCAGCGTACTCTTGCCGCTGCCACTCGCTCCCACCACGGCCACAAACTGCTCGGCCGGAATCGTCAGGCTGATTCCCTTCAGAATATCGACGCGCCGTGCGCCATTCTGAATCCACTTTCTTACATCGCGCAGCTCAATCACCCGATATGCCCCCTCGTTCCCTTGTCCCCTGCTCTTCTACACTTAATCTGTGGACGTTCGCCGCGCTCTTCTGGTTTCGCTCATCATGATTCTTCTCGCCGCTCCGTCAGCGCGCGGCGCCGATCGCGTTCTCGTCTGCTTCGGCGACAGCATCACAGCCGGCTACGGACTTGAAGATGGCCTATCCTACCCCGACGACCTGCGACCGATGCTCGACGCCAATGGCTACCACTACACCGTTCTCAACCGCGGCACCAGCGGCGCAACAACAAAAGACGCAGTCGACGACCTTCCCTCAATCCTCGCGCTCCATCCCAGCGTAGTCATTGTCGAATTCGGCGGCAACGACGGCCTGCGCGGCCTTCCGCTCGACCAGACCAGTCACAACCTCGATCAGATCCTCTCCTCGCTTCAGGCAGCCCATGTCCGCGTGCTTCTGGCCGGCATCACGCTCCCGCCCAACTACGGCCCCGACTACATCAAGTCCTTTCAGCAGGTTTACAGCACCATGGCCGCGCGACACCATGTTGCATTCGTGCCCATGATCTACAAAGACCTTATCCACGTTCCCGGCACCATCCAGCCTGACGGCATCCACCCCACGGCCAAGGGCGCGCAAATACTAGCTAAAACACTACTGCCGGTGCTCAAACCGCTGCTGGTGAAGTAAGAATGTGAACAGTAAAGAAGTGAAGAAGTGAAAGGGTGAACGGGATTTAGAGCTGCTAAGCGGCTGATCAATGCCCGCTTCCCGATGTTCACCGTCTCACTGCGCACTAAACACCACCACCGGCTGAAACAGCGTTCCCGCCACGCGTTTAGCAATCCCCACCAGCTCGGTCTGGCTGGCAAACACCTTCACCAGCGGCGCATCTGAAAAATCAGCCAGATTTGCCTGCGCTCCATTGCGCAGCTTTCCCAGCGCCTGCGCGTCGGCCGTCACCGAAGGCATCTCGGTCAGCAGGCTGCGCGGATGCACGCACAAATTCTCAAGCTCTCCCAGCTGCCCCGCCAGCGGCTGCAACTCCTCAAGCGTATGCGCCTGCTCTACCGTGAAAACCCCGGCGCGTACCCGCCGCAGGGCCGCCAGGTGCGCGCCACAACCCAGCGCCTGGCCCAGTTCGTGCGCAACCGACCGCACATAACCGCCCGCAGTAATCGTCATTTTGAAGCTTGCTTCGGCATCTTCCATCGCGGTTATTTCAAAACGATCGATACGAACCTTGGCCGCCGTCAGTTCCGGCGATTTGCCCTCGCGCGCCAGTTTGTAAGCCGGCTTGCCGCCAATCTTTTTGGCCGAAAACGCCGGCGGCATCTGCATGCTCTCGCCGAGAAAGCGCTCCGCGCCCTTGCGCACCGCCTCCAATGTCATCTTGCCATCGAACTCCGGCCACGTGTCCGGCCCCGCTGGCTCGCCTTCCGCATCGTAGGTATCTGTGGCAAACCCAAATCGAATCGTGCCGGTATAGCTCTTCTCCGCGGCCGAAAAATACTGCGCCAGCCGGGTATATTTGCCCATCAGCAGCGGCAACACCCCCGTCGCCATCGGGTCGAGGGTGCCCAGATGCCCAATCGATCGTTCGCCGGTAATCTTTCTCAGGCGGTTGACCACGTCGTGGCTGGTCATGCCACCCGGTTTATCCACTACAAGCAGCCCGTTCACATCATCAACTCTACGGCATCGCCGTACTGTTACGATTTGCTTACCTTGTGCACGAAAGTTCGAGTAAACTCTTGCAATCGAATGGTAAAACCTACAAAACTAAAAGGGTATCGTGACTGAATCCCCTGAACACTTGCGCGAGCCATTTCGGAAATTGCGCGAATCGCTCAAACATATCGAGAAGAACCCTCCGCCGGAGGATGTGCACAAGCTGCGCATTCAGGCGCGGCGCATTGAGTCCATCGCCTCGGCGCTCGCGCCCGACGGTGGTCACCATGCCCGCCGTCTCATCAAGCCCGTCAAGCATCTGCGCAGGGCCGCTGGCGGCGTGCGCGATATGGACGTCCTCACCAGCAATGCCTTGAGCCTGCGCGATCGCTCCAACGGACCGTCGCTGGCCCGTCTTCTCGACTATCTCCGCAGCGCTCGCGCAAAAAACGCGCTCAAGCTGCTCAAAATCGTCGATCGCGAAAGCAAACTGGCCCGCAAGAGCCTCAGAGCATACTCCCGACTGATCAAGTCTGTCCCGCGGCACTCACACGGAGCGACGCGAAAATCCGCCGCCCGCCCGCCTGCCGATCCGCTCTATGCAGCCGTCGGCGAGCTCATCGCGGAACTCACTGCATGGCCGGTCATCACTGTCAGCAACATCCACTCCTACCGGCTCAAGGTGAAAGAACTTCGCTACGTTTTGCAGGCGCTGCCTGAATCGGACAAGGCGTTCGTGGATGCGCTGAGTGTGGTCAAAGATCAGATTGGCGAATGGCACGACTGGCAGCAGTTGGCTCAAGTCGCCAGCCAGGCCATCCCTGAACCCGAAGACCGGGCACTCCTCAAAGAGATCAGGAAAACGGCCCGCAAGAAGCTGCATCAGGCCAAGGCAGTCTCAAACGCCATGCGCGAGGGCTGGCTCACGCCGTCGAAGATGCCTGCGGACACAACCCGCGAGAAATAGCTCAACGCAAATCAGCCGGGTGCCCCACCCTCGCCGCGTCTTTGCACTTGCGGCCAGGGTTGGGTCCCTCTACAACAAAAAGAGAAATGTTCAAAGCCGATTGGTCGGCTGCCTCACCAGCGACAGGAATTCCGAACGCGTTTCCTTCTGCCTGAAGCAGCCCACCATCGCACTGGTCACCGTGGAAGAATGCTGCTTCTCCACTCCGCGCATCATCATGCACAGGTGCCGCGCCTCAATCACCACGCCCACGCCCTGCGGCTTGATCGCGTCCTGAATCGCATCCGCAACCTGCCGCGTCAACCGCTCCTGCACCTGCAGCCGCCGCGCAAACACTTCCACCAGCCGCGGAATCTTGCTTAGCCCGATTACCTTGCCATTGGGAATATAGGCCACGTGAACTTTTCCAAAGAAGGGCAGCATGTGATGCTCGCACAGCGAGAACATTTCAATATCCTTCACAATCACCATCTCGTCGTAGTCCACGTCAAACAGCGCGCCATGCAAAACTTTCAACGGATCCTCGTTGTATCCACGGGTCAGGAAAGTCATCGCCTTCTCAACGCGCGCGGGTGTTGCCAGCAGCCCGTCTCGATTCGGGTCTTCGCCCAGGCGACTCAGAATCTCGCGATAAATCTTCTGCGTGCTGAACTGGCTCAGCCCCTCATCGTTCGGTGCGATCCGTCTCACTGCCTTGTTCACTGCAATTGGCTGCGCCATTTTTGTTTTGCCTCTCCCGTGACCACGTACTTAACGACCGGTGGCGAAAGTTTGAACCGCCGCGAATGACATCCCTCAAGGGCTAAAGCCCGACACTGAAAGGATGCCGTTTGCGGCACGAGTAAACTCGTGCCCTTTCAAAAACACCAACATTCGACCCAAGCACTCAGTACTACATTTGAAGTTGCTTGATCTGGAGGCGACAAGCAAATACCCAGGCCTAAAGGCCCCACATTTAATATCCCTCTTTCAGGGGGCTAAAGCCCCCTGCTCCCTCCGGCGAAGCTTTCTGCAACTCGAGAATCAATCGCCGCAGCACTCGAAAAAATTGTTCTCCGTCTCTTCAATCCGCAGATGCTCGATACTTCCCTCAGGCAGTGCATCTCGCAAAATCTCAACCAATACCAGCGAAAAATTCTCCGTCGTCGGCACCTTGCACTCAAATGCCGGATCAAGATTCAAATTCCGGTGATCGAATCGCTCCACCACCCGCTCATTCACTACCCGGTCCAGGTCCACCAGGTTTATTACCATCCCGGTTTCGCTGCCCACCGGCCCAGCTACCATTACTTCTACTACGTAATTGTGCCCGTGCCCATGAGGGTTGTTGCACTTCCCGTACGCCGCCCGATTCTCCTCAGCCGTCAGCGCATCCACATGCAGCCGGTGACTCGCGCTCAGCGCGTACCGGCGCCCGAAATACGCCTTTGCAGCTTTGGTCGTCGATCCGCTCATTCGCCGCCTCGGTACTCGGCGAATATCTCAGGCGTCTCATAGACCCGTACCCTGCTCAACTGCGCGCCAGCAGCTTTCCTGATCGCAGGCTCCAGCCGCTTCCACGCCACAATCGCAATATTCTCGGTCGTCGGAATCAGCTTGCCCTGCCCGAACTCCTCAACCTCAAGATTCAGATGCCGGTGATCGAAGCCGGCAAGTACTTCCCGCTCCATCACGTCCTTCAGCCACTTCAAATCGACCACGAACCCCGTGACAGCATCCGGCTCGCCCGCCACGGTCACCTCGAGGGTGTAGTTGTGCCCGTGTCCGTTGCGATTCGCGCAACGGCCAAATACTGCTTCGTTCTTCTCGGCAGTCCATGCTTCGTTCCAGTAATAATGCGAAGCTGAAAACGTAGCCCGCCGGGTCAAAAAAATCATCGATTCCTCATCCCTTTTGATGCCCCCACCTATGTCGCCGGTTCAGTCAATCTGCGGCTTGATGGCGACGGTCTAGCTTCGTGGTCCTTATTCCCTGTTCTTCTCACCTTTGAATCCGCGCCGAACCGCCCTTCGCCAGAGTGCGAACCTGCTCGAGGCTGGCCATCGTGGTGTCTCCGGGGAAGGTAGTCAGCAGGGCACCATGAGCCCACCCGAGCTTGAGGGATTCTTCCGGGCTCTCGCCGCTGAGCAGGCCGTAGATCAAGCCGGCCGCAAAGCCGTCGCCTCCGCCCACGCGATCAATCACGTCCAGTTCCGCCGTGGGCGCGGAGTAATTCTTGCCATTGATCCAGGCCACCGCGCTCCAGCTATGACGATTCGTTGAGTGAACCTCGCGGAGGGTCGTGGCCACAATCTTCGCCTGCGGGTGCTTTTTGGTGACCTGCTCGATCATGCCAAAGAAGACCGCCGGATCGAGCTTGGACTTGGCGTGAACATCGGGACCGGGAATGCCGAGGCCTTTCTGGAGATCTTCTTCGTTGCCGACCAGGACGTCGACGTTCTCGACGATGGTGCCGATGGTTTCAACCGCGTGATCGATGCCGCCGGAGATCCGCCAAAGCTTTTCGCGGAAGTTGAGATCGAACGAAGTTACGGCCCCGGCGGCCTTGGCCTCTTTCATCATCTCGGCGGTAAGCGGCGCGGTAGTGGGGCTGAGCGCGGCGAAGAGACCTCCGCAGTGGACCCAGCGAACGCCGCGGGAAAAGATGGCCTTCCAGTCAAAGTCGCCGGGCTTGAGCTGCGCGGCAGCCTCGTTGGCGCGGTTGTAAAAGACCACGGGCGGACGAACACCTGCGCCCCGGTCGCTGTAGACGGTGGCCATGTTGGGGCCGGTGGCGCCGTTATGCTCGAAGTGTTTATAGATGGGCCTGACGCCCATGGCCCGCACCCGTTCCGCGATCAGGTCGCCGATGGGATAGTCGACCATGGCCGAAACAATGGCCGTACGCATGCGGAAACAGTCAGACAGGTTGGCGGCCACGTTGAATTCGCCGCCGCTCACGTGAATCTTGCACTCAGTTGCCTTGCGAAACGGAATGATGCCGGGATCGAGGCGGTGAATCAGTGCGCCCAGCGAGAGAAAGTCGAGTTCGCCGGCGGGAGGGATATTGAGGCCGTTACTCATTCATCGTTCCTTTTAATCGATCTTGACTGGATTTAGAATTCATTTTCTTGAGACGCGCGCTCACCCGGCATTGGCCTCCAGCTTCTTCACATCTGAAAGTACCTGGGCGGGGGTCCACTCGTTGCCCGGATAGAACTGCGCAACCTTTCCGTCGGGGCCGATAAGCGTAGTTGAGAGCGTGTGATTGATGGTGTCGTTGTCGCCGCGGGTAATGCCGACATCGAAGTACTTTGCCATTTCAAAAATCTCAGCCTGGTTGCCAACCGCAAAATCCCAGTGATTGAACGTGCCCCTGGCATCGCTGCCGAGATACGTAGCGCCATAAGCGCGCAGGCGCTCGGGCGTGTCATGTTCCGGATCGAAGCTGACCGAAAGCAGATGGGTTTTTTTGTAGAGTGCGGGATCAGCCGATAGTTGCTGGTTAATGGTGGCAAAGTTGTGCGTTACGAGAGGGCAAAAGTCAGGCAGCGGGCAGCGCGTGTAAATAAATGTGATGAGCAGGGCCTTGCCGCGGAACTGGCTTAGATGGAGATCGCGGCCATCCTGGTTGCGAAGCTTGAAGTCGGGCACCTCGTCGCCGGGCGCGGGCACGTGATAAAGGATCGTTGGTTTGTAATCCGGCTTGCCCTGGGCGATGACGACGATGTGGTCGAGAAGAATGTCGGCGTCAGGATTCTGCGAGACGAGCACGTCGGCCGTGATCACGTCGCCAGGGTGAAGTTCGCTGAGGATGGAAGGATCTTTAAGCTTGTAGGGCATGGTCATGGCTCCCATAAAGCCGGGGATGGCTTCGTGGTCGATCGTGACCTCGCCCGTCGCGGGATTGGTATTCATGACTTTGCCGCGCAGATGGTAAACCTTGAATCCAGCTGGCACTGACGATTGCTCCGTGGGAGCCGGCGCCGAATGGCAACCGGAGAGAAGAATGAGAGCGACGGCAGCGCTACTGAGGAAGACGCGAACCATAGCTGATAGTGTATAACCCGTGGACTGACCACCGGCGCCGGCACCGGCCGGTAGCAGCGTTGAAGCCGGGCAGCGTATAACGCAGGAATGGGGACAGGGACCAGATCGGAAATTGACGCGTGGCTGCGCGGCGGCGGCGCCGTCGTTACGGCCAGCGAACGCGGTGCGCGCGCCATTGCGGAGTCCTACCATCGGGCGCGGCAGGCTGAAGGGTTGACGGCCTGGCCGGCTCCGGATGTGAAGGACTGGCATAGTTTTGTACGGGAGGCGTGGGAAGAGCGGAACCGCGACGCAAGGATGGTGCTCAATCCCTTGCAGGAACAGGCGCTTTGGGCCGGAATTGTGCAAGAGCGGCATAGCGAAGCGGCCAGCTTTCCAGGTACGCTGCACCGGCTTGCGGCGATGGCAATGGAGGCGCATCGGCTCATCTGTTTCTATGCCCAGCAGTTTCTGAACGCGAGAGTGCGCGGCACTTGGCAGCAGGATGCGGCTGCGTTCAGCGAATGGCTGGCGGTATTCGACGAATTGTGCCGCCGGCGTGAGTGCGTAAGCGGCGCGCGGCTCGCGCTGGAACTGGCCGAAGCGCTAACAGACGACGCCGCAAAGCGAAAAGAGCTTCTGCTGGCTGGCTTCGACAGGATTCTGCCGGCACAGGCAGCGGTTGTTCGCGCGTGGGGGCCATGGCGCGAAGTTGGTCTGGGTGAGCCGGCCAGCGAGACGGCATTTTTTGAGGCCGCGGACACTCGTGAGGAGCTGGCCGCATGCGCATTGTGGTCGAGAGGCGAGTTGACGGCGAATCCTAAAGCCAGGCTGTTGATTGTGACGCAGAATGAGCCAGGACAACGCGGTGAGATTGAGCGGACTTTGCTGCGATACGCAGTGCCTGAAGGCTGGAGCGGCACAAACGCACCATTGTTTGAGTTTTCGCTGGGCGTTCCGCTGGCGCAAACTGCGCTGGGGCGTGGAGCGCTGCTGACGCTCAAATGGTTAAGCCAGACCCTCACTGAAAACGAGATCGACTGGCTGATTTCAACTGGGCAAATCGCAGCTGATAAAGATGAAACGCGCTTGCTGACGGCGTTTATGCGCGGGCTGCGACGGAGAAATCTGCAGCGGACCGAGTGGAATTTGACCGATTGGATGACGCAGCGCGGAGCCGACAGCATTCCAGAAGCGTGGATGCGGCGGATCACGCAAGCCCGGCGCGATCTTGAAAAGGGAACCAGGCAATCGCGCAGCTCAGTGGTGTGGGCCGAGCTGGCAAACGAGCTACTCGAAACGGCTGGATGGCCGGGCGGACGGCCGCTCGGAAGCGAGGAGCACCAGGTAACCGATCGGCTGCGGCGAGTATTGGACGACTGTGCCTCGCTGGGGTTTGACGGCGAGCGCATGCATTGGCACGGCATTATCGATTCGCTTGAAAGGGCTGCAGTGCAGGCGCTGTATGCGCCGCAGTCACAGTACGCGCCGATATTGATCGCAGGTCCCGCAGAGACGGCTGGAATAGAGGTTGACGGAATCTGGTTTCTGGGCGCGAGCGAGGATGCGTGGCCGGCGGCGGGAACTACGCACCCATTCTTGCCGATCGGCCTGCAGCGCGAGGCGAAGATGCCGCATGCGGCAGCGCAGTTTGACTGGGAGCTGGCGCAGACCATGACCGCGCGGCTGCTGGCCTCGGCGCGTCAGGTGAACTTCAGTTATGCGCGGCAAAGCGATGCTGTGGAGGCAAGGCCCTCGCGGGTAATCACAACAATTGCCGGCGAGCCGCAAAAACTGCGGGAAGAGTTGAAACTGACGAAGGCGAAAGAGGCCGCAACTGAGGAGTGGATAGACGAGAGCACGGTTCCTTTCCCCGGCGGCAAAGTGCGCGGCGGAGCCGGCGTACTGACGGCACAATCGCAATGCCCGTTCAAGGCGTTTGCCACGGCGCGGCTGGGCGCCGAGAGCTGGGATGCCGCCGAGGCTGGCCTGACCGCGGCACAGCGCGGCAAGTTGCTGCATGCGGTCCTCAATCTCGCATGGAATGTAAACGACGGCGGAGTTGGAAGCCACGCCGACCTGATGGCGATTGCCGATCTGCGCGCCTTCGTTGAGCAACGCGTGCAAAGAGCAATGGCCGAAGAACTGCGCAATGGCGAGTGCGACGTAATGCCGCCGCGCTATCTGGAACTCGAGCACGTGCGGCTGACAAATCTGGTGACCGATTGGCTCCAGTATGAGCGGACGAGGGTCGAGTTCATGGTGCTGGGAACCGAGATCAAAAAGGAGAGATTGATCGAAGGGCTTGATTTGCATCTGCGCATGGACCGCGTCGACCGGCTGCAGGATGGCAAGCTGCTGGTGATCGATTACAAGACCGGCGACGTTGCCCCGAAGATGTGGGAGTTGCCGCGTCCAGACGACGTGCAGTTGCCGCTCTACGCGGGGTTCGGTTTGGATGAGAACACGGAGTGCGGCGGATTGGTGTTTGCAAAGATTCGCGCTGGCGAACTTGAGTTTGTCGGCCGCGTGGAGAATGTGAAGTCGACGCTGCTGCCGGATGTAAGCGCACGAAGCGGGCTTGCGAAAAACAAACTGACCGAGCAGGACATGGCTGCATGGCGGGAGTACATCGAGCAGATGGCGCGTGACTTTGTTGCGGGCGAAGCAAAGGTCGATCCGCGCGACGGGGAGAAGACCTGCGAGAAGTGCGGACTGCAAACACTGTGCCGGATTGCTGAATTTGAAACGGCAAGCGACGACGAAGAAGGCGCAGGCGAGGACAACGGCGATGAATAACTCCACAATGCGACCGCTCCCTCCAGATCAACCGGAACGCGTGAAGGCGCTCGACGCCGAGCGGTGCGTACTGGTGAAGGCGCCGGCGGGCTCGGGAAAGACCGATCTGCTGACGCGCAGATTTTTGCGTCTGTTGTCGATGGTCGACGAGCCGGGCCAGATTGCGGCAATCACGTTTACCAAGGCTGCGGCAGCGGAGATGCGTAACAGAATCCTGTTTGAACTGGAGGCTGCGGCGCAGAGGGCCGGCCAAGGCGCAGAGGATAACCCCGAAGGCGAGATCGCAATGGCGCGGCTGGCAGAGAGAGCGCTGCAGCGGTCAGAACATGTGGGATGGAAGCTGATCGACCTGCCGGCGCAACTGCGCATTATGACGATCGACGCCTTTTTGAGAGAACTGGCGCTGCAGCAGCCGCTGCTCTCAGGACTGGGCGGAGGACTGGAGATTGCCGAGCAACCAAAAGAACTCTACCGCAGAGCGGCGCGAAGGACGCTGAAGACAATTGGCGGCGATGACGCGGAATTACGCGAAGCAATTGAAGCGCTGCTGCTGTGGCGCGACAACAGCTGGCAAGACGTAGAGAACCAACTGGTAGAAATGCTGGCGCAGCGCGACAAGTGGATGCGCGGTTTTGTGCTCGATCGCGAACCGGATTGGGAGCTGCTGCGCAAGCGGCTGGAGCGGCCGTTCGAGCGCGCAGTGCGTGAGGCGCTGTCGCGGCTGAGCGAATTGCTTGACGCGGAGCCGGGTGCACGAGAGGAGATTCTGAAGTTGGCGAGGTTTGCATGCGAGGAGCCGGGAAAACGTTCGCCTCGTGATTTAGCTGAGATCGCTGAGTTTCCGGTGGCGCCATTCGCTGACGGTTTGGATTCGGCGCGAGAGACGCACGAATTGGTCACAAGTTTCCTGCTGACGAGAGATCGAAATTGGCGTTCGCAAAAAGGCCTTACTTTGAACGAAGGTTTTCCAGCCACGCCGCGCGGAAAGGCCGGCAAGGCCCGGTTTGGAGAGCTGATTACGAAGTTGAGCGCGGTTGAAGGGCTGTGTGAAGCGCTCGGCACGGCGCTGAGCATTCCCCCGGCGCGGTACACCGATAACGACTGGCGCATTGTGCAGGCATGCTTCACCGTGCTG
>Ga0182016_10000287_pt1 | contig 62977 bp, 72 predicted proteins | sample 712S2MmetaG_FD_120491 | JGI IMG/M metagenome (GOLD analysis project Ga0182016, IMG submission 120491) | Permafrost microbial communities from Stordalen Mire, Sweden - 712S2M metaG | ecosystem: Environmental > Terrestrial > Soil > Wetlands > Permafrost | place: Sweden: Stordalen | collected...
GCAATCAGCTCGTTGATTGCAACAACGTATGCCATGCAAGTTCCGCAACAAGAACTTGATACGCAATTTATTACTGCAGTAAAAACAAAAAATGTTGCCGCGGCCCAAAAGCTTCTCCAACAAGGCGCCGATGTTAATGCGCGAGATGGTCAAAACACCGCTTTAACGGTTGCCATTACTCATGAAAGTGTGCCGATGGTCGCCTTACTCTTGAGCCAGCCGGAAATTAACGTGATGCTAAAATTCCGATACGGTTCTGATCCATTGTTTTCTGCATCTTTAAGCAAGAATACGCAAATATTAAATTTATTACTGAATCACACAAAACATGGCCCGCTTCTTGATACGGTGATTGTTGAAACTCTCTTTAAAGATAAAAGCACCTATTTTAACTTACTGCCTGCCGATTTGATTTCACTGATCCCTACCGGCTCTGAATATAGCATTAGCACGCAAGAGATTGAAAACCTGATAAAGAACGGAATGGGTGATCCTCAAAAAACAACAATTTTAAATGCATTAGAAAAACGGAAAAATAAATAAGTAAAAAATAATGGAGGAAAGAAAACTATGAAAAATAAAATAGCAATAATAGCATTCGCACTCACCGGCTTTGTCGGCACAGCTTTTGGCATGGAAATGCCACAGCCAGAATTAAATCAGCAACTTATTGAGGCTGTTAATAGCGGCAATAAAGAGTTGGTTGAGCAGCTTTTAAAACAAGGCGCGGACGTTAACACTCAGGATGAAAATGGTATGGCACCGCTCCATCATGCGATCCTACATGATAACCTTACCATAGTAAAACTTCTCCTTGAGCAAGAGACTATTAATGTAAATATCCCAAACACCCAAATAAATGGATGGACAGCCCTTCATTGCGCAGCATATAACGATTATTGTGAAATATTGGAATTATTACTTAATCATAGAAATATCCACCGGAATGCCCAGGATAATGAAAAAAAGAGCGCACTGGATATTGCTGCCCAGTATGCCAGCTCTCATGCGTTAAATTTATTGCTCAAGCATACGTCAATAGCCCTATCCCCGGAACTAATTAATGAATTACCAACGCTCCACGATGAAAAATCAAAAACATATTTTTCATTATTGCCCAAAGATTTGATTACCCTGCTATCTAACTATAAAGCCGCTTACACCTTTAGCAAAGAAGATGCACAAAAAGCCATAACTTCAACAAATTGGATACAAGTAAAAAATGAAATTAAAGAAGCATTAGATAAACGAAATGCATCCAAAGATGAGTAAAAATAGTGGAGAACATCATGAAAAATAACATACTCATCCCATTAGCATTCACCGTTTTTACCGGCACCGCCGCTGGCATGGAGAAACCCTTAAAAGAACTTAACAAACAATTAATTCATGCTGCCAAAGTAGGCGATACCGATATGGTTGCGCAATTACTCGAAAAACAAAAAAAAGAAGACGATGAAAAAAAATCTTCTGAAATTACAAACCTACTGCGCACAGGACGCAGCAAAGCGCTGCACCGTGCTACAAAAAATGATAATAGTGAGGTAATAGAATTGCTGCTTGCGCATGATTTAAATGTAAATGTAGAAAATGGGCATGGGCAAACGCCGCTCCATATGGCAGCATGGGCCGGTCATCTTGAAATAATAAAATTGCTGCTTGCACACCCAGATATAGATGTGAATAAACAAAACAGTCTGGGCTGGACCCCATTGTATTGGGCCACAGTGCACAATAAGCCTGAGGTTGTAAAACTTTTGCTTGATCATCCAAATGCTGTAATAGATATTGCCGCTATTTATGGCCGTACACCACTCGAGAACGCATTAGCGGCTGATCACGGTGAAATACTCGCCTTGTTATTTAAGCATACAGTCCCCAATAATCAAACAGTCGGGTATTTAAAAGAATTAAGCCGTGACCAAAGCACCTATCTTTCACTCCTGCCACAAGATATGGTGATTGGCGCATGCGCACTCTATCAGCGTAACTATAGCATTACCGATGAACAGCTACGGAAAATAGCTGAGCAACAGGGCGACCGTAACACACGAGCAATACTACGCAATGAATTAAGGAAGCGAGCATTGGCGCATGAAGCGATTAAAAAAAGTGTCACCATTAAAAAAAGAAAAAAAGAGCAATAGCGATCACCAAGCAACGTATTAGTGGTAAACCCAAACAACTCGAATAATCATCTGATTAGTTCTGCCGTAATAGTGAGATTGTCAAACAATAATTGTCGAATTTTAAGTGCATTTTCATATTTGGCTTCACGGATTTTTTTCTTTTCTTCCACTTCTTTAACATAACTTCCCATTAGCCAAAGGCATGGAATTTCTGCTAATATCGCCCCGGCAATTAAAGCAGTTTTTTCTCTGAAAGAATAATTTTTATCGGGTTCAATTAATTTAGTAAACAACGCGAATGGAATGCCAATTGCTCCAGTAAAACCAATAAGAGCTTGCAAGCAAGCTGAAGGAGAAATTTCTTGATTGTCAGATTTCATAGCAGTATTTCTTTCTAATGGCAGTTCCAGCTGATCTCTTCGGCGAATAACCACCTCTTTACTTAGATCCAAATATTTTAACTGCTCATTGGGCGTTAAAGGCGCATTCATTTCTTTTCTGTTATTAATTTCAGCGGTGAAAAGATCCAGGTTACTTTCTAAAATAGCTTTTTCAATAAGATCGTCTGCAAAGGCATTGAAGCTTATTAGCAAGAGTGTGAAAAACAGTTTGTTCATAGACTTATTATTCATTTTAGTTTGACTTTCTTTCGTTATATTATTCTAAGCTCGATTATTATTATTAATTAATATTTTGTTATTATGCCTAATTCATTCATATTTTTCAAATTCAATATTTCGATTCCTTGCGAATTTATTTTTTACGCAGCTTATTACGCATAAGGTATAATATGATAGACTGTAGAAAAATAAATTCTGCCTCGTGAAGGAAATAGTATGTCTTATTTCTTATCAATCCTCAGACCCGTGAATATATTTTTCTTCATAGTCTTACTCGCAAAAAATACAACGTATTTAAATGCAATGGCGTATAATCCAATGTTATTCGATAACTCAAATTCATCCGACTCTTCAGATGATTCATCTGAAGGATCAGACAGTTCATCTAAAAGTAATGAAAGTGAAAATAGCTCTTCTTCATCAAACCAATCAAGCCGAGAAAAGCGGAAAAAAGAAGCCGATCAACGCCGTTTGGATATGCAATTATTGAATACTATTCAACATAATAAAAAAGAGAAAGTTAAAGCTCTGATAAGCAGTGGCGCAAATATAAATGCTGATCATCCGGGATATTTCACCCCGTTATTTTTAGCAATCAAAACAAACAATTCAGAAATGGTACAATTATTGCTTTCATATAATGATATTCAGGTGAACTGGCAAACACCCTTGTTTGAAGCAATTATGCAAGAAAATGTTGTCATCGCAAAGCTGCTTCTTGCACATCCTAAAATTAGCGTGAGTATCCCGAGCTCTTTTAATAATTTAACGCCATTGCATCTGTGTGCAGGCGGCAAATGCGCTGAACTAATTACCCGTTTGTTAGCCAATCCGGCAGTTTACTTGGGTTCTAAAGACAATAAAAAAGAAACACCGCTTGATGTCGCCATAAGGTATAACCAAATTACTGCAATAGCCCTTTTGCTTAAACACACAACGGTCATCAGCCAACCACGGAAAATAGCTGAAACGTTACAAAAAGATAAGACAACCTATTTTTCATTGCTACCAAAAGAATTATGTTCCGTATTATCCGAACAGCAAAGGAAATTTTCCATTTCTGATAAAGAAGCTCGAAAAGCTTTGGAAAAAGCAAAAGGCATTGATATTCCTGCGTTAGAAGAACTGACCCGCAGGAAATTAATAACAAAGAATTTTTGTGTAATGTTCGCCAATAAAGTTATAGAAAAAATTAAGGGCATTTAAAAAAAGACATACATCATGACCAAACCTTGCGCGGAAATCATAGAAAGTTCTCTCCAAACATTCCTGGGCCAATGTTGGCAATGGGATATCATGCCACAGTTTGGCTCATTAGTGATAGCCCAAAATGGCAATCGTCCTCTTTTTGGTCTGGTTTACCAGATTCAAACAGGCTCAATGGACCCTACTCGTTATCCTTTTGCCTATCAAAAAACTCATGAAGAATTGCGGGCCGAGCAGCCCCAGATTTTCGAGTTCTTAAAAACCAGCTTTTCCTGCCTGTGCGTGGGGTATCAAGAAAAGGGGAGAATCTACTATATCACCCCTCCTGAACCCCCCAAAATTCACTCATTTTTACAAATTGCGGATGACGAGATGGCAAGGCTGTTTTTTGCAAAAAACAGCTATTTACCCCTTCTTTTTGGTTTTTCAAGCCCAATACCCATCGATGAGCTCCTTTTGGCCCTCTTAAAACAGCAAAATACCCTAAAAACGCTTAAAAATGAGGCCATTCGCGAGCTTTTACAGTCTTATTCACTACTGGTTGGCAATGATTACCGCAGGTTAAAACTCTTTGCCCAACGCCTGCAATCCTTTATTGACAAATAGCTATTTTTAGGTAGAATTAATACTAATAGATATTTTTATAAATCCCCCTAAGAAAATGGAGTTTATTATGTTATCGCGCATTTTATTTCTTTCCTCAATTGGTATTATTGGCACTCTTGCAGTTCCCGTTCAAACAGCAGCTATGGAAATGCCTTCCCAAAATATATGTAGCACTTGTGGGCAAGAAAAGCCTAGTTACAATCTTTTAAATCTTTCATATTTTTCTGTCCGCGGAGATCGATGCAAAGACTGCAAAGCCCTTAAGGAAAATAAGGATATTGAAACAGGAATAGTCAAGCAAAAAGAACTACCTACGATTATTCATCAAACGGTCCACTACCCGGATCAGCAAGAATACGATGAACCAGATCTTGAAGCTGGTATTCAAAACACACCGCAACCTAAATCTCATAATGTGATTAATGTGGCAAAAGAGTTATGCATTGTCTGCGCGCAACCGGTTGATGATGGCATCAAACAACATATTTATCAATGCAACCATGCAATTCATAAAAAATGTTTTTCAAAAAACAGCGAAACTCTGCAATCATGCCTTATTTGTAGCCAACGTAAAACTGAAGCTTCTGCAGAAAATAAGAGCGGTTTTTTTAGTTGGGTATTTAGCTCAAAACCAACGGCTCCCAAAACTGAAGCCCCGCAAGAGATTGTCACCATGCTCAAAGAATCATATGAGCAACTGGCGCAGCGATTTAATGAACTGCAATGCCATGCTCAATTATTGGCCCAAAGGGAACAAGAGCTTCTTAATCAAATAAATGCGGCAGAAAAAAAATTTGCAACCAAGCAAGAAATGCAAGATGCAGCTAATGGATTGGTAGCATATAAAAACACTACAAGAAAAGTATTAAACGATCATGAACTTTCAATGACAAATCTAGCCAAGCAACAAATTTCAGATCGAAAGACAATCAACGGTTTGATGAATCAACTGCAATCACAAAATGAATCGGCATGGATAGAAAGATTCTCATTGGCATTAGGCGGTTTAGCGGCGCTTATCGCCCATAATCGTAAGCATTCTGCCAATGTATCAACCCTAATCGGCTTTGGTACTACAGCAACTGCCTACACCCTTGCACAATTAAGTAGAAATAAAAAGTAATAAATAAGAAAATGGAGTTTTATATGAATTCAATTATTGACAAAACCATATTAATCAGTTGTTTTAGCTTATTTGGCTTTTTCCCACTTGGCGCCATGGAAAATACATCACAAAATTTAAATTTTGACTGCCATCGAGCTACTCCCTCTATAACTCTCAAATTAGATACCATTGAGAACAGAACTTCCTATGAAAGTAAAAATGGAGCTGCACCTAATAACTTAGCCATTGATCAAACAGTTACGGTTATTGATGATGAAACGCATACGATAGAGGATCGGGAAGTAAAGGAAAATAATTGCACTGCGCAAATAGCCAATAAGGTGCAACACATTAAAGAGGATGCAAAAGATACTACAATATGCAAATGGTGCGGCGAGGAGCTTACCAGTTCATATTATTTAATATCACATATTCGTGGAAAGCATTGCGAAAAATATGACCTGACAATCGAGGAGGCTAAACCCCATAAATGTGACGAGTGTATGCTCAGATTTACCGACAAATGGATCTTAAATAACCATAGATTAAAAAAACATCATCATCCTAAAAATAAATATGCGCCTCAATCCGAAAGAACGTGTGAGGAATGCGGCAAGGTTCTTTCGACTAAGAAAATGCTCAATGAACATAGATTGATACATCTACAGTGTCGCAATTGCAGCAAAATACAGCCAACAAAGCTTGCATTAAAAGAACATACCCAAACATGTTTTGCCGATACAACCAGGAATGTTAAACGAAAAGATAATTCTGTTAAAGATAAAGAAATAGCAAAAAAGGCAAAAAGTAATCAAGGAGCAGAATAATGAAACATTTATTAGTTTTCATTGTCGGCACTCTTGCACTCCCGGCATTAGCGATGGAAAAAGTGGCTCAAACCCATACGGTGACCATATCATGCCCAGTGTATGATAAACTATGGGATAATTATATTATTTCGGCGCGCGCTGCTCATGCTGAAGTAGGCAGTATTTGCTATAGTCAAAATTGTATGTTACCCACAAACTGGACAATCGATTCATTGTATGTTCAAAAACAATATCGCAAAAAAGGGACCGGTTTTTTATTATTCAAGAAATGCTTAGAAGATATAAAAACTCACGAAGGCAGTCTTGTGGAATGGGAAGTTGCACCAACCGATGATGGCATCTCGCAGCATGACTTACTTGAATCCTACAAACGGTTCATTAAAAAGTTTGATCCTAATCTGCCGATTTCAACAAAAGAAAATACTTACCGCATCGGCAGCAAAAAGCTTCACGCAGTACATTTGAGCATCCCGCTTCGCGAAATCAAGAAAAATAGTTAAAAGATAATGGAGGAAATTATGAAATTATTAAGAATTGCAACATTACTCGCCTGCTTGATCCCACTTGCGGCAACTGCAATGGAAATGCCTGAGCCAAAACCGGAAGATCCGGCTGAAGTTCTTTTTTCTGAGGCAGCAGGACCGAAAGCACTCAGCTTAAAAGAAATAGTTTGCAAACATTTACTTGATCAATTCAAATCCGATACAGCAAGCAACAAAAATCTTATTGCATTACTCAATAAAATTAAGTTTCTGCCAGCAGATTTGAAAGAAGCGATGAAAGAATATTTGTTTAAATATTATGCTGAATTTTTAGAATCGATAAATGATTCACAGCCATTATTGCTGGTTGATGAACTGGCAGATAGGTATTTTGTAATACGGATTTTGGACGAGAGCCATTTATTTGTATATGCAAATTATTATAACCTCACATGGAGCTTTATCATCGTTAACTATGTGAACAATACTACATTTAACAAAATGGCTTTGGGCGGCTTTGGGCAGACAATAGTTTTACCCAATAAACGATTTGTTGCTCTTTGTTGTGGAAACGGCGTAAGTGATTGTTTGCACATCATCGATCTGGAAAGTAAAAAAATCTGTAAATTCTGGGAACAGCAAGAACCAGACCAAGAGGCATACTTTACCAAAGATGGACTGTCGATCGCCAAAAGCCACACTAATACTACCGTCCAAGTAACCACTATAGCATTAGATGAAAATTTTTATGCCCATATTTTAAAGGCAGAAGAAATGGATTTGATTAATCACCAAAATCTCACCAAAACGGTTACCATCTTAGATATGGATACTTATGTAAAAGAACGTATAATGCGGCTTGGCCAACGCTTCAAAGAAATAAGGAAGGATGAATTTGCGGAAGAATATTACGCCACTAATAACAATAATAATAATGCACCACCCATTACAGCTAATACGGCAATAGGCTTTGTCCGTTACGGTAAAACATTGGTATGTTATGATCATTTTCAAGGCGCTAAGAAATCACAATCTCAAACATTTCTACTGGGATCATTTACTCGGTACGCGCAACATCCATGCGCTCTATCTCCTGGCCAAGAATATGTATTTTTTAGAGATGGCAAATGCCTCTATAAGTATGCTACGCATAAAACATTGCTAAAAGATTCTACTATCGAAGAGCTACTCGCATTGATTATTGCACAAAAAGAGCACATTACTCATAAAAAACTTGATCCGTATGTTTGGAACATTCTCAATAGCTCTAAAAATTATCACATAAAAGAAATACTCAATGAACGCTATGCACCGCTGCAACCACAGGAATCAGTTGCATCATTACTCGCCCATCATGAGAATGTGGAAGATGAAGAAGAAGTAGAAGAAATTGACGAAGAATCGCAGACTCTTCTGGGTTGCCCGATATCATAAACAAGAGGTTATCATGAACAAATATTTTTTACTTTTATTATTGCCAACGATTGCAACAGCAATGGAAATGCCTGAGCCAAAAATAATTCAGCTTACTCAAGAAGATAAAGATAAACGGGAAACCGTAGCGAGTCTCAAGGAAATTATAATCAAAAATATTATCGCTCAATGTATCTCAAAAAAGAGCACGGCTGCTGACTTAATTACACTCGCAAACAATGTTAAAAAGCTTCCAAAAGATCTTCAAGAAGAAATATTTAAATATTTAGTGAAAAATGAAGCACCATTTCAAAAACAGATTGAGGATAAAATAAAAGTAACTGTTCACACACCCTATGTTCAAGCAGCAATAAGGAACGGCTTTACTGATATTGCAAAAATATTACTCGAAGCCGGCGCCAATCCAGATCAAAAAGAATATCACACCTTTTTTATCGATCATGAAATTAGAAAACTTGATAGGCATTCGCCACTTGAAGAAACAATTGAAAATAATGATTTAGTTCATGCACAATTATTACTTTCTTACAGGGCAAATATTAACGCACATATACTAAGAAGCATTATTCCTTGGAAAGAAGCAAAGCACATGTGGAGCGATGTAACACTTCTTCATTATGCAGCCTTTCATGGCAATCATAAAATAGTGAAATTCTTGCTGGATAATGGTGCCGATAAAACATTGAAAACTAATACTGACCCTTATCAAACTCGTTACACAGCATTTGAGATTGCATTCGAAAAAGATCATGATGAATGCTGCAAATTACTTGATCCAAGTTATAAGAGCCATGCAGACATAATCGCGGCAAAAAATTACGGATTATCAGATTTATTAGATTTGTTAGATCTATTCCTGTGATATGGGCCTCAAAGAATACATTAAAAAACACTACTTGCGCTAGCCATTGATCAAAACTTGATCTAATCTATGAATTACTAACTTTAAAAACTTGTAAATTATCTTCGTCTATCTCAAAGGTAAGCGAAGCTCGATTTGAGAGGCATAAAAAAACTTCTGGACTCGGCTAACGCCTTGCTGGAAGCAAACGGGGAAAATGCAATACCATAGGCTATTCAGATGTTCGGTTTCTTTAAAAAAACATTCACCAAAATATACAACACCGTTTCTTCTCCCATTAAAGCGCTTTTTGCACGTCCCATTGATGAGCAGGCACTCAAAGAACTGGAAACAATTCTTCTCAGCGCCGATACAGGCATAAAAACAACCAAAGCAATCATGGCAACCGTCACCGATGCTTGGAAACACGGCAGTCTCAAGGAAGGGACCGATTTGCACTCTTTGTTGCAAGCGGAATTAGAAAAGATAGTGCAAGCCGAACCATATGAGCCAAAGAGTACTTTGTTCATGTTAGTTGGCATTAATGGCAGCGGAAAGACCACCGCCGCGGCAAAATTGGCATATCAGTATAAAAAAGAAAACAAACGGGTACTTTTTGTTGCTGCCGACACATTCAGGGCTGCTGCCACCGAGCAACTGGCGCAATGGGCCAAAAAATTAGGCGCAGATATTGTAGTGGGTGCCGAGGGTCAAGACCCTGCTTCAGTTATTTTCAACGGCATTCAAAAGTTCAAGCAAGGCACCTATGATGTGTTGATCATCGATACGGCCGGCCGCTTGCAAACAAAAATAAATTTAATGAAAGAACTTGAAAAAATTAAGCGAGTTATCACCGCACAACTGCCCCACCAAAAAATCACCATCTTGTTGACCATCGATTCAATGCTCGGGCAAAATTCCTTTGATCAAGCACGATTGTTCCATGAAAGCACTTCCATCGATGGGGTGATCCTCACCAAAATGGACGGCACGGGCAAGGGCGGCATCGTCTTTAGTATTAGTAATGAACTTAAAATCCCGATCGCCTATATTTCTTACGGTGAACAACCCGCGCAGTTTAAAGCATTTGATGCGACTACCTATGTTGCCAGTCTTTTGGGCGATTAAGATCACTGTTTTTTGACTTGCTCGCATAATTTTTATAAGACTTAAAACAAATTTAATAGTTAAAAAAGGACACCGATGAAAAAAATAATTCTTGCCCTCGAATTGCTTATGTCTTATTCCTCTATTAATAGCATGGAAATCGTTGAAGGCACACTAATCGCCGGAATGGCGGATGCGCTTGTGGCGTTAGACGACATCAAGGAAACCTTTGCCCCCAAACAAGACCACGCAATAGCCGATCCGGGTATGCAAGACAGGTTTGCCCAATTTAATCTACGAGATGGCCAAATGCAACCCTACATTGCGCCCGATGGTATTCATATCGCAATTAGCGACAAGAAAAACAAACTTCATTTGTATACCGTTGATAAAGAACAGTATCGGTGGACGATGCCCTATTCCGGTTGGAACGTAACATGGAACCGTCAAGGCACCCAATTTTATGCAGAAAGAGCCTTGGGGCAAGATTTTCATTATAATAAAACGGTCTGGGATACGCATGGCAAGCAAGTGCTTGATCTGGGCGATCCTCTGGTAGGTAAAGCAAATTTTACTCATGATGGCAAATATTTATTAGAAAAAATTAATGATAATTCAGTTACGGTCATTGAGATTTCATCACGCGAAGAACACAAAATAGATTCTCTTGACAATATTCATCTCCAGGATCCATGCAGCGAATATATTGTTTCTCGCTCGCAAAAGGAAAATAAGACACAATTCTATCCGGTTGCAAAACTAAAAGAGTTGGCTTGCATTCAACCGGTTAAAAAACCAAAAAAGTCGCTCTGCGCCCAACGCGATATTGCCGGATATTTGGAAACATTCTCATCCGATGGCAGCGTAATAGTAGTCAAACAACCTGATAAGAAAATTGCACTCTTAAGCCGTGCTTTTGAAATATTACGCACCATCCAGCTTTCAAGGCCTGACTCTCCCTTTACACAATGGGGTTCAGTTAATAACAAGCTATTGATCAATCAAAAAGATAAGGGCACTATCTACAACATTCAGGATGGCTCAATTGATTCAAGCTGGGAAAACGACAAAACCACAAAAGGATTTGTTTCACTCGATTTTTCCCACTCAATTACGGCGAAAGGAAATAATCTCATTTTCCATTCGAGAGACCCAAAAAACAGGGTGACAGTCACACTGGAATTGGATTCTCCAGTAATAAATCTTCAATACGCATCACCACGGCATATCGTAGTGGAGATCAGCACCGAAGAATTGCTAATCGATATCACCAACGGCGACACTTTAGCTACGAGTAAGTTCCTGGCACCGCCAATGGAATCGAAAATTCCCTTTAAGCTTCACAAATTCTTCAGTCGCAATGGAAAATATATTTGGTATAATGCTAATCCTGAACGCAGTTTATCCGTTCGCCAACTTCCTAACATTACGTAATAACATGAAGAAATATGTGGCAAAATGTGCTTACCGCAAAATTCTTGAAAAATGAGATTTACAATGGCAATTGTGATCTAAAGGAAAGAATAATTACAACCTTTGGATCATATTAGGAGAAAATCAATGGCTCACAGCTTTTTAAAAGAGCTCTTACGGTCGAATAAAACTGTTGATTCATTTAAAGAACTTTCCTTGCTTTGGCCTTCAATTGAAACGCTTTCAGGAATTGGTGAACTCTTAAATGAGAAACAAAAAGTTTGGGTTAAAGCCAGTTTACTAACTGATGCTATTTTCCTATTAAAATTAGCATTGTCCGGAGAATAACATGAAAAAATTAGGAGTATTTTTGTTATGCACTTTTTTGAGATTCCATGCCATGGAAATACCTGTAGAACAAAAACTATGTGAATATAACACTGAAACCCTAATCAAGATATTAGAATCATTACTCTCTTTGACTCCTTCAGAAATTCTGGAAGAAATTAATAGCCACAAAATCGAGGCCCTGAAAGATCATGAAGCTGCTCACCAGGTAATGCAGCAATCCATAAAAATAGATTCAGCCCTCAAAAAAGATCCATGGATAACAATTTTGCAATTGTACAATAATAAGAAATTCAATCAATTGATTGCCATCAAGCCAGATGATGAATATTATAAACCGATTCATGATTCAGTGATCCACATGAAACATGCTGCCGCAAGCAGAAAGCTGGCACATGCGGCGCAATTATATTTGGATGAATTGAATAAAGCGGGAGATCAAGAAAGCGCGCGAAAAACTGCTTTTGATGCATTTAACAAACAAGAAAAACCTTTTATTGTGTGGCAAGAAAAAGAGGGCCACGAAATATCTCAGCCGCCCCCAAAACGCTGGTGGTGCGTAGCACTATGATGAAGAAGATGCCTGTTCCTGAACTGATTAATACCATTGAACGTCAATTGCTTCCCAAATTTCATGATGCAACACTGTGCACCCAATATGCCTGGTGGCTCTTAGAATATGTCACCCATAAGCCGGAGCTGAGTCTTATTGGCCAAAGTAATTTTAGATGGTCAGAGCAAGATCAAAAAAAACTGGATGATGCCCTTGCTCAACTTATCACGCATGATATGCCGCTCAGTTACCTGCTTGGCTCAATCCCTTTTTGTGGGCTCGATATTATAAGCAAACCCCCCGTGCTTATTCCTCGACCGGAAACGGAAGAATGGTGCGCGAATCTCATTGATCAATTACAACCATTACGCGATGAATCACTCTGGATTCTAGATCTTTGTACCGGTTCTGGTTGCATCGCACTCACGCTGGCTGATGCATTACCAAAAGCAAAAGTGTATGGCACTGATATTTCTGATATTGCTCTTGCATTGGCTAATGAAAATAAGAGCCATAATCATATTGCCAACGTCCAATTTTTGCGTTCTGATTGCTTTGATCAAATTCCTAAAGAGTTCAAATTTGATCTCATTGTAGGCAATCCGCCCTATATCCCCGAAAGTCAGTGGCAAGCGCTCGAAAATTCGGTGCGCAATTGGGAAGATAAAAATGCACTTATTGCGCCAGATAATGGGCTGGCTCTTATCAAACGCATTATTGATGAAGCGCCGTTGTATATCAAACCCAATGAGCTCATGAAAAAAAGAGATATTCCACAACTTGTTCTTGAAATTGATAGCACCCAAGCAAATGCGGTTGCCGATTACCTTGCTTTGCGGCAGTATAATGAAGTAACAATTAAGAAGGATTTGGAAAATAAAGATCGCGTGGCAACCGGGAGAATAGATGATGTGGCCATTTGCCAAACCTAATCAAGAATGTATCACCCTTTCTTTATCTGATCATGATTTGGCGATCGGTTGTTTTTCTCCTGAGCATCATAAGCCGCCAACGCTAAAAGCGTTTGAGCGCCATTCATTTGAAACCTATTCATTTTTGAGTATTGCGCCGGTGATAAAAAGCTTTATGCAAAAGAATAAGGCGCACAATGCACCCTTGGTTATCAGTCTCAAATCGCCACTCATTTACGAGCAATTGCACAGCTTTAGCACTATGAGCCCGCGCATTGCCGATGTTTCGGGCCCGGATTTAAAAAAATTAATTTGGGAATACCGTTATTTGTTGAGCGCTGATAACGGGCAGCATCTTTTTTATCTTGCCGGCATCGCCCGGCATGCAATCGTTCACTATTATTTGATTGCCCAAAAAGTAGGCGCCCAGTTGGTGGGAATCTCCAGCGATTATATGGCACTCATACAGGCCTACCGGCATATGTATGGCGCAGCATTCAGGCAATCACAATTGGGCGTTGACCTGACGCGCAGTGAATATAATCTTGAAATGGTAATCAGTGACCAAACAATTGGTCGGCTAATGACAATCCCGCAATCGATATCTATTGATACTATGCAAGAGAAAAGGACCTTGTTAACCTTTGCCGGCCTTTATTACCAAGAAAGAGAGTAATGCATATGCAACCGTTTTATTTTGTAAAAAATGCTACCCAAAAAAAAAGAATCCGCGTTAATCAGTGGTTATTGCTAACGGTGATCAGTCTCTGTTTACTCACGGCAATTTTTGCCGGCATATCATGGATTGATTATACATATCTTGCCACGCTCCGCGATCAACAAGGCATACTGAGCAGTGAATTGAAAAACTATGATGCACTACTCCATCAAGCACGGGAACAAAAAACTGCGCATCAAAATCTCTACAACCATTTAAACGGCAACCAATCCAATCCGGTGGATCTTTTAAAACAACTCAATAAACTTGCAAAAAATGGCACAACCATTGAGTCTCTTTCGTATAGCAAACAGGGTATTGAAATTAAAATTGGCGCAGCCACCAGCAAGCAACTCGTATCTTTTTCGCAAAGTTTAGGCGCCTGCCAACCATGTAAGGGTGTTGCTATAACGGCGCTTGAATGCGCCGATAAAAATAGAATGGTGGCACTATTAAAGAAGCAGAGCGATCTATGAAAAAATTGGCCATTGTATTAATTATCTATTTTTCTGCTGCACTAGCCATGGAAATGCCCCCGCCAACGGCACAAAAGATTTTAGCACGAGATAAAAAATATGCTGAATGCACGCAACTAGAAAAAGAGGCAATTGACCTGGATAATTTCTACAAATCGAGTAAACAATTGCTTGCCAAAAATATGGTTCAACTTCGCTATGTTAAAGCACTCAAATGTTTTATAAGCGACTACGAAAAAAATAAAGAAGATCCGATAATCACCGCTCATATTAAAAAGATGCAGCTACTGCTTTTAGAAAATGAGTCTCAAATTCAAAAAATAAACCCCAAAGCGCCACTTCATCCGTTACATAGAATTATTTTTGACCTTCTGAGAAAAGATCATCTATCACCCGAGGACACCGTGCACCTTCAAGCTCTGGATACCGTGAGCAATCCTCCCCGCGTGCTCTCTCACTTTAATAGGCTGTATGATTCCATGACACTTTTGGTAGATACCTCTTTTTTAGATACTAAAGAGACCAATGAAATCCCCGAACGCGTTCGGCGTAATTCCGTTGTTGATGAATATTCTTGCATGGATCTTCATAACGGCATCACGCTTTCTTCACGCGCACAATCTTTACAAGCCACTCCCTCATTAGATTCGGAAAAAGAAAAAGAACTTTTGTTCGAGGCACATGAAACCTATAAGCAGGCGCTTGATATTTTTATTACAACGTATAACAACAAATGCTATAGAGCCTATCCGTATATTACCTATGCGTTAAAGGATCTTATATTTTTTGAGAACACCTATTATCCCGTTTTAAACAAAACCATTTTTACCGACCAGCTTTATAAACGGCTTGAAACAATACACACGCAAGAATCACGCAGAAAAAGAGATTCGTTAAACATTTTTCCTGACACACAAATACTGGTTGCCAAAAATTCAGAAACATCAAAAAAAATAACGTGGCAAGAATTTCTAGAAAAAAAACTCATTGAGAAAGTTAAGGAAAAATTTAAAATAGATAAGTAACAATTTTTAACTCCAGAAAGAACATCGTGGGACGGATCAAGCAACTATCACCGCAAGAAGCACAAAAAATCGCCGCCGGCGAAGTTGTTGAACGGCCGGCAAATGTGGTAAAAGAACTTGTTGAAAATGCGCTCGATGCGGGCGCCACACAAATTACCATCTTTATTGAAGATGCTGGCACATCATTAATTCGTGTTGTTGATAACGGATATGGCATGGACCAGGAAGATGCCGTTGCCTGCTTTGGCCACCACGCAACGAGCAAATTGAACCGTGTTGAAGATCTGGCAACGTTGAAAACTTTCGGGTTTCGCGGGGAAGCACTCTCGAGTATCAGCTCGGTAAGCAAGGTAACATTAATCACTAAGCAGGCTGAAACTCTCCATGCCACTAAAGTGATCCTCGATCAAGCAATTATTACTCATCAAGAATCGGTAACCGGCAACACCGGCACCGATATTGCCATTAAAGAGCTTTTTTTTAATATTCCTGCACGTAAAAAATTCTTAAAAAGCACGCACACAGAAATGCGTCACATTGTCAGCCTGTTTCAATCATTTTGTTTACAGTATACAACGGTGAGCTTTAAGCTCTATTCTCAAAATGATCTGCTCTTTAATTGCCCGGCAGCGCCGCATGCCGCATCGCGCATCGCGCAATTGTGGGATCACACCATAGCATCACACATGGTATCGGTTGCCAAAACAACTGAAACATTTTCTCTTGAGGGCGTAATCACCAATCATACCTATAGCCGTTATGATCGATCAGCCATTTTTTTCTTTGTTAATAAACGCTGGGTAAAAAATTATCTTTTAGGCAAAGCACTTCTAAAAGGATATCTCAACGTTTTGCAACCGGATAAATTTCCGCTTGCCGCTATCAACATTACCATTGATCCTGCATTAATTGATGTTAATATTCATCCGCGTAAAGAAGAGGTGCAATTTTTGCAACCACGAGCTATTGAAACAGCATTGCAGACAATGGTAAAAGAGGCACTTGAAACACATCTTTCTGCACAATTGAATAAAAAAGTAAGTTTTAATCCTTCGATACGTTCTTCCAACTTTGCCACATGGCCCGAAAGAAAAAACAACTTTAATCCAGAACAAAGTCGAGATGTTAGCGCCATGCTTCAACAGCCTCAGCACAAACAGGGATCTCCGATCATCACGATCCCTCAACTTAGTTCGGAACCAAATGCCTTGCTTGCTGTGCCCGCCATATCTCAAGGACCGCCGGCCGGCACGAGGGACCTAAGCCCACTGAAGGATTCAAGTATAATCGAACAAATGTACATTCAGACGCCACCATCAAGTGAATACTCTATCATTGGGCAATTTAACAGGACCTATATTTTGATAGAACGGGAAGAGAGTCTTTTCCTTGTTGATCAACATGCTGCTCATGAACGCATTCTCTATGAAGAATTTAGTCACCGATTCAAAGAATCGGCATCGGTGCAATTGCTGTTCCCTCAAATTATTCAATTAACGGGTCAAGAATTGGCGATTATTGAACCATTTTTAAATCTTTTTATAGAAAATAATATCGCCGTAGAAATTATTGGCCATAACCAGTTGGCAATCCAAGCGGTCCCTGTTCATTTAAAAGAAATTGCGCTTGAAGAACTTATTCGCCAATCAATTGGGTGGATCACTGATTTTCAAAAATTGGATAGCGCAGAGTTTGCCAAAAATATGCATGAAAAATTGCACGCGCAGATGGCATGCAAAGCAGCGGTAAAAGCAGGCGATGCGCTCACTTTTGGACAAATGCAAAAATTATTGAATGATCTGGAAAATACCCAAAACCGTTTTACGTGCCCCCATGGCCGGCCAACCGGATGGGCATTGCCACTGTATGAAATTGAAAAGAAGTTTAAACGGTAAGTTAGGTACTTTTTCCCGAAGGCGGTTGCTTATTAAGCAATGCCAAAAGACAATGAAATTTTGTACAGTATTCAAAGAGAAAAGGCATTAAATCCTTATCCGCTTCAAGCTCACATTGATAATCAGTCATCGAATTTTGAAGCATTATTTTTTTAATCAAATTATTTCTGGCCTGGTAATAATATTTAGGAAAAACTGAAATACTCGCATGGGCCTCTTGTTGAAAATTGAGATTCTTCATAGAAAGATAGGTGCTGATATTTGCTAATGTGCCACGACTCAGTTCCAGCATTTCAGCATATTTTAATTCATACACACGAATTTTATAGGGAATATACTCAGCATGTTCGGGTAAAGAGAGAATTTCCTGAAACGTCTTTTCTTTGCTCCGCGGGGATAATTGGGGGGCAAATTTAAGTTTTTCTTCCAAATTTGGAGCGCCGATTTTACTCAGCTCTTCTTTAAGGCTGGCTACATCAAGAGATTTGAATTTAATGGTTCCTGATCTTTCTCTGCCAACAAAAGAACCCTCTTTGGAGCCTTCTTTACGAGGAGAACTTTTCTTGCTGCTGTTCTCCAATGGTTTTTCCATGCCTGATGCCAGGGTGACCACCAAGAATAAAATGGTGATTAATTCTTTCATACATGCCCCTCTTAAGGTTACAATTTTGAAAAGCGTATTTCTTAAGTTGCCACTATCTCACGTTCGTGCTGAGCTGGTCGAAGCATACTCACGAATCAAAACTGTTTACAATGGCTTTTATAATTTTTTAGAATTTTGCATCGAATATTCATACAAAGGAGAAATTATGAATTCAGAAATGCGTACTATTAAAGAATCGGCCGGTCTTTCCTTTGGCTTGGGCATCGGCCTTATCGCGCTGGGAACATTTGCAATCTATAGTGTGGTTGCCGCGACATTTATTTCAGTATTTCTGGTGGGGTGGCTGTTGATTCTTGCCGGGTTTATACAACTGGGCTATGCTTTTTGGTCACGCAACTGGAGTGGATTTTTACTCCAATTGCTTACGGGATTATTTTCATTAGTGGGCGGTGGTCTTATTTTGTATAACCCACTTATTGGCGCCGCGTCACTCACCTTATTTTTATCATTTCTATTTATAGTTCAAGGAATAGTACGTATTGTTATGGCTCTCACCAAAAAATTTACCCACTGGGTTTGGGTAGCAATCAGCGGTATTGTAACGCTTGCCCTTGGCATTCTTATTTTGTATCAATGGCCCTATTCCAGCCTCTATATTATCGGACTTTTTGTAGGCATCGATCTTATTTTTGCCGGTTGGTCGTTAGTTATGCTTTCGTTGCTGGCAAAAAAAATTAAGGAATAATTATTCCTTGCCCAACACACGATAGGCATACACAATCATAAGATGGGTAATCGGTATAATCATTAATGCACAGAGGATAAAAATTGCCGTGATAAAAAGAGGTATATTACCTCCAACAAAGCCATTACTTAAAAGGGAAGCAAGTCGGTGAGCAAACCATGTAGCAATAACAACTAAAAATACCGGAAAAACATTATCTTTAGTAAGGGCATAACTATGCTTAAATCCTTGAATAACTGATGTATTTTTATCAAGAATTGACAGTATGCCAAAAATAAATCGAACCGCAAAATAGGTGCAGGGAATACCCATAATCAAGATTAATACGCTCAGAGTTCTGACGCTAAAAAGGCTTGAGAAAAAAATGTCCATCATGCCATAAAATAAAGAAGAGAGGATTAAAAATCCAAAAAGACGCCCAAGCTGCCTTTTATTGCTCACCTTAAAAATCGTTGAGAGTGGCACCGGCTTATTTTTATTGTCGTAAAAAGAAAGCAACAACTTCCACAGGCCAAAATATAATTTTCCAATGAGCAGCGCTACAAAAAGACCAAAAAAAATTACTATTAACGTGGATAAAAATGTTGACTGCGCCAAACCAACAGGAATAAAAGCAATAGCAATAAAACCTATAATGGCCCCCAGAATAGTGCCAACAAAAGCAAGCATTGCGAGGATAAAAAAACCGGGATGCGAAAAAAAAGCATTCATTGCATACACAAACGAATTTCGGACCAATAAAAAACTATTTTCCATACGATTCCCTTTTACTATTTTTCATCTTTCATAATAGAGTTAATGGCTTAAAAGGGCTATACTTTGCGTATGATTATTCATTTTTTTTTTCATCTCAAACCTTTTTTTAAACGATTCTTGGCCGCCACCGGTCCCGGGTATCTTATTGCCGTTGGCTATATGGATCCGGGCAATTGGGCCACCGATCTTGCCGGCGGCGCTCGCTATGGCTATACCTTATTAAGTGTGATTCTCATTTCAAATTTTATGGCAATGCTACTACAATTTTGCGCGTTAAAACTGGGGATTGTAACGGGCAAAGATCTTGCGCGATTTTGCCGCGATCATTATCATCCCAAAGTTGCCCTTGGATTATGGATTTTAGCCGAACTTGCGGTAATTGCAACCGACCTGGCTGAAGTGATTGGTTCAGCGATCGGGCTCTACCTCTTGTTTGGCATTCCCTTGACATGGGGCGTTTGCATTACGGTTGCCGATGTGCTGCTCCTCTTACTTTTTGCCAATAATCATATCCGCACCGTTGAAATTTTGGTTGCCGCATTAATTGGAGCAATTATTGTCTGTTTTGGCATTATTACCGCTATTTCAAACCCGGCTTGGGGCTCACTGCTAAAGGGATTCGTTCCATCACCCCAAATTATTAAAAATCCGGATATGCTCTATCTGGCCATCGGTATTTTAGGTGCCACCGTAATGCCTCATAATCTGTATCTGCATTCGGCGCTTCTTAAAAAAAATCCCGACGCACCCGATACGGTAAAAAAAGAGACTATCTTTTTTTCCGGCCTTGATTCTTGCGTTTCACTCACCTTTGCTTTTTTTGTGAATGCAGCAATTTTAGTTGTTGCCGCTGCGGTGTTTTTTGAACGCGGCTTGCATAATGTCTCTGAAATTCAAGATGCCTATTATTTATTAACCCCTCTTTTAAGCACACATGTTGCCAGTTTTGTTTTTGCGCTTGCACTCTTAATTTCCGGGCAAAATTCAACCCTCACCGGCACTCTTGCTGGTCAGATTATTTTGGAGGGATTTACCACCATCTCCTTGCCCGCCTGGGCTCGGCGGTTAATCGGCCGCTGCATCACCATTGTTCCCGCATTATTGGGGATAGTTTATTTTGGCGAATGCTGCCTTTCTACCATGATGATCATGAGCCAGATCGTGCTGAGCCTGCAGCTTCCTTTTGCAGTATTCCCGCTTATTCAATTCACCAGCGACAAGGGAATTATGGGAAGATTCGCCAATTCATTGATACTCAAAGTAACGGCTTATCTGACGGGGAGCACCATAGTAATAGTAAATGTATTGCTTATTTACTTTTTATTGGCATAAGTGAAGAAAAGCCCTCATAAATAACGTTTTTATGCTATACTAAGCATATAAAATTATTATCTTGGAGGGCATTCTAATGCAACCACTCGCCTCGCAACTCAGACCAAAAACCATAATCTAAGCATCAGTGCAAAACCAACAGTGCTCTTTCTTGATGAAATTCATCGTTTTACCAAAGCGCAACAGGATTTTTTGCTTCCTTATGTGGAATCGGGCATTTTAATTTTAATTGGTGCCACTACTGAAAATCCCAGTTTCGAAGTAATTTCCCCCCTTCTTTCACGGTGCCGAATATTTACGCTCAAAGAATTAAGCGAACAAGAAATGGGCCTTATTATTGAGCGCACTCATCTCGCGGTTGACTCATCGGCAAAAGAATGGCTGATTAGAATGGCAAATGGCGATGCGCGCCAGGCACTCTCACTCTTGGAAACCACCAAAAAACTCTATCAAACTATCACAATAGAAAATTTACAAAATGCCCTGCAAAATACCCACTTACGCTACGATAAAAATGCAGAGGAGCACTATAATACTATTTCAGCATTTATCAAATCAATGCGCGCATCACAACCGGATGCGGCACTCTACTATTTAGCACGCATGGTGGAAGCTGGCGAGGATCCCAAATTTATTGCGCGCCGCATGGTAATTTTTGCCTCTGAAGATATTGGCCTTAAAGATCCACAAGCACTCAGCATCGCCAATGCGGTATTTAGAGCAGTAGAAATTATTGGCTATCCTGAATGCGCCATCAACCTTGCTCATGGTGTCTGTTATTTGGCGCAAGCACCCAAAAGTAAGGCCTCTTACTATGCCTATTTTGAAGCAGTTGACGATGTAAAACAATATGGCAATTTACCAATTCCTCTAACCATAAGAAACGCACCAACCACGCTCATGAAAGAGCTTGGGTATGGCAAGGGATATGAGAAATATACTCAAGAATCTTTGCTTCCGGAAAAATTAAAGGGTAAAAAGTATTTAGATGAATAGCAATATCTTTGTAAAAAAGATTTTGCTCAGTAGCAGGCAAATATTTTCTATCCCGAAGTAATGATTTAGGTTTGGACTTCAGAAGTTCCAATTCTGGTGCTATTGCATCAAGTTAGTAACAGTGCTTTCACCGGCAGGGTCATTTATTATCCTTTAATCGATGCTCATTAATAATCTCTAAAGCTTTTTGCCATTCAATAAATTCTCTAGGGTCTCTTGTTTTGGCAGCAGCAAGCACTTCAAACAAATTATATGCACCATTACGATCCGGTTTAGGCAAACTATTTTCCATATCTTCTTTTATTTTACCCGCCAGCATCACTTTATAAACGGTTGGCAAAACTGATTTATTAAGCTCAGCATAAAAAAATGGCGTTCTGCCCTGATCATCAGCCACATAAACACTGCTGCCCCAGTGAATGAATGTTGCGGCAAAAATCGCTCTTTTTTCGTCAAAAGTCTTAAGATCTGAAACCACCCACGGAACGCACAAAGCAGTTCCGTGTAACGGAATTTGCCCTATACAATTCTTTTTGTGGATATCAGAGAGCTTCATTGAATGCAATATATTATTGCTTATAAGCAGCAGTAAGAAAATAAATATTTTACGCATGGCGTCTTTCTATTATTTATAAGTTAATCAACATGTGCAAGAAATTCACCAACAACCGTACCAACCGGCCAGTGCAGAATGAGTCTGCTAACGAGTGAGATAAGATTTTGTCCGGTGGTGCGCGGTGTATCATATTCTAAAATATAGGCATCGGTCCACTCCGGCACTTTGTAATAGATATATCCACCGGCCACTACGCCGCTGGCGACCGCAAGTCCGCCGATTCCTGTGGCCGCGGGAGATGGATCCACTGCAACAGAAAGAAGGCCACCTGCAAGGCCCGCATAAAATACAGCCGCAATGGGAATATACGCTAATCCTTCAGTGATTAAATGTGCCGCATAGTGCATCGCCTCTGAAGTTTTTTCGTGGCTTGGCCGCTCTTGGCATCTTTTTTGGCCCTGGGCGGTTAATGGTTGAGCGATTAACAGGCCAAACAATAATGAACTAAAAACTGCTTGTTTATTCATTTTTTTTCCTTTGTTTGAAAAATATTTTTTCAGTTTTAATCGCTAGCAAGTATAGCAAGACAAAGAAAAAATAATACTAAAAAAATGAAGTTTGCCCTATTTTTTATGCTCACCCATATAGCGAGCCCGTATACTTGCCTGGGCCAATTCTCTTTTTTTTGAGTGCGCAATAACAATCCATTTGCCATTTTTATGTTCTAAAATGGGCCAACCTTTTGTTTTGGTCTTTTTACCAACTTTATACGGCATAGAAACTCCTTTTTTATGCTGATACTAACCAATCGGGCCAATAAAGTTCAAGGTATGATGTTAACAGCTTTTTTTCTCGTAATACAAAAAATACTTGCTTGTACTATAAGCATATCTATAAATTAATATTAGAAATATATTTATGAGGGAGAATTGTATGATATTAAGAAGAAAAATAACTATTGCCGTTTTGCTACTCGGTTCGGCACTTTTTGCAGTCTATAGAATTGCCAGCTCTTTGCTGAGCACCCATTACGCGCCGTATAAAGATGCGAATAGTGTTATTTGCCCAACCAAACAAACCTGCCAAGATATGAAAAATAACTGTAAATGCTGGTGCTCCCATAAATGCGGTCCACGGGATAAAGAAGCGGACGATAGCCCGGTGTATGTGAATGATGATAAAAATGGGAATTTTTGCTACTGCAAACAATGGGATCTTGATAATGTTGGCCGCTGCTTAGTAAAACCTAATGCTAGCGCTGAACAATCAGTTGAGGTAAAGGAATAATTTAAAAGCTTTAAACTTTTTTCTCAAATAATGCTGAGGCTGTTCGCTTTGCTGAGCAGCCTCAGCATTATTTGAGAAGTTTTTCCTTATTATTTTGAAGCCGAATTGAAATAATTTTCACAGAGGTCGTATTTTTTTCTTGCAAGGTATAAAAAATTACTATAATTTTATGAACAATTAAAACGCAGCGTTAACCATCTTTGTAATAATTATTCTGCAACTTTGAAGGGGCTTGCCATGTTTGCTATCATTTAAAATTCTACCATCCTATGAACCGAAACGGTTCCATTCACATCAAAAAAACTTGTTTTAAATTCTTAAATTCCTTTTTTTACAACAGGACACTATGAATTCTAAAAAATTTTGCTTGTCATTTATATTTATTTTTTTCTGGCCAAAAACAAATGCCGAATTTGTAGAGGCATCGTTAATCCCGGTCCCCAATGAAATTTTATTCGATCACGAAGCAGATTTGGTCGAAAAAGAAAAACATTTAAAGAAAAACAAGAAAAAAAACTATGTGGTAGAATCCTATACACAAAAAGATATCGCTCTATTTGAAGAATCCTTTGCACAAGCTCCCCTTAAAGTAAAAGCTTTGACTAAGGGCATTTTAAACCAAGAAGAATACACAGCGCGCTTTAAAAATATTTTACTAGCAGGTCCGGCGGGTTCAGGAAAAACCGTTCTTGCTCAGGCAATCGCTTATCATTTAAAACGTAAGTGTATTGTTGTTCACGCCCCATCTTTATTGGGCCATTATAGAGATCAAGCCGCAGAAAACATTCGCTCCTTATTTGAAGAGCTGGATTCATATGCAGAAAAACCAGTTTTGGTTATGGACGAAATGAATGCGCTTACCGATGATCATACTTCAGAACATTCAGATGGTAAACATACCGCAATGCAATTGTGGTCATGCTTAGATAAATATAAAAATGATAAGAGCTTTTTGTTTATCGGAACAACTAATATTACTAAAAAAATGCCTCACCAATTGCAATCCCGTTTTAAAGGTCGAACATTTTTAATTGAGCATCCATCATTCGAGGCGCGCCTAAGGGCAATAAAATTTTCCATTCTTGCCCTTAACGCTCAAACAGACCAAACATGTAATGATCAATATTTGAAAGAGCTCGCATTTAAAACAGAGTGTTTTTCACAACGAGATATTGAAGCACTTATCGATGTTGCGCGCTTAATATACGCAAGCAAAAATCCCAATAGTAGGTCAAAGCTAACAAAAGATTCTCTTGAAGAGGCATATAGTGAGTTAAAACAAGAAAATGCAAATTTCTGGGATTTTAATGAACAAACCACCGATGAAGAACGAAGACATAGAGAAAATTTAGCGCAGAGCAAACAGCAATTTGAAGACAGCAAAGAAACACAGATACGAATAGCTGAATGGAGCATGATTTATCAAATAGTAAGGAACAACGATCCTCATCCAGGCTTAGCAAATGAATTAGCCAACCTTAATAAAGCTAAACGATTAGCTTTACCTGGAAAAAACCCTGCAGCAAAATTAAAAGTGGTCCCAGAGACAGGCCCCTTTTGGAATAGAACAAATAAAGAAGAAAAATTAGTACCCTACGACGAGCAATAGAAAACAAGTACACATTAAATGAGTTATTTATGTTAAGAAAAAATAATATCAATTTGTTTCTATTTTCCGTATTTTGTTCTGTCAGGCTTCTATCGATGGAAAATGCAGAACATCATTGCCTCCCCCAGGAGGCAGAAGATTCTGCACAATTACAAGCCAAACAGCAGGAAGTAATCGACCACCAAGAATTAAAGGCGATAACGGAGGAACTAGGCAAAGAAAATGATAAAGCAACAACAATGACGAGCGATGGGCTAGCCCTACTGCATAATAAAGAAGTCCAAACAGCAACTGTTGTTATAAAAATACCTGAGCAATCAGAACTTTATGCGTTAACAAACAAAGAAATCAATAATGCTAAGCAAGCATTCCAAGTATTTGCAAGTAGTACCCATGGCCAATATAAAGTAATACATTTTAATTATTCTGATAAAAATCTATTACCAGAAAATGCAAAACAGGCTATTTTTCTGTTGTATAGTCCTTATTTAAAAAATCAATCGGCCAACTATAATGGGCCTGCACCTCAATGTCCACTTAATCAAGCTCAAAAAAATGCAATTTACAAGGATGGAGAATCAAATAGACAAAAAGATGAGCAAGTTAAACCGACAGAATTGCAAGCAGCCTTAGTAAAAAAGGCAACTCAAAAAGAGGGGTTGTTGGGATCAACTAAAGTAAAAACGGAGAAAGGTTATTCTAAGCTGGAAGATTTGAAAGTTGGCGATACGATTGCTTGTTACGACGCTAAAAATCAGAAACAATCGTATAGTAAAATAACCTATGTTGATAGAATACAAATCGAAAAACACATACAAATTACTATAAATAATCAAATCATTAAGGTAGCTTCGGATCATCAGTTTTATATAAAGGATTCTGAGGCATGGATTACCGCAAAAGATTTAGAAAATCATCCTGAACTAATAAATTTAGTTGACCCGAACATTAAAGAGGTAAAGGAAGTTAACGAAAAACTTGATGTGCTAAGAATTTGTGTAGATTCAAATCATAATTTTTATATCACTGATCATAATATTCTTGTGCACAATTATATTCCCATTGTTTTTGAAGGACTTATTCTCTGGGAAATTGGTGAAGGCATTACCTTTACCTGGGCAATTTTAGGTCCAACAATCATTGCCGCTGTAACAGGATTAATTTATGGCGTGGTCAACAAAGGAACCGGTAGCGAACATCATGGCCCTGAATTAAATCGACTGGAAAATTCGTGTAAAAATCCTACAAAACCAGCGCAAGAGATATCTTTTCAGGCAAATCAAGCAAATAACAATCAAAATAATCAAAATTCCCAAAAAGTATCTAATGACAGCGGTACACCACAGCCTTCCAAGGATCCTGAGAATAAAGAAAATAAAAAGACTGTCGAAGATGTTCTTCGCGATACAACCCCCGGCAAAGAAACCAGAGGAAAGTCAGAACAATTCGAAAAGCCAGGCGATTATGATGAAGCTATTAAAGATTTTGAAAGTCTCAAACCATCTAATGTAAGGGATATTTCAAAGGGTGATAAATTAGGCAAAGCTGGTGATTTACCTGATGGCAGATCAGTTAATGTTCGTAATAATAGCAAAGATTCTCGGCCTACTTTAGAAGTAATAAATCTCCAAAATATGCAAAGAATCAAAGTTCGTTATGGAAGTAAATAAGGAAATTCTATGCAAGAACAATGGATTAAATGGGAACCATCCAATAATTTATCTAAAAATTATTCTCTTGATTCTATTTCTGATAGTGCTGAGGGCTTGAAAATCTTACTTTTGGATGCTGAAAATCGTAATAAGAAAGTTTTAGTTTCATTTCCACACTCAGTACATGCGTATCGGAGCACCGATGAAAGCTTGATACTATCCACTATTAGTTTTCTTCATAAAAAGTACAGTGCAGAGTTTTACCGCGATTGGTCATTTTTCAAAATAGAAAAATCTAAATATTTACAATGGATATCAACACAATCTTGTGGAATTTCTGATGGATATAATTGTATTCATTTTTGTATTTTAGCATCCGATTATATGATCGACATTATCTCTACTTATGAACCAACCGTTGTCTCCATTGATGAACTTAGCCACAAGAAATGATTTTTTGTGGATATCGGGACAAATAGCTGATTAAGTCAAAATTTAGGAAATAAACGCACTCGAATGGGTACTTATGAATATTGTTAACACAGTCTTATTTGTAAAACCATTACTTTTTATTTAGATAAAGATGAAGAAGTTTTTTTTGAGTGGATAAAACAAATTAACTGTATAGATAAAACTTCAGCTATTTATGATGAATTGTATCTTCACATTGCCAGCAAAGAATTGCATGAGCATGATTTAAGAGATCTTCTTGCTTTATTCTATCGGTATAAAATTGACATGAAACAACTAAAAGTTTTTTTGACTGATGATAATAAAAAATCATACTGGCACAAGAAAGTATTTGGAAATAATGAATAAATTAACTATTAAAGAATCATATGGAATGAAAAAATATTTAGAAAGCTACTATGAAAGAACACCATCTTATTCCATAAAATCAATACTAAATGATATCCAATCAGTGCATTGGGCTGGAGATACAATTACTCATCGAATTGTATGGAACAATTGGATTAAATCTACAATCAAGTTTTAGTAGATCCCGATAATAAGCTAACAAGTGTATAAGCATTTAATGCAATGAGATTATTTGTAGAAACCATACATGGATTTCTGATCAATCTTATGAAATTTCAGATTCCTATAATTTTACTCATTTTTGTATATTGGGAACGATTTTATCATGGATATTGTTACAAATTATGAGCCTATTATTACTCTGATAGATTAACGGTAGTAGTTCTGAGAATCAAAAAAGTATCAAGGCTTTTTATGGCATGCATAGGAAATACATGGAAGAAACATGGCATCGGTGGGAACCGATCAAAATCTGGTACCTAAGTATTACATCGAACCAGTTACTGATACTGTGCAAGAAAAATTTAAGATGGTCTTACGCGAATCTATATTAAAAAATAAAGCATTAATATCGTTTCCGCATGGAGTTGATGCATTTAGAAGTACTGATGAAAGTTATACTTTGCTCACGCAACAAATACTCGGCGACAAATATGGCCAAGATTTTTATACCAAATGGACATTTTTTAAAATAGAAAACTCCGAATATCTACAATGGATATCAAAACAAACCTATCATATTTATGATAATTCAAAATTTAAGTTTATTCATTTTTGTATACTTGGGGAGGATTCAATGGTTGATATTATTACTACGTATGAACCAACTGTCACTTTATTAGATGAATCTATTGCAAAAGAGTAGGGTGAACAGACCGTTTCACTTTTTTATATTTTTATATGCGTTCCACAATGATGCATGATGGGTGTTATGCCCGCCTTCGTTGGCAATTATCACCTGGGTACTGCCACCATTGGCAGATTTTAACCGCTCGACGTAAAGAGCATCATCACGGTTGCCGATCATTTCATCCGGGTTTTGAAAATGCAATAGAATGGTGAGCCGTAAGCCTTTGAGGCGGCTAATTGCATCGATGGGCCGCATATTATTTTTTGCATACCGCTCCGATAAAAATTCAAGCATTGGGGTTTGGCGCATGGCAAAAATCTCATCCATTGATTTGAGAGGGCAATCCAGAATAATCAGCCCTTTTTCCACCGCATCGAGCATCCTGGTTTTGTGTTCGGGCAGGATTCCAACTTTTTTAAGGTGCTCATCATAGTCTGAGCTTTTTAAAATAACCAATGCATTGATAATTGCGCCGCCACCGGCAGAGAATCCGTAGAGATTAATTGCATCAAGGTTCGCATCAATTACACATTGTTTAATTAGATATAACAATGGGATAATCTCATCGATGGTGCCGAAGGTGCTTTTTTTAATGTCAAAACCAGGCCGCTTGGTGCAACCATAATCAGGAAAATTAAATCCGATCAGATGTTCACACACCGCCGGAACGGTACCAACGTCGCTCGCCACACGATTATTATAGCCATAGCCATGCGCGCATATCATTACCGGCGCATCGGCTTTCTTTGTCGGAATGAGGGTCACGCCCAGATCATAGGAAAAGGGATGCGGCTGTTTGATGACTGGCGATAGAGCATCTTTGGTTATCGGGTTACTTGCACAGGCAATTAATAGCAGTAAAAAAATGGCATTAAGCATAGCTTTTCCTTTTATCATTTTTTTGTGACATACAAAAATGATAAACAAGAAAAAGGGATGTTACAATTTTTGTGATAAGGAAACCACCCATGAAATACTTGCCACTTCTATTTTGCCTGGCAACTCCATCTTTACAAAGCATGGTCATTATCCGCTTAGCACAAACGAGCGATCTTCCAAAATTGCTCAAATTAGATCAAACGGTTACCTATGATTACTTTCTGCCACTGGTCTATAACCATTATGGCCATCTTTTAAATTATGAAACTCTTCTAGAAAGAATGGAAAAAGAACTCGAGGATAACAAAGAGCTCTTTGCTCAAGCAATACAAAAACAGAATAATTATCGCTTGCACGTCGCAATTGATAATCAAACAAACCGGGTCAATGGCTATTGTTTTTCTCAAAAAAAAGGCACCACTCTCGAGCTGATTTTAAGCATGGTCTACAAGGAATGGGAAGATACCGATCTCGAAATAGATTTAAACAAAGCGGCGATTGCGCAATTTCCTGATATTAGAAAATGCACCGCGCAGCCGCTGCAATGCAATAAAAAAGCGTGCCAATTATATGAAAAATTAGGCTTTATCAACAAAGGGCCTGGATCACCGGAGATACTCAATGTCCACGGTTTTGGCTTGGACACATGGATTTTTAATTATGAGCTTGTGTTATGATTGCAAAATCTTTTGCTCATCAAGATATTTTTGGATGGTTGCAACAATGGTCAAAAAAAGGGTGCGATAAAGCACCCCTTAAAGATTAAAGAGAAAACTAATTACTTAGCTTTATTTGGATCAACTATTGAGCCGGTAAATGCTTTTTTTGCTAATTTTGCGGTATTTACCACAAAGTTGGCTGCTTTACCAAAGTAGCCTTTTTTGTAAGCAAAAACAGTGGAACCTACAACGGTTGCAACAACTGCTGCACCAATAACGTTACGTTTAGTAATAGCACGCTCAGCAAAATTTTTCACAGCGCCGGTAATACTTTTCTGGGCACCAGAAAACATCTGAGGCGCAAACTTTAAACATTCTTCTAAATGAGCCGAATCTTCTAAGAAACTTAAATCTTTGGTTGTTAATGTTGTTCCGGCCACAGCAGACATCGATTGCAATAATGCTACAGATGCTACTGATAAAATAATTTTTTTTAATTTCATGTAATTTTCCATAAATTAAGACGAATGCGAATTAAACAGAGGGTGTTTACACACCCCCTTAAAGTTCAGAGTAAATCCGATTACTTTTTGCTTGCAAATTTTGCAGTTACTGCATTTTTTGCAGTTTTTGCTGCACTTACAAAAGCGTTAGCTGCTTTTGCAATGTAACCTTTTTTGTAGGCAACAACAGTAGCGGCGGTCGCTGCTGCAACGCCTGCTGAAATAGCTGCGTTTTTCTTGGTTAAATATGGCTGAGTACGCTGATATACATTATTCAACGAATTTTCAGCGGTAACACGAGCAAGTCCTAAAAATTCAGAAGCATCTTTTCTTGATGGCACTTTTGCCCAGATATTTAAAAGTGTAGTTTGTCCAGGAAAAGCAGCTGCTGACATACCGGACAATAACACTGCTACTGACAACATAGATTTGAAAGTATTCATAGGAATCCTCCATGAATGGTTAGTAATAAACAACATTTTTATTTCCATAAATTTTTTAAGATATGCACGCTTCATCAGTGGGCAACATTTTAAACATCTATAGAAAGATTTATATTCTGGCATAACTTACTAAAAAGCTTAACTTTAAGATTATATTAAAAAATTCCCTTGTCAAACGTTGGCATTATTTAAATGTTTAGTTAATTCAAATATAAAATTTTTATAGGTTTAAATCAGGGTATAGATGCCATTTAAAATCATTCAAAAAGAAAAGAATAAAGCTCTGGCTAATAATTATTTCTCATTACAATTTGCTTTTGCTTGACAAAAATACCCTCAATCTCTACTATTTATTAATGTCTTTTCAATTTTTTTTTGAATTGGTGTGTTTGAGCCGCTAGCTCAGTCGGTAGAGCAACAGCCTTTTAAGCTGTGGGTCGTTGGTTCGATTCCAACGCGGCTCACCAACCTTCGCTCTTACGATCCCTCGACTTTGCTCGGGAGTAAACGCGTCCTTCCGCTCATCCTGAGTAGAAAACGCAGTTTTCGTATCGAAGGACGGTTGGCACGGCCAGCACATTTAGGAATTGATGTTTAATAAAGTTTGATAGCAAAAGCGAAGGTTGCCCTTCGAAGCTCCAAAGGAGCGAATTAGGGCTGGCGGAGCTCTTTTTTTTTAAACTTACCATTCTTCTTTTAAATTACACGTCCCCATCGTCTAACGGTTAGGACATCGCCCTTTCACGGCGGAAATCCGGGTTCGATTCCCTGTGGGGACGCCAACCTTCGCTCTTTCGAGCTTCGGTTGGCACGGCCAGCACTAAAAGCATTTACATTAATAAAGTTCACAAGAAAAAGCGAAGGTTGTCCTCCGAAGCCTTGGCGAAGGTGGACCGGCAGGCCAATAAATATGCATTATTATGTTTATCTTGTTCGTTCCCTAAAAAATCCTAAGAGAACTTATATAGGTCATACTGACAACTTCCAAGAGCGCTTGCAAACTCACAATTCTGGCGGCTCTATTTATACTGTTTTAGATAGGCCATGGGAGCCGATTTTAGTTCTTAGATTTAAAGATAAATTAAAGGCTACTGCTTTTGAGAAGTATTTAAAATCTGCTTCAGGAAATGCTTTTGCTAAAAAAAGGTTTTGGTAATAGCGTAAAAAGTGGCTATCCGGCCTACGCTCTAAAGAGCGGAGTTTATCCTGAGCGTTGTCGAAGGAGCGGAAATAGCGCCTTATTCAAAGATTTTTATTTTTTGAGAATAAATCATAATTAGGGGGTCTTATTAAAAGAAAGTATCTGCTATATGCCTATTTTTAATTTTTTAAAAGCAATTCTTATTCATGTACCGTATTTGGCCGAGGTATATAAAATTGCTGAGAAATACTGCAGTAAAAAAGAAGATGATAAGAGATTGATTAAGCAAATACTTAACGCGGCTATAGAAGAACTAAAATCTAATGCACAACGTTATATAGGCGATTCTAGAACTCCATTTGAACTTAGAAGAGTAAGAGAATTAATTGACTATGGAGGGCCTCACAAATTAAATGAGGAACAGAAAGATCAATTAAGAAAATATTGTGCAAACGCAAGAATATGCAATAGTGATAGAGTTACTGTAGCAGTAAATCCTGGGCGAGTTCAAAATATGAGCGCTCAATTATGTGCTCAGTTAGAAAAGATTCTTTCAGAAGTCTAGAAATTAATTATTTTTTATGAATATGAGGGATTCCTAGTGGAGTGATGTGGCCATTTCTTTCTAAAAAGACATTATATCCCAATCCCTTAAGTACTTTAAAAAAGCTATCAGTATTAAAGCTCTTTTTAACTCCTGATCGCATTTCTTGAACTATAGTAGGTGATACATCTGCAAGTTTTGCAAGTTTTCTTACTGAGATATTATCTTCCTCCATTGCTGCCAAAATTAGTTCGGAGATAATAAAATCTTTGAGCTCTTTTTCGTATTCTTTTTTTTCTTTTGCGCTCATTGATTCCATGAGCTTATCGTAAGTTGATTTGATTTTCTTAGTCATAGTAAGTTCCCCCTTTAACTCTTTTGGTATAATCAACTCTAAATTTGGATGCTCGCTCTTTTTCCCGGGGCGGCATCTTTTGAGATTTCTTCTCATAAGCATTCGTTATAATAATTTTACCGCCAGCAAAAAAGAAGCAAAGAAATCTATCAGGCTGTGGTTTAAAAGCATATATCTGATCAGCTTCACTTGTAAACTTCTCTTCATTTCGTATTTGTCCCATTTCTCCCATAACATACAATAAATGAGCCAATTTCTTTTGACGATCTGGAGTTAATTCTTCGAAATAATCCAGGGCTTCACTTTCTTTCTTGGTATTATAATACCATTCAATGGTAAATTTTTTACCCTTATAGGCTATAAATTTCTCATCCATTAGACTCTCTTAGATAGGTATGTTCTGAAATATACTCAAAATGTATCATATTTCTGGTACGATTTATAGTTTTTTAAATAAATTGCATTCTTTTTTATTACTCTGGCGATTTTAACTTCAATACTGAAAACACCCTTTGAATGTGGGTAAAGCTTATAGTATACTTAATTTCACCGTTTCTAAACGTGTCAACTAAGTTACGCCAACCTTCGCTCTTCCAAGCTTCGGCGAACGCAGCGCCTTTTTTAATGAATTTCATCTATATTTTTTATGTACCATTATTTATTAACTCCGATTCTTTAGAGGAAAAAATATTGAAAAGGTATTAATATTAAAGATATTGATAATTTGAAAGGGTTAATGCCTGTGGCCAAGACAAGAAATAATTCAGTAAAAAAGAAAGTCCGTGTGAAAAAGATACCGGAGAAAGAATATGCGGAATTCTTTGAAAAAATAAAAAATATGATTCAAGAATCTCAATTGAAAGTTGCAGATTATGGAGCTGAAATTTTGAGATCTTTACCCAAAGATTTCAAAAGTAATGTGCCAACGGTAAAGCAATTTGAAGCACAACTTGAGAAAAAAGATCTGTTAACTAAGAAAAAACCACAGAAAGTTCCCGAGGTCAAGGAATCTTTATGAACAGACCAATTAAAATAATTGCCCCAATAGCATTACTCATTGCAGCACTCTATTTCTTGCCAACACGAGGCATGTCCAGCGAAGAGTTTATGAAAGAAACTAAACCCACATCTGTTGCGCAAATAAAAGCAGAATTAAAAGAAGGATTCTCAGAATTAAGCCTTGACGGTGGACAATTAACCAATATGCATGAAGCGGGAGGCCACTGGGTAAACCCTATTCTTAATAACGATAAGAAAGAAACCGGATATTATACTATGGGTGAATATCTAGTAATTCAGCGTATTAAAAAGCATGAGAAATTTCTTGATAGATCTATTAAACTCATTGGCGTTTTTAATAAAAATTCAAGAGAAAGAATACAAGAACCGCCTTCAGATGACATCTGCAAAGCCGGCTATTTATATTATTTTGATATTTCTAATTTTGAAGAAAACGCGGGTATTTAATCAACTTACTTAAAACAAGATCCAACGCGCCACAAAGCAAAAGATAAGAATTCCTAAAATATCCATCAAGGTTGCCAAAAATGGGCCGGCAGAGAATGCCGGATCGATGCCCAACCTTTTTAAAATAAGCGGAATAAGGCTGCCAAGCATGGTGGAAACAATCACAATAATAGTTAACGAGGCGCTAATGGCAACGCTTTCAATAAGTGAAGCGGCAGCAATATACGATCTAAAAAATGCAACGATGCCCAAAATAAGGCCCAAAATTACCGACATCAAAAATTCACGCCGCAAAAATTTAAACACATTCATGGCATGCAGTTCACCGGTAATCAATCCTTGAATCACAATTGCCGATGTTTGGCTGCTTGTGTTACCGCCGGTGGAAATCAACATGGTGGTAAAATAAAGCAAAACCCCATATTCCAATGTTGTGTGATACGATTTCATGATCGTGGTGGAAAATGATTGGGCCAGCAGCAATGCAATAAGAATATAGCCACGCTCAAATAATAGGCGAAGAAATGATGTCTCAAAATAAGGATATTTCATCGGCGCCAAGGCAGACATCTTTTGCACGTCTTCAGAAGCCTCCTCAACCAACACATCAACCAATGTCTCGTTGGTGATAATGCCTAAAAATATGTTATTTTCATCCACCACCGGCACCGTCATCAAACCATAGTGCACCATTTTTTTTGCAATCGGCTCCCTATCTTCATCCGGGCCGGCCACATATTCATTGGTGCGCATAAAAGATTGAATGCGCGCCTGGGGGTTTTGCAATACCAGATCCTCCAGCCGAATATGCCCCAGCAAATGATGATCCCGATCGGTGATATAAATTTGTTGATAAATCTCTCTATTGGGCTGCAATCGTTGCAAAACCTGGATACTTTTTTCTACGGTAAAATCTTGGATGAGCACCAGCACTTCCGTATCCATGATGCCCCCGGCTGATTCGGGGTCAAATTGTAACAAAGAAAGCACCTTTTCGCGTTCCATTTTGTTGAGCAGCTCTAAATAAACCTTAAGCTCTTCATCAGAAAAAAGATCAAATAAATCGGTTAGCTGGTCTATGGGCAACGTGTTCAATGCATCAACGCGCTCCCGTTCATTCATAAAGGCAAGACTATGCACCTTGATAATATCTGAAAACTCCTGAAACACCTCAAGTTGCAGCGTTTTGGGCAACTTTAAGAAAAGCACTTGGAAATAATCCTGATCAATATCGGAAAAAAAATCGGCTATATCAGCAGGATGCAGCTGCAAAAATTGTTCCCAAAGGCCCTTGCCAACCTCTGAATTCTGGGTGATAACAGCATCCATATGATCCTGAATTTCATGCAATAAGCGTTGACTATTCATGAACATTCTCCTTACTTCCGTTCGTTCGGGTCATGGTTCGATACGCTGGCTTAGCCTGCACTCGCCATGTGTGGTTTTTTACACATCCTGAGTAGCAGCGAAGGTGCGTATCGAAGGATCGAGGCAAACGGATTTACTTAAGTAAATTTTTGAGCATATCTTTGCTCTCTGCTTTTCTCATACTAAACCATTAAAAAAAGCTTGTCTATTAGGGTTTTTTTGATTGACATTCTCTATCAATACCTTATCTTTAAATTTAAGGAGTTTTTTACTATTTTAATCCTAATGGGGCACAAATGGAGATGAGATCTCAGATTAGCACTAATAAACCGTTTTCATCAACAGTATCGTTGGTGGTTGAAGAATCGCAGGCAGGTCAGCGTATTGATAAGTTTTTATCAGTGGCCCTTCCTGAGTATTCTCGCAGCTTTTTTCAGGGCCTGCTGGAACAAAAAGCTATTACTATTAATGCGCTGCCGGCCAAATCGAGCGCCCAGGTAAAAACAGCTGATACTATTAAGATCTCTTTTCCCCTTGAGCCAAATAAGCCTCTTTTTAACCCGGTGAATACTGATTTGGGCATTAAAATAGTCTATACTCATGAACACTTTTTTATTATTGCCAAACCGGCCAAATTGCTTGTTCATCAAACCGAAACAATAACTACTGAACCAACCGTTGTTGATTGGCTCTTAACCAATCACCATGAGTTGGTTGATATAGGCAGCATTGAGCGGCCGGGCATTGTGCATCGCCTTGATAGAGAAACATCGGGGCTTTTAATAATCCCCCGCACCAATTTTGCGCACCAGACCTTTGGCGCCATGTTCAAACAGCGCACTATTGCCAAAACATATCTAGCAATAGTTGAGGGCCATCCGCCGGCTGCCGGAAGCATCGATTTTTCTATTGGCCGCCATCCGGGTAATCGAAAAAAAATGATGGCACATGTTCCCGACCAAAAAGCACTCACCACTCATTATCGTCAGCGCAACCAACCCGCAACCCGCCACGCACTTTCCCATTACACCGTACTGCGTTATTTTGACAATCATGCATTGGTGCAGGTTAATCCTTTAACCGGACGCACCCATCAGATTCGTGTTCATTTGAGCGCGATAGGGCATCCCCTTGTTGGTGATTTTATCTATGGCACCCCGTCAAAACTCATTGATCGGCATGCCTTGCACGCATCATCCCTCTCATTTACCTTTCAGAACGTACCGTATACTTTCTCGCAAGAAATTCCTAACGATTTTAAAAGGCTTTTAGAAATTCTTGAACAATAACACGTAAAAACTACTTGCTTTTTTTTATAAAGGCGAATAGCATGATGCTCGAGCTAGGAAGGAATTGTAGTAATGAAGCAATTCTATAGCGAATTTTTTCTTTAGGCATATTTCACCGGCAGTTTTCGCGTCCGTTCTTGCAATAATGAAAATTGTTTTGCGTATTTATCAATCAACGGCTTGCTATCAAGAAGCACGATATTTTCTTGGTTATTTCGCGTTGCTGATTTGGTAAAATTATACGACCCGGTCCACACCAATGATTTTCCGCCGACATTTTTTTCAAAAAGCACAAACTTGTGATGCATAATATTGTTAAGCACCGTTTGATTGCGCGGATCATACACCAGCACGGTTATACCATTTTTTTTGAGTAAATCGATTTTTGAGAATTTGTCACGTGCGCCGGAAATATCGGTTATCACCACAATTTTTACGCCGCGACGACGCGCATTAATAAGCGCTTGGGCAATCGCGCCATCAGTGAATGAAAATACTGCCAACTGAATAGCCATTTGCTCAGCGTTAATAAGCTGAATTAATAATTCTTCAAGATCATCATCGGGAGAAAAAAAGGCATGCATGCAACTGCCATCCTTGCAAATTAAGCGCGCATGCAAATCCGTACCGGGCACAATTCGCACTTCTTCTTGCACGTTATTTTCTTGCGGCGGCAACCCAACAATAAAATGTGTTTTACCCAAATCCGGATTATTAAAAAGCTGATTCTGCGCTGATGCGCTTAAAAAAACAAAGATAAGAAAAACAGACTGCTTCATACGTGTACTCTCTAGTTTATCATGGTTCGATGATAATATTTCAGCTAATAGCAATTTATTTTAACCCTTCCAGACGCAGCTATGCTGCTCCTCAGGGCGAACGGGGAAAACCCCGTTCTTGGTGAGTACTGCCAGGCGCAGTGTATCGAACCATGATTGATTTTTAGCGCAAACGCGCATAAAAAACAAGCAATCTTTTTTTTTAGTTTTTTGACTTACTTTCTAAGCAATTTTCAATTCTATATTTAATCTGCCAGGCTAGGTCATCGAGAAAATAATAATCATCGATAATATTCGATGGACAATTTATTCTCAGCATATGCATGCGCGCTAGGGCAAAATTATGATTAGTAATATTAATTCCATCGTATATAACTTTTCCACCTGCTTGCTCTACCGCATTATTACTAATTTGCCTTTGCACTTGCTTAAACAGATCGAAGACATTCTTAATATTTGCAGCGCATTGGCGTATATAGTTGGCTTTCAATGCCGCAATATATTTCACTTTTTGGGCCGATCGGGGCTCTATGGTATCATGGGCAACGCCCATATTAAGGTAAAACAGTTCATCAGGGCTTAAATCTGCAATCTGATTTTTCAAAAAAGAAAAAGTAGGCGCCATGAACCAAAATATATTTTTGATATCTTGGGGCAAACCGTCAATTTTTAGATTTTGGGTTAATACCAGTTCAGCAGCTTTTCGAATCGCTAATTCTTGTAAAGATGGAATCCTTAAACAAAAATTGCTTTGAAAAAGCACCCAGTTTATCGTTGCTGTTTTATCTATAATCTCGGGAGAATTATAATAATGGGCTGCCCACCGCTTTATTGCATCCTGCGCAAGAGAGATTCCTGTGAGTTTTTGCAATCCCGGAATATTATTGGTAATTAACAGCTGAATAAGGGGATTTTCTTCTTCTTTTTTTTCTTCGCCATTATCTTTTACTTCAAGCGAACTCATTTTTGAGGGTAGTTCAATTGCCAATTTGCTCGCATCTTCTTCACGATCAGCATTCATTGAATAACTTGCGCAGGCAATGATGAGTAAGAGCAATACATATTTTAATTTATTCATGGGAACTTTCATTTATTTTTTTATTTTTGATTACTAACGTTGAGACTTCGTTGGGCAAAATCATTTTATAAAGAGTACGCAGATATAATTCGCCTTTGGGAAAGCCCACCAATCTGCCCGGGTGAAGAAAATCAGCGAGGTGTTGCTCCGCATCAATAAATGCTTTTTTAAGATTATTCAAATCAGAAAAAAGCATAAAACCGGGAATTCGCTGAACGGTTTCTTGAATGTTTTGTATTTTTTGATCAACTACCACATTTTGAATCGTGCCAAAAATAGCATTACATTTTTCAACCACCAATGCTCGCTGCGTAAGATATTTATCAATACATGCTTTTAATAATCGAATCTTATTCCCTCGATGAGAGTTGCATTCATTGGTTGTGCCCTCAATAAATGAGCTTTCGGCGACAGTTAAATCGGCGCAATAATGTTTTAAGAGCTTATAAGATAATAACGGAATACAACTTTTTACTTTTAATTGCAGCTCTTGCGGCAAACAATCGATGGCGAGATTTTTAAACCAAAATTGGCGCGATACCTCTTGCAATGCAATATCCAACAGTGATGGCACTTCAAATATAATCGGCACCTTGCACAAAACAGTATCAACTAACTTATTTTTTTCGTCGCTATAATCGGAATTGTAATAGTAATGTGCCCATTCTTCTATTTCATTATCCTGCAGCAGAATTGCATTCATCTTCTTGAGTGCATTGCAATCATTGGTAATCAGGGCTTGCAAAACAGGATTTAGTTTGTTTTGATTGTCTATTGTCCTCTGCTGTGGAATCTCCATAGCATCTATTGAAATGGCAATCATTAAAGGGATAAGAAGTGATAATCTATTCATATACCATCCATTCTCTACTAAAATATACTATTATTAATATAATTTTAGTTAAAATAACCAAATTGTCAATTAACGATTGGTGATTTTGAGCTTTTTTATTGAACAGTTATCGAATAGTTTCTATTAGAAAAATAGATAAAAAGGGATAGCGCCATTATGACGCTATCCCAAATAGAACTGTTATTACTCAAGCTCTTCTTTATCTAAGCCGTCGTGCTTTTCTTCATGTGAAGATTTGCCGAACTTGCCTTGATTAGCTTGATTAGATTCATTCTTTTCAGAACGTTTTTCATTACGTTGTTCTGAATGGCCCTCTTTTTTAAAGCCTTCTTTTTTCTCGTTCCATTGATTTTTTTTGTTTTCAAATGACATATTAATTCTCCTTTTCTTTATTAACTATTTAGGACACTAAACCTGATTAAAACCATGAAGAAAATAAATTCTTATTTTTTTCAACAAGCTTTTTCACATGCTTATGATGCTTAGCATGCAAAGACTTAATGTCTCTTTTGGTTTTGCTTCTTGATTTAAGAATGTCTCTTTTTAATGCTTTGTAGGCAGATTTTGTTTTTCGTTTAGCTGCTTCTAAACGTTTTTTAGTATAACTACGTTTTTTTGCCATGATAATTCTCCTTTTCTTGAATTAAAATACTTAAAAATTTCACCATTATCGAGGGAAATAACCACTATTCATTGCAGGATTTACTGCGTTTGCAGGTTGATTTCCTAACATTCTTTGCTGCATAGCGGGATTGTTATAATTAGATCCCATGCCATTCATTCTATTGGTATAACCATTATTATATTGGTTTGAATATCCTGATTGGTTTGCGTATCCTGCTCTGTTTAAGCCGGTATTATAACCTGAAGCTGTTGGCATTGTGTTTGATGACATTCTATTGTAACCACCGCTTTGCGCGCCCCAGTTTGCCACTGAAATCGCCGGTATACTCGCTAATAATGCTATAGCTAAAACTACTATCTTCTTCATAAATTCTCCTTGTATTGAGGGTTTAAACATATACTCCTGATATATACTAATAGTAACAAAATTTATATCTACAATTCAATAATTTTCAAAAGTTAATTTTTCAGGGGAAAATGCTCCTATTCCAACCAAAATTGAAGCTATTTTCATAAAATTTGGCTTTTGGGCCTCTTTTCTTTATAACTATGTTTAATTACGCAAAATGAACCATAAAAGGGAAAATATGAACCTTCACCTATCAAAAACAGCGTTTGCCTTGGTAAGCTTAAGCGCTATTTTTCAAGCTATTAGTATGGATAAGGATAAAGAACTTGGCGATGCAATAGCCGGTTTTGAAAAAGAGACAGTTGCAAAAATAGTGCACAGTGGCCAAGCCAATGTTAATGCACGGTGGATGGGCATGCAAATGTTGATGGTAGTCCCGCACATGTATGGTACCCAAGATATTTGCAAAAAATTTCCTGAAAAAGAGGCACGAAAAAAAATGGGTTATGAAATTGCTCAAATACTACTTGATGCGGGAGCCGATCCAAATAGCAAAGATAATAATCTGGGACTAACGGTGCTGCATAAAGCAGTTATAGAAAAAGATGTAGCTTTAGCAAAGCTCCTTTTAGAACGAGGCGCACATGTTAATTGCGCAACAACATCGGGCCGCACCCCGCTCATGCTTGCGGCGCGACACTCTACTCAACTTCTTGAATTATTGTTGGCACACAATGCCGACCCGTTCTTAAAAAATGATGCTCAAGAAACGGCGCTCGATATAGCGCAGCAAAGTAATATTGCTGTTGCCATACTAACAAAAGCTATGAGTAAGAATAACTCTCACATCAACTGCCATGCGCCATCATAATGATATTTGCGTAATAATGAAAATTGCGCAATACCATTACTCAATGCATACAAGCTCGATCGGTGCGCATCAATAAGATACACAGTGCCGGAACTAATAATTCCGTCCGAATAAAAAGTTATTCTCTTGTTTGCAAAAGTGATTGCGGATTGCAAATGAGTGTCTGCCGATGACGGAGGCCCTTTGGCTTCGGGTAAAAAGCCAAACCGCACCGCAGCAGGCAGTTGGTGCACCTCATCTTCAAAAAAATACCTATTTTCTGCTTCATCAAACACTAACGATATTTCTTTATTGGCGGCTATTGCTGCATTGCGCAAATAAAAGCAGGTAGTACACAAAAGATCAAGTTCTGTGCGCACCAATGTTTTATGCATATAACGGCTTGATGCGATGCTTATCCCGGCAATAAGAGCAATGAGCGCAATAACCACCATGAGTTCGATGAGTGAAAAGCCATTATTTCTTTTTTCGTTCATATATGCCAACTACTTGCGCCTGCGCAAGAATATGCCCGCGCATCGCTTTTTCCACTGCATCTTTTGTTGCCCGCGGTTGCAGGGGCAACAGAGCATCAAGCGCATAAACAATAAAATGATAATGGTGCGGCCCATGCCCTTCGGGTGGCAACGGCCCTTTATACCCAACCGTGGGCCAACTATTGAGCCCTTGCATTGTGCCATCTGCCATTTTTTCAGCGCCATGGTGTATATAATCACTGCTTCGTTTGCCGGCAGGAATGTTGTAGACCACCCAATGTATCCATGTGCCGCCCGGCGCATCAGGATCTTGGCAAATAAGCGCAAATGATTGTGTATTGGTAGGCACGTTGTTCCAAACAATTATCGGCTGTTTATCGTTGCCCTCACCGCTAAACTCGCGCGGAATACCTCCATTATTTTTAAAATCCAACGCTGACACGGTAAATTTTTGGGTAGCGGCCCCTGCAATGTGCACCATAAAAACCCCAATCATACAAATGGTTTTCATAAAAAAATCCTTACTTGTTCCATAATTACTCTATTGCTAGCCTATATTAAAGAGTACACTTTCGATAAAAGAGAGCGCAAGGAGAATAATGGGCCCATTGATGAGAATTGCATTTTTATGTATGGCACAGCATATTGCATCAAGCATGGAACCGGCACACATGTGTATTACAACAGAAATTGAGATCACACCGCCACCATCAACTACTCACTTAGCAGTTTTAGAAAAAATGAACCAAGAAATACAAGCAAAACATGATAAATTCACCTTAAAATATCAATGCAACCAGTGCGCGAAAAAGTTTTTTACTCCTGCGCAAGTGATGAACCATTCAATTGCCGTCCATGATCACATCGAATGTAAAGATATAAAGCATATAAACCCTCAAAAAGAAGCTTCTCTCGTTTATAGATGCCTTGACTGTCTGCGTACTTTTCCATACAGATCACGCCTTAATGAACATCTAATCACCCATTCAAATCAACGGCCATTTGAATGCTTAATATGTCAAAAAAGGTTCAAAACAAGATGGTCCTGTAAAGAACATGAGCTAATACATTTCCCACCGCAACTCGAATGTGATTATTGCACCATTAAATGTAAGCAGCCCTCAGGCCTCAGGTATCATATTTCTATACATCACCCGGAGTTCAAGAAGAGATCGATTAAAGTAAAATAGACACCTAAACATAACTAAAAATGGCGCAACAATGAATCATGCAAAGATAGTAGTTGCATTTTTTCTTGCAGCAATACCCATAATCGGTAATGCGATGGAACTACCAAGAACCAGCGAAGAACAAGAAGATATGACAAAATTTAAAATAATTCACCGATGCAAGACATGCCACAAAATATATATGTCCCCATTAAGACTGAATCAACATTTTCTAAACAAACACATGCACCACATTACGCAAAAAAAAACTAAAGTGGTAACAACGGCCCCTTCTTCAATACCCGGCGAACAAAATCCAAGTAACAGTACCAATAACACCTGGGCACAACACAGTGTTCATTATACTCAGGTTGCTGATAATGAAGTTGCACAAATTATTTCGACGTGGGAAAATCAAAATAAGAGAGAACCATTTACCCAAAGAACCAAACAGTCTGATCAATGTGACAATCGATAAACAGCCAATGATATGTAAAAGAGAAATAAGAACCTTATATGAAACAACTATTCATGCATAACAAATTAACAATACTCATTATCAGCACCATCTGCTTATTCCAACGTATTCAGGGGATGAACTCCCGCGTGCCTTCCTGCGTGGAGCTCGCTGCTCACGCAGTCTCTAAATTATGTAATCCGGAGCAAAATTATGAATCGGCATTACAATTCTTACAATCAAATATCGTGAATCATGATATTGCCGGGGCTATTCATCAGCAATTACGAAAACTTGCTCATAATCGACTAGAAGAAATCCTAGAGAATCAGACACCGCAAAAAGTAGTTATCTTAAAAAAGCCAAGCAAAAAGCTATCGCCAACCAAAGTATGCCTCACTTATCAACTCAATCCTATCTATGATGGGCATTATCCACACCATAATTGTCATAAAGATTATCTATTAATTCCCGATCCGGTTGAAAAACAAGATGATATACCGTATTGTATCAAGCCAACCATAAATGCCGATAAAACGTTATGGTGCGATGAACAAAAAGTATATGATGCGCGCACCAATGCGCTGATTAGCGATTGCAGCATCATGACTGAAAAAATAAAAGCCTTATATCCTGATGCACAAAAATTAAAAATATTCAGCATCGCGCCAAATAACACTACCGCATGGGCCGAAGTTAAAACAAATAACCATCACTGCATCTGCGCGTTCAGAATAGACAATCACGATGTGCTCATGCATGTTGCCAACAGATGTTTTTCCATCTGTTATACGAAAAATGGGCAATATATCGTTGCAAGAAGTTCTTCTTCGCTTGAAAAGCCAATAACCGAAATTTATACTGCCGATACCGCTCATAAAAACGCCACTACCAATTTACCGCATTTTTTTTGGAGAGCTTTTGCGCTCAGCCCTGCATTAAATTATATGCTCTATTTTAATTTGATTGACTCAACACAAATATGTTTCGGCAGTAAATTGGGTCGGTTTAAACCATTACCTATGACAGCGGTAAGCTGCGTGAGCCGTGATGGTAAATTCTTGGCAAGCAGCAACACAACGTGGACTGTTATTTTTGATGCAGAAACAGAAAAAAAAACTGAAATACCGTCTGAAATAAAAACTGAATCTAGCTACGTATGCTTTTCTCCTGATGCACACTATTTATATATTTATAACGCAATAGATGCTGATCAGCCAGATATATTAAAAATTTACGATCTTAAATCTATGAATATGTTTGCAACGCTGCCCATAATCACTGAAAAAAATAAAATTAGCAATCCATTAATTTTTTGTAATGATTATAATTATTTATTTTTGCCTCGTGGCCAGCTGCTCCTGAGCGGGCACGGATTTGCAAAGCATACCACGTTGCCACAATTAATTGCGCTTTTAATTGCTGAGCATCATCATGCGCGCAACGAAAAAATACCTAAAGCAACCGGAGTAAAAGAAATTCTTGGCACACTCAAAATAAAAAACTATCTTCAAGAAAGAATTAACAAATATCAATTTGAGTAATCACCATAAGGCTTATTCCACCACTTCTTGTTCCATTGTTGCCACCGCAATTACTTCTTCGATGGTTGTCAATCCTTCTTTAATCTTGCGGATGCCATCATCAATGAGCAAGATCATGCCATCGGCTATTGCTTGCTTACGCAAGAGTGAAGTATCGGCACGTTCCATGGTTAATTTTGCTATCCCGGGCGTCATACTCATCAATTCAAAAACTGCCAAACGGCCCTTATAGCCCGTTTGATTGCATTCATCACAGCCAACTGCTTGATAAAAAGTAATGCCCTGAGCCGTCTTTTGCGTGAGTCCAATACTTTCTAAAAGATCTTTTGCAGGCGTATATTCCTTTTTACAATGCGGGCACAATTTACGCACCAATCGCTGCGCCATGATCAATATTACCGATGACGCAATTAAAAATGGCTCGATACCCATATCAAGCAAACGAGTGATACTGGCAGGCGCATTGTTGGTGTGCAAGGTACTAAATACCAAGTGGCCCGTCAGCGCTGCTTGCACGGCAATTTGAGCCGTCTCAAAGTCACGCGTTTCACCGATCATGATAATATCCGGATCTTGTCGCAAAATAGAGCGGAGCGCCACGGCAAAGGTGAGGCCAATTTTATCTTTCACCGAAACTTGGCCAATCCCGGGCATTTGATATTCCACCGGATCCTCAACGGTGATAATATTCACATCCGGTTTATTCAATTCACCCAAGATGCAATATAATGTACTCGTTTTACCCGAACCGGTTGGACCGGTGATATAAATAATACCGTTTGGTTTATGAATATCCCCCTCCATTAGTTTATAGTCGCGTTCGCTAAAGCCCAGATCTTTGAGTGCGCCAAAGCTGCGACTTTTATCAAGCAAACGCATCACTATTCGTTCACCAAAAACAACCGGCAACACCGAGACACGAATATCGATCGCTTTGCCGGCCACTTTTATATCGATTCTGCCATCTTGGGGAATTCGTTTTTCGGCAATATTGAGATTCGCCATAATTTTAATACGCGACACCAAAGCGCCCTGAATTCGTTTGGGTGGCGTCATAACCGGATACAATACGCCATCAATGCGATAACGAACCTCTAACTCTTTTTCAAAGGGCTCAATATGAATATCGGATGCGCCACGTTTTGCCGCCTGAAACAAAATATTATTCACCAGTTTGATAATGGGCGCCTCTGAGGCCATGGACATAATATCTTTTTCTTCGATTGCCCCAAAATCAACCTCTTCGGGCCCAAGTTCCTCCTCCTTTTCAAAGGCGGCAATCATCTGCTTGCTCCCTTCAAGCGGATAATACCGATTAATGGCATCGCTAATCACTTTTTCGGTGGCCACCGCATAGCTGGCATTGCCACCCAAAAGCATATTCACCTCATCCAGGGGTTGAAAATTACTTGGCTTAGCAGTGAGAATGGTGGGGCGATTATCAACCAGAACAGGGATAACCATGTTATCACGCAAAAATTTGAGGGGAACCTTGGCAAGTGTTGCCAAATCTGCCATCGCATCGGTAATTTTTTCAATATAGGGCAACCCGGCTCGCGCGGCAATCGCTTTGGCAAGATCCTCATCGGTTACATATTTTTTTTCAATGAGGCACTGTTCTACCGATTGCCCCGTTTGTTCTGCCAGCGCCTGACATTCAAGCGCCTGAGCACTGGTAATAATCTTTTTTTCAAGAAGAATATCAACAACACTTATCGTGATCATCGAATGCCCTTAATTTTTATTCATTTTCTTGTATAGTAATACTATAATCCTACGTTTTTTCTCCGCAACTTGCCAAGGAATCTTTATGATCCGCCCCTCAATTTTGGTAATTATTCCATCACTCTTACTTGCCGGCGCCCTGAATCTGAACGCCTTTACCCCTTCGATGCTCTCCCAAAAACAGGCTCCTGATGTAAGCACCAAAGGCAAAAAGGGCTCACCCAAAAAAAATCCTTTGGCAGATAAACCATTTGCGCAACTCAAAGAAGGCAAAGAAAAGGCCCTCAAGCAAAATGATCTGGCAACCGCAGTAAAATATCTGGATGCGATGCGGCTGGGATGCACCGACCTTGAAATGGCCAAAGATATTCTGCTGGAAATGGCAGATATCTATTATCAGTTGCAAGAATGGACAAAGGCAGAGAAAGCGTATAATGAGTTTATCTTGCTGTATCCGGGAGCCACGCGCTGCGCCTATGCCCATTATAGGGCCATTGAATGTGGTTGGAAGCTTACCTTGACCCCGGATAGGGACCAAACTAAAACAGAAGAAACCCTTAAGCTTTGCCAACAATTTTATGCTACCCATCCAAAATCGGAATATGTTGACAACGTAACCCGGCTTGCCACTCAGTGCAGAGAAAAATTATTGGAAAGCGACATTAATATTTTTAATTTTTACCTCAAGGGCAACAACCTTAAAGCTGCTCAAAAACGGCTTGATTTAATAACAAAAGAGCATCTTCCGGATTTGCCCTCTGCGCAACCACAAGTGTTTGAAATCAGCTTTTCTTTAGCGCAGGCGCAAAATAACACCCAAGCAGCATTACGAGCACAGTTGGCTCTGGGGGAACAATTTCCTGATCATGCAATCACCAAACGATTGGTTCCTGATCTGCCAACCGTCAAAACGCAATTGGCTTCATTGGAACAAAAAGTATTGGCGCCTATTGCTCTGCCGTCAAAAACAGAGACTCTGGTGGCTGATGCGAATAAATTTATTAAGGAAATTCCTCTTGCGCAAAACAATGCAAAATTTGCTATCCCGAGCGTAGAAGACAAAGAAAGAAATGATGCAATAACGGATCAGGTAAAAGAAGTTCAAAGACTTGAAAAACAATCACGTGCTAGAGCTTAAGAATTCAGAAAGATAGATCATGCATTTTCGTTCGCAGCTGGGTAAAGAAGCAGAAGATAAAGTAGCACAAAAACTTATTGCCGACGGATTTAAAATAGTTGAGCGTAATTACCGCAAAAAGGATGGAGAAATTGATCTTATTGCAAGCAAGCCCTCATTATTGGTATTTGTAGAAGTAAAGATGCGCCAAGAAAAGTATTTTGATTTGGGTGATGTGATAACGCCAAGCAAACAGCGCAAAATAATAAGCGTTGCAAAACATTATATTGCCTACCGCGCACCGGCCGAATGCTCCTACCGTTTTGATGTTGCGCTGGTACATGGAGAGGGCGCGCAGTTAGAATTGGTCTATATTGCTAATGCCTTTAATGAAGGTGATTGCACGTGGTAACTATTTTTACAAAGCAGGGCCTATCATCATTTGCAAAAAGAATTGTCACCGGCCTTGTTTTAGGTATAGTTTTTTGGACATTATTTGCCTATTTACCGCCCATCTATTTTTCTATGGTACTCGGTTTTATTTTGTTGCTCATCATAATTTTTGAATGGAAAAATTTTTTTAGCATCAAAAAGCTTTCTTACTGGCTGGTAATGCCATTGTATCCGATTTTACCGTTTACTTTTTTAATCGCCATGAACCAAAATCCGGCGTATCATTCACTATTATTTATACTTTTTATTATTGTATTTAGCTTTGATACCGGCTCATATTTTGTGGGCACTACAATCGGATTTCACAAACTTGCCCCAAAAATTAGTCCCGGCAAAACATGGGAAGGAGTTCTTGGCGGGTGGCTCTTTGCCTGCATTGGTTTAGTGCTGGTACTTTGGGAGTTGGGCACATCGAAACCATGGTGGTTTATTGGCTTTTTTTCGCTCATGGTTTGCCTGTTATCATTAATCGGCGATCTTTTTGAATCCTGGCTCAAAAGAAGGGCGGGCATTAAAGATTCAGGAACACTTTTACCCGGCCATGGCGGCTTTTTGGATCGCTTTGATGGCATTCTTTTTGCCGTAATCTTCTTTTATATGTTCAGAAATTACTTGGTCCGGCTATTTGGATTGTAAAAACATCTTTGGCATTATTTGCGCAAATACGCAACCAAATCTGCTTGAGAAATAGTTTCTTGCGCCCCGGTAATCATATTCTTTACCGTTACTTGATTTTTTTGTTGTTCATCAGAACCAAGAAGTAGCGCATAGGCAGCGCCGAGCTTATTTGCACGGTTCATCATACTTTTTATAGATCCGCCTTCCAGCAATACTTCAGCACACAAGCCAACTGCATAGAGTTCATCCGCAAGCAATAATGCCAGCATCTGTTGTTCCTGGCCAAGAGGTAAAAGCGCATGTAATTTGGGCGGTTGAGGCAATGGCATGGAATCTTTAAAAGGTTCCAACATCATAAGCAAGCGCTCAAATCCAATCGCTGCACCAATCGATTTTTCATCCGTTTTGCCACCTATTTGGGTTACCAATTGCTCATATCTGCCGCCACCGCAAAAGGCGTTTTGCGCTCCCAAAGAGCCACTCACAAATTCAAAAACCGTTTTATTATAATAATCCAGGCCGCGCACCAAGGTTGGCTGCACCTTAAAGGTAACGCTCATCAATTCAAGATCATGCTGCACCTGTTGCCATTCTTGAGTGCATGCCGCGCATAAATAATCGGTTATTTTGGGCGCATATTGATATATCTTTTGGCACTGCTCAACCTTACAATCGAATACCCGCATAATATTTTTTTCTTTACGCTCCATGCAATTGGCGCATATACTCGGTTGATCATCTAAAAATTTTTTAAGAATCGCACGATAGTTTACCCGATCCTCCGGGCAGCCCAAATAGTTAATAAGTAAGGCGTAATTATTAAAATTCAATGCTTCGTGGAACAATCTATCAAGCATGGTGATCAATTGTACATCTTGGGCAACTGCCGCTGTACCTATAACCTCAATGCTCACTTGATGGAATTCTCGGAATCTTCCTTTTTGAGGACGTTCGTAACGGAAACAAGGGCCAAAAGTAAAAACTTTCCAGGGAGTTGTTTGAATGCCATTATCTACAAAAGCACGCACCATGGAAGCGGTAATTTCCGGGCGAAGGCAAATGCTATCTTGCCCCGACTCCTCATGCTGCTCATGCGATTTTATGATGAACATCTCTTTATTAACCACGTCGGTATGCAAGCCAAGAGTGCGCTTAAAGAGCTCTGTATGTTCAAGAATTGGGGTCTCAATTTCGCTAAAGGCATACAACGCAAGATGCTTTTTTATAGTAGCAAGAAGATAGTTGTATAAGCTCAGATCTAAAAAGTCGTTGGTACCTTTAACACGTAACATAATCGCCTTTAAGTTTAAATTTTAATTTCAAGTTTACCCAAAAAACGAACAGAAACCAAATTAACAAGAACGACAATTTATAGCTTTTCCCTTAATACTGTTAAAATGGGAACTAAATCGCTCTTTGCCCTATCCCCTTCTTTTAACTTTTGAAAAAATTCCTCAATGGTTAGCCAATAATATTCTATAAAATCATTCGCATTATAAGGCGGTACTTGGTCACTTTTAATTATATAAACCCACATAAAAGCAGATGTATTATTCTCATGCGGCGTTAGCCGGGCAACTTTCTCATACCCTCCGGGATTAAGGCTTATATTGAGTTCTTCTTTTGTTTCTCGGATAAAAGCTTGTTCATAAGTCTCATTTGCCAATACATGTCCCCCCACACTTGCATCTAAATGGAGAGGAAAAAGTTTTTTTTCAGAATGACGCCGCGGGATCCAGAGCTTTTTTTGCGAGTTGCAAATAAACCCATTTATTACACGAAAACAACTCATTTTTTTATCATATACTACATTTCGGTCTTCTTGACCTATAACTTCATCATTGGGAGAAACAAGATCCACTATTTCATGGTTATTCATACTAATTTTTTGTGTAAAAAGTTCAGAAATATAAAAATAGTATTCTAATTTGAAAGAAAAATCCAGTCATTAAATTAATCAATGAATAAGTCGGTATAACTTTGCTATCAAATTAAGAGAAGTAACCTTAGAAACGGCCTCAGTTAATCCATTGACTTGCTTCTTCTGAATCTGTTAAAAAAGTAATAGTTTTTATTGCCTAAAAAGGAGAACTCATGAATAAAAAAATAATAATAGTATTGCTCGCGCTATTTACTTTTGGGCCATTGCATGCGATGCAACGATCTCCTGCCCCTCTTACCCAGCAACAAATTCAATCATTGCAAGATCAATTTGATCAAGCACTAAACGGTGCCGATTGGGATACTGCAAAAAATATTATCGAACAATTTCGACAAGCCGGGCGCGACAGTATTGTTGAAAGCTTGACGAGAAATTTTGCAAAAGCACAATCATCATGGATAGCAATGGAGGGGCCCGATATACTTGCCAGAGGACCTCAAGAACCACGACGTAGATACGAAGAGCAACAGGCGGCAGCACGAAAACGAGCCGAAGAAGAACAAACGGCAGCGCGAAAACGAGTTGAAGAAGAACGAAGAGCAGTAGAGAACCAAGCACGCCGCCGCGAAACACAACAAAAGGAAGAGGCACAAAAAAGAGCCGCCGAACAACAACGATTAAAGGCTGAAATTGAAAAAGGAATGGCAGAAAATCGGGATATCACGCAAGCATTACAAAAAAGGATTGAGGAACAAGATGCACAACTATCAAGATTACAATCAGAACGTAATAAAGCTGCAACCGCTTTAGAAAATCAGCAGATTTCTTCGCTTGAGCAGTTGTCAAAGCTTGAAGCACAATTGCGTAAAATACAAGGGGAACGTGATGCGGCAGATATTCTTAACAAGCAACTGGCCACTGAATCAAAAGATCTTATCACGCGCTTGCGAGCACTTGAAGAACGGACAAAAGGGCAGGGCGCAAATGATAAAGCAAATCAAGAATTGCGTCAACGCTTGGCAGAACTTGAAAAAGCAAATGCCGCATTAAATCAGCAACTTGCACAAGCACCACAAAAAGCACAAACCGATGCATTACAACAAAGGTTGGCACAGTCACAAGGAGAATCGGCAGCTGCAATAAAAAGAGCGGGTGAGTTGGCAGGGCAACTTGATCAACTGCGTCAACAACTTGCTCAGGCCCAACAACAAGCAAAAGGCAACGGCGCGCTAAAAGCACAAATGGATGCCCTTGGCCAACAACTTGCCCAGGCGCAAGAACAAAAACGGCTTGCCGAAAATGAAATCAAGCAATATGAAAAAGCATTGGAAAAAGCAAATCAAGAAAAAGATAAGATAAAAAAGGATGCGGTCGGTGCCATTTCGCCCAAAGAGCTAAAGGATCTTCAAGATGGCCTTGCACGTGCCCAAGAACAGATTCAGGAACAATTAAAAGTTATCAAAACATACAACCAAACAAACGCTGATTTAATCCAAAGAAATAGAGAACTTGAAAAATCATGCAAAGAACAAACGCAAAAGGCAATAACAGCAGATGAATTGGCGCAAGCGAGGAATAAACTCCTCACTCAAGAACAACAAAAACCACTCCGCGAAGTTGAAAAAAAATATGTCGACGAAAAAGAAAAATCTGAGCGTCTGGAAAATGAAAACAAGAAACTCAATAAAGAAATTAACGAAATGCGCAAGGCGCAACAAAATGTTAAGAGATTAGAAGATGTATATACGTTAGAAAATAAGGAGCTCAAGAGTAAAAATGAGCAACTTAACAGGGATCTTCAAACCGCTACCGTTCAACTCACTGCTTCAAAAGAAGTAAATATCGATGCCCAAGAAAAACTCGAGAAACTTCAACAAGAATTAGACGAGCGCAAAAAAGCTGAGGAAGATAGAAACCAAGAACGCCAGAAAATTAACGAACAAATAAAAAAAGAGGTGCAAGATCTGCGGCAAACGCTCACGAGAGCCGAAGAAGCAGAACGAACACTGCGAGCACAACAAGTTAAACTAGAAGAGGAAAACGATAAACTCAAGAAAGAGGCCCAAATCGCTGATCAAATGATTAGTCGCGGTCAATCAAAAGCGGCTGATCTTAAGAAATCTAAAGAGGAACTCAATAGGGTCCTTGCAGAACTTGATAAGAGCCAAGAAGAACTGAACAAAAGCAAAGAGCAAACCAAAAAATGCAAAGAAGCTATCCAAGAGTTGCTCAAGAAAAACGCAGAAAGCAAAAGAAGTCTTGATCGTGCCGGTCTCGAGATTGATGCAATCTTAGCAGACATTGATAATCTGGCAAAACCTGATAGAAAAGACAATTTGGTAAAACAATTGAATGCAATTCTGAAAAGTATACGAGAAACGCAATTGAGCTATGGCAAAATGGTAGGGATTCCGGCACCCCAACCATAGTAATGACTTATAATAATTATGGCCGGGAGAAATCCCGGCCTTTTTTTTACTTGCCCTCGCCGTGGCATTTTTTATATTTCTTACCCGAACCACACGGACACGGATCATTGCGGCCAATATGCTCAGCACGCGCTTGCGGTTGAGCTTTTTCAGCCTCATCAACACTGCCATGACCCGCAAGAAGATTAATTTGATCAAGTTCACGTTCCCGTTTCTTTTCAAGTTCATTCTGATCAAAACGCTCGGTATTTAAGTGGAAGATATGATGCACGGTCATACGTTGAATATCTTGCATTACTTCTTGGAACATGGCAAAAGCTTCGCGCTTATATTCAATAAGTGGATTTTTTTGGCTGTAGCTGCGAAGATTGATACCTTCTTTTAAATGATCAAGATTGAGCATGTGCTGCTTCCACGCCTGATCAATGGTCTCAAGCATGAGCCATTTTTCCGCGTTATGAATAACCTCTTTATTTTGCCGTTGGCGATACTGCTCATATTTCTCAAGAATAAAGGCGCTTAAATCCTGCTCAAACGTTTCTCGGTTGGCTATATTGAATTTTTTAGCTTCAAATTCAGCCGGCTTTATGCTGGTTATTGCTGCCAATTCATGGATAATTGCCTGTATTTGTTCAGCAGCAATTGCCCGTGAAGGAACATGGCGCGCAACGGTATCCTCAATAGTTTTAAGAACCATATCGCGCACTAATTCAGTGATATTTTCGTTTCCTTCCAACACATCGCGGCGAATACGATAGACCACAATACGTTGCTGATTAAGCACATCATCATATTCAAGAAGATGCTTACGAATATCAAAATTCTGTTTTTCAACGCGCTCTTGCACCCGTTCAATAGTTTTGGAAACCATGGAAGATTCGATAATCTCATCTTCTTTCATGCCAAAACGTTCCATATTTTTCTTGAGCTGTTCGCCTTGATAAATACGAATCAGATCGTCTTCTAAAGAGATATAAAAACGGGATTCGCCCGGATCGCCTTGTCGCCCGGAACGGCCGCGCAACTGATTATCAATACGTCTACTTTCATGCCGCTCGGTGCCTAAAATATATAAGCCGCCGGCAGTAACCGATTCAGGGCTCAGCTTAATATCAGTGCCACGTCCGGCCATGTTGGTGGCAATCGTTACTCTTCCTGTTTGCCCCGCATATTCTACAATTTCTGCTTCACGTTGGTGATGCTTTGCATTCAACACATCATGGGGCACACCGTTGGCAGTAAGCACATCGCTAATCAGCTCAGAAGTTTCGATGGCAATAGTGCCAATCAAAACCGGCTGCCCCTTTTTGTGCCGCTCTTTAACATCGGCAACGATTGCTTTGTATTTTGCATTTTTGGTCAAAAAGATAAGATCCTGTTTATCGTCACGGATCATCTTTTTGTTGGTTGGCACCGAAACAACGTCAAGGTTGTAGGTGCGATAAAATTCTTCCGCTTCGGTTGCTGCCGTACCGGTCATGCCGCCAAGCTTTTTATATAATCTAAAATAATTTTGCAAAGTGATGGCAGCCAATGTTTGGGTTTCTTTTTCAATCTCAACCCCTTCTTTGGCCTCCAGGGCCTGATGCAAGCCATCGCTATAGCGCCGACCGGGCAAAATACGTCCGGTAAATTCATCAACAATGAGCACCTCGCCATCTTTGACCACATAGTCAACGTCACGTTTAAACAAAGAGTGTGCGCGGAGCGCTTGATTAATATGGTGCAGCAAATTTAAACTTTCCACCGCATAGAGATTGGGAACCCCCAGCGCTTTCTCAACTTTATCATTGCCTGATTCTGTTAATTGAACACTGCGTTGCTTTTCATCAACTTCGTAATCTTCCCCTTTTGCCAACCGCCGCACCACTTTATCTGCTGTTTGATAAAGTTGGCTACTTTCACCCGAAGAACCGGATATTATCAACGGTGTTCGTGCTTCATCGATCAAAATAGAGTCAACTTCATCAACAATCGCATACGATAACTCACGCTGCACATAATCTTCCAAGCGGAATTTCATGTTATCGCGTAAATAATCAAATCCTAATTCATTATTTGTTGCATAGAGAACATCGCGGGCATATTGCTCTTTGCGCTCATGATCATGCATGGTGTTTTGTAAACAACCGACCGTTAACCCAAGAAAAGAGTAGATAGGGGTCATCCATTCAGAGTCCCGGCGTGCCAGATAATCATTCACCGTTACCAGCGTGGCTCCTTTTCCTGCCAACGCATTGAGATAGAGCGCAAGGGTAGCGGTTAACGTTTTACCTTCCCCGGTTTTCATTTCAGAAATTTTTCCTTGGTGCAACACAACGCCGCCAATCAACTGCACATCATAATGGCGCTGACCAATGGTACGCTTTGATGCTTCTCGCACCACCGCAAATGCTTCCGGGAGAATATCATCGAGTGTTTCTCCTTTGGCCAAGCGTTCTTTAAATTCAACGGTTTTTTGAGCGAGTGATTCATCACTTAATGCACTAATGGCCGGCTCAAAACCATTAATTTTATCTACAATAGGCTGAATTTTTCGCAATTGTCGTGCATTATTCGTCCCCAAAATTATGGCCAGAATACGTGCTATCATCGGCATTTTCCCTTAGTAAAAAAATCTTAGTGGCATGATATCAAAGATTACTATATAGAATGTGAAGGCCAATAAGAACAAATCGACGATTTCGAGTATAGCAAAAAGTAGAGATATGCGCAAAATCCTTTTTGCTGATACAATTATCACAGCGTAAAAATTTTAACAAAAGAACCATGAAGAAAAAAATAGGCCATATTGTTTCAGGGTCCCTTGCCGAAGGGATGGTTATGCGTATAGATGCGCAAGCCAATCCCGAAGAGATCAAGACAGGTAAATTTGTCTCAATTGTAGGCAAAAACCATAAATATTTTTCCTTAATTACTGATTTAAGCCTGGCAATTTCCCATCCGGACATTCTCCTTTTTCCTCCCGATGAATCAGAAGAGCTGCTACTCTCATTCTTAAAACAAAAAGACATTTATGCCACTGCAAACCTCAAACCTATGCTTATGCTGGGAGCCGATGGCAAGCCACTGCCGGTCAAAACGATTCCACCCCATTTTTCCAATGTTTTGGAAGTAGATAACAGGGATGTTGCACTCATATTCGGCAATGAGGATCACCCGGAAAAGCGGTATTTCAACATAGGCTGCCCCTTAGACATGGCAACCCCGGTATGCATTGATCTTGAGCGCTTGACCGAGCGGAGCAATGGTATTTTTGGCAAAACAGGGACCGGTAAAACATTTATTACGCGCTTGGTACTTGCCGGGCTCATCAAGCAAGAAAAGGCAGTAAACCTCATTTTTGATATGCACAGCGAATATGGCCTCCAGGCACGCAAAGAAGGAGCGGGCCAATCATTTGTAAAGGGGTTAAAAACTCTCTTTTGCGATAAAGTAGTGATTTTTTCACTTGATCCGGCATCAACGCGCCGGCGCAGCGGCACACCGGATGTTGAAATTACTATCCCATTAGAATCGGTAAGCGTTGAAGATATTCTTTCTTTGCAAGATGAACTTAATTTGCACTCCACCGCGCTTGAAGCGGCTCATTTAATTGCCGCAAAATATAAACATGAATGGCTCTCGGTATTATTATCCCGTGGAGATAGCTTAAAAGAGTTTGCTACCGAACTTGGCGGCCACCCGGAATCAATTGCCGCGCTCTATCGCAAATTAAAGCGCATCGAGCGGCTACCCTTTTTTGTTTCTACCAAATCGGGCGCGTATAAAACGGGCAATGTAATTGATCAGATGATGGAATACTTGGATCGCGGCATCAATGTGATTGTAGAATTTGGCAATTACACCCAGACTTTTTGCTATCTGCTCATCGCCAATATTATCACGCGCCGCATTCACCATGAATATGTTGCCAAAACAGAAAAATTTTTAGGTTCTCAAAAGAAAGAGGATGAACCCAAGAAATTGATGATCACCATTGAAGAGGCGCACAAATTTTTAAATCCGCAAGCGGCGCGCCAAACCATTTTTGGTATTATCGCCCGCGAAATGCGCAAATATTATGTTTCGCTACTCGTGGTTGATCAGCGGCCTTCGGGAATAGATCCGGAAATTATCTCCCAAATCGGCACCAAGATTGTGGCCCAACTCAATGATGAGAAAGATATTCAAGCGGTGCTCAATGGCGTGAACGGCGCGCAGAATTTACGATCTATTTTGGCATCATTGGATAGCAAAAAACAGGCGCTTCTTATGGGCCATGCGCTCACCATGCCCATTGTTATTCAAACGCGAGAATATGATGAAGAATTTTACAGAGCGATGGGCACTCAGGTGAGTGCCCAGCACATTGAACAATATATACAAGAGTTGTTTTAAGATTACAGATACGTAGTAATTACCAGCAAAATATCAAAGTTATCAATTTCATTTGCTAATTGCGCAGCACTCAAGCCGGCTTTGTTTTTAATTTCATGAATTAAACGTGCGGCAAGATCATTTCTTATGCCAGCAAATGGATTGAGTATTTCGCGTACTTTTTGTTCGCTTCCCGCAATTACCGCGCGATGCAATGCAGTATTACCATCATTATCAAGAATGCATAGTGCATCATACAACGCATAAAGACCGTCTTCTTTTACCAGTTCCAACTGATGTACTATCGGTTCTTCAACAATGGATAACTTGGTATTTATTATTTCTTTTGGTTGTTCAGCAAATTTTTCTATTACCGCTGCTTCTACCAACGAAAGTTTGTTGCCCTTGCACAATAAATCTTTGCACACTGGCAATTCTGCTGTTGGCTCAACCTGGTTTTGCTGAGGCATTGCAATTGCAGCGGCAGGTATTGTTACTGTTTCAACCTCTTCTTGAGTGATTTGTGATAAAGAGTACTTAGGTTGTGTATTTGGAGTTTTTGGTCGCGGCGGTGCAGGTTTTGTTTTTGGCATAAGAATTACTTTTTGTGACGACACAGCATGTGTAACAACCGGCTCAACAACTAATTGCGTATCTTCAGAATCAATTATATCGTTTGCTTGATAATCCTTAAGGGCGGCATCATATTTTAGCGTCGCTGCAGCGAGTTTGCTATCCGTAAGCTGCGTATTTTGTTGCAATACTAAGAATGCTTTACCTTTATTCGCTTCACAAGCGAGTCTCTTTTCAGCTTTATTACCATTCGCATCAATAAATTGAGAAAGAAGTGAGACAGGCTTTACTTCTTCATCACGAGACATCGTGTCTATTGTAACAACTGGTTCAACTTGATATTCTTTGGGAAGAGGAAGTTGTGCGACAGGCATATCTTGCGCATTCAATTGACCTGCCATGCCTATAGGCTCCGCGCGTCGATCCTCCTGAAACGTTTCAAAGCTTGGCAATGCAGTATTATTTTCGGCATTGATCCATTGGTATGCTTTATGTGCCACATAACCGGTTGCAGCCAAGGCGCCAACAGCACCCGCCTTTTTAAGGGTAGGGTTTGATGGCATAATATCGCCTGCTTTACTCAATGCAACCACCGCATTTTGAGCCTGCTCTTGAATAAAAGGTGAATTTTGAACATAACCCTTGGTTGCTTGAGCCATGTCTGCCAATGAAGGAGCATGTGTAGCAACTGTTTTTATAGCTTGAGGAGCACTTACTACAGCATTAGTTGCTGCTGAAACGGTCTCTTTTATTGTTTTCCAGCTTGGTACATTATTCCATTTGTTCCAAACCCATGAAGCAACAGGTTTTTTTGCCTGCGACAAGTCCGGTAATTCCATAGGATGGGTTGCAAAAGGGATAGATAGTAAAAGACCTACTGATAATATCTTCATTGATTTACGCATGTTCATGCGATTTCCTCCATAGAGATTGGTTTATAACCTTACATTCTACTCCCTAGATTAGCTAAAATAAAAAAACTGTCAACTATTTTAGGCTTTTTTAGTTGTATATATTTCTAATATTAAATTTTAAACCGGCCAAAGGGGGGAAATTAGTTGCCAAAAACAAGCTCTCTCATGTGTTGATAACAATAATCTGGATGGTTAATCATATCATCGGTATTTAAATATAATGGATCCTTGCCCCGTGTTTCCATCTTGCTCTCAGAAAAATAAGTGTTGTAAATAGTATCCAGATGATCAGCTCCTGCATGAACAACGATTACCTGATTAGGATCAGATAATATTTTATGGAGCAACACGCTATCGGAATAATGATCGATTGCTTCAAACAAAGTGGCAACGCTTTCTATTGATTCTTTACATTTAAGTTTCTCAGAAAGCTTTTCATAAAATTTTTCTTTATAATCGCGAGCCATGGCAAATAAATAACCAAAGAGCTGTTTCTTATTTGTTTTAGCTTTTGCTGCATATAAATTTGCCAAGGGTTGCTTATACTTCAGACATTCTTGGGTCCATTTATTAAAAAGAGCGGTATCTATAGGAGGGATCACCTTTTTTAATTCAGCTATAGCGCCATCAAGTTTTTGATATATTTCTTTGGGCAGTTCATCATAATCATCGTCAACGAAGGCGCTAGAGCCTTCCTTTGATTCACTTTCATCAGTAAGTTCCTCATTACTTTCAATCTCATCTTCATCAAATCCTTCGCCTTGTTCAAATCCCTTCATTATCCGTTCATATGCTTGGGGGCTATATTCTGCATCTTTCCAATCATCCATACATTTATCAAAACGAAAAACATCTTTTAATAAAAACAATTCACGTTGCGTTCTTGGATCAAAATTACGGACCGAAGTTGCCCATGATGGAATTTCTTGCCCGCGTGCATAACTTATCATGCAGGTATCAAACCATGCTCTGCCATCAAGGCCGCTTGGATTCTTCGTTAAACCTTCACGACACTCCAGATATAATGAGCATTTTTGGTTGTTTCGCTCAAGATCGTCAAAAAGGTTAAACAGTGGCATTGCCTGTTTGTCGGCAATCTTTTCAACTTTCTGCCCATTTTCAAGTTTTCCATAGTGTTGCTCAGCAAAAAAAAGTATCTTTTTATGGGGTATTTCAAAATGCAACATCCATAAAAGAGCACCCGGATGCGCCATATTTGGCCCTAAAAGGCCCCCAGCAAGAAGAGTTAAGGAGAGAAAATAGTGTTTAATCATAAAACCTTCAAATTTGAAAATAACATAAGTATTTATACCTTAATTTAGCAAAAAAAACTCACTTGTCAAATTTATATTTGAAGTTTATTAATCGAACAGCTATGATATAATTTCAATTAGCAAAGCCTAATTGTAATGTAAAGAGAGAAAAACATGTTAAAAAAACAGTTAATAATATCACTAATATACCTCACAGCAGGTTTAAACTTAAGCGCAATGGAGTTCCCAGAAAAAATAGTCACTCTCATTGGCCCCAATAATCAAGAAATCCTAGTACCTGAAGAAAGCATAGCCCGCATTGAACAGATCCAAAATATTCTGGCACTAAACACTAGCGTTGAAGCAGCTACCAAAAGGATAGAGATTACAAACACTCCAAGTGCCACATTTAATGAACTTGTCACTTTTATTATCGAATCCTATAAAAATAAAGAGTTGCCGCATGATCAATTAATTGATCAACTTACCCAAAAAATGGTAATTTCTGATTTGCTTGCCTTTATTACAGTGGCAGATCAGCTTGAATTTATACCTGCGCTCATCTTTGCCGCATCACAATTTCTAAAAACAAAGTCATTATGTAATAACGTTATACAAAAAATTAATTCCGGGCAATTAGGCTTAGCCGTACGAGATGGCATTAGCGGCTATCTTTTAAATGGCGAAGAAATAAAAATGAATGAAGCTCCTGAAAATTGGAAATTTTCTTTGCAGGATTGTTTGAATTATCGGCCGCAAACACTCCGTTTTGATAAGGAAACTCGCAAAAAAATGATTTCAACGGAGATAAAAATTAGTGATCTTGCCGGACTGGAAAATATTCCCAACAAAGAAATGATTATCGAGCTTTATCTTGATGCAAATAAAATTGCCACAATCCCTGCCGGGAATTTTATGGGATTTAATAACCTACGCACTCTTGTTCTTGAACACAATAAAATAACTCGCATCACCGCACAGAATTTTGAAGGATTATCTAATTTGCAGGGCCTTTACTTGAGCCATAACCAAATCAAGCACATTGAGCCGCAGGCCTTTGCAGGGCTTCCAAATCTGCAAGAAGTTGTTCTTGATCACAATGAAATTACACAAATTCCCATACAGGCTTTTGCTCTGCCAAATAAGTTACGTTCCCTCTATCTTAACTATAACCTCATTTCTCAAATACCGGCGCAAGCTTTTGTAAAATTAAATGCATTACAAGAACTACATCTTTGCGGAAACCAAATTTCTTGCGTGCAAGGGTGGGCGTTGAAGGGATTGACTAATTTGCAAAAGCTTCATCTTTCTCTTAATCCAATTAAGGAAATAAGTATTCAAGCTTTTAAAAATTTAAATAACCTACAGGAAGCATATTTTTTTAGAACAAAATTAAGCCAAAAACAAGAAAATGAACTTCGCAATGCACTGCCAAATCTGAGAATTGATTTTTGATATTTTCTAACTTTCGGATGTTGTCTTGCGCATCCGTTCTGATATAATCAGGTAAAATTTATACGTTTTTGGGAGACATTTGTGTTGAAAAATAACATAACAAAACTTTTGGTATTTTCTTTTGCCGCTACACTCGCCATGGAGCGTTTACCGCAAGAAGAAAAAAATGAAGAGGTTACCCTCACATTTACCACGAAGCGTTTACCGGAAGTAGCAAAAAGCGACGAGATTGCTGTCACATTGCGGCTTACCGCGATGGGCCTTAAAAAAGTTCCTACTCATCTTTTTTCTCAAACTCCATCATTTTATGAAGCCCGAGCCTTTGCTCCGTTGACTCTTGTGTGCATTAAAAAGCTATAGCGAGCTTCACTAGGCCTCACACATTTCTCCCAATGTTTTGACTGCGGCCTCATAAAAATCTTTTATTCCCTCTGCGGCCTTTCGAA
>Ga0182016_10000288_pt1 | contig 62966 bp, 46 predicted proteins | sample 712S2MmetaG_FD_120491 | JGI IMG/M metagenome (GOLD analysis project Ga0182016, IMG submission 120491) | Permafrost microbial communities from Stordalen Mire, Sweden - 712S2M metaG | ecosystem: Environmental > Terrestrial > Soil > Wetlands > Permafrost | place: Sweden: Stordalen | collected...
CACATAGTCGGCCAGACGATTCGCATGAGCCGGCGGGACGTCCCGCCCACGGTGATCGGGGTGATGCCGCCGGGCGTGCGCTTTCTGCCTTCGCCGGGCGCGGCGGATGAGCCCAACTACAACGTGAACGCGGCCGTGGATTTCTGGGTTCCCAATTCACCTGACCCGAAAGCGCTGAACGAGCCGTATTGGGAGGTGGTGGCGCGGCTGCGGCCGGGAGTCTCGCCGGCGCAGGCGCAGGAAGACCTCAAACTCATCGCCGTCCGGCAGTCGCAGGCGGAGCACGCGTTCGAAGGGTTCACGCCGCACGTCGAACCGCTCGCCGTGGAAATGAACCGCGACGGCCGCCGCATCCTGCTGCCGCTGATGGGAGCGGCCGGATTGGTCCTCCTGATTGCCTGCGGCAATGTGGCGGCGCTCCTGTTGGTGCGCGGTCTGCAGCGGCAGCAGGAGTACGCCGTGCGCAGCGCCCTCGGTGTGAACCGTTTGAAACTGTTTCGCCAGGTCTCGACCGAGAGCCTGCTGATGGCATTGCTGGGAGCGGTATTCGGCGTCGCGCTGGGAGTCGGCGTGGTCAAGCTGTTCAAGCTGTTCGGCGGCCATGCCATTCCGCGGCTGGATTCGGTGACCACGGGCTGGCCCGTTCTGGCATGCGGAGCGGGCGCGGCGATTCTCGCGTCCGGGCTCGCCGGGCTCATCCCGGCGCTGCGCGCGTCGCGGATCGACCCCATCGGCGTGCTGAAGAGCGCCGGTCCGAAGAGCAGTGCGGGACGCGGAGAACGCCGGGTGCTGCGGGGAGTCACCATGGTGCAGACCGCGCTGACGCTCTCGCTGCTAGTGGGAGCGGGCTTGCTGATCCGCACGATGATTAACGTTTCGAACGTGCAGTCCGGCTATCGTACGGGACACATTCTGACCATGACCGTGACCGCCGTGCAAGGCGACCTCGATGGCTTTCATCGGCGGGCGTTGGAGAAGGTATCGGCGCTTCCCGGAGTGCAAAACGCGGCCTTCGCGTGGGGGGTGCCACTGACTGGCAATAACTGGCCGGCCACAGTCGAAATCGAGGGGCAGCCGGCCGCCCTGAAGGAGAGCGATAAGATCGCCGTGCCGCTACGGTCCGTTACCCCCGGATATTTTCAGTTGCTGGGCCTCGCCCTGGAAGGCCGCGATTTCCGCGCCACCGACGACCGCAAAGCGCCACAGGTGACGGTAGTCAACCGCGCCCTGGCGGAGCGCTACTTCCCGCACAGTTCCGCGATTGGCAAGAAAATCTGGTCGAACGGGCGTGACCGGCCCGCGGCGGAAATCGTCGGAGTGGTCGGCAATGGGCGCACGGACGACCTGACTCATCAGGCCGAGCCCGAGATCTATCTTTCTTTCTGGCAGGCAGGTGCGTTCTCGAAGCACCTGGTGTTGCGCACGTCGGGAGATCCGCGCGCCGTCATGGCGGCAGTGGCGCGCGAACTGCGCGCCGTCGACCCCACCGCGGCGGTCGAAAACATGAAGACGCTGGATCAGATTCGCGACGATTCGCTGGCCTCGCGGACCTTCGCCATGCAACTGCTGGTGGGCTTTGCGCTGGTGGGAAGCGTGCTGACGCTGGTGGGAATTTATGGCGTGCTTTCGCTCTCGGTGGCAGCGCGGCGGCGCGAGATCGCCATACGCGCGGCGGTCGGCGCGGGTAAGGCCGACATCCGCAATCTGGTCTTCGCGGAGGGCGTAAGGTTGATCGCGGGAGGTGTGATTTCCGGAATGGCGGCGGCGTTCGTGCTGGCGCGCGTTCTCCGCTCGTTTCTCTTCGAGGTGGATCCCGCCGATCCCGTCACGCTGATCGCGGTGGGAGCGCTCTTTGCAGCAGTGGCGCTGCTGGCATGTTGGGAGCCCACCCGCCGCGCGGCGAAGATCGATCCCATTGAGGCCCTGCGATACGACTGAGGGCGTCTAGCTGTCTTGACCGAGCCATCTCAGGACTCCAGTGAAAACCGAACGGAACTGGTCTGGCTTTAGCACACCCAGCTTCCGGATCGCCCTTATGTGGGGGTAAGTTGAGACGCCTTGCGCCACAAACGCCCCGGCTTTCAAGAATGGGACGCGGACCGGAATCTCAAATTGGGATCCACGAAGGCTGGTGGTATGAGGAACAACGGTAACCAGCGCGCGGTCGACATCTCCGAACGGCGCGCTGATCACCAGGGCTGGACGAACTTTTTCCGCCATGCCGAGATCAAAAAGCCAGACCTCGCCCCGAACGGGCGTCATTCCAAGCTGGCCAGCAACTTGTCGGCAGCATCGGCGATCTCCGCATCGTCAAGCGGACCGGAATCCAACGGCGCCGCACGCCGCAGGAACTCCACCGTAAAGACTCGTTTCTCGTCCTCCGGCAAAGCCTCGAACGCCTCCAAAAGCTGGGCTGTTTGGCTGCTCATGTTCCCAGACTATCCATTTTCCCGCCCGTCAGCAAGGATCCATTCGAGGAGCTTCACTGCGGTACGGCTGAGTGGTATAACAGTCATATCAGATGCGTTTTAGTTTCGACCCTCGAAAGAGCAAGCGGCTGAGAGCGAATCCCAAACGCGGGATCGGATTCGAGGAAGCGCAGGAAGTCTTCTCCCGGCCCTATTGGCTCGACCGGCGATCCGACGTGCAGGAGCAGTATTTGACCGTGGGTTGGGTGGGCGACCGCCTGTTTTCCGTTATCTTCGAATTCAGGCACGAGGAAGAGACCGAGATTTTGCACCTTGTCACTCTATGGAAGTCGACGAAAGAGGAGGTCCGGCTCTATGAAGAAAACTCGTAAACCGCCGAAGGCAATATCCGCCGACGCGATCGCGCGGCTCGCCGACCGGGGCAACGATGTTTCCCGGTTCTTCGCCGGACAAGGCCGAATGGTTCAGCCGATTCAACGCGTCAATGTCGACCTGACTTCCAGCATGCTGGAGGAACTGGACAACGCCGCCCGGGACTTAAATGTGAGCCGTCAGGCCGTCATCAAAACACTGGTCCGCCAGGCTCTCGATCAACACTACATCGCGAGGCGTGCCCGGCGGCCCTAGGCGGAACGTCGCCGGATACCCCTCACACCCGCACGTGACCGTTCTCCGCCGGTGCGCCGGCCGTCACCAACTGAAGAAATCCCTGCGCGGCGCGATTCAACGGCTTGCGCCTGCGGTGCACGATTCCCACCGGGCGGACCAGTTCGGGGGCCATCAATGGGACCGCCACCAGCCGGCCTTGCTCGATCTCCGCCTGCATCGTACGGGCGGGCAAAATACTGACCCCGCGGCCGAGCGCCACGGCCTCCTTGATCATCTGGATGTTGTCGAAGTGCATCACCAGCCGCACCAGGATCCCGTGCGCACGGAAGAATCGCTCCAGTTCTTTACGGATCGACAGGTCTTCATCGAATCCCACGAACTCCTGGCCGTTGAGATCGGCCGGATAGACCAGCTGGCGGCCGGCCAGCGGGTGCGAAGGCGGCACCGCCAGTTGCATTTCCTCATTCCGCCACGGAAGGGCGGCGATTTCGCGGCTGGCTTCCGGATAGCTGACCAATCCCAAATCGGCGGTGCCGTCGCGCAGCGCATCGTAAATACGGTCGGGGCGCATGTATTCCACTTGCAGGCGGGCTTCCGGATATCGCGCCGCGAATTCCTCCTGCAGGCGGCCCATTTCCGAGAGCCCGATCGAATAGATCGAAGCCACCCGGACGGCGCTCTCCACTTCGATCTTCATGCGTTCGAGCGCCAGTTCGAACTGCTCCTTGCGGTCGAGCACATCGCGGCAGAATTCGGCGTAAAGCTTCCCGGCGACAGTCAGTTCCAGGGGCCGGACGCTGCGATCCATCAGTTCCATTCCCAGGCGGCGTTCCACCTCCTGGACGTGCTGGGTAGCAGCGGATTGACTCACTCCACATAAGACGGCTCCTTTGCTCATGCTGCGATTTGCTGCTATCTCTTTGAAAAGTTGGAGTTCCGAGAAGCTCACGGGATCGATCATAGCATAAGCGCAGCTAATTCTACAAACTGTAATCTTCGCAGTTGCCTAATAGTAGAGTGGATGGTACACTAACCCTCAAGGTAACCACCCACAAGTTTGAGACCCCGGCCCGATTACCCTCCGAGGCCGACTCAGTCTCCACGGTGAAAGCCATGCCCAACATTGATGCCACCACCGCTCTACCTTCCGCCCAAGGTTTATACGACCCGCGTTTCGAGCATGATTCCTGTGGAATTGGGTTCGTTTCGCACATCAAAGGCCACAAGTCGCACGACATCATCGTCAAGGGGATCGAAGTCCTCATCAACCTGACCCACCGCGGCGCCTGCGGTTGCGACCCGGAAACCGGCGACGGCGCCGGCATTCTCATCCAGATTCCGCATAAGTTCTTTGCGCGGGAATGCGTGCGCCTGGGCTTCACGCTGCCTCCCGCCGCGGAATATGGCGTGGGCATGACGTTTCTGCCTGTGGAGAAACAACTTCGACTGCAATGCGAGGGCGAGGTCGAGCGGATCGTGCGCGAGGAAGGTCTCACCGTGCTGGGCTGGCGCGACACGCCGATCGACGCCTCCACTATCGGACGCGTAGCGCGCCGATCGCAACCCTACATCCAGCAGATCTTCATCGCGCGCGCGCGCGGCATGAATGAGGATCAACTGGAGCGGCGTCTGTACATCGTGCGGAAGCGCATCGAAACCGAAGTACCCGATACTTACATCCCCTCGATGTCGTGCCGCACCATCGTATATAAAGGACTGCTACTGGCCCCGCAGATCGCGAAATTCTATCCCGAGCTCAGCGATCCCGAACTGGAGAGCGCGTTGTGCCTGGTGCATCAACGCTTCTCCACCAACACCTTTCCCACCTGGCCGCTGGCGCACCCCTATCGGTACATCGCGCATAACGGCGAGATCAACACGGTGCGCGGCAATGTCAACTGGATGTACGCGCGGCAATCGGTGCTGGCATCGCCGCTGTTCGGCGCCGATATCGCCAAGCTATTTCCCATCATTCAGCCCGGCGGCAGCGATTCGGCTTCGTTCGACAACGCCCTCGAACTGCTGGTGATGTCGGGCCGTTCCCTGCCCCATGCCATGGCGATGCTGATACCGGAAGCATGGTCGAAGAACGAGTACATGAATCCGCAGAAGCGTGCGTTCTACGAATACCATGCGTCGCTGATGGAGCCATGGGACGGTCCCGCCGCCATCGCGTTCACCGACGGACGATCGATTGGCGCCACGCTCGATCGCAACGGCTTGCGGCCGGCGCGCTATTTCGTGACGCAGGACGATCTGGTGATCATGGCGTCGGAATCGGGCGTGCTGCCGGTTCCGCCCGAGCAGGTGGTGCGCAAGGGCCGGCTGCAGCCCGGCAAAATGCTGCTGGTCGACACCGTGGAGGGCCGGATCATCTCCGACCGCGAACTCAAGCGGGCGCTCTACGGCCGCAACCCGTATCAGCTGTGGATCAAGGAACATCAGATCAAGCTGGAGCAGCTCAGCGATCCGCCGCGGCAGCATGGCACCGACAAAGAGACGCTGGTGCAGCGCCAGCGAGCCTTCGGCTATACGGCTGAAGATCTGAGGATGATTCTGGGACCGATGGGGACCAGGGGCGAGGAGCCGATCGGCTCCATGGGCACCGATATCCCGCTGGCATGTCTTTCCGACCAGCCGCAACCGCTGTTTCACTATTTCAAGCAGCTCTTCGCGCAGGTGACCAATCCCCCCATCGACCCCATTCGCGAAGAGATGGTGATGTCGCTCACCAGCTACATCGGCAACGAGCGCAACCTGCTCGACGAGACGCCGATGCATTGCCACACGCTCAAGCTGGAGCAGCCGATCCTCACCAATCGCGACCTCGAAAAGCTGCGCCGCGTATCGCAGGGCGATTTCCTGGCCACCACCTTGCCCCTGCTGTTCCCCGCCGACGAGGGCGCGAAAGGCCTGGAGCGGGCGCTCAATCAGCTCTGCCGCCGTGCGTCGCTGGCCATTCAATCGGGCTATTCGCTGCTGATTCTCTCGGACCGCGGCTTGGACCCCGACTATGCCGCCATTCCCAGCCTCCTCGCCTTGGCCGCGGTGCACAATCACCTGGTGCGCGAGAAGAGCCGCACGCAGGTGGCGCTGGTAATCGAATCCGGCGAGCCGCGCGAGGTGATGCACTTCGCGCTGCTGATCGGCTATGGGGCCAGCGCGGTGAACCCGTATCTGGCGCTCGAAACCGTGGCCACCGAGGCCGGCGCGAACAAGGAAGCGCAAGCCAAAGCGGTTACGTATTTCATCAAGGCCATCAATAAGGGCTTGCTCAAGACATTCTCGAAGATGGGTATTTCCACCCTGCAGAGCTATCGCGGCGCGCAGGTGTTCGAAGCGATCGGGCTTAACAAGAGCGTGATCGAGCGATATTTCACGGGGACGGCCTCACGCATCGAGGGCATCGGGCTCGACGTGATCGCCGAAGAGGCGTTGCGCAAACACTCCCATGCGTTTCGGCCGGTCACGGAATCGGAGCCCGAGCTGCCCCTGGGCGGGAATTATGCGTTCCGCGCCAACGGCGAGTATCACCTTTACAATCCGCAGACCATCTCCAAGCTGCAACACTCGGTGCAGCAGAATAGCGCTCAGACTTTCCAGGAGTACACGGACCTGATCGACAAGCAGTCGCGCCAGCTTTGCACGTTGCGCGGGCTGCTCGATATCAAGTCCGCCGAAGAGCCAGTGCCGCTGGAAGAAGTGGAGCCGGCGAGCGAGATCGTGAAACGATTTGCCACCGGCGCGATGAGTTTCGGCTCCATCTCGAAGGAGGCGCACGAAACTCTCGCCATCGCCATGAACCGCATCGGCGGCCGGTCGAATACCGGCGAAGGCGGCGAGGACGAAGCGCGCTTCGGCACCGAAAAGCGCAGTTCCGTGAAGCAGGTGGCCTCGGGGCGATTCGGCGTGACCACCAATTACCTGGTGAATGCCGACGAGTTGCAAATCAAAATGGCGCAGGGCGCGAAGCCTGGCGAAGGCGGCCAGTTGCCCGGCCACAAAGTGGACCGCAACATCGCGCGTGTGCGCCACTCCACTCCCGGGGTGGGATTGATTTCCCCGCCCCCGCATCACGACATCTACTCCATCGAAGATCTGGCGCAGCTCATTTACGATCTGAAGAACGTCAATCCGCAAGCGCGCATTTCGGTAAAGCTGGTGGCCGAAGTGGGCGTGGGCACGGTGGCCGCGGGGGTGGCGAAGGCGCATGCCGATGTTATCCTCATCTCCGGCGATAGCGGCGGCACCGGCGCTTCGCCGCTCAGCTCCATCCAACATGCCGGCATCCCCTGGGAGCTCGGGCTGGCGGAAGCGCACCAGGTATTGGTGATGAACGATCTTCGCGGGCGCGTGCGGTTGCAGACCGACGGCAAACTCCAGACCGGCCGCGACGTGGCCATCGCCGCACTGTTGGGCGCGGAGGAATTCGGATTCGCCACGGCGCCGCTGGTGGCGATGGGCTGCATCATGATGCGGAAATGCCATCTGAACACCTGCCCGGTGGGAATCGCCACGCAGGATCCCGTGCTGCGCGCCAAATTCCAGGGCACGCCCGAAAACGTCATCAATTTCTTCTTCTTCCTCGCCGAGCAGGTGCGCCGTTACATGGCGCAAATGGGATTCCGCACCTTCGACGAGATGGTGGGCCGCAGCCACATGCTGGAATCCCGGCCCGCGCTGGACCACTGGAAGGCCAAAGGGATCGATCTTTCGGCCATTCTGTACAACCCGCCGGTCCCCAGCCGCGTGGCGCGCCGCTGCGTCGAGAAACAGGATCACGGCCTCGAAGAAGCGCTCGACTACACCATTATCGAACAGGCGCGCGAAGCTCTCGAATACCGCCAGCACATCAAAATCGTGCTGCCCATTCGCAATGTGCATCGCACCGTGGGCGCCATGTTATCGGGCGAGATTGCGCGCCGCTACGGGTCGGCAGGCCTCCCCACCGGCACGATATACTGCCGCTTCCAGGGCTCGGCCGGCCAGAGCTTCGGCGCATTTCTGGCCGCCGGAGTGACGCTGGAGCTGGAAGGCGACGCCAACGATTACGTCGGCAAGGGCCTGTCCGGCGGCCATCTGATTGTCTACCCGCCGCGCCGTTCCACCTTCCTGCCGGAAGAAAACATTCTGATCGGCAACGTCGCGCTGTATGGCGCCACGAGCGGCGAAGCTTATTTTAATGGCGTCGCAGGCGAGCGCTTCGCGGTCCGCAATTCCGGCGCCACGGCCGTGGTGGAAGGCACCGGCGATCACGGCTGCGAATACATGACGGGCGGCACGGTGGTGGTTCTGGGCAAGTGCGGGCGCAATTTCGCCGCCGGCATGAGCGGCGGTTTCGCCTACGTGCTGGATGAGGCCGGCGATTTTGCCGATAAGCGCTGCAATCTGAACTCGGTCGATCTGGTGCAGTTGGGCGAGGACGAAGAAATGGTTCGCTCGCTCATCGAAAAGCACGCCGCCACTACCGGCAGCCCGCGCGGCCAATGGGTACTGGAGAATTGGGCGCAAATGCTGCCGAAGTTCCTCAAAATCTATCCGCGCGATCTGCGCGCCCTGATGGTCAACGCTCCTAAGGAAGCCGTCCATGCCTGATACCGCTGCGTTTCTCATCGAACCGCGGGAGACCGCGCCCAGGCGTGCCGTCGCCGACCGGGTGCGCGACTGGTTCGAGATTTATCTGCCGTTTCCGGAGCAGAAACTGCGCACGCAGGCCACCCGCTGCATGGATTGCGGCGTGCCGTTTTGCCATAACGGATGCCCGCTGACCAACCTGATTCCCGATTGGAACGAGCTGGTGTCGCGCGGCCGCTGGCGCGAGGCCGTGCGCCAATTGCATTCCACCAACAATTTCCCCGAATTCACCGGGCGAATCTGCCCGGCGCCGTGCGAAGCCTCCTGCGTGCTGGGGATCAACACGCCACCGGTCACCATCAAGCAGATCGAAAAGACCATCATCGATCGCGCATTCGCCGAGGGTTTCATCGCGCCCGAGCCGCCGTCGTCCAAGACGGGCAAGCGGGTGGCGATCGTCGGCTCCGGCCCCGCGGGATTGGCCGCGGCGCAACAGTTGGCGCGCGCCGGCCACGACGTCACCGTCTTCGAGAAGGCCGACCGCGTCGGCGGCCTGCTGCGCTACGGCATTCCCAATTTTAAAATGGAGAAGCACCTCATCGATCGCCGTCTGGAGCAGATGCGCGCCGAGGGCGTGCGGTTCCGCGCCAACGCGCACGTGGGGGTCAATATCGCGGTGGAAGATCTGCGCGGCGAACATCACGCCCTGCTACTGGCGGGCGGCGCCGAGCATCCGCGCGACCTGCGCGTTCCCGGACGCGAGCTGAATGGCATTCACTTCGCGATGGATTTCCTGCCGCAGCAGAATCGCCGCAATGAGGGCGATGAAGTGCCCGCGGAGGGCGCGATTCTGGCCACCGGAAAGAGTGTGGTGATCATCGGCGGCGGCGATACCGGCGCCGATTGTCTGGGCACGTGCCATCGCCAGGGCGCACTCTCGGTGACGCAGTTCGAACTGTTGTCGAAGCCGCCCGACGAGCGTGCGCCATCCACCCCCTGGCCGCTCTGGCCGATGCAATTACGCACCGAGGGCGCGCACGAAGAAGGCGGCGCGCGCGATTGGAGCGTGTCCACCGTCAAATTCACGGGCGACGAAGACGGCAACGTGAGGCAACTGCACGCGGTCCGGGTCGATAGCAAATTGCAGGCGATTCCCGGCACAGAATTCACCATCGACGCCGATCTGGTTCTACTTGCCATGGGCTTCCTGGGCCCGGTCCGCAACGGCATGATCGAGCAACTCGGCGTGAAGCTCGATCCGCGCGGCAACGTCTCTACCGGAGAGAACTATATGTCTTCGGTGCCGGGCGTGTTCGCCGCCGGCGATATGCGGCGCGGACAATCGCTGGTGGTGTGGGCCATTGCGGAAGGCCGTAAGGCGGCGCAGGCCATCGACAAGTACCTAGTGGCCGACGCACGATAAAGACGCGCCGTCCTCCCCGTGACTGCTTCGGTGGGGCAGGCGGTTTCGCCTAAGGTAGGGCGGACCCCCTGGTCCGCGCGGGACGCCCTCGTCCCGCTCTCCCGTCGTCAAAAGGCCGACCAGGGGGTCGGCCGCGGACGTGGGCGTCCACCCTACCTGTTATACCGATACTCGGAGGTGGGAAGCTATGCGCCTGCGTCCAATCGCCTGCAAAATTCCGTGGAACAATCTCCAGCGAGCTGCCGTATACTTCCCATAGATCGTCATAGGAGCAGGAAACAGTCATGGGAAAAGCCGCGCAACCGGCACTCTTACAAGGCACGCTCGATCTCCTCGTTTTGCACGCCCTCCAACGAGGTGCGATGCATGGCTATGCCATCGCCCAGACCATCCACCTGCTTTCCGACGAGGTCCTGAAGGTGGAAGAAGGCTCGCTCTATCCCGCGCTGTGGCGTCTGGAACTGGATGGCGCTATCAGCTCGAAATCCGGCCTTTCGGAAAACAACCGCAAGGCCAAGTTCTACCAGATCACCAGGCACGGGCAGAAGCTTCTCGCCGAGCAGGAGGCCACCTGGGTGCGCCTCTCGGCCGCGGTTTCGCGCGTGCTGGCAGGATAACTCACTATGTTCCGATTCTTTCGCAAACTCCTCCGCCGCGGCAAAATGCACCGGCAAATGCAGGACGAACTCGCCTTTCATCGCGAAATGGCGGCGCGCCATGGCAATGCGATTCCGCTCGGCAACACCGCGGTCATCGCCGAGCACGGGTACGCGCTGTGGCGCTTCAACTTTGTGGAGAATGTGTGGCGCGATCTGGCGTATGCGGCCCGCGGACTGAGCCGCAGCCCTCTGCTGGTGCTCGCCGCGCTGGTATCGCTGGGGCTGGGCGTGGGCGTCAATGCCACCATGTTCTCGCTGGGCGCGGAATTCCTGTTCAGCCAGCCCTCGGTTCACGACGCGAGTTCGTTGGTCTACGTGCGGATTGCCGGCAGCAGCCACAGCTCTCACAAGGCGCTCGAATTTCTCGCCTCCAGCGGCCTGTTTGCCGACGTGGCCGGCGAAAATGAGGAAATCACTGCCAACTACAACGACGGGGCCGAGACGCACCCGGTGTCCGGCGTTTTCACCACCAAAAACTACTTCACCGCGCTGGGCATTCCGATGCTCTACGGCCGGGGCATTGCGCCGAACGATCCGGATGAAGTCGCGGTCCTGAGTTATGCCTTCTGGAGCCGGCAGTTCAATGGCGACCGGACGGTGGTGGGACGCACCATCAATCTGGACGGCCGCATGTGCACCGTGGTAGGCATCCTGCCGGAGCATCATCGCAGTCTCATCGGCTTCGGATATTCGCCCGAAATCTATTTGCCGCGCTATCTGGATTCCACCATTCTGGCGATCTATGCGCGATTGAAACCAGGCATGTCGATTCCCGCGGCGAGGGCCGGTGCGGTCACCGTTGCGAAGCGCATGGACTCGCAAATGCCCGTCGCTGAATTCAAGTATGCCGACGCCGTGCGCGTCTCAGCCATTGCCGGATATGAGCGGCTGCGGACGGAGCCGGATTTGATGACAGTGGCAGTGTTCTTCGGCATGCTGCTGGCCGTCACCGGACTGGTCCTGTTGATCGCCTGCGTGAACGTGGCGAGCCTGCTGCTGGCGCGGGCATCGGTGCGGCGGCGCGAGATCGCCATCCGGCTTGCCATCGGCGCCAGCCGCGGCCGGCTGCTGCAACAGTTGCTCGCCGACAGTCTCCTGCTGGCGCTTCTGGGCGCGGGTCTGGGGCTCGCGCTCGCGCAGGCGGCCGCCGTCGTGCTGGCGCGGATCCAGCTGCCCACGCCGGTGCCGATCCACTTGCAGATCGAACCGGACTGGCGCCTGGCGATCTACGCCGCGGTGCTCACCACGTTTTCGACGCTGGCCTGCGGGCTTCTGCCGGCGTGGCAATCCATGCGGGAATCGCTCGCGCCCAGCCTGCATCGCGAGAGCAAAATGCGCCTGCGCCGCGTCCTGGTAGCCGCCCAGGTAGCTGTCTCCGTGATCGTTTTGACCACCGGCTTGCTCTTCCTCCGAAACCTGGTTCACTCCAGCGCGCTTAGCCCGGGGTTCGATGTGCGCCACACGATTTTCGCCGACGTGAACCTGCCGCCCAACGGCTATTCCGACGCCAAAAGGAAGGCCGCCTACATCGATCGGGTGGTGGACTCGCTCGCCGCGCTGCCGGGCATCGACAGCGCCGCTGCCGCGCGGGTAGTTCCGTTCAACGGTGGGACGCGCTTCGGGAGCACCCTCGTGTTTCCCGATAACGGCGCGCGAACGCAGGCGTTCTTCCATTGGAATGCGGTGACGCCCCAGTTCTTCCGTGCCATGGATATCCCGATCCTTCAGGGGCGCACGTTTTCGCCGGCCGATCGCAGTGAGATGGTAGTCGTCGTCAATACGGAATTCGTCCGGCGGTATCTAGGCCGGCGCCAACCTCTCGGCACGGTGTTCTTGTGGGGGCGCGAAGGCAAAACTCCGTACCGTATCATCGGGGTGGCGGAGGCGACCAAAACCACCACCATCGGCGAGGACCCGCAGCCGCAACTCTACGAGCCGCTGGCGCAGATCGACAACGACCGGCAGCAGATCGACTTCGTGATGAGGTCGGCGATTCCGCCGGCCCTGCAACTGGAGGCCGTGCGCCGCACGCTGCATGGCATCGAGCCGATGGCGGGCGCGCAGGTGGCGACCATGTACTCCAGCATCGGGCTGGCCTTCCTGCCGAGCCAGGTGGGCGCGCTGCTGATGGGCTCGACCGGCGTTCTGGGACTGTTGCTGGCCAGCATCGGTCTCTATGGCGTGATGGCGTTCTCAGTGGCGCGGAGAACGCGCGAGATCGGCGTGCGAGTGGCGCTGGGCGCAAGCCGCGGGCACATCACTCGGATGGTGCTCAAAGATTCCGCGCGGCTCACGCTCGCCGGCACCGCGGCCGGCCTGCTGGTGACGTTCCTGGTCACCAGGCCGCTGGCGATGTTCCTGGTGCCGGGGATCAAGCCGGCCGATCCGCTCAATTTCGTGGTGGTCGCGCTGGCCATGCTGGCGACGGGCGTGGCAGCTACCTGGGGTCCGATCCTGCGCGCCCTGAACATCGATCCCAACACCGCGCTGCGCGAGGAATAGCTAGCGGCGATCCCAGGTGAGCCGCAGTCGATCCTGGCCGTCCGTGGCATTCATGGTGATGCTGTTGACATTGTGGCTGTCATCTACGGACAGCGTCATGGTGCCATGCAGACGGCGATCGTCGGTGACCATATCGGCGCGGATGCGTGACCCTTCGCGCGTCATCACGCTGCCGGTAAACATCACCGAACGTGGCGGGCGGCGCACACTGCGCGGCTGTTCCGGTGTGAAAGAGACCACGATCTTGCCGCCCAGATCGATATCCGCGCGCACGTCGGCGAGCCGTTGACTTGCACCCTCATTGAGGACGGACTCGCCGGATCCATGCCCTTTATAGGTGATGGCATTGTTCCAGACGAAGCCCGGAGGCGCATTCGGCCGATCGGTCTCGGTCTGAGGCCGCAGCGGCTTGTCGGACATGGGTGCGGCCGCAGCATCCCAGCTCATGCGGAAATGGTAGCGTCCGAATCCCGCGGCGTCATCGACGATGCGCAGAACCACGGCGTAATCGTTGCGCTCCGAGGGCCGTTCCAGGATGCGCATCTCGCTACGGTTATCCACCGGTTGGATGGCGAAGTTTCGCACGTCGCGGTCTGGAACCGGAGTGCTGCAATCGGACCCGTCGTCGCGCGCATCTTCGCCGGAGATGGTATGGACGAGGACCAGGTCTCGGCGGATGGTGATGCGCACCTCATTGTCGATCTCCAGGCGAATGTCGCATTGCCCCCTGCCGGGAGACAACTCCGGACGGGGCATGATGGCGATGCGAAAGCGCGAGTCGGCGGACGCCGGAATGGCGGCCAAAACGGCCGCTGCGATGGCCCAATAGCGCATGCATCCAGCATACTTGGTTTGTAGACAATCCTCACAACGGAGGCACGGATGGACACGGATTCACACGGCGCGGCAAAGCCGCAAGCGAACTGGAGGCGCTCGGGTAAACCATCGGCCTGTCGTAACCCTTCATTCATGTGGCTTTTGCTATGGCCCGGAAAAACTACCTCGCCAAGGCGCTAGAGCGTAAAGGAAGACCAAGTACTCAGTTTTTCTCCGCGATCTCTGCGCCTCTGCGAGAAAAGAACAAAAGAATCTCTCGCAGAGGCGCAGAGATCGCGGAGAGTGAATTGGCTCAGGCGTTCGGTTATGGGCTAGAGCTGAAGAAGAATCTTATTTTCCGGGCAAGTTATTATGAACTTGCTTTACAGAGGGAGAATGGCAGGCGCACAAATAAGACTGCGCGAATTAGCCTTACAGGGCAGCACGATTCGCTGTGTTAGACTGGTTTTCAGCTGTGCGTAAACGCAGATGGGCGGGGTTGGCCTAGTGGTTGGGCGTCAGCCTTCCAAGCTGATTTACACGGGTTCGAATCCCGTACCCCGCTCCACCCGTTCCCACACCGCAGCGCCCTAATCGCCCTCTTCAGTCTCAGCGCGGCTCGGCCGAAACCGGGATAATAAAATACCGGATCGCGCATGAACAAAATCATTCTCGCCGCCTGCATGCTGATCGTAGGATTGGTTGCGGTTCTGGGCCTGTACTTTTTTCTCAAAGGCGCACGCCGCATCCAACTGGCGGTAACGAGCGCGAAGTGGCCCGCGACGTCCGGCAAGGTAGTCAGCTCCGAAACTACGCGGGACGTCTCCACTTATCGGCGATCGTCATCGGTCACGTTCGATACTACGACTCTGATCCGCTATAGCGTCGACGGGAAGGCTTACACCACGGACGTTCTGCGCTTCGGGCAGGCTCTGGGGTCGGGCGATAAGTCGGACGCGGCGCTGCAGCGGCTTCGCTACCCGGCAGGCAAGGATGTGCCGGTGTCGTTCGATCCGAGCCAGCCTGCCGTCGCCGTGATGAAACCCGGATTGCACGCCGAGGCATTCTGGCTTCCCGGCGCGGGCCTGGCGTTTCTCTTCCCGGCGGCTCTCTGCCTGTTCCTGTTGCCGGGAATCTTTCGCGATTCCTCTAAGGATGACCAGGCGTTCGCCAAGTACGTGGAGACTGCCATCGAGCAGCGTAATCCCGATCTGCGCCCTCCGCCGCAGCAGCAGAACGGAGATAAGGTCATGTCCGTGGCGGGCGCGGCATTCGGCGCGGTGTTCTGCTGCCTCGGCATTCTGGCTCTCACCGCGGGGTTGCAGCGGGCCTGGCACGGCGCCGCCAGCGAAAGCTGGCCGAGGGTCTCCGGTGTCGTGATCCAGACCGGTGCCGACGAACCCGACGATACCACTGACACCGCGTATCGCGCCCGCATGGTCTATAAATACGAGGTCGCGGGAACCACCCACGTCAATAATCTGCGCCGCTTCGCTGAAGTAGAGAGCAGCGCGCATTACAAGACCGGCGACCGCGTCAAAGTTTCCTATCTGCCGGCGGACCCGGACATCGCCGTACTGGAACCCGGCAACAGCGGCGCGGCGCTCTGGATGCCGGGAATCGGCGTGGTGCTCTTGCTGATGAGCTTCGCCATTTTCTATTGGGTAGTGCCGGCGTTGGGCAAACCCGTGGGCGCCTGATGGCTGGGTCTTACGCACACCTTCGCCGGCAGGCCGTCGACTTCGTCGAACGATTCTCGGCCGCGGGACCTGTTCTGGTGCTGGCCGCGGTGCGCGCGGCAGCCGACGAGGTGGCGCTCGAGGCGTGCGGCAACGCTCTCATGGACGTGCGCCGGCTGGCGTTTCGCGAATTCGTGCTGGATCTTTCCGGGTCGGAATTGAATCGGCGCTCGCTGGCGCCGATCGGCCGCTTCGTGCGCGAAGCGCTGGCGGCACGCGTCACCGCACAAGCTCTCGAACGCGGCGAGCTGACTTACTTGCGGCCGGTCGCCCGCTTTCCGGGATTTCCGCGCGCGTTGACGGCGACATTCGAAGAACTGCGGTTGAACGCGATCGACCCCGCGCGTCTACAGTCCTGCGGCGAATCGGGGCCCGATCTCGCACGCCTGCTGGCCGACTACACACGCGAGCTCGCGGAACGGCGTTTTGCGGACCATGCCACGCGCGTACTGCTCGCGCGCGATGGATTGTCGGCCAGCTATAACACGTTGCGGCAGACCGCCGTGGTGACGCTCGACCTTGTGCCGCGCAGTTCGCTGGAGCGCGAGCTACTCGCGTCGGTAATAGGCGCCGCGCGAACCGGGCTCTCCTTGCCGATCGCGGCGGAGATTGCCTCGCCCGCCACTTCGCTGGAGACGTTGCAGCGCTATCTATTCGCTGGCGATGCCGTACCGGCGCGCGAGGACGATGGCAGCGTCGTGATCCGCTCGACTTCCGGCGAGGCGCTGGAATGCGTAGAGATCGCGCGCGCCATCCATGCGGCAGCCGCGAAAGGAGTGCCGTTCGACCAGATCGCCATCCTGCTCCGCTCGCCGGAGCGTCACCAGCCGCTGATTCTGGAAGCGCTGCGGCGCGCCGGAATTCCTGTCTCGTGCACGTTGGGCGCGCGGCGGCCGGACGCGGCCGGCCGCAGTCTGCTGGCGCTGCTCCACTGCGCCGAAGAGGGATTGTCCGCGTCACGGTTCGCCGAATATCTGTCGTTGGGACAGGTGCCCGGTGAGTCTGCCACCCCGGCGCGTTGGGAACGCCTGCTGGTCGACGCGGCGGTAATCGGAGGAGTCTCGCGTTGGGAGACGCGGCTCGCCGGTTTGCGGGAGGAATTTCATCGGCGCCATGCCGAAGCAGAAGACCACGAAGCACGCGAGTTCCTGGCGGGCCGCATTGAGGCCATCGAAAATCTCACGGGCATGGCCTTGCCGCTAATCGCGCGGCTCGACGCGCTGCCAAAGAGCGCGCTTTGGGGGGAATGGATCGCGGCGCTCGCGGACCTGGCGGAGTTCGCACTCAGCGAGCCCGAACGCGTCATCGAGCTGCTGGAAGAATTGGAACCCTTGTCGCCGATCGGACCGGTGTCGCTGGCCGAAGTCCTGCTGGTGATCGGCCCGCGCCTCAATTCGCTCAATACCGCGCCCAAGGGGTCGCGCTTCGGCAAGGCGTGGCTCGGCTCGGTGGAAGAGGCCCGCGGGATGGCGTTCCGCCGCGTATTCGTGCCGGGCGTGAATGAGGGACTGTTTCCGCGCCCTCCAGCCGAGGATCCCCTGCTGCTGAAGGCGGCGAGGAGCGAATTGGGAATCGAGCAGCGGACCGACGATACCGAACTGCTCGCCATCGCGGTGGCCTCTGCCGGCGAGCGTTTGCACCTCTCTTTCTCACGCCTGGATTTGCTCACCGGCCGCGAGCGCGTGCCTTCCTTCTACGCGTTCGAGGCGCATCGCGCCGCCGGCGGGCGCGAGATGGGTGTGCGGGAATTCGAATCGCGCGCGCGGTCGGCCATCGAGACGCGTATCGGTTGGCCCGCGCCGGCCGATGCAGCGGCTGCAATCGACGATGCCGAGTTCGATCTCGCCACGCTTGCGCCGCGCGCCGAGGGCTCGGGCCAATATCTCAAGAGTCTGCCCGGCCGGCCGGTGGACTCTCTGCGCGCACGGTGGGCGCGCTGGCACAAACCGTGGAAACCGGCCGACGGGCTGATCGTTCCGGAAATCGGCAGCGACGCTCTGGCGCCGTATCTGCTCACGCAGCGCGCCTGGTCGCCCTCCGCCCTGCAACAGTACGCGCGCTGTCCCTATCGCTTCGCCCTGCACGGGATTTTCGGATTGCGCGCGGCTGAGCGGCCTGCGGGAATTCAGCGCATGGACCCCGTCACGCGCGGCAACCTGTACCACGCCGTGCAGTTCGAACTGCTCCGCGAACCGGAACCGGTCGCCCGCCTCGATGAGGTATTGGAACGCGTCGCGGCGCGCTTCGAAGCCGCCCTGGCGCCGGCGATTCCACAGATCTGGCGCGCCACGGTCCAGGCCATCCACGCCGACCTGCGCGGTTGGCTGCAACAGCGGGCCGCGCTCGAACCGGATTGGACGCCGCAATTCGCCGAACTGAGCTTCGGACTTCGCGACCCGGCCGGCCGCGATCCGCGCAGCCGCAAGGAGCCCGTCGAGATCGAAGGCGGTTTCCGCTTACAGGGGTCGATCGATCTGGTGGAGCGGCACGCCAGCGGAATCCTGCGCGTGGTGGATCATAAGACCGGCCGCGTGCCCGATCCCCGGCCCGAACTTGTGGGTCTGGGCGAGGTATTGCAGCCGACACTCTACGCCTTGGCCGCCGAAAAAATGCTCGGGGAGCGCGTGGCCTTTGGCCGGCTCTATTACTGCACCATCGCGCAAAACTACGCGACGGTCGATGTGCAGCTCAACGATTGGGCGCGCCAGCGCGCATCGCAGGTCTTGCGCGCCATCGACGGCGCCATGCGTGATGGCTTTCTGCCAGCCGCCCCTCGTAAGGATGGATGCAAGCGCTGCGAGTATCTGCCGGTCTGCGGGCCTTATGAGGAGGAGCGCGTCGCGGAGAAATCGCAGGTCGAATTGAAAGCGCTGAAGGAGCTGCGGACATGGCGATGACCGCTCCTGCCCTCCATCCCCCGCTCGATCAAAGTTGCGTGGTGGAGGCGTCCGCCGGCACCGGCAAAACTACGGCGCTCGTCGGACGCATCGTCGAGGCCATCGCCGCTGGGACGCCGGTCGAGAAAATCGTCGCCGTTACCTTCACGCATGCCGCCGCGGGCAACATGAAGCTGCGCGTACGCCACGAACTGGAACAGCGCCGCGCTTCCGAGCTCGATCCCGATATCCGCCGGCGACTGGCGGATGCGGCGCGGTCCCTGGATCGCGCTTTTATCGGCACGATACATGCTTTCTGCGCGCAACTCTTGCGCCGCCGTCCGGTGGAAGCGGGCGTCGATCCGGTGTTTCAGGAACTCGCACAGCCCGACGCCCTCCGTGTCTTTGCCGGGGTCTTCCAGCGGTGGATCGAGCAGCGCCTGGCGTCTCCATCCCCGGCCCTCATTCGCGCGCTGGCGCGTCTCTCCTGGCGCGAGGAGCGCGATGGCGCCGAGCCGCTCGACGCACTGCGCTACGCGGCATGGTCGCTCGCTGAGTGGCGCGATTTCGACGCGCCGTGGGACAAGCGCGGCTTCGATCGAGATGCGAGTCTGGAGGAACTGATCGCCAAGGCCGAAGCGACGCTGGTACTTCGCAACGGCTGCTCGCGCCGGCAGGATGCGCTGTTCGACGGACTGCGGCCGCTGGCGGACTTTTGCGATCGCGTGGAGCGAGCACGCCAGGCCAGACTCTTCGACGGCAATGTGTTCGAGAACGAGATCCTCCGCCTTCCACGCGAGGTGAAATGGCTGAAGCATGGCTACGGAAAATACGGCGACAAGGTAACGCGCGAGGCCATGGTAGCCGCGTGGGATGCCCTCTGCGCCGCCATCGATGAATTCGGCCGCCATGCGGATGCCGACCTGGCCGCGCACCTGCGCGACGAGCTGTGGGAGGTCGTGGGCCTCTATCGGCAGCGCAAGCGCCTCTCGGGGCAGCTCGACTTCATGGATCTGCTGCTACATGCGCGCGATCTGCTGCAGCACGATGGTGCGCGCGCTCAATTGCAGCAGGATTATCGGCGTATCTTCGTGGATGAATTTCAGGATACCGACCCGCTGCAGGCGGAGATTCTGCTGTTACTGGCGGCCAACGATCCGGCCGAACGCGATTGGCGCAAGGCCATTCCAGCCCCCGGCAAGCTCTATGTAGTCGGCGATCCGAAGCAGTCAATCTATCGATTCCGCCGCGCCGACGCACGGCTGTTCCGCCGCGTCTGCCGCTCGCTCACCGCCGCAGGCGCGGCGGCGCCCAAGCTGCTCACGAGCACGCGCAGTACGCGCACCATCCAGGCGTTCGTCAATGCGGCCTTCGCCACTTCGATCCCCGATTACCTGCCGCTCGAAGGCGGCGCGGAAGATCCCGCCGACCAGCCGAGCGTGATCGCGCTGCCTATGCCGGAGCCTTACGGGCCGCGCAATCTCTCGAACGTCAGGATTGAAGCGTGCTCGCCCAACGCGGTCGCGGCATTTATCCAGTGGCTCTGCCGGGAGAGCAGCTGGACAGTGCGCGATCAATCCACCGGCAAGCGCGTGCCCATCCAGCCCGAACACGTCTGCATCCTCTTCCGCCGCTTCACGAATTTCGGAGTCGACCTTACCCAGGAGTACGTGCGCGCATTGGAGGCTCGCGATATCGCGCATCTGCTGGTGGGGTCGAAATCGTTCCATCGGCGCGAAGAAGTGGGGACGCTCCGGACGGCGCTGCGCGCCATCGAGTGGCCCGACGACGAGCTAAGCGTCTTCGCGGTGCTGCGCGGCAGTTTGTACGCGGTGAGCGATGGCACGCTGCTCAAATTCCACAACGCGCATGGGAGATTCCATCCCATGCGCGAATTGCCGGACGATCTCGACCCTGAGTTCGCTCCCATCCACGATGCGTTCCAGGTTCTCCGCGAACTGCATAGGCGGCGCAACTACCGGCCGCTTGCCGATACCATCCATGAGCTGCTGGAGGCGACGCGCGCGCACGCCGGATTCGCTTTCCGCAAAGGCGGCGAGCGCGTGCTGGCCAATGTTTTCCGCCTCACCGATCTGGCGCGCAGCTTCGAAGCTTCCGGCGCCGCGACGTCGTTCCGCGCCTTCGTGGAGTACCTGGAGAGCGAGTACGAGAGCGGCGACACGGGCGAAGCTCCCGTGCTGGAGCAGGAGGGCCGCGGCGTAAAGCTGATGACGGTCCACAAAGCGAAGGGGCTGGAGTTTCCGGTGGTAATCCTAGCCGACCTGACGGCGAAGCTCAGCGGACCGCAAGGCGGCGACCGCTACTGCGATGCTGACCGCCGCCTGTGCGCGCAGCGTTTGCTCTGGTGCGCACCGTGGGAATTGCTCGATGGCGCCGTGGAGGAACACAAAGCGGATGAAGAGGAAGCTTTGCGCGTGGCGTACGTGGCGGCTACGCGAGCCCGCGATCTGCTGGTGGTGGCGGCCATCGGCGAGGAGGACCGGCAGGGCGGCTGGCTGAGTCCTCTGCACGACGCGCTCTATCCGCCTCAAGAACGCTGGCGTACTTCCGCGCACGCGCCCGGATGCCCGAAATTCGGCAGCGCGACGGTGCTCAATCGGCCCGCCGATCAGCCTGAGGAAGTTTCCGTCAAGCCGGGCCTGCACTATCCGAAAGTGGGCGATCATACCGTCGTGTGGTTCGACCCTTCGGTGCTCGCACTGCGTGTGGCGAAGGCCGAGGGCGTGGAGAATGAGCAGGTGCTCGCTGGCGCTCGCGAGCAGGCTGACGAGGGCTTGCGCCGCTATCGGGAATGGAAAGACGGGCGCGCCAGCGTGCTGGAGCGTGGCGCCGTGCCGCGCTATCGCGTGGCTATGGCTGAGACGGTAGCGGCGTCGAAAGAAGCGGACGGGATTCCCGTGGAGACTGTCACGCTGCCTGTCGCCATCGGGCGTCCGACCGGGCGGAAATTCGGCCGCGTGGTGCACGATATTCTACAGCACGCGATATCGGCGGACGATGTCGCTGCGCTGGCGGCGATCTGGGGACGGCGACACGCCGCGAGCGACGTGGAGCGCACGGCTGCCGCTGAGGCATCGCGGCAGGCCTTGGAGTACATCGCGCGCATCATGCCGGCTGGCGCCGAGCGGCATCGCGAGCTTCCCGTGATGGTGCGGTTAGAGGACGGAATGCTGGTCGATGGACGCATCGATCTCGCCTGGTGCAGCGGGAATTTGTGGACGGTGGTCGACTACAAAACGGATCGCCGCGAGAAACGCAATGTTGCGCAGGTACAGCTGTATGCTCTGGCGCTGCAGAGGGCGACTAAGATGCCGGCGCGCGGGTTGGTGCTGGAGGTATGAGGTCAGCTCATCTTACTCTTCAAGAGGCGACTCACATGATCGGGATCGCGAGCGATCAGGGTCAAATAGGCGCGCGTCGGTTGATCCGGTTCGGAGCGGCCCTGCTCCCAGTCGCGCAAGGTGCCGAGCGGGATGCGATAGCGAGCGGCAAATTCTTCCTGCGTCAAATCCAAAGCGCGGCGGATGCTCTTCGCGCGCGGCGTCCGTTTCATGCGCCTGAAGTCCGCGGCGGTAAGGGGCTGCGCGTCGGGATCTGCAAGGGCGGCCTTTTCGATAGCCTCGGCGGTCATCGGTCTAGGCTTTGAAATACTCGTCTTGCTCATTCTGCGTTGCCCTCCGCGCGGAAATTATGCGAATTCGCTCGGCACGTTCGGTATAGACCACAAACAAGAGGACCTCACCATCCGCCATGCCGATAGTGATGAAACGCTCTTCTCCATAGTCTTCGCGATCATCGACAAACTCGACGGCGAACACGTCCCTGAAAACCGACTTCGCCAAGTCAAAACTGACGCCGTGAGCGCTCAGATTGGTGTTCGCCTTAGCGCCGTCCCATTCGAACTCCACTTCCATGATACTACGGGGAACCCGTAGTGCTGTCAAGCATCGCTACCGTCCCTCCGTCACCGTTAGCTTTCGAAAATCGAGCGTGCGGCGCATCTCGTGGTATTTCATCACGAGCATTTCCGAGTCCTTCGCCGCTTCCAGAAACGGCCCGCCGAAGAGCGGCCAGCGGGAGTAGTCGACCGGCGCCACACCGTACGTGAACTCCATCGCGCGTCCGCGCAACGAGCGGAAACGGACCGACGGCGTGCCTTCCATCGAGAATTCCAAGGGCAACTCGAGAATGGCACGCCGGAACGCCTGAAGATCGGCGAATTCACTGCTCGCGGCCACCTGAACGACGATTCCGTTCTTCAAATAAGGACTGAATAGCCGCCGGCCGCCGCCTTCGATCGGCTTCCAACTGTAAGGCTGCAGCGGACGGCAGGCGATGAGAGCGTCGCCGCCGCGGGCGAAGATCCAGCCGGAGGGGTCCTCGACCACCTCCGCGAGATCTTTCGAAAAGAATCCGTTGATGTGCGGAAATCGCGCGCCGGGAGCAATGTCGTACAGAGCGATGATGGTGTCCCGATCCTGGAAAATCTGCTCGTAAGGCGAGCCGCCCACGAACTTATCGGGAGAATCGTAACTCTTCTTGGAACTAACTACTCCCGAGATCCCGACATCGGGCGGAAACGTGAAATAAGTCTCCAGTTCGTGCAAGGAGGAATGCGGATTGAGCGTGAAAAATGTATTTTGCACGCCGCGCGGGTCGGGAACGGACCAGGTGACGTCCCAGGAGTGCTCCTGGATAGGCTGCAGTGTACCGCCCTGGTCGGAGCTTACGGCATATTCGCGCCGCACGTAAGTGGTCTTATACACCGGGCCGTGTAAGTCGTCGAAAAAACGCCAGCGATTGCGCGTGCGCTTGAGTTCGTAATGAGTGTACGGCTCGGAGCGGTCGCTGGCGATGTGCTGAAGAATCTCCGGCGGCGGTTGCGCGCTCGCCAGCACATAAAAGAGGATGGCGTTCGACGGCGGATCGAGCGGATGGCCATGGCCGAACAGGACCCAGCCGAAATCGCTCGACGGCACGGCCCATTTCTCCAGCACCTCGCGATCGTAGACGCGCGAGTGAGCGCCGACGTAGACGCCATCGAGGGTCTCCGCCGCGTAATCCGCCATGAGGTACTCGATCATCATGCTGGCCCGCTTCTTCATCGCGGGATCATGCGCCCACGCGGCCAAATACGACATCGAAAGGAAGTAATAGCCCATGTAACTGGGGCTGTCGTACTCGCCCTGCCCGCGCGTCGTAGTCAAATGCACCCACGATTCCAGCCAGCCTGCAGCTTCCTTTATGTTCTCGGCCGACGACTTGCCGTTATACCAAATCTGGTCGGGCCACAACTGCGACATCAGGTAGAGCGACGTGTAGTACATCACCCAGTGATTCTCGGTGTCGCCGCGGTACGGCATGTAGGTGCGCCAGGCATCGCGCAGCGCACGCCGGGCGGAATCGGTGAGTTGGCCGCGATCGAGATACGCCACCGCGGTGATGGGGTACATCCAGAACATGTCGCCGCTGGGGCCGGCGGCGAGCATTTCCTCCAGCCGGCGCGAGCACGCGTCCGCATCCTCATGCAGCCAGAGCTTGGCCGCGATGTTGGTGTATCCCAGAGCAACCGAATTCGCGGGGTGTGCGTACGATTCCACTACGCTGTGAACGCGCTGCTCGAAGGGCGGAGCCTGCGCGCACAGAAGCGCTGGCAGCAGAACGCACAGCCACTTCATTTCGCCGCCTCAGGGACGAACTTCATGCGAAAGATCGAGCTGCCTGCGAGTCCATCCTTGCGCCACGTCTTGCCGTCGTCATCGGAGACATAGACCGCGTCCTCGTGCACGCTGGCCAGCATGCGGCCCGGATGGGACGGGTCGAACGCCACGCTCCAGACGTTGGTGGAAGACAGTCCGGCAGTGCGCTGCTGCCAGGTCTTACCGCCGTCTTCGCTGATCGCGACGCCAATTCCCCATCCCGCTACTGCGATGCGACCGGGCGAGCCGGGGTCGAATGCCAGGTCGTAGAGATTCCGCCCCACGCCGAGATTGCCGGCGCTCTCGAATGTGGCTCCGCAATCTCGCGACGCGAACAATCCGCTGCCTTCGGTGGAGGCCAGCCAGAAGCAAGGCTCGTGCGGCGATTGTTCGATGTGGAGCACCTGAATGCCGGCGGCTCCCGCCAGCTTCCATGATGCGCCGCCGTCCTCACTGCGAAAGATCCCTTGCTCCGTGCCGGCAACCAACACACCGGCGCGGCGCGAATCGACCCGCAACGCCGCGGTGTACTTGCGGCGCAATCCGGCGGACGCGTCGCTCCACGTGGCGCCACCGTCGTGACTCACCTGGATGCCCGCCGTGTGAGCGAAGTAAATCGTGCCGGGCCGATTGCGGTCCACGGCGACGTCCAGCAGTTCAGTCACGCCGCTGCCGGTGAGAATCTTCCATCGTTCGCCCTTTTCGGAGACGCGCAACAATCCGTTGCCGGCCGCGGCGTACACTACCGAGGGATCGCGCGGGTCGAAGTCGAACGCGGTAATCGATGGATGATTGAACCCGGCATGCAGCCACTCGCCGTCCGCCGGGCGCACGAAAATACCGCTGGCCGGAAGTTTGGCGCCGACCACGTAGTCCTTCGAGCTCGATCCACAAGCGTAGAGGGAGTACTGTGCGAGAGCGGGCAAAGGCAGCGCCGCCCAAAGCAGCGCGGCGAGCTTCATCGATTTCCGCCGAGGAGCGCTTTCAGATAACGGTAAAAGAACTCCACGCCATCGTAGTAGGAGCTGACGCGAATACGCTCGTCCTTACCGTGCGCGCGAACGTCGTCCTGGTCGATGGCCATACCGCTCACTCCGTAGCTGGGAATTCCGGCCCCGAGGGTATAGATGCTGTCCGATGCGCCCGTTTCCATCTCGGGGATGACCGGCGCGCCCGGCCACATCTCGGCGGCAACACGTTCCAGCGGCTTCAGGATTTCCGGGCTTGGCATCAGCGGAGGAAAAGCTTTCTTGTCGGGAGCGTTGTTGGAGACCGCGCCGGCATCGCTCACAAAGCGGATTGTCACCTTGGGATCGCCGACCACGCCAGCCAGCACGTGGCGGATCTCTTCGGGCGAATGGCCCGGCAAAATGCGGCAATTGATATTGGCCTGCGCCAGTTGCGGGAGCGCGTTATTAGCGTGCCCACCGTTAAGACGTGTAGCGATGCACGTGGTTCTCAGCAGGGCGTTGTAGCGTGGGTCCTGGGAGAGACGCACGACCGCGGAAGGCTCGGGCGGAGTATGCAGTACGCCGTTCATGTCGTCCTTCATCTGCCCGCTTTCAAGCGGCGCGCGGCGCTCGAAATACGTGCGCGTCACCTCGTTCAGCTCCAGCGGGAAGACGTACTTCTCCAGCTTGGCGAGCGCATCGGCCATGCGATAGATGGCGTTATCGGGCACGGGCAGCGAGCTGTGGCCGCCGGGATTGGTGACGCTCAATTCGTAATCGGCGTACAGTTTCTCGCTCGCCTCCACGTCCACGTTGACGATTTTGCCCTTGGCCGAAGTCACGCCGCCGGCATCGGGATTGAGCACGAAAGCGGCGTCGATCAGATCGCGGTGATTCTTCAGGAGCCAGTCGACGCCGTTCGATTTGCCGCCTTCTTCGTCCGCCGTGAGAGCCACGATGAGGTCGCGATCGGGCTTCCATCCCTCACCATGGAGGCGGATGAGGTTGGCGACGAGCGCCGCGTCGTTGTCTTTGACGTCTTGCGTGCCGCGACCGTAGAAGTAGCCGTCCTTCTCCACGAATTGGAAAGGATCGGTAGTCCAATCGGAACGGCGGGCTTCCACCACATCGAGATGGCAGATGATGAGCACCGGCTTCTGCGTAGTGCTGGTCCCGTGTACCCGCACCACCAGGTTCCCGCGGCGATCGTTGGGTCCGAGCACCTTCACATCGTCCGCGGGAAAGCCGGCATCGAGCAGGCGTTTGGCCATGGCTTCGGCCGCCTTGGTGGTGCTGCCCACGGAGTCGGTGGTGTTGATTTCGATGAGTTGCTGGAAGAGATCGTGTGCCAACTGGCGATTGGCGTCATCTGCGGCGGGGAGCACTGCGGGCGCCAGGAGGAGGGCAGCGGTCCATCTTACGAGGGTCATCCGGCTATCCTAACAAAAAAGAGCCGCGCCGCCCGGTTTCCCGAGAGGCGCGGCAAGGTGTTCGAGGATCTGTAGAGTTTAGTAATCCATCTCGGGACCGTGACCGCCCGGACCGCCCGGCGCGGCCGCCTTCTTCTCGGGGATCTCGGCGATCATGGCTTCGGTGGTCAGCATCAAGGACGCGATCGAGGCGGCGTTCTGCAGAGCGGAACGGGTCACCTTGGTCGGGTCGATGACGCCGGAGGCCACCAGGTCTTCGTAAGTGTCGGTCTGTGCGTTGAATCCGAAGTTGGGATTATCGTTCTCGCGGATCTTTGCCACCACGATGGCGCCTTCAGTGCCGGAGTTCGACACGATCTGACGCAGCGGCTCTTCGCATGCCCGCTTCACGATGTCGATGCCCATCTGTTCGTCGCCTACGCCCTTCAGTCCGATCAGCGCCTTGGCCGCGCGCAGCAGGGCCACGCCGCCGCCGGGAACGATACCTTCCTCGACAGCCGCACGAGTGGCATGCAGAGCGTCTTCCACACGAGCCTTCTTTTCCTTCATTTCGGTCTCGGTGGCCGCGCCGACCTTGATCACCGCAACGCCGCCGGCCAGCTTCGCCAGCCGTTCCTGCAACTTCTCGCGGTCGTAGTCCGAAGTGGTCTCATCAATCTGGGTGCGCAGCTGCTTGATGCGGCCCTCGATGGACTTCTGGGAACCGTTGCCGTCCACGATGGTGGTGTTGTCCTTGTCCACGGTGACGCGCTTTGCCCGGCCCAGATCTTCCAGCCGTACGCTTTCCAGCTTCACGCCGATGTCTTCGGTGATCGCCTTGCCGCCGGTCAGGATGGCGATATCTTCCAGCATCGCCTTGCGGCGGTCGCCGAAGCCCGGGGCCTTCACGGCGCAGGCGTTCAGGGTGCCGCGCAGCTTATTGACCACCAGAGTGGCCAGCGCTTCGCCTTCCACTTCCTCGGCGATTATCAGCAGCGGCTTGCCGGCGCGCGCGATCTGCTCGAGCAGCGGCAGCAGGTCTTTCATGTTGCTGATTTTCTTCTCGTGGATGAGGATGTAGGGATCTTCGATCACGGCTTCCATGCGGTCCGGATCGGTGACGAAGTAGGGCGAGAGGTAGCCGCGGTCGAACTGCATGCCGTCTACGGTGTCGAGCTCGGTGACCATGGTCTTCGACTCTTCCACCGTGATGACGCCGTCCTTGCCGACTTTCTTCATCGCCTCGGCAATGATATTGCCGATGGTGGCATCGCTGTTGGCGGAGATCGTGCCGACCTGGGCAATCATGTCGCCCGAGACCGGCTTGGAGAGCTTCTTCACTTCTTCGGTAACCACGGCAACGGCCTTTTCAATGCCGCGCTTCACGGCCATCGGATTGGCGCCGGCCGCGACGGACTTCACGCCCTCGCGATAGATCGACTGCGCCAGAATGGTTGCGGTGGTGGTGCCATCGCCGGCCACGTCGCTGGTCTTGGAGGCCACTTCACGCACCATCTGCGCGCCCATGTTCTCCAGCGGATCCTTGAGCTCGATTTCCTTCGCAACGGTAACGCCGTCCTTGGTGATGGTCGGTCCGCCGAATTTTTTCTCGAGAACCACGTTGCGGCCCTTCGGACCGAGCGTGACTTTCACTGCGTCGGCGAGTTGGTTCACGCCGCGCAAAATTGCCTGACGAGAGGCTTCGGAATATACAATCTGTTTCGCCATTTCGATATCGACTCCTTACTTCTCGAAAACCCCGAGGATCTCGTCCTCACGCATGATCAGATACTCTTCGCCATCCATCTTGATGTCGCTGCCGGAGTACTTGCCGAATAGGATTCGGTCGCCGGGCTGGACGTCCATCGGATGAACCTTGCCATCGTCACTGCGTTTGCCTTTACCCACCGCCACCACCTCGCCCTCCTGGGGCTTTTCCTTGGCGCTGTCGGGGATGTACAGGCTGCCTTGTTTCTGTTCCGACTGCTCAATCCGTTTGACCACTACGCGGTCATGAAGCGGACGAATTTTCATGTCTCTTACCTCCTCATTTAGGAATAGAATCTGTGTGATACCGATTACCGGGAGTGCTCTCGGCGGGTCATTTTCCACACGCCGGGGCTCCAGAACATTATTAGCACACTCCGGCGGAGAGTGACAAGAATCGACCGTAAGTAAAAGCATCCAAATGATTTTTAGAGCTTGACAGAAACGCACTCAAGACAATCTGCGGTTTTCTTTGCGGCTTTGCGCCTTTGCGGGAAACATTCTTTTTATTTCCCGCAAAGGCGCAAAGCCGCAAAGAGAAAAACCCTTGACTCCTGCAAACCATTGACGACTCTCGTGATTCCGTCTTTGATCAGGAGGACGTTGAAGTTGATTAGGAGACCGAGGCGCTTCTCGGTCAGACGAAGGTAGGTACGCAATTGCTTCTTGTGGACAGGCGAGATCTCGGCAATAGATTTGACCTCGACGATTAGGAGATTCTCCACGATGAGATCCGCGCGAAATCCCATTTCCAGGCGGATGTCCTCGTAAATCACGGGGATTACCTGCTGTTGTATGACAGTCAGGCCCCTTTTTCGAAGTTCATGGGCGAGGACTTCTTCGTAGACTGACTCCAGGAGACCGGGACCTAGGACTGTATGGACGCGGTAGGCAGCGTCGACGATTTGCCGGGCAAGATCGTTTTCGACCACGAACGCAAGTGGCACAAGCTGGGTTCGTTTCTCAGCTCTCTCCCACCAGCTCGAAAATCCCCAATTCCCGATTTTTCCGCACCGAATGCCAGGGGAAGCAGCGGCCGTTCATCGCCACATATACCCCCGGCGGCAATGCCTGAACGAACCCAATCGCCGTCCCGAGATTGAACATCCCGTCGGAGCTGCCGAACTGGTACGGCACCATGGCGCCGGTGAGCACGATCGTCTTCCCCGCGATTCCTCGCCCCAGCACCGCGGCTGTCTGCTCCATCGAGTCGGTGCCGTGGGTGATGACGATTCGCTTCGCCGGGGAAGCTTCGCAGCGCTCCAGGATCGACTGCCGGCCGGCATCCGTCATCTCCAGGCTGTCGATCATCATCAGCGTCTCCACCGTTACGGCCAGACGGCAGCGCCCCAGGCGAAGCATGTCGGCAATATGAGTTTTCTGGAAGAACAGCTCGCCGGTCAATTCGTTGTACTCTTTGTCGAACGTTCCGCCGGTAACGAAGAGCTGGATGGGCTCGGAATCCACAGGTGTGGCCATTCGTCTCACACTATAGCGCGCTATAGTGGGATTACTCGCATGCGTGGTACGCGCTGGCTCCTGCTGGTGGCGATCGCCGCCATTATTTTCGGTGTCGGCGTCACCTATCGGAAGCTCAAAAAAAGCAACGAATTAGGGGCTCTGGCGGCGCCTGCCCCGCTTCCCGCCGGACTCAGCTCCGCCACTCACAGCGGAAAATGGGTAACCAAAGACCAGAAGACTGGCTGCATCAGCTACGAAATCTCATCGCAGGATATGCGGCAGGCCGCCGACTCCTCCCATAGCGAGCTGAGCGGTGTCGAACTGCGCATTTACCACAAATCCTCGACTGTGTGCGACACCAAGTTCGACCTGGTGCGGAGCGATGCCGCCACCTATTTCGATTCCGACGGCCGCCTGAACGCGGCCGCCGAGGTCCATATCACGCTCGGAGAGCCCACCGAGGGCGAGCCGCCGCCGAACCTGATCGCCATCACCTGTATGGGGGCTAGTTTCGATACCAATACCGGCCACGCCGACTCCGATGGCCACTGCACATTCGACTTCAAAAATGGGAAGGGCGAATCCAACGGCGCCACCTACGATCCGCCCACCAAAGAACTGCTCATGAAGAACGATGTGAAAGTCGATTGGCAGGCGGCATCGCCCAACGCCAAGCCACTGCACATCGAGGCGCCGAGCCTGCGATACCTCGAAAGCGCCGCGGAAATCGACCTCCTGCCCACCGGCCGGATGACGCGCGACGAGCTCACATTCGAAGGCGAGAAGCCGACCATACGCCTGCGAGACGACGGCCAGGGCCACAAATTCATCCAGGAAATCGACGCCGAGCACGCCCACGGAGCCGATGAGACCCCCGGCAAACAGTTGAAATACGCCGCCGATAAGGTCTGGGTCTTCTACAACGACGATCATCTGATCGAGCGCATCGTGGTGGAGGGAAATGCCGCCATGACTTCCACCAGCGACACTTCGGAAACGGAGGTGAACGCCAATCACGTGGAAATGTATTTCAATCCGCACGACAAGGAGAGCCAGCTCGACCACGTGATTTGCAACGGCAACGCCGTGGTGGAATCGAAACCTCTGACGGCTCCCGGCAAGATCCCTCCCGATTCGCACGTGCTGCGCGCCGAGAATATCGACCTGAAAATGCGTCCCGGCGGCCGCGAAATCCAGACCGTTTCGGCGCACCCTTCCGGCACACTGGAGTTTCTGCCCAACCAGCCGGCTTCCCATCGCCGCACGCTAAAGGGCGACGACATGCTGATCGCGTACGGTCCGCAGAACCACATCGACTCTTTCCACGCCGCCAACGTGACCACCAGCACCGACCCGAACGCGGAGGAGAAGAAACACAATCACGCGGTCTCCACCACTTCCAGCAAGGATTTGATGGCCCGTTTCGAGCCGCAGTCGAGCCAGCTTTCCTACATGGAGCAGAATGGCAATTTTTCATATCAGGAAGGCGATCGCAAGGCCCACGCCAATAAAGCCACGCTCGACCAGAAGCAGAACGTAATGACGCTCGACGGCGGCGCGACGGTTGCAGATGCTACCGGCACAACATCGGCCGAGCATATCCGGCTGGATCAGAAGACCGACGATTTTCTGGCCGAAGGCAACGTGACTTCCACGCGCCTGCCCGATAAGGACCAGAAGAGCGATTCCAGCATGCTTTCCGGCGATGCTCCCATGAACGCGCAGGCCCGTAAGATGGAATCGAGCAACCGCAAGGACAGCCATCGAACGCGCTACGAAGGCGGCGCGCGCGTGTGGCAGGGCGCCAATCGCATCAGTTCAGAGGTCATTGAGATCGACCGCGACAAGCACTCCATCGTCGCGGACGGCAACGTGGTCACGGAAGCGTGGCAGCAGCCCAAGGACGACCAAAAGAAGAAGACCACCGCGCCGGTTCTCACCAAAGTTTACGCGCCGCATATGACCTACACCGATCAGGACCGGCTGGCGTACTACTCCGGCGGCGTCAAGCTCGAGCGGCCCGAACTGCACCTGAAATCCAAGGAGCTGCACGCCTGGCTGGCCGACTCCAAGGCCGAATCGCAGCTCGACAAGGCCTTCGCAGATGGCGGCGTGGAGATCTCCGGCGCGCACCGCGACAATACCTACAAAGGCAGTTCCGAGCACATGGAGTATTACACCGGCGAGCAGAAAGTGATTCTAAATGGGGGCGCGCCGGAATTGGTCCGCAGTGTTACAGGAAGGCAGCCGACGGTCGTCAGACAGCGCGAATTGATCTACTTCGTGAATGATGGGAAGCTAGTAGGTACGGGCGCGGCCAGTGACCGCATCCCGCCGAAGAAAAAATGAGCCTCGCGCGCGCGCTCCACACTCCCGCATGAAGACCCTGGAAACCCACGAGATCTCCAAATCGTACCGAGGCCGCTGCGTAGTGAACGATGTCACAGTACATGTGCAGCAAGGAGAGGTTGTCGGCCTGCTGGGGCCCAATGGCGCGGGCAAGACGACTTCGTTTTACATCATTGTGGGCCTGATCAGCCCGGATTCGGGACGAATCTCGGTGGACGGCCAGGACATCACGCATCTGCCGATGTACCAGCGCGCGCGCCGCGGCATCAGCTATCTTCCGCAGGAAGCTTCGGTGTTTCGCAAGCTCACTGTGGAAGAGAATCTCATGGCGATTCTGGAGACGCTCTCCATTTCCGCGCGCGAGCGGCGGGAGACGCTGGAGCGTCTGCTCGATCAGCTCGGTCTGGACAAGGTGCGCCGCAGCCAGGGCTATATGCTTTCCGGCGGTGAACGCCGCCGCGTGGAGATTGCGCGCTCACTGGTGATCAGCCCGAGCTTCCTGCTGCTCGACGAGCCGTTTTCCGGCATCGATCCCATACAGGTGCTGGAACTGCAGCGCATCATTTTCGATCTGAAACGCTCCGGCATCGGCATTCTGGTGACCGATCACAACGTGCGCGAAACGCTCTCCGTAACCGACCGCGCTTACATTATCAATAACGGGAGCATTTTTCGCGCAGGCACTCCGGGAGCGCTGGGACGCGACCCGGATGTGAAGCGCATCTATCTGGGGGAATCGTTCGAACTGTAATCGGGGCCCGCAGGCCAGGGCCGGGCTGTCGCCCGGCTGGGCAAGCTAAAGCTTACCCCACATCGGAAAGGCCGGCGATTTTGTGGGATAAGCTTCAGCTTGTCCAAGCGAGCGGAGCTCGCTCGTGCGAATTCGCACTTCCCGCGTTCGCTAAGATGGAAACGTCGGAACACACGCGACGTACTCACTTTATGAGACCTCTACTGCTGCTGTTGCTCGGCGCCACTCCGGCTTTTTCGCAACTCTTCTCCTACGGTGTAAAGGGCGGCGTCCCCCTCACAGACTTCGTCAACGCTGCCAGCGGCACGAATCCGAGCGGATTTATCGACTTCGCCACTCATACCAATCGCTACATCATCGGCGCCACCGGTGAACTTCACCTGCCGTTCGGATTCAGCATCGAGGCGGATGCCCTGTACCGCCATTTTAATTATCAGGAGACGGCGCAGGGGGTCGACGTCCTCACCAACTCGAGCACCACGGGCAACGCTTTTGAATTTCCCATCCTCGGCAAGTATCGATTCCTGAAGACCAAGCTGGTTCGCCCCTATGTGGATGCCGGGGTCGCTTTCGACACTCTGCAGGGTCTGTCGCAAGCCGTATCGAACACTCTATTCAGCAGCGGCACGACTACTAAGACTTCCACCGGAACGCCGTCGCAATTGCAGAACAGCACCACGCGCGGCTACGTCTTCGGCGGCGGGCTCGATATCAAGATCCTGATACTTCACATTCAGCCGGAAATCCGCTACACGCGTTGGGGCGCGCAGCATTTCTTCGACCCCAGCGGGCTGCTGCACAGCAGTGAGAATCAAGGCGAGTTCCTGCTGGGCGTTACGTTCTGAGAAATCTACTCTTCTGAAACCGCTTGCTCACGCGCGCGGCTCGGAAAGTGCGCGTCGCACGGAAGTTACCGAGCCGCAACCGATCGCGAACTGGTTTCTGCGGGCCTGTCCCTTACTCTTCTTGCAGAGCGAAGTTGACCGTCACGGACGTTTCCACTTCCACCGGCTCGTCATTCAGCATCGTGGGTTTAAAGGTCCAATTGCGGACGGCGTCGATGGCCGCCTGGGCCAGCGCCTGCGGACCTTCGCGGAACGTAACTTCCTTGACCGCCCCATCCGCGCCGACCACCACCGATAACATTACCGATCCGGAGATGCCTGCCTTCTTGGCGTCCGCCGGATAGACGGGCGGATCGTGGCGAATGGCCATATGCTCCATCACCTCGCCTGAAGCTCGAATGCGGCCGCGCGGTTCGGGATAGCCTCCACCACCGCCGCCGCCCTGCCCTGGAGATGGCGGAGGAGGAGGAGGAGGCGCAGCGATTCCCATGGCAGCTCCATGCTCCGCCTGGGCCCTCTTGGTCGCCATGGCCTTGTCCACCCAGGCGTTGGCTTCCGCGATATCGCGCTGATAGTCAGCGGCGTTGTCGCGTAGGTCGGCCCGCTCGCGGATCAGCAGGTTCTTGTACGCCATGGCGTCGTCGTATTGCGGATCGATCGCCAGCGCCTGTTGAAGGTCGTATAAGCCGGCCTCAATGATCAGATCGTACTTCGCCTTGAGCTCCTTCTTGATTGGTCCATCCGGCAGCGGACCCGCATCTTCGAGCTTCATTCCCAACTTCGCCCGTGCAGCTGATGCGGCTGGATACCAGCGCGACCACGCGATAAAACCCATGCTGTACCAGGCGGTCGTATTGCTCGGATTTGCCGCGACTATTTTCTGATACCAGGATTGCGCCTCATCCCACTTCTTCTGGTTCAGATTGAGCGACGCGAGGTACATCATGGCCGTCTCGTTGCCCGGTTCCACTTCCAGCACCTTCTTGAACTCCCGTTCCGCCGCCGCGGCGATGTTCCGATTCTCGGGAGTCTCCACGCCTGGTATGAACTGCTGCATCCAAGCGGTCGCCAGGTACAGGCGAAAAGTGGGGTTCGAAGGATCGCTGTCGACGGCCTTCTGGAAGTCCGCAACGGCCTGCGGATAATTACCCGATTTAAACTCTGTGACGCCCTGATTGAGCCACCCGCGGCCGTCTTGAGCCAAGAGAGCCCCCGCAGCCACGAAAACCAACACGAGCAGGCGCATAAAGCCTCCTTCTGCACTTAGACAACGCCCTATAGGAAAAGTTCCTACCCGCCGGTGTGAACCTCTTCCACATAATACAGCCCGTCGTAACAGGAAGCTAGCTCCTCCGGCTGCAAACTCGCGTCCGGGTCGTCCAACACCCAGTATGCGCCCAGATCGTGAAACAAGTGCATCTGCGTAAGCCAGCGTGCCAGGGCGCCGCCCGGCGGGAGCTTCGCCATATTCAGGAAGAATTGCGGAATCCCCGCCGCGCTGAGCACCGCGTCGCCCGATCCCTCCGGCGACGCCTGCGCGGTATACACGCCCAGTCCTTTCGATTCGCCCTTCTCGACACCGACCGCCTTCACTTGGCCGCGGTCGAAGGCGAAACCGACGGCGTACAATTGGCGGCCGAATTGTTCGCGCAACACCGAATCGCGAGCATGGAAGTTATCGGTCCAGAAGATCGCCTTGCCCGCAGGGTCTACGGTAAATATGCGCCAGAAGTGGTTCGCCACCGCCTCGGGAGTGTCCACCTTGTAGAAACTCAGGTGGATGTGGAGCCGGTCAGCCAGCGTCGTCATCTGCGGGTCGCCCGGATCTGCAACCAAGTTCGTGAAGCCCTTCTGCGCGACCAGATACTCCACTAGCCGCTGCTTCACCTGCGCGAACTCGCGCGTGCCATGCGCCGCTTCCCCTAACGCCACGATGCGCGCATCGCCCACCGCCGCTCCGAACGCGGCGAGGTCGTCCGCCGCGACCATCGGCACGGCGCGCGTCCTCAATTCCGCTATCGCCGGACGCGCCGCCTCCGCGCTCGTCGACGGCAACACCCAGTGGTACGACACTTCGATCGATTCCCGCCAGCGCCAGCCGCCGGGCGTCTGAATCCAGGTGTCCCGATGGCTGGTGACAACCTTGCGCGTGTGGCCGGACTTCGGATCTTCCGCCTCCCGCCGCACCATGACGACGGCCTCGTCGCCATCCAATCGCAGCGAAGTGACCTCCGTTCGCGTGGTGAGTTTCTCTCCCTTTGCGATCTCGCTCTGGATGGCCGGCAGCAGTGGCTCGCGAATCGTCCCCACGCCCATCTGCGCGCCGGGCATCAGCACGGCGGCGATTTCGCTCCCGTCGCCGCGCACAAACGCGGAATCCATGCGCGCATACTGTTTCCCGATGGCGTTGCGGGCGGCATCCACTGCCGGCCCGGTTGTCTCGCCCGCTACCGGGCCGAACTCCACATCGGCGATCCACACCCGGCCCGATCCGTATAGCGACATCCCGATTTCAATCGTGCCGGCGTCCGCAGCCACTTCGCCCTGAATCTCATAGCGCGCCCATTCCTCGCTACCGATCGGCCGGTTGGCCATATTGTCGACAAACCCCGGCTGAAAATCCGGCCGGCCCACGTGGAGGAGCATTTGTGCGCGGTCGCCAGGCGCCTTTTTCTCCAGCCGAATCCACGCCCTCAGGCGCACGGTTTGTCCGCGAAACGGCGCCGCAGAGAAGCTTTGCATCAGGGCGCCGAAGCTGTCGGCCGGCGGATTGGGAGGCGCTGCAAGCAGCGCACACGGGTTTCCGCCATGGCAACTCTCGCGCTGCCACGATGCCGCGAATCGCGAGTCCGCTGCTGCGCCCACTACGAACCATCCGGGCGGCGCCGCGTCGGGCTGGCCCGCTTGAAAGTTCAGATTCGTCTGGCCGAATGCCAGCGCAGACAGCAGCAGCGCGCCGGCAGCGAGCCGCTTCATCGATCGAATCGCAGGCAGGCGCGCCCGAGGTAGATCTCGTCGCCGGGCCGAAGCTTCTCGCCGCGGCGATTGCCGGCCGGCACTTCGATGGCGCGGCCGTCGCGGAAAACCCGCGTGCCGTATTCGCTCTCGTCGTCGCAAATGCGATAATCGCCGGCCTCCAGGCGGATGTGCGCGTGGCGGCGCGATACCGTGGCATTGGCCTCATCGCCTTCTTCGAAGACCACGTCATTGCGGCGCACTACGCGCTGCTCGGCGTCGGTGAGTTCGGCGATTCGCCCGATGTTGGTGCGCGCTTTCTCGAGAGTGTACTCGGCTTGCGCGGTTTTGCCTTTCACGATCGTCAGACGCCCTGTTCCACGGGGTTCCTCGGCCACGATGTTCGCCGGCTCGGCCGCGTATTCGATCTCGAACTTCTTATCGCCCGTCTCGGCGGTCTTCACTTCCACCTGGAACCCGCGCGGGATCTCGCAATTCACGCTTTCGAAGGCCTCGCGGATGTCGGCTTCCAGCCTCCCGCCTTCGCCGAACGCGGTCTGGTAGAGCGCGCGGCGGTCGGCATCGGGCGAAACGAGCGTAACGGTGACCCGCGAATAAGGAAAGACGCGCTGCCCGCGCGCCACTGTCTGCACCTTGGCCTCGATGGCTTCCAAGATGGCGCGATGCACCAGCAGGACCTCGTCCGAATTGGCCGGTCCCAGCATGCGGTCGGTCCATTTGCGAAATCCGCGTTCGATGGTTTTTTCGATGCCAGAAAATAAGTTCATAGTCAAACCCGAATTCAGCCGCCGATGAACGCCGATAATGGGGATTCTGTGCTTATTCTTATCTGCGTTTATCTGCGTTCATCGGCGGCCAATTCATCTGCTACTGCGCCAAGCCCAACTTCGCCGCCGCGTTCACGATTTCCGCTGCCGCCGGCGCCGCGTTCGTTCCGCCGTACACTCCATTTTCCACCAATACCGATACCGCGATTTTGCGCGTTCCCGTCCCGTACGGCGCGAACCCGATAAACCAGGCGTGGGAGGGCGCGTTCTCCAACTCCGCGGTACCCGTTTTGCCCGCCATCGGCACGCTGGTCGACCCGGCTTTTCGTCCCGTCCCAAGCGTCACCACTTCGCGCATGAATTTCCCGAGTGTCGCCGCGAGGTCGGCCGAGAACACCGTCTGCGCCGCGGTATTGCGCGCGTTGGTCTCATCGGTCACCCAGCGGCCTTGCGGCACGGTGCCGCCATTGGCCACCGTCGCCGCCACCCGCGCCATCTGGAAAGGCGTTGCCAGCACCTGCCCCTGCCCGTACGACGATTGCGGCAGCGACTTCTTCAACTGATCGGCGGTATTCGGCGTGGCGGACAAGATACCCATCAGATTGGCCGTGGTCCACAGCGGCTCTGCACCCACATCGTACGCCCCCAACTGCGCGAAAAAGGCGTTGCAGGAGACCACGATGCCCTTTTCCAAATCGACCGTGCCATGCGGATCGGTATCCTGAATGTCGTCGCGAATCGGGCGCTTCGAACCCTTGAGAAACTGGCCTACACGGCCGTCCGGCAGACGGATACAGTCGTAGGTCTTGTGCACCAGGTTGGGATCTTTGCGTAGCGCCGCCATGGCGGTGACCACTTTGAAGGTCGATCCCGGCGGGTATAGTCCGAAGCGCGCGCGATCCAGGTAATTCTCGGCCGTCTGGCCAGCCTCCGCGGCCTCGTCGCCGGAATTCGCCTCCACCGGCGAGGGAAGGCTCACCGCCGCGAGCAAGTCGCCGGTGGCCGGGTCCATCACCACGGCCGCACCCTTGTCTTTCCCCGCCGCGGTCAATTGCTTCTGCAGAATCTGCGCCACCTGCACTTCCAGCCGCGCGTCGATGGACATGCGGACGTCGCGCTTGCGGTCGAGCACCTCGCGCACTTCGGGATTACTGGGCTCGTAACGATGGCGCAGCAGCGGCACCAGCTCGCGATAGTCGTAGCGGATGACACGCGTCACCTGACCCTTCGGCCCCTTGACGTCTACCAGCGTGGGACGATCGTCATAACCGCGCAGGCGGCGCGCTTCGTCGCGCTCCACGAATGCCGTATTGGTCGCGCCCCAACGCAAGCGCGTGCGCAGATCGCCCAGCAGGTCGAACATCAAGCCGCCGAAAGGATAGTAGCGGCTGTCGCTGCGCGTGCAGACGCGGTCGATATCGATGCCGAGAGCTTTATAATCGGCGCGATGCTTGTCGAGCTCGTCCCAATTGCTGGTGGCGAGCGGAAGGCCGTTGCGGTCGTAGATGGTGCCCTTGGGGATCTCCTTCATCACTTCCTGGAAGCGCGGATTGTACTGATAGCGGCGCGCGCCATCGGCTTGCAGCACCAGCGTGCCTTCACCCATCACCGTCGCGCTGCGCGCCACTTGCACATAACCCGCCTTGGCCAGCACCACCGCGCCCGCCACCGCAAAAATGGCGCCCACCGCGACCGTCACGCCGCGAAATGGCGAGGCGCCGACCTCCTCGCGGCCGCGACTGGAAATCGCCTCCAGCATGCCGATCACCGCGAAATTGGCCAGCATCGCCGTGCGGCCGTAGCTCAGGAACGGCGTCACCACCCCGGAGAGCGGCAGCACTCCCAGCGAACCTCCGGCGATCAGCAGAAGCTGCAGCGTGGTGGCCGCGGCCAATCCGGACGCCAGGAAGAATTCGTAATCGGTTCGCGCACGCAGCGCCGCCCGCAACGCGCGCCAGATGAGCAGCGCGTACAGCGCGAACACTATGGCGACACCCACGAAGCCCCACTCTTCGCCCAGCGCCGAGAGAATCAGGTCGGTGTGGCCGGCCGGCACGAGTTGCGGACTGCCGCGGCCCGTCCCCATTCCCATTACGCCGCCGGTGGCATAAGCCCACAGCGAGTGCGCCAGTTGATCGCCGCCGTGAATCTTGTTGTCCCAGGGCGAAAGCCACATGGAAACGCGCTCGCCCACATTGCGCGGAACGCCGATCAGGCAGCCCACGACAAAACCCGCAATCACCAGCGACAACCCCAAAGCAGGCACGAATGCGCTGCGGCGCGCCATTCCATAGAGCGTCAGGAAGAGGCAGGCGAACACCAGCGCCGGACCCATATCGCGCTGCAAAAAGAAAAACACCACCGAGAGCGCCGCGCATACCAGCGCCGGAAACGTGTACTCTACCGGCGGAACATCGAAGCGGCTGGTGAGCTTCGCCATCTTAGGACGGGTTTCGCGCGCGTGCCGGAGCACATCCCAGCGCGACGCGAAATATCCCGCCAGGAACAGCACCAGCAGCAACCGGATGATTTCCACCGGCTGAAATCCCAGCAAGTTCACTTTGGCGTCGCTTGTGCCCGGACCGTGCCCGAAGAGAATCAGCGCAACGGAGAGCGCGAAGCTGGCGAGCAGCGGCACGAACGTCAGCTTGCCAAGGAGCTTCTCGTAATCGAGGCCGCTCAGCGCCGCGAGCAGGAGGCATCCCAGCACCGCGCCCTGCGCGAAATCCGCGAACAGCAGGTTGTCGCGCACCGGATCGCGCAGCGCGATCATGAGGATCATGCCCGCACCCGAGAGCAGCATCGCCACCGGCAGCAGAAATTGATCGCCGCGGAATCCGCGCCAATTCCAGAAGAGATGCACCAGCAGGAATGCCGCGAAAAATAGCGCTGACCAGCGGTAAAACGCGCTCGCAAACTGCGCCGGCCGGCGGACCACAAAGAGCGGCTTCAACTGCCGGAACTGCTCGCCGGTAAAAAGCCCGTGAATTCGCGCCAGGGCGCCGACATTTTTGAGCCCGCCCGCGACGTAATAAATCTGCTGCGCGGCTTCCTCGCGCGCGTGCGGGTCGGAGATGGACGAAAGCGCCGGCAGCAACTCTTCGCGCGCCGTCAGCGTGTTCAGATCGAGAAGCTGCTTCGACGCCAGTCCGTGGTCGATGCCCGCGAGATCGGCCGACTTCGCCCGGTAAACCTGGAACAGGCCGCATGCCAGGATCAGCGTCGCGGCCGCCAGCCCGATCAGCTCATCGCGCCGCCAACCGGTCTTGCGCGCGTGACTTATCCGCGGCCGTTCGGCCGCCGTACTCCGCGTTACGGCCATTTAGCTCCTAACAACTACTTGCTGCTCCCTTGGAAAACCACTCCCTCACGGTCGCGGCTCGGTAACACAAGCACTTCATCGCCTCTTGTGGCGTGCCACGATGCACTCGGTTGAAAAACCACTTGGTCGGGTGGGTCCCGCCGGACAAGCTGAAGCATGTCCCCCAATGCGCTGCGCGCAAGCCCTCAGCGGTCAGCGGTGAGCTTTCACCCTTTGAGCGGCATGAAATCGTCGCGGCCTGCAAAGAACATAGAGGGATAGTAATACAAAGCACCATCCTACTGCTCTTCCTTCTTCGTCGACTTATTCCGCAGCGCATTGATCAGGCCGATGATCGCCCCGGCCACCTTATTGTGCCGGGCCACCGCGGATTCCGGCCCATCCTGTCCCGCCGCAATCTGCTGCAATCGGGTGTTCGCGCTTTCCAGGCTCGCCTGCATCTCCGCGATCCGCAGCGCGGCATTCGCCCACCCGGCGCTTTTCTGATACAGATCCAAGGCGCGTTGATAATCCTCGGCGGCGCGCTGAATCTGCTCCTTCTCCTGCGGCAGCCCGCGCACGCTGAACGAATCGCGCCAGGCCCGATTGGCGCGATCGCGATACGCGTCCGCGAGTTGCGACTCCTCGCGCCCGCCCATGTGGTACCCGTTGGTCTCCGCCTGCTGGAACGCCGTGGCCGCCTTTTCGATGTCCGCCGGCTTTAGCGAGAGATAAACGCGCGCCAATCCCAACGGCGGGTCGGGCGATTGCGGCATGGAGCGCTGCGCTTCCTGAAATTCCTGAATGGCATCGTTCAACTGGGCCATATCGGAGTGGGCCGTGCCCTCAATGCGCGAAACTTGTCCTTCGCACAACCGCAGCTCGCCGTGCAGAGTCTTATCGTCGGGGTCGGTGGAAAGCGCGTGCAGCAGCATGGTGTGGGCGCGCTGCCATTCGTTCTCGTAGACCGGCTGGCCGTCGTTATTGCGATACCGGTCGATGGTATGGTCCGCGGCAGCGATAAATCTCTCCCGCGCCACTTTGCGCGGCCCCCGTAAAAAGACAGACGAAGGATGGTTCTTGGAAAGTTCCGCCCAACGTGTCCAGATCTGACTGGGATCGGTAAGCTGTTCCGAAGTCACATCGCGCTGGAAGGCCTGCCCATTCTGGTACAGCCGATAGTCGGACACTCCCGCCCAAGTGGCGAAGACCACGGATGCCAGGACGGCCGCGGCCACTCCGCGATTGAACCAGTAGAATAAGTTGCTCTTCGGCTTCGTCGCCAGCTTCTTGGCCGCCTCGGGCATTGCCGCTGCCCCTGCCGCCGCAGGCGCCGGCTCGACCGTACGCCGCGTTTCCTCGCCCGCCGTGCGGCGGGTTTCGTCGTCAGCTTCCGGCCGGCGAAACGTTCGACGCGTCGCCTCCAGATCTTCCTCGACCGCCGCAACCCTCCCGCCGGCGCGAAACGCCGCCAGTTCCAACCCCAGTGTCGAGGCCGATTGGTACCGCAAAGACGGGTCGGGCGCCAGCGCCTTCATCAGAATGCGCCGCAGCGCGTCGGGGCAAGGATCGGGCGCGGGCGGCGGCGCGATCCCCGATCGAATCATGCGCTCCAGCCGCTCCGTCGATTCCGACTCGTAAGGCCGCAGGCCGGTGATCATTTCGTACAGCATCACCGCCAGCGACCACAAGTCCGACCCTGCATTCACTTCGCCCGAGTCCAGCCGCTCCGGCGAGGCGTACGGCACGCTGCCGAATTCGTTGCGCGTCAGCTTGCGCGACAGGGAAAGCGCTTTGGCGATGCCGAAATCGAGCACCCGCACATTGCCATGCGAATCGATGCGAATATTCTTCGGCTTGATGTCGCCGTGCACGATGCCCTGAATCCACTTGCCGCCCACCGAGGCTTCCAGCTTGTGCGCGTTCTCGAGCGTCTGCGCCACCGCCAGCGCCACGTCGACTGCGAACTCCACTTCGAGCTTGCCGTGGCGCATCAATTCCGCCAAGTCCTGCCCGTCGACATACTCCATGGCGACGTGGAAGAAGCCCTCCAGATCGCCCGCACCGAAGACGTGCACCACGCGCGGATCGACATCCGCCAGCCGCGCCTGCAGGGTGGCGCCGCGCATCTCCGCTTCGATGGAGGCGCAGGTATCGGCATCGGAGCTGTGCTCGATCAGCTTGAGTGCTACCGTCTGCCCGGACTCGGTGTCGTTGGCGAGATACACATCGGCCATTCCGCCGCGGCCCAGCTTCTGGCGGATCTCGTACTTCCCGATTTTTCGCGATGCCGGTGCGATCATTCTTTCTTCTTCGGGGGCGGCGCCGTCTTCCGCGCCGGCGGCACATCCACAAACACGTTCTGGTCCTTCACCGCCGTCTTCAGCTCGTCCGGCACTTCCACCGCGTTTTTCTCGAACACATTGCCCAGCAGCGCCGGCCGCGCCCCGTCGCGCGCCGCCAATCCCGCTCCTTTATTCCGCCGGATGTCGTTATGCGAAATCCACGCCTGCGAGCCGCCCAAAATCAGCACTCCCTCGCTGGCGCAATCGTGAATGGAATTGGCGCGCAGCACCGGGCTGTCCGCTCCTTTAATTTCGATCCCGATGCCGGCGCCCTCCACTTCCACGTCGTCCACTTCCACGCTGGCGTTATCGAGCAGGATGCCGACGGAAATAGGCAAGTCCTTGCCAGCCAGTATGCGGAACCCGGTAAATCTCCCACCCTTGATATTTTCGCCGATTACCGCCGCGCCGGTGTTCATGGGCGCGGCGCGCAGTACTGCTTCGCGCGCTACGCGGCTGCGCAGCGTCACTCCCGCTGCCAGGTGGACCTGCTCGTTGTACTCGCCGCCGGGCACCTCGACAATGTCGCCCGCGTGCGCCGCCGACATCGCCGCCGCGATGCTCGGGTAAGCCGCGCCCGTGCCGACAATCAGCACTTTGGGCTTCTCCGCCACCGGCGGTGGCACCCACAGGCTGCGCGAAAACCACGCGCCCGCCGCCGCCAGCAGGACCCCAGCCGCGAACCAGGATAAGCGCGCCATCAGCGATACCTCGCGTTTCGCTGCGAAAGCCGATGCGGGCGGCGCCGTGAAGCTCTCGCCTTCCACCAACACCACCGTGACATTATCTTTTCCTCCCGCCGCATTGGCCGCGCCGATCAGTTGCCGCACCGCTTCTTCCGGATTGCCGGCATTCGATTCCACCGTCTGCTGGATTACGCGCGATTCCACCTGATCGCTCAGCCCGTCGCTGCACAACAGCAGCGCCGTGTCAGGCCCGAACGGCACGCGCCGCACCTCGATGAAATCCTCGTCGTCGGGCGAGTGCTCCTCCGACCCCACGTCGCGGAACACTTCATTGCGCCGCGGATGCCGCATGGCCTCTTCTTCGCTGATCTCATGGGCGTCCTCGCGCTCTCCCACGGGCGAATGATCGTGCGTGATTTTATGGATTTCTCCGTGGCCAATCTGGTACAGCCGCGAATCGCCCACATGCCCGACCACGGCCGAACCGTTATCGAGCACCGCCACCGTGAGCACGCACGCCATTCCTTCCCATTCGGGATTGCCGCGCGCCGCACGCAGAATTTCGTTGTTGGCCATGGCAATGGCCTCGCGCACGCGCTGCTCGGCGGTGCCGGTCTGCCGTTCCAGACGCGCGCGCACCCGCCCGACAGCAATTTCGGCGGCCTTCTCGCCCGCCGCCTGCCCGCCGATACCGTCGACCACGAGGAAAATGCCGCGCTCCGCATCCACGTGCAGCGCGTCTTCATTATTTCGCCGCACGAGCCCCGGATCGCTAGCCCCGGCAAGCCGCAGCTTGGAATTAGCGGGCAAGCGTTGCCCTCCCTCGGGCTGGGAATTCACCGCAGAGACGCTGAGACGCTGAGAAGAACAACTTCACCACAGAGGTACGGAGGCACGGAGAAGAAGACGGCCGTTGCCCATGACACCTAAGATCAAAAATTTTCTCCCGCAAAGGCGCAAAGGCGCAAAGGGGAACCAGTCGAATGCTCCCATTCGCCACGCCTCTCGCAGAACTTAGCCCGTGTGGTAGTTCTTCTTTGCGGCTTGGCGCCTTTGCGGGAAAATGTGTTTGTTTTCTCTGCGCCTCTGCGTCTCCGCGGTGAATCATAGTCTAGCCGCCCGCCAAGCTGCGGAATTCCAGAAACACCACGCCTGCCAGCCCGATGCGTGCCTGTGCCGGCACGGGAGCCTCCACGTGCAGATCGTGCTTTTCCCCGTCGCTGAAATCGATGCTCGAGGGCGCCGCCTCGCCGTTGATCGTCGTACCCAGCCGGCTCAAATCCTTCAGGAAGAACTTGCCGCTCTCCGCATCGCGCCGCAGCCGGAAATGCTCCCGCGACACATCCGCCAGCGTATCCAGCTTGATATCCGTCCAATAATCGCGGCCGCCGCGGCCCACCACGATCTCGTTCTTGTTCATCTGAAACATCTTGTGACCGCCCTGATCGTCATATTCGATCACAGCGAACACGCCTTCCTCCGGCGCCGGCGGGGACGACGTCGCCGGCGGAGCTGCGGGCGCGGCCTCCGTCTTCCGCGTCTCATACGACTGCGCGGTGGACTGCGTACCGCCCAACTTCCGCGTGGCGATGCGCTTGGTCATCGACCCATCCGACAGTTCCATCTTCGCCGGCAGCGCCAGTTCCGAATAGATCACCACGTCGCCTTGCGCGACTTCTTCCTCGGTGTTTTCCAGAATGCGAATCTGCCACCCGCCATCGGGCGCCGAGATCTTCGGATCTCCGCGGCGGGACAGCTTCAGCCGCTCGGCCAGCGACGACGCCAGCGAACCGCGATTGATCTGCTCCACCTCGGCGTCGAGCGCGCGCTTGGCCTCGTCCACAATTCGCGGCAGGATGCCGCGCAGACGATCCATATCGCCGGGGTGCAGGTACACGTGGTAAATCGCCGGCGGGAGGGTGGAATAATGCAGGGGTTCCAGCCCTTCCTTCATATTGCGCACGATTTCCAGAATCACTTCCCGCGCGGTTGCGGGACTGGCGGTGGAGGGACGATCCATGGGCTAAGCCTCTACAATTCTATCAACGCAAGCTCTTAACGTTCGGTTCAGAATTCTTGCGCGGCGGCGATTTCGGGAACCTGACTTGCGCAAACATCGTATCTTCCTGCAAAGTAGAATCAATATGCTTTCCACAAGAATTCCCTGGGTGAGCGCAAGTCTTTTGTTTGTAACATTCGGCGCATTCGCGCAGACTCCGCTGTCGTTCGAAGTGGCGTCCGTTAAGAAGGCGGAACCGCTGAGCGTGAACCTTGTCATGTCCGGCAAGATGAACCTTGGCATGGTGATCGACAACGCCCAGGTCAACATCAAATCGATGTCGATCGCCGAGCTGATGCGCGTGGCTTACAAAGTGAAGCCGTACCAGGTCTCCGGACCGGAATGGCTCACGGCGGAACGCTATACCATCACTGCGAAAATGCCTGCCGGCACCACCCGCGATCAGGTGCCCGAGATGATGCAGGCGCTCCTGGCCGAGCGGTTCAAACTCGCCTTCCATCGCGAGACCAAGGAACAATCGGTGTATGCGCTCACCGTCATGAAGAGCGGATTGAAGCTGCAGGAATCGCCATCGGACGATGCTGCGCCCGCCGCTTCCGGCGGACCCGCCACCCCGCAAGGCGCGGCGCCCACCGACGGCAGCGCGCAGGTTCGGGTCAATGTCACCAGCGACGCGGGCGGGACTGTCCAACAGGCGAGCCCCAACGGCAACCTAAAATTCCTGCCGCGCGAAAATGGCATGCGCCTTGAGCTGACCAAAATGAATTCCACGGGCATGGTGGATACTCTGGGCCGCTTTGTCGAACGGCCAGTCATCGATGCGACGGACCTGAAAAGCCGCTACGACCTCACCATCGATGTGGGTTGGGGAGACATGATGACCATGGCGCGCGCCGTCGGGATGACGATTCCCATGCAGGCCCCTCCAGGCGCCATGGATCCCGGCAGTTCCGCCGTCTTCACCGCCATCCAGCAATACGGGCTCAAACTCGAGGCGCGCAAAGCGCCCATCGAAATGCTGATCGTCGACCACGTGGAGAAAACTCCTACCGACAATTAACAGTAAAATGTAAGGACTGTCTTGTTTCCGTCGTCTATATAGCTCAGAGTGAAATGAATGCGAAGCTTTAAAATTGGACTTACCTTCGCCAGCCTGTTCTTCGCAACCGGCGCGGCATTCGCGCAAAGCGCGCCCAAGACCTTCGAAGTGGCATCGATCAAACCGGCCGTGCCCATCGACATGATGAAAATGGCGCAGGCGATGCAGAACGGAGAAATGCCGAAAATCGGCATGCACGTGAATCCGGGAAGAGTCGAGTTCATCTATCTCGATCTAAAGACCCTGGTCAGCATCGCCTACAAGTTGAAAACGTACCAGGTGTCCGGTCCGGATTGGATGCCGAATCAGAGGTTCGATATCATTGCCACGTTCCCGGCTGGCGCTACCAGGGCGGATATTCCTGAAATGCTGCAAGCGCTGCTGAAGGAACGGCTTAAGCTGGAAGCACACATCGAAAACAAGGAGCGCCCGGTGCTTGCCTTGGTGGTGGGCAAGGGCGGCCCGAAGTTGAAAGAGTCGGAAGAGGGAGCACCGTCCCCCATCGATCAGACCGCACCCCTGAAGTCCGGTGAAATGGAGTCTGACTCGCCAGATGGCCCGGTTCGCACAACCGTGGACATGAAAACCGGATCCGGCGTTGTGAACATGGGGACGAAGGGCACGATGAAATTCAGCGTCGACCGCCCGGCCGCCGGCAGCGCGCCCGACATGTCTGCCATGGCTTTCCATATCGATGGAAAGCAAATGACGATGGCCGGATTCGTCGAGATCCTGGGTCAGTTCGCCAGCCAGATCGGCGGAGGCACCGGACGTCAAATCGTCGATATGACCGGCCTTAAGGGCCACTATGAGGTATCGCTGGCGATTCCGTTCTCAGACCTGATGGCGATGGCTCGGAATTCGGGCATGGATGTGCCGAATTTGCCTGGCGCGGGAGGCGCGGGCGCGGCGACGGATCCAACTGGAGCAGGCTCCATGTTTACTTCCGTGCAGGCTCTCGGCCTTCGTCTGGAACCACGAAAGGCAGCGGTGGACCAGGTGGTGGTTGACCACGCCGAAAAGGTACCTACAGAGAATTGAACATTGGACTCGGTTGGGCGGCCCGAGGGGTGACTCGGGAGTTGTGTCCGCTCTGAGCACATATGCCCGACATCCAAACGTTCGGCGGGAGCCTCGCGCTGGCTTGCGGCATCGTCGCCATCATCCGCCGCAAACGCGCCATCGGCGGCTGGCTATTTTACTTCTTCTGTCAGGTGTTGTTGGGCCTGGCGCTGGTGGCCGCCAGCACGCACTGGAGAAACTACTCGCCGAGCGAATGGGATAGCCCTGCCCGCTATTTCCTCTTCACGCTTTCCAACCTCTCGCGCGTGGTACTGCTCGCCGCCATCGCCGTTATCGGCATTCTCCTGGTCGAAACACGCGAGTGGCACTGGGTGATTGCGTTGCAATACGCCCTCGCCACCTACGCCTTCCTGACCATCCTCAAATTGCCGGTCGATGCGTACTGCTTCCCTTCGGCCACTAATCGCGATGCGCTGTCGCTGGCGTTTCCAGTAGTTTGGATGGGCTACTTCGCGGTCTCGCGGCGGGTGAGAAAGGTGTTCCTGGAGAGAAGCTGGGGAAGGATTTAGCCGCCGATAAACACCGATAATGAACACCGATTCAGAAAATTCTCCCGAACCGAAGCTCATTGGACGTCGAGGCCCAACAACTGTACCACTAATTCCTCGTTTCTTTGCGCCAATCAAAGATTCTTACGCCGCCTTGTCCAATCCGCCGGTCGTGCTCCGGGCCACCGACCGCTGAAAGCCGATCGCTGAAAGCTTGGCTCTCTGCGCCCTCTGCCACCTCAGCGCTCTCCGGTCTTGATTTTGACTTTGTTTTCTCCTCGGCGTCTCTGCGGTGAATATTCTCTTGCGGCAAGGCTGCGGTTCCATCCGCGGCCAATCATCTTCTTCCTGCTAAACTAAAAATTCCCCCATGCAAATTGACAAAGTGTACGAGCCTCAGCGGTTCGAACCGCATTGGGCGCAATCCTGGATCGATTCCGGCATCTTTCGCGCCAACCCCACGGCCCCTGGGCGCGTATTCTCGCTGGTCATCCCGCCGCCCAATGTGACCGGGTCGCTGCACATCGGCCATATGCTCGAACACACCGAGATCGATGTCACCATTCGCTGGCACCGCATGCTCGGCGACAACACCCTCTGGCTTCCCGGCACCGATCACGCCGGCATCGCGACGCAAATGGTGGTCGAGCGTAAGCTCGCCGAAGAGGGCATCAATCGCCGCGATCTGGGCCGCGAAGAGTTCGAAAAGCGCGTCTGGCAGTGGAAAGAACAGTACGGCGGCAATATCAAGCGCCAGATGATCCGCCTCGGCGCCTCCTGCGATTGGAGCCGCGAGCGCTTCACCCTCGACCCCGGCCTTTCACGCGCCGTGCGCGAAGTGTTCGTCCGCCTGTACGAAAAGGGACTCATTTACCGCGGCGAGTACATGGTCAACTGGTGCCCACGCTGCCTGACCGCGATATCCGATCTCGAAGTGGCCCACAGCGATGTTAACGGCCACCTCTGGCACATCCAATACCCCGTCAACGGACTGCCCGGGCGATTCGTCACCGTCGCCACCACCCGTCCTGAAACCATGCTCGGCGATACCGCCATCGCCATCAACGCCAAAGATGAGCGCTACTTCGAGCTGCACGGCAAGACGGTTCAACTGCCGCTAATGGATCGCGAGATCCCCATCATTCTCGACGATCTGGCCGACCCGGAGTTCGGCACCGGCGTGGTGAAAGTCACACCGTCGCACGATCTCAACGATTTCGAAGCCGGACGCCGCCACAATCTGCCGAAAATCAAAGTCATCGACGAAGACGCGCGCATGACCCAGGCCGCCGGAGCTTACGCCGGCCTCGATCGCTTCGAAGCCCGCAAGAAAGTTGTAGCCGACCTCCAGAAAATCGGCGCGCTGGTGAAAATCGACGACTACAACCTGAGTCTCGGCACGTGCCAGCGCTGCAAAACGCCGGTCGAGCCGCTGGTCTCCAAGCAGTGGTTCGTCAAGGTGAAGCCGCTGGCCGAAAGGGCCATCGAAGTGGTCGAAAACGGGCGGATTGAATTCATTCCCGCCAACTGGACCAAGACTTACTACGAGTGGATGTATAACATCCGCGATTGGTGCATTTCGCGCCAGCTCTGGTGGGGCCATCGCATCCCCGCCTGGCACTGCCAGGAGTGCCATGAGACCATCGTGGCCCGCGAAACACCCACGGCTTGCCCGCGCTGCGGCGCCGAAAATCCGGTGCAGGATACCGATGTGCTCGACACCTGGTTCAGCTCCGGATTGTGGCCGTTCTCCACGCTCGGTTGGCCCGATCAAACCATCGATCTCGCCACCTACTACCCGACCTCGCTGCTCATCACCGGATTCGACATCCTGTTTTTCTGGGTGGCCCGCATGATCATGATGGGGCTGGAATTCATGGGCGACGTGCCCTTCCATCAGGTCTACATCCACGCCCTGGTGCGCGACGCCGAAGGCCAGAAGATGTCGAAGACCAAGGGCAACGTCATCGACCCGCTGGTAGTCACCGAGAAATACGGCACCGACGCCATCCGCATGGCCATGCTGCTGTGCGCCGCCCCCGGCACCGACATCGTGCTCACCGAAGCGCGCATGGAAAGCTCGCGCGCCTTCGCCAACAAGATCTGGAACGCCGCCCGCTTCCTCTTCATGAATATGGAACGCTCCGCGGTCGAGCCCTGGGTGCCCGAAAACCTGGCGGAATTCTTCCCCCAGCCAAACAGCGACGGCGTTCCCATCGAGGACCGCTGGATCTTCAGCCGCCTCAACGACTGCGCCCAGCAGGTGAACCGCGCCATCGAGACCTATCGTTATCACGAAGCCGCGCAAGTGCTCTGGCAATTCATCTGGCACGAATTCTGCGATTGGTACGTGGAGCTGAAGAAGCTGCGCTTCCAGGAAAACTCCGGCCTCACCGCCGGATGGCGCAATATCCTCGCGGCTTTCGAGAACGTGCTGCGCCTGTTGCATCCCGCCATGCCGTTCCTCACCGAAGAGCTGTGGCAGCGCTTCGTCCCCGTCGGCGATTTCTTACCGAGCCGCGACCGTGAGGGAGCGGTCCGCCCCGCTTCCATCGCCCTCGCGCAATATCCGCAGTACCGCCGCGAAGCTACCGACCATCCCGCCGAACGCGAAATCGGCATCCTGCAGGAAATTGTCACCATGGCGAGAAGTCTTCGCACCGAGAGCAAGCTCGACCCCAAGCAGCAGCTTGCAGGCACGGTGTACTCCCGCACGGACGCGCTCGCCGTGGCACAGCGCCACGCCGAGGCCATCCAGAGAATCGCCAACGTGAAACTCGAGTTCAAGGCCGAAGCCGCGCCCAAGGCGCCCGTCATGCGCTCCACCGCCGAACTCGACCTGGTACTCGAAGTGCCTAAATCGCAGGAAGAGGCCAAGACGAAGCGCGACGCCAAGGAACTCGAGCAGCTCGATAAGAACGTCGCCAGCCTCGAACGTCAGCTCAACGACGAGAACTTCCTGGCCAAAGCACCGCCGCAGGTCATCGAGGGTATGCGCGCCAAGCTGGCCGACTACAAGAAAAAGCGCGACAAGCTGCTATGACCCCGATCGTGCGCATCGCGCTCGAAGAGGACATCGGCACGGGCGACGTCACCACCCGGGCCTGCGTGCCCGAGTCGCAGCAGGCGCACGGCCGCTTCCTCGCGCGCGAGCCGCTGATCGTGGCGGGCCTCGGATTACTGCACGAGCTCTACGACTCCGTCACCCTCCACAAACACGATGGCGATTCCTGCATTGACGGCGAAATTATTGCCGAAGTCGCTGGCACAGCCCGTACGCTGCTCGAACACGAACGCGTGGCGCTCAACTTTCTGCAGCGATTGAGCGGCGTGGCGACGCTGGCGCGCCAGTTCACCGAACTTGTCAAAGGCACGAAGTGCCGCGTTCTCGATACCCGCAAGACCACTCCCGGCCTGCGCGCGCTCGAAAAAGCAGCGGCGGCCGCGGGCGGCGTAACCAACCACCGCATGGGACTCTTCGACGCCGTCCTCATCAAGAACAACCACATCGCCGCCGCCGGTGGAGTCCCCAGCGCCATCGAGCGCGTTCGCGCCAGCGGCCTCGATATCGAAATCGAAGTCCGCACGCGCGCCGAACTTCACGAGGCGCTCGATGCCGGCGCCCAGCACCTCCTGCTCGATAACCTCACTCCCGCCGAAGCCGCCGGCTGGATCCGCGAAATCGCCGGCCGCGCCCGCGTCGAACTCTCCGGCGGCATCAATCTTTCGACCGTCCAAGCCTATGCGGAAACAGGCGCCGACTTCGTCTCCGCCGGCGCCATCACCCACTCTGCCAGAGCCATGGACATCAGCTTCCGCCTGGAGCTCGTGGGGCATGATTTATCTTGCCCGCCGGGCGAAAGCCCGGCCAAGTCCTCCCTCCCATGATCCCCCTCGACATCGACCGCCGCACGGACGTGGCGCGGACTTCAGTCCGCTGGGTCGAGACTTTCCAGAAACCTCGCCGTCTTTCGTTGAGATCGAACCCGCTTGCTCACGCGCGCGGCTCGGTATCGGAATACTGCTTTTCCGAGCCACGACCGTTAGGGAGTGGTCCCGGTAATGATACTGGTTTCTGCCGCCAGAGACGTTCCCGGCAGGGACCGTCCGCTGCTCTTCTCGGCCCGTCCCGCCGAGACGAGTCTCGGCGCTGCAGGCAGGAGTGCCTGCGCCACGAAAGCCGAGCGATAACATGATCCCCCTCGATATCGAACGCCTCCGCCGCGCCTGCCCCACCCGCACCATCCACTACCACGAGTCCATCGACTCGACGATGACCGCCGCTGGCGGCCTTCCTATCGGCGACATCGTTCTCGCCGAAGAGCAGACCGCCGGACAGGGCCGCCACGGCCACTCCTGGCACTCCGCCGCCGGCGACGGTATCTATTGCTCGCTCGTCCTGCCGCAATCCCCGCTCCTCACCCTCGCCCTCGGGCTCGCCACCCACACCGCCATCTTCGAAGCCACCGGCCTGCTCTGCGACCTTCGCTGGCCCAACGACCTCATGCTTAACGATCGCAAAGCGGCCGGCATCCTCGTTCAAGCCGTCGCAGGCAACGCCATCGCCGGCATCGGCATCAACGTCAATCACGCCGAATTCCCCGCCGAAGTGGCCTCGCTCGCCACTTCCCTGCGGATCGCCGCCGGCCGGTCCCTCCTTCGCGAAGACATCCTGCTCGCGCTGCTGCCCGCAATCGACGCCATCGTCCCGCAGGAGAAATCCGCGATCCTCGCTTCCTTCACGCATCTTTCCAGCTACGCTTCCGGCAAGCGCGTCGAAGTGCAATTGCCCGAAGGACTGATCGAAGGCATCACCGTTGGCCTCAACTCCGACGGATACCTCATCGTGCGCCGGCGCGATGGAACCGATACTCTAATCGTTGCAGGAGGCGTACGTGCTGCTCGCTCTTGACGCAGGCAATAGCAACATCACCATCGGCGCTTTTGACAAGGGAAAACTGCTCTGCCAGTGGCGTCTGCGCACTGTCCACGACCAGACTGCTGACGAGTGGGGCATCCTGCTGCGCAACCTCTTCTCGCCGGTGGGCCTCGACATCGCCGCCGTCGACGGCATCATCATCTCAAGCGTGGTGCCGCCCATCGATTCCACGCTCGCCTTTATGGCGGAACGCTATTTCCATACCACGCCCATGTTCGTCGGCCCGCGCACCGATCTCGGCATCACTATCAAGTACGACAACCCTTTCGAAGTCGGCGCCGACCGCCTGGTGAATGGCGTCGCCGGCTTCTATAAATACGGCGGACCGTGCGTCATCGTGGACCTCGGCACCACCATCAACTTCGACGTCATTTCCGCCGCCGGCGAGTATCTCGGCGGCGCCATCGCGGTCGGCATCGGCATCGCCATCGAGGCGCTCTTCAGCAAGACCGCGCGCCTTCCGCTGGTCGATTTCCGACCGCCCAAAGACATCGTCGGCACCAACACCGTGAATAGCATTCGTTCCGGTCTTTACTACGGCGCGATCGGCATGATCGACGGCATTCTCGAACGCATGGTCCATAAGATGGGGCCGGACACGGCTTTGGTAGCCACCGGCGGGCAGGCGTCGATGATCGTCAGCGGCTCGCGCTACCTCAAGACGGTCGACGAACATCTCACGCTCGAAGGCCTGGCAATGATCTGGGAGCGCAATCACCCGCTTTGAATTATTTCAACTATTTCACCGAAATCGAAGAACACTTTCAACGGGCGCGCGGCACCAGTCTGTTCCTGCTCTCGCCGCTCGATTGGGCGTTGGTGGAAAGCTGGAAAAACTCCGGCGTGCCGCTGGAAGCCGTGCTCCGCGGCATCGACGAGGCTTTCGAGAAGCGGCGCGCGCGCAAAGTGAAAACCCAGATGGTGAATTCACTCGCCTTTTGCGCGCAGGCAGTCCTCACCGAAGCGAAGATCATGGCCGAAGGAGCGCCCGCCCGACCCAGGGCAGAGTCCGCCCCGCCCTTCACCGTAGATGAACTGCGCGCCTATCTCGAGAGCAACGCCGCCGCGCTCGCTGCCGCCCACGCTCCGATCGCCGAATCGCTCCGCAAGCTGGCTGCGGAGGCCGACAAGCATTACACCGACCTCGAAGGGATCGAGCAGCACCTCACCGTTCTGGAAGAGAAAATGATCGCCTCCGCGCGCGCGCAGCAGAGTGAAGAGCAAGCTCTCGAATCGCGCCGCGAGCTCGACCGCCAGCTCCGCCCGTACCGCGGCAAGATGACCGCCGACCAGCTCTCTATGCTCGAGAAGCAATATCTTGAGCGGCACTTGCTGGAGCAGTCGAACCTGCCGCGATTGAGCTTGTTCTATATGCGGTGAACTGGCCGGGCTGTCGCCCGGCAGGCAAGCTGAAGCATGCCCCACGTGTGGGATAAGCTTCAGCTTGTCCAGGCGAGCCAAGCTCGCCCACACTCCCTCACTCGTACCGCAGCGCGTCGATCGGATTGATCCGCGACGCCTTCACCGCGGGGTAGATCCCGAACACGATACCTACAAACACCGACACGCCGAAGGCGATCACCACCGACGCCGTCGTGACGATGGTCTTCCACTCCGCGGTGCGCGCGATCAGCCACGCCAGAAAGAAGCCGAAGCCGATCCCCAGCAGTCCCCCGCCCATCGAGATCAACACCGATTCCGTCAGGAATTGCCGCACGATGTCGAACCGCCGCGCGCCCACCGAGCGGCGGATACCGATCTCGCGCGTTCGCTCCATCACCGTGGCCAGCACAATATTCATGATGCCGATGCCACCCACGAGAAGCGAAATCGCCGCGATGGCCACCATCACATACGTGAAGATGGTCTGCGTACGTTTCTGCTGCGCCAGCAGAGCGGCGGGAATCGTCACCGAGTAATCCTGTACCTCGTGGTGCGTCTGATTCAGCACCGCAGTTACTACTTTGGCAACTTCGACGCTGTCGGCGTCCTCCCGCAGGCGAAGTTCGATGCCGTCCAGATCGTCCTTCTGGCCGGCGCTGGAGTCCCAGAACCGGTACTGGAAGGTATTCAGCGGGATGTAGACCAGGTTGTTAATGTCCTGCATGGAGCCGCCGCTCGAGCTCGCGCCCGCCATGAGCTGCTCGCTCAGCACCCCCACCACTTCCAGCCAGGTATCGTTCACCTTGATGAATTTGCCGATGGCCGAAGCGTATCCCAGCAGGTTGACCTTGGCCTGTTCGCCGAGCACGCACAGCGTGGCGCTGGCATCGTCGTCCGCCTGGCTGAAAAACTTGCCTTCCGCCACGTGCAGGCTGTGAATGGCGGCGTAGCTGGCGTTGACACCGTACAATTCCGGCATATCTTTCGCCGGCTTGGGCAGCACCTGCGCGGGATGCATGGCGCGGCGGGAGGATAGCAGCTCGATGGATTCGATGTTGGTGCGCAGGATCCGCACGTCGCGCTCGGAAAGACCGGGCGACGATTTCCGGCGCTGCATGAACTCCTCGCGGCTGGCCGTGGGCCGCGCATCCACCAGGACGTTGCGCACGCCCAACTGTTCGATGAAGCGCAGCGACTCCTCCTTGGCGCCGGAGCCGATCGCCAGCATACCGATCACCGAGCCGACGCCGAACACGATGCCCAGCGCCGTAAGCAGCGTGCGCGTCTTCTGCGCCCGCAGGTTCCCGAGCGCCTGTCGAATGTCCGAAGACAGCCGCGCTCCGGCCCACAACATGGCGATCAGCACGGCCGCCAACACTGCGCCCTGCAACCAGGTAATGGAGATCATTTCTGCAGGGCCTTCATGGCGCCGTTCGATTTCTCGGCCGGTTTATTCTGCTGCTCCGGGTTGGACATGGCCACCACATCGCCCTCCTTCAGGCCCGAGATCACGGCCTGGCTTTCGCTGCGGGTGACCAAGGTGACGTCGTGCGGTGTGAAACCCTGGTTGGCGCGCTGGTAGACGAAGGTCTTGCCGCCGCTTTCGAACAGCGCCTGCGAGGGAAGCCAGGTGACGTTCTCCATCTCCTGGGTGGTGATCACCATATTGGAGGTCAATCCTGGGCGCATTTCGGGCGCGGCCTCGTCCAGTGCAATACGGCAATCGAAAACGCGCTCCCAACCCCCGGTGGTGCCGCCGAGGGTTTTTACGTGGCCGGTAAACGTCCGGCCTGGAAGCGCGACGAGCGTGACTGTGACCTTTTCGCCTTCCGAGAGGTGCCCGCGATCCAGTTCGGCGATGTGCGCCGAAACTTCCCAGTTCTTGAGGTCGAGAACTTGCGCGATAGGCATTCCGGCACGTACTGTGTCGCCGACTTGCACGACGGGAAAGCTCATTCCCTCGTAATAGAAGAACATTCCGCCGGTATTCGGCTGAAGGTTGATGTAGCCCGAGCTCTTGGCCTTCACAATCATGTTCTCGATGATTTTGCGGGTCATGTCCGCGGTAACTTTGGCCTTATTCTGATTGGCCTGCTGGATCTTCACTGCAGCGACGGTGCTATCGCTCTTGTTGACCAGATTGCGCTTGGCCTGATCGAGGCGTTTGCGGGCTGCCTCCACCACGATGTCATTTTCGCGCGCCTTGATCGCCGGCTGAACGGAATTGCCGCGCACGTTCAGCTCCGCGAGTTTCACGTCGGACTCGGCCTGCAAGATCGCGTAGCGATTCTCCTCGTCGGAGGCATCCGACGTCGCCTGCGCCTGAATCACTTGCTGATCGGCTTCGGCGAGGTCGGCCTCGGCTTCACGCAAGTTGTATTCCTGGAGCGTTGGGTCGAACTCTACGACTACGTCGCCCTCCTTAACGAGCTCGCCTGGAGAGCGGAGGACGGTGATGGCGGTGGAATCCGAGCCGAGGGGCGGAACGACGACCATCTCCGAGTTGCCGCCCTGCAATTCTCCACGGGCGGTGACTGCGACGTGGACAGCCCCCTTCCGCACTTTGGTGGTGGGTACCTCGACGGCGGCGGTGGCCGCCCTGATCAGCCGCATGGCGCCCCAGGCGAGCGCCCCCAACACCGCCAGAACAAGCGCCACTACAAGGATGCGCGCTTTCATTTCCTGGCACTCGCTTTCTCGATGTCCATCAATGCCACCGTGGCGCCTGCCGGGATCCCGGAAATCGCCACCTCATCGGGATTGCGCGCCTCCACCTTGACTGTCGTGGCGCGATAGGTGCCGCCGCCGCGTATATACACGATCGGACTTCCGGCTTTGGTAAATACCGCGCGTGCGGGAATACTGATGGCATTCGGGATCCTGTTGATCACGATGTCCATACCCCCGCTCATGCTGGGCCGCAGGCGAGGATCCGGGTGCAAGATATGAGCGGACGCGAGGAAGCTCCGGGTCGGCGGGTACTCGTTAAATGAGACTTCCGCCAGAGGCGAAATCTGGTTGAGCTTGGCCGGCAGAGTGAGCTCCGGCAAAGCGTCCAGCTTCACCAGCACGTCCTGGCCGGGGGCGATACGGCCACGGTCGATTTCTTCGATTTTGCCCTCGAGTTCCAGGTTGGCAATATCGGGTATCTCGCCCAGGCTCATTCCCGTGTAGACGGTGTCGCCTATTTTGTAAGGCTTGGCATCGCTGCCCATCGAGCTCTGCCAGTTCAAACTGAAAGTCAGGAGGCCGCTCGAGGGCGCTTTGATTTCCATCTGGGCCATGCGGGATTGGGCGAGATCGACATCCGCCTTCGCCTGGTCGCGCACGCGCGTCAAGGACGCCATTTTGGACTCGTCCGCCGCGCGGTGCAGGGCGATTGCCGCCTCTTCCGCCTTCAGCTTCTGCTCCGTCACTTTTTCCTTGATACCGGCTTCTTCGCCGGCGATGGGACTGTTGAGGGTGTTAATAGTGACGTCGAGTTTGGCGGTTTCCACAGCGTATTGCGCATCCGAAAGATCGCTCTTATCCTGCTCCACGTTGATGCGCGACTGCGCGACAAATTGCTCCAGCGAGGCCTCGGCCCCGTGGAGTGCGGCTTCCTTTTGCGCCATTTGTTGCTGCGCCTGGCTGGAATCGAACCGCACGATAGGGTCGCCCTGCTTGACGGGATCGCCGCCGCGCGCAAGCCAGGCGATGCGCAGATTCGGCACTGTGGGGGTGTAGAACTGGGTGGAATCGTGGGCATTGAGTTCGCCGCGGCAGCGCACCACCACCAGAAACTCACCCTGCTTCACCTGTATGGAAGGTACGTCGTCGCCGGCTGCGACGCGCCGCATTCGGTAAACCCCGGCCACCGTGCCTCCGGCGGCCAGCACCAACAGGAACACAACCACCCAGGGACGCAGCCGCCTCCGGCGCGCTGTGGCGCCTGCTCCCGCGGGCGCTGGAGCCGGCGCAACCGCCGGTACGCTCGCCGGGGCACTCACTTCGTGCCGCCCTTCGGCGCCATCTCGATCACCAGCGCGGCCGAAAGGTCGGGCAGAAGCCTGGGATCGCTGCGATCGATGTGGAACATCGCCGTGAACGTCTTAATAGGACTGCCGACAGCGGCCGCTGCCACCGGGCTCGAGAACTCCAGATGCGCCGGCAATGCCAGGTCGGGGTAGGCGTCCAGATACACCGTGGCGCGGCTGCCGGGCACGATCGCAGCGATATCCGGTTCGCCCACACTGCATTTCAGCATCATTTCCGAGGGATCGAAGATGTTCACCAGCGCCGATCCGCGATAGAGTTGGTCTCCTTCCCGGGCATGGCCGAAGGAGTTTCCACGATAAGTGCTCTCCAGCGCGACCATGCCGGCGAGAGGGGCGGTGACGTCCAAGCGTTTGATGTTCGTCTGGGCGCGCTCCATCGCGACCTTCTGGCGGTCGCGTTGCAATTCCAGGATTCGCAAGGCCGCCAGATCGGCTTGATCGTGCAATGCGTTGGATTTCTTGAGGCTCTCCACGTGAAGCGCGGCAATGCGCACTTTTTCTTCGTTAGTCAGGCGCTGGATCTCGCTCAGCACCGGGCCTTTGCGCAGTTCGATGCGCGCCGTGACCAGATCGGCTTCCGCCTGCAGCAAATCGGTGGCCCGTTTTTCGGCATCCGACCGGTTCTGGGCGCGCTTCTGGTCGGTCTGGTGGCCGAGATCGTCAAACTTGGCGTTGGCGTCTCGTGCGGCGTCCATTTGGGCAGTGGCGTCGAAGCTGGCGATCGGGTCGCCCGCCCCCACCTTCGCGCCATTCTGGACGATATGGGTGAGCGTCATCTGATTGTATTGACCGGTAATCTGCGGCACCAGAATCTTAGTGGCGTGCACTGCTTGTACTACACCGGTAATACGAATCTCGTGTCTGATTTCCTGCGGCTTGGCCTCGCCGGACGTCGACGCCGCGTGGGTCACCTTAGTCGGGAAAGTACCGCAGGAAGCGAGTAACCACAGACACAGCGCCGCCGCGAACCCTGTGACCGCACGTTGCCTCATGAATAGTCTCGCTAGGGTTAGACGCCGGAATGTTAAATGTGGTTGATACGATTTTAGGGAATATGGCGAAAAAGAGCGCGGGACTGTTGCTATATCGGGAGGGCGCGGAAGGGCTGGAGGTCCTGTTGGTGCATCCGGGTGGGCCGTTTTGGGCGCGTAAGGACGACGGCGCCTGGTCGATTCCCAAAGGCGAGTTCGAGGATACAGAAAATCCCCTAGTCGCCGCCAAACGGGAGTTCGAGGAGGAGACGGGAACGCGGGCGGGCGGCGAATTCACTCCGCTCCAGGCGCTGAAACAGCCGGGCGGCAAGTTAGTCTATGCGTGGGCGCTGTGCGCGGATTTCGACACAGCGAGTCTGACGAGCAACACCTTCTCCATGGAGTGGCCGCCGCGCTCAGGCCGCCACAGGGAGTTCCCCGAGGTGGACCGTGCCGCCTGGTTCAGCCTCGACGAGGCGCGGCGGAAGATACTAAAGGGTCAGGCCGGCTTCCTCGATCAGCTGCTTCGCCTGGGGCGCACTCCTTAGGCAGCTCGCAAGAATAACTTAGCAGCAGCAGCCGTGGCGCAGACACTCCTGTCTGCAGCGCCGAGACTCATCTCGGCGGGACGGGTCGAGATGAGCAAGGGACGGTGCCTGTCGGGAGCGTCTCTGGCGGCAGAAACCAAGTTCGTTATCGGGACCACTCCCTAACGGTCGTGGCTCGGAAAAGCAGTACTCCGAATACCGAGCCGCGCGCGTGAGCAAGCGGGTTCGATCTCAACGAAAGACGGCGAGGTTTCTGGAAAGTCTCGACCCAGCAGCCTGAAGGCTGCGCCACATCATTATGGCAGACAATGTGAAGTTATTCTTCCGGGGTTCCTTACTGCGTCCGCCTTCAACACCGCCGACATCCTGCGCATGAACTCCTCTTCCGAGAACTGGCGCGCCCATGCCTGCAAGTCGGTGGGCCGGATCGACTCTTCCATCGCTTCCAGCTTTCCGATGGCTTCCGCGATCGCCTCCTCTTCCGGCACGCCGTAGAAAACGCCCCCGAAAAATGGGACCGTCTCCAGCGCGCCTCCGCGCCCTAGCGCCACCACCGGCTTTCCACTCGCCAGCGCTTCCACCGGCGTGATCCCGAAATCCTCCTCGCCGGGCAGCACAAAGAAGCGGCAGCGCGCATACAGTTCGCGCAGCTCCTCATCGCTCACTCGCCCCAGGAATTCGACGTTCGGCGTCGCGATCGCCCGCAGTGCACGATACTCCGGGCCGGCGCCGGCGATCTTCAGTCGCCGCCCGGACCGTGAGAAGCAGCGCACCAGCGTGTCGATGCGCTTGTAAGCTACCAGTTCCGACACTACCACCGCGTAATCCTCGGCCGGCTTACAATAGAACGACTCGACGTCCACGGGCGGATAGATCACTTCCGCTTCCCGCCGGTAGGTCTTCCAAATGCGCGCCTGCACGTTGCGGCTGTTGGCCACGAAGTGGTCCACGCGCGCGGCCGACGAGTAGTCCCAAAGGCGCAGATAATTCGCCACGGAAGTCATCAACGCACGCTTCCACCGCGACCGCGTCCATTCGTTGCGATAGGCAGGGTAAAGGTCCCACAGGTACCGCATGGGGGTGTGGCAGTAGCAGACATGCCGCGTATCCGACGACGTGATCACGCCCTTCGCCGGACCGGATTCGCTGCTCACCACCAGGTCGTAACCGCGCAGATCGAAGCTCTCGAGCGCCATCGGCATGAGTGGCAGGAGCGAGCGATAGTGCGATCGCAGGGGATTGAGAAACGACGTGACGATGCGGTGCGAGCGGACCGTAGGGCTGAGCGTTGCGGGATCGCAGAAAAGTGTGAAAATGTCTGCGTCCGGCAGCAGACGGCACAGGGCGTCGAGCACCTTTTCCCCTCCCCGCCGGTTCAGCAGCCAATAATGTACGATTGCCGCGCGCACTCTGCTTCCAGCATACTCATAGCAGGGGCATGCAGACACCGAATCAGCGTCACTTTTACCGTTGTAAAGGCGAACGTTACGACCCTATGCTCAGCGATGTCGAGCTTCCCCTAAGCGGCACGTATTACCCCGCCGGTTTCCCGCTGCACCTGGCCACCAATTCGCACCACGCGATGGAGGCGGCATGTGAAGCTTGGGGCGCGTGGGAACTGATATTCGACCGGAAGCCGCTGGAATTCCGTGTCGTGGTTCGGCCCGAAGGCGAGGCGTCCGCCGCGCCCGTCTATCGAGTGCAGGCGGGCCTGCTCTCGTTTGTCGCCGATGCGCACAACTTCGCCACCGCCGATACCCGCACTCTTACGGCGATTTTCTTCTTATCGGAAAAGACAGTCGCCGACCATACTTTGGTGCGCTGGCTGTTTCTGGAAGCGATGGCCTATATGCTTCTGACGCAGCGTTACGTGGTATCGCTGCATGCGGCCTGTGTGGCGCGCGATCGCGGTGGAATCCTGCTGTGCGGAAGCTCGGGCGCTGGAAAGAGTACGCTCTCCGTGGCGTGCGCGCGCGCCGGGTTTACATTCCTGTCGGATGACTGCACGTGGATCCTGACGGGAACGGACACTCCGGTCGCAATCGGGAAGCCGCACCAGGCGCGACTGCGCGGCGACGCGGCGCGCCATTTCCCGGAGCTGGAGGGCCTTCCCGCGCGCGCGCTGCCGAACGGCAAGCTCTCCATGGAAGTGCCGACATCGCTGCTCTCCGGAGTGCGAACGGCAAAGCAGGCGGAAATCGGCACTCTCGTCTTCCTCGATCGCCGGAGCGAAGGCGCGGCGCGCGTCGAGACTATGCCAGCGGATGAAGTTGCGACACTCTTACTGCAGGATCTGCCGAGCTATGGCCCCGAAGTGAATGCCGCTCACGAACGGACAATCGGGATCTTGGCGACTCTCCCGGCATTGCGATTGACGTACGGCACTCTGGACGACGCCATCCGGATTCTGACGTAGGACATGCTTCAGCTTGTCCATGCGAGCG
>Ga0182016_10000289_pt1 | contig 62912 bp, 48 predicted proteins | sample 712S2MmetaG_FD_120491 | JGI IMG/M metagenome (GOLD analysis project Ga0182016, IMG submission 120491) | Permafrost microbial communities from Stordalen Mire, Sweden - 712S2M metaG | ecosystem: Environmental > Terrestrial > Soil > Wetlands > Permafrost | place: Sweden: Stordalen | collected...
GAAACTTGGTGGCCGAATTCACCACAATGTCCGCGCCCCACTCAATAGGCCGCACCAGCGCGGGCGAGGCCGATGTGTTGTCGATAACCAGCGGCAGCTTGTGCTCGTGGGCAATCGCGGCCAGACGCTCAATATCCACTACGTCGAGTTTGGGATTGCCGAGCGACTCGGTATAAATAGCGCGGGTTTTGTCGTTGATGAGTGCGCGCAGGCCGTCGAAATCGTCGGCGTCAACAAACTTGACCACGATGCCCAGCCGCGGCAGCGTGTAGTGGAACAGGTTGTAAGTTCCACCGTAGAGCGATGTCGTCGAAATGATCTCGTCGCCGGCCTTGGCCAGCGTGGTGATGGTCAGCGTTTCGGCCGCCTGGCCCGACGCGGTCGCCAGCGCCGCTACGCCGCCCTCGAGGGCCGCCACGCGTTTTTCAAACACGTCGGTGGTGGGGTTCATGATGCGCGTGTAGATGTTGCCGAATTCCTGCAGGCCAAACAGCCGCGCCGCATGGTCGGCATCGTGGAAGACATAAGACGTGGTCTGGTAGATGGGCACGGCGCGCGCGCCCGTGGTGGGGTCAACTGCCTGGCCCGCGTGCACGGCTAGAGTGGCAAGTTGCTGCTTGGTTTCTTCAGACATCGTGATCTCCTTCAGAATCTCTAGTAGCGCCGGGCTCCAGCCCGGTTGTCGTACGGATCTCCAGACCCGTACTCGATTTCAAATGACCGCCGGCCAGCGCTGACGGAGCACCCAACGAAAACGGCCCGCATCCTTATCCGGGACCGGGCCGCCTGACTTCAAGAATCGGTTGCGCCTATCGCATCTTCCGTTCACGAGCCGCACGGACGGGTCCCCACGACCTACACCTACACATGGCCATGACCCCGGTTCCGTATTCCCGTGAATTCAGCATGGTTGAAAGTATCAAGGCGAGGCAGCGTGACTGTCAACTGATCACCCCGTCACGCTGTCGCTCCCACCCTCGCTCCCTTGTTCCCCGCTCATTCCGGCTTCCACACATACGCACCCTTCTGCGGCAGCCCGAAATGCGCCAGCACGCGATACGCAAACTGCCGCGCCATCTCATCGGAATCAGTGGGCCGGTTGTAGAACGCCGGGATGCAGGGGAAGATGGTTGCGCCGGCCTCGGCGGCCAGCGTCATATTGCGCAGATGAATGCGGTTGAAGGGAGTCTCGCGCACGCACAAAATCAGCGGCCGGCGCTCCTTGAGAGTCACATCGGCGGCGCGGGTGATGAGCGAATCGGCCAGCCCCAGCGCAATCTTCGCCAATGTGCCCATCGAGCAAGGCAGCACAATCATTCCGTCTGATGGATGGCTGCCGCTGGCAATCGCCGCGCCTATATCGGCATCGGAGTGCTGGATTGTTTTTTGGGGTTTTGCGCCCAGCAGCTTTTCTACAAGATTAGTCCGGCCCGAAACGCCCAACTCCTCGGCAAGAACACGCAGTGAATTTTCCGATGCCACAAAATGCACCCGCTCCACGCGGTTGTCGGCCTCGAGCGCACGCAACGCCTCGCGCGCGAGGATCGCGCCGGAAGCGCCGGTCATGGCCAGCGTCAACCTCACCCCGTCCTTCGGCTCAGCACCCTTGATGGCGCTCTTATTGGATTGTCTGGCTTGCGGCATCGTCCTTTATCGCCTCGTTCCACTCCTGCATCAACCGCGCGTACTCCTCGGAGTGCCCGTACTTTTCCAGCCGCTTCATCTCTTCAAACGCCAGCGCATGCTCGCCCGCGCCCCACAGCGCCCTGAACAGCATTACCGACGAAAGCTCCGACTCCGGCTGCAGTTTGACGGCCACGCGCCCGTGCTCAATTGCCTCGCGATGCTTGCCTGAGCGCGACAGAATCCAGCACAGGTATGCGTGCACCAGCGAGGCCTGGGGAAACTCGTTGAGCAGCGGCCGGAAAAACGCCTCAGCCTCGGCATGCTGGCCGTCGGCGTCCATCTCAATCACCTCGCGAATAGCGCCCAGCACCCGCTCCGCCGCCTCGTCAGGAATCTGGCTCATGGGCAACTACTCCCCCAGCACCCGCTTAAAGATCGCATTCACATTGCCCAACTGCCGCGTGTAGTCGAAGGTTTTTTCCAGCTTTTCGGATGAAAGAAGCGCTGTAATCGCTGGCACCCGCCCAACCTCTTCGCGGAAATTCAAATCCTCTTTCCACGCCCGCATCGCATGCGATTGCACCAGGCGGTACGCATCCTCGCGCATCATGCCGGCCTCGGCCAAATCAAGCAGTAGCTGGCCTGAAAAGATCAGCCCTCCGGTCGATTCGAGGTTTTTCTTCATTCGCTCGGGATAGACCAGCAGGCGGTCGATAAGGTCGGTCATCTTGGCCAGCAGATAATCCACCAGAATCGTTGAATCAGGAAAAATCACCCGCTCGACCGATGAATGAGAAATATCCCGCTCGTGCCATAGCGCAATGTCTTCAAGCGCCGCCTGCGCGTTGCCGCGCAGGACGCGGGCAAGGCCCGAAATCTGCTCGCTCGTAATGGGATTCTTTTTGTGCGGCATGGCCGAAGAACCTTTTTGCTTCTCTGAAAAATACTCCTGCGCTTCGCGCACCTCGGTGCGCTGCAGGTGCCGAAGCTCAACCGCAATCTTGTCGAGCGTGCTGCCGATAATCGCCAGCGTTGCAATATACGCCGCGTGCCGGTCGCGCTGGATCACCTGCGTGGCCACGGGCGCCGGCTTCAATCCCAGGTGTTTGCACACTTTTTCTTCCTGGATCGGGTTCAGGTGACCAAAGGTGCCCACTGCGCCCGACAGCTTGCCCACGCGCATGTCTTCGGCGGCCGCGTCAAAGCGCTTGATGTTTCGCTCCATCTCCGCGAACCAGTTCAGCAGCTTGAGGCCAAACGTCGTCGGCTCCGCGTGAATGCCGTGCGTGCGCCCGATGGTCGGCGTGTGCTTGAACTCGATCGCGCGGCGCTTCAACACCGCCAGCAGCGCTTCAAGCCCGGCGCGAATCAGCCCTGACGCCTCGGCCACCTGCAGCGCCTGCGCCGTATCCACAATGTCGTTAGAAGTAAGCCCGTAGTGCAGCCAGCGCGACTCGGCATCGAGTCCCTGCGCCTTGAGCGACTCCGCAACCGCCGTGGTGAAGGCGATCACGTCGTGCTTCACCTCGGCTTCAATCTCGGCCACGCGCGCCGCGCTCACCGTCGCCTTTTCGGCGATGGCAGCCGCCGCAGCAGCGGGAATCACGCCGTCTTCGGCCAGCACCGCGCTCGCCGCCGACTCAACCTTGAGCCAGCAGCGGTATTTGTTCTCGTCAGTCCAGATGCGGCCCATGGCCAGCCGCGTATAACGATCGATCAAAAGTCAGCTCCTAGCTTCTAGCCTCCAGCTCATCGCTACTGGCGATTGGCTACTGGCTATCGTTCAATTCCCAACCGCTTCTGCAACTCGTCGATCAGCAGGCCGCGCCCCGGTTTGTATGGCTGGAACCACTCCCCGTCGATCACCATCTGCGGAATAGCCCGCTTGCCCACGTGCCGCAGCACCTCATCCGAAGCCCCGGGATCAAGGTCGACGTTGATCTCGGTGTAAACAATTCCATGGGAATCAAGAAACTGCTTGGCGGCCCGGCAGTCGCGGCACCACGCCGCTGTATAAACCTGCACTGTCATACCTTTATTCTATCTGTTAGTTAATGCTTTGGCTGTGACCATGACCCACGCGACCATGACTGGCGACCAGATCCGTCAACTGCTCCGCCTTGAGCCCCACCCTATTGAGGGCGGCTGGTACCGCCGCACCTACAGCTCCGACGTGAGCGTGGCGCTGCTGGGAGGCGTGCGGCCCTACGGCACAGCCATCTACTACCTGCTTGAAGAGGGCGCGTTTTCAGAGATGCACGTCCTGGCGTCAGACGAGATCTTTCACTTCTACTATGGCGATCCCGTCGAAATGCTCCAGCTATTGCCTGATGGCGGCTCGGCCGTTTATACGCTTGGACCGGATTTGCAGGCCGGTCATCATGTCCAGCTTGTTGTCCCGGCGGGAGTGTGGCAGGGCACACGCCTTATCGATGGCGGCAAAGTGGCGCTGCTCGGCTGCACCGTGACTCCGGGGTTTGATTTTGCGGATTATCGCAATGCGCCGGCCCAGGAACTCATCTCCCAATGGCCGCTGGAAGCTGAGAGAATCCTAAAGTTGACTCGTATCTGAACAAATCGAATCGCATCAGGGCTATTTTTCAAGAATTCGCAGCGCAAGGTTTCTCAATCACATCGTTCCAAGAGAGACCGCAATGAGAAAAACGACCATATTTCTATTGTTTCCCCTGTTTCCGTTTGTATCGCCGTCCCAAGACGAGGCGGCATCCGTAGCGCACCGCCTTGCAAGCGTCAAGGTATTTGCCTTTGGCGGGATCGGATTCGCAGGAGAGACCTCTGATGGCGAAAAGGACTTTCGCATCATCTATTCGCAGCCGCACGACGTGGCACTCAAGTTGTTTGAGGAATTGTTTAAGAATGGCAATCCTGAGGCCAAAAGCTACGCGCTTGCAGGCATCCGTCAAGTTGCGCCCGCTCGCTTTGCAACGTTAAAGCAATCTCTCGCAGGCTCTTCAACAAAGGTCGTAACGATGAGTGGATGCATCGTAGAAGAGAAACTCCTCACGTCCGTCGCTGACGATATCGGCAAGGGAAACTATGACTATTGGATCAAGCGACGCTAAGTGACTCACCGCCGCTGCCTGAAGAAACCGCGCAGCAACTCCGCCGCTTCCTCCGCCGCGATTCCCTGCTCCACTTGCATCTGATGATTGAGTTGCGGATGGTTCAAAACGCTCAGCACCGATCCGCAGGCGCCGGCCTTGGGATCGGCCGCCGCAAATACCAGCCGGTCAATGCGCGCGTGAATCATGGCTCCGGCGCACATGGCGCATGGCTCGAGCGTCACATAGAGCGTGCAGCCGTTCAGCCGGTAGTTGACGAGAGCTGTTGCCGCCGCGCGCATGGCCACAATCTCAGCGTGGGCCGTGGGGTCAACGTCGCGCAGCACTCGGTTCTGCCCGCGCGCAATCATCGCGCCATCGCGCACCACGACCGCGCCGATGGGCACCTCGCCGGCATCAGCCGCCGCGCGCGCCTCGGCCAATGCCGCCTGCATGAAGTCGAGATCAGTTGAACCTAATTCAGTTTCTTGATCCATACGTTGCGCACTGAAACCTTCGACGGCGAGCTCTCAATCTCAATTCCGATAAAGCCCGTCTGATTGTTCGACGAGGCCGGATCGTCGTCAATGTAGACGGCCATCAACTGCCCGTTCAGAATGTGGATAAACGTGCCGCCGCGCGCCATCACCGTGTATTGGTTCCAGTCATTCACGCGCACATATCCGCCCAGCGGAGTGCGATCGGCAATGTTGCCCATCAATCGCGGACCTTGCTGCGGGCCCGACTCCACCACCTGCCCGCGCCAGGCCAGAATCCCCAGCGGGGTATTTTCACTGTAGAACTGCCCCGTCCAATCGGCCGCCCACGGCCCCACAGGATACCAGTAATCGGCCTGCGGCCCGGTCATCATCCAGTTCAAATTAGGCGGAGTCTTGGTCGGCCGGTTCCACGGCAATCCCGTCTGGCTGCGATATTGAATGCCGCTGCCGCCGCCTTTCTCCACCTTGATTTCGAGCTTCAAATCAAAGTCCTTCGCCTTGAAGCCGCGAAATACGATGTAGCTATTCTGCACCGGCTTCTCGTCAGTCGAAACGCCAACGATGGCGCCGTCTTCAACGTGCCAGATTGCCGGATCGCCGTCCCAATTCTTCAGGCTGGTTCCATCGAAGATCTGCACATATCCGTCGTGGTCGTTAAAGTCGATTGGATCGGGCTGGTGGAATCCCGCGGGCGCCGGCTTTTTGGCTGCTGGAGCAGGGGCATTCGCTGCCGGCTGCGCAGTTGCGGGCGTTTGTCCCTGCCCCGTCGCTGCCTGTCCATGCACAAAGCTGCTCACTGCGAAACAGCTCACAACCAACCCGGTCCGCAGCGGCATGCGAAGCCACACATAGCTATTCCCTGAAACTCCCATTTGCGAATCCATCCTGGCGCAAGTATGCGTACCCAGCGATTCTACTGCTCTCAGGTTCGCGCCAGTCGGCGCAAGAAAGTAGCGCCGGGCTCCAGCCCGGTTGTCGTACGGGCGTCCTCACCCGTACTGCTTTAGCCGCTACTTGAGCGCATATTCAACGGGATGAAGGCCGCTGCTCCCTCCGGTCTGGAAATCGGGTGGGACTCAACCGGCTTTCGGCTGCTGCTGCGTCATGCAATGCAGCGCGCCCAGGCCCCAGATCAGGTCAACGCTGTGTACGCCGATCACGTCCCGCTCCGGGAACGCTTCGGCAAGAATGTTCAGCGCCACGCGGTCGTTGACGTCATGGAAGGTGGGCATCAGCACCGCGCCGTTGGCAATATAGAAATTCGCGTAGCTCGCCGGCAGACGCTGTCCGCGGAAGACAACCGGCCGAGGCATGGGCAGCTCAATAATCGTGAACTGCTTGCCCTCGGGAGTGCGCGCAGCCTTCAGCCGCGCTAGATTTTCGGCCAGGAGCTCATGGTTTGGGTCATTCGTGTTGGGCTCAACGGCGGTGATGATCGTGTCCACACTGGCGAAGCGCGTGATGTCGTCCACGTGGCCGTGCGTGTCGTCGCCGGTAATGCCGCGATTCATCCAGATGACTTGGTCAATGCCAAGATAATCGCTAAAAACCTGCTCCAACTGCTCGCGGCTCACTCCCGGGTTGCGCTGCTGTACCGTGCTCAGCAGGCACTCTTCGGTGGTCAACATCAGGCCCGCGCCGTTCACGTCAATCGATCCGCCTTCAAGCACTATCCGTCGCTCGGTTCCATCATGTTGCGCAACTACCGGCTGCCACGAGGGCAGCCCCAGCAGTTCCGTCACGCGCCCAGGAAGCTGATCGTCGAGCCGCCAGTTGTCGTAGTTGGCCCAGCCATTGAATTGCCAGTTGGTAACGCCGAGCTTGCCCGCGCCATCGCGGATAAAAATCGGCCCCGAGTCGCGTGTCCATCCGCGATCGGTGGGCCACCGATGAAAATCGACCTTGTTGAGATCGGCATCGGCACGCTTGAGCATCGAGCGCACACGCTTTTCGGCCGCGGCATTCTCCACGATCAGCTGCACGCGCTCGCGGGCGGCCAGCAGGCGCACAATTTCAGCATAGAGCCAGGGAATGGGAGCAAACTTGCCCGGCCAGTCTTCTGGATTGTGCGGCCACGCCAGCCAGGTGGCCTCGTGCGGCTCCCACTCGGCGGGCATGCGGAATCCCAGTGCGCGCGGCGAACTTTCAGATTCGGGCATCGCTATTTGGGTTCTCCGCTGTGCGCGCGAACATGCGCAGTGTCAATGAAGCGCCGTGAAATTGGCGCGTAGGCATCGATGCGCCGGTCGCGCAGGAACGGCCAGTTGCGCCGCGTCTCCTCGATGAGGCCAAGGTCAATTTCGCCGATCAGAATCTCTTCGTGCTCGTGCGAGGCCTTGGCAATAATGCGGCCAAACGGATCGGCCAGAAAGCTGCCGCCCCAGAACTCGAGCCCCGGTCCTTCGACGCGATTGCCCAGAATGTCGCCATTCTCATGCCCCACGCGGTTCACTCCTGCCACGTACACGCCGTTGGCAATGGCGTGCGCGCGCTGGATGGTCTGCCACGCGTCGTACTGCGCCGCGCCGAACTCGTCCTTCTCAGCCGGGTGCCAGCCGATGGCGGTGGGATAGAACAACACCTCCGCCCCTTGCAGCGCCGTTAGCCGCGCGCCCTCGGGATACCACTGGTCCCAGCAAACCAGCGTGCCCACGCGGCCAACATGCAGGTCCACAGCCTGAAAGCCGAGATCGCCGGGCGCAAAATAATATTTCTCGTAATAAAGCGGATCGTCGGGAATGTGCATCTTGCGGTAGACGCTGGCGATGTCGCCATCCGTGTTAAGCGTAACCGCAGTGTTGTGGTAGAGCCCCGGCGCGCGGCGCTCAAACAGAGACGCCACGATAGCCACGCCGGCCTCGCGCGCCACCGCGCCCAGCTTCTCTGTCGATGGGCCCGGAATCGGCTGCGCAAGATCAAAGAGCGCAAGGTCTTCGCGCTGGCAGAAATACTGCGTCTGGAACAACTCTGGCAGGCAGACAATGTTGGCGCCCCGTCGCGCAGCCTCGCGAATGTGCGCGACCGCCGAGCGAAAGTTCGCCTCGGGGTCGGCGCCCATGCTCATCTGCACCAGGCCTACCGTGTATTTGCGTTTTTCAGTCATCGATTCTTCTTATTGATGCCGGTCAGCCCGCTCAAGATTCGCCGCGCCTACGCGACAAGGCCAACTCCGATATCGGAATTGGCCTGTGCATTCTGTCTTACCCAGCAGATTCTCTCATCCAAAAGTCTGCTGGATGCAATCCTCTATTCGTCCAGGATCAGCACTGCCGCGGCGATGGTCGTGGTCCACTTGCCGTTCTTGTCGCCGACTGCCGATTGCGTAACGTTGCTGGTACGCACAATCTTGTTCGAGATGCGGTAGATTTCTTTTTTCTCATCCCAACTCTTGTCGGGATCAAAATCGACGTCGAGTGTAGTGGCCAGCATCTCGGCGGCCAGCTCTTCGGCATACTCGCCGGCCTGCTCTTCGGTCTCACCAAAGCTGTGATGCTCGCTCAGGTAGCCGTAGGTGTTGCGGTCTGCGGGGATGGCTACGCCGATGCTCGAAACAATAAGCCGATGAGGCTCGCGGGTTGAGTTCTCGGCGATCACCGAAAACACAACTTCGCCGTGATTGACATACTTGAGCCCTTCTTTACGAGGGATTAGCTTGCACTGCGGCGGAAAGATCGACGACACGCGAACAAGGTTCTGTGAGGCAATGCCGGCATCCCGAAGCGCCAGCTCAAACGAGGTTAGCCTCTCCTTGTGTCTGCCAACGCCCTTGGTGAAGAAGATCTTCTTCGGGACCATGCTTTTTCCCAATTTCTATGTGCCCTCCGTGGGTTCAAAAGTTAATAGTTTTTTGTAGTTCCCGCATGAGTCTATCGCATCCGGGCCGCTCGGAACAGCGTTTCGCGCAAATTCATCTCCGGTTCATCGGCGCGGCTTCTCTCCCATCTGGGCCGCGTTTGCCAGACCAATCTGGAGCCGGTGCGGAAATGTGCGCTGAAAATTGCGTTTACAGCCTGCAACCTGCAACTTTCCCGCGATTCTTTCGTTTAACTATGCATGAGGATCTATCTGTCTCTCGCCGGTATTCCGGCCCTCGCCGCCGCATTGGTCTCCGGCCTTGCATTTGGCCAACCGCCGGCTCCCGTTACGCCCCCGACATCCGCAACTGCCAATCAGGGTCCCGTCGACCTGGATTACGCGCCTCCCGCGCTGCACGAGCTCAGCACGCAGGCTGCCGTAAAGAATAGCTTTACATTCGACCACAACATGCTGGTGGCGGCATCCAGCCTGCTCACCGACACCGACGCCGAGACGAAACAAACGATCGCCAAAATCGACGGCGTGAGCGTGCACATGCTGCGCTTTGGCCAGTCGGGGATTCCAGACGAAGCGGCGGTCGACGCGATCCGCCAGGCCTACCATCTGCGCGGCTGGAAGCACCTGGTAAGCACAACCGCCGGCAGCGGCGGCCCCATCCACGACAACGTGACCGACGTGTGGATTGTTCTGGATGGCGCCAACGTGAAGGGCGGCGTGGTGCTGGCTGAAACTCCCCGGAGCATTACGCTGGTGACCGTGGCGGGCAACATCAGCCCGACCGACATCCTGCGCCTGCGGGGAAAGTTCGGCATCCCCAACTTCAACGCCGGTGACTTTAAAGACGCGAAGTAGCTCGGCGCACACGACATTACGCAAAAAAGGTACCCGGCTTAAAGGCAGCACAGAGTCCGGTGATTCAGGGGCCCAAAGGCGTGTGCGCGAGAATAGGCTGCCGGGGGTGTCTTGAATCAAAAGCCGCAAGTTGGCGCCTGCTTTGCAGGCATGGCGAGTTAGCAAGTTGGCGCAAGACAAACTCTCGCGCAGACAGTGAAGGCGCTTGCTCCCTGCCCGCAATTGCGCCCTCTAAACTCGGCCAGACTGGCTGCCCCACATTGCCACTCAAAAATCCAAGGTGTTAGCCTCTAGACTGACCATCCGCGGAGGAAGTACCCACCAAAATGCAAAGCACCTATAACGGCCTCGCGTTGCCTGAAAACGGCCAGCCAATCACTTACGAGAACGGGCATTTCACAGTTCCTGACAACCCCATCATCCCTTACATTGAAGGCGACGGCACCGGCCGCGACATCTGGAAGGCCTCGCAGCGCGTCTTCGATGCTGCCGTTGAAAAGGCTTACGGCGGCAAGCGGGCCATCCGCTGGTTTGAGATCTACGCCGGCGAGAAGGCGTTCCGCCAATTCAACAACTGGCTGCCCGACGACTCGGTAGCCGCGGCGCGCGACCTTCGCGTCTCAATCAAAGGGCCGCTCACCACGCCCGTCGGCGGAGGCATTCGCTCGCTCAACGTGGCCCTGCGCCAGATTCTCGATCTCTACTCCTGCGTGCGGCCGGTGAAGTACTACCAGGGCGTGCCCAGCCCGGTGAAGCACCCCGAGCAGGTCGATATCGTTATCTTCCGCGAAAACACTGAGGATGTGTACGCCGGCATCGAGTTCAAGCAAGGCACTGAGGATTGTGGCCGCCTGATTTCGTTCATCAACGACGATCTGCTGAAGGGCGGCAAGAAGAAAATCCGCCTTGACTCGGGAGTTGGCATCAAGCCCATGTCCATCTTCGGCACCAAGCGGCTGGTGCGCGCGGCCCTCCGCCATGCGCTTGAATCTGGCCGCAAGACGGTAACGCTGGTGCACAAGGGCAACATTCAGAAATTTACTGAGGGCGCATTTCGCGAGTGGGGCTACGAAGTTGCGGTTGAAGAATTCCGCGACCAGGTGGTCACCGAGCGCGAGTCGTGGATCCTGGGCAACATCGATGCCAACCCCGCCATTTCGATTGAGGAGAATGCCGCGCTCATCGAGCCGGGGCTCGAATTCGGCAACCAGGCGTTTCGCGATTCGCTCTACGCTGAAATCAAGTCGGTGGTCGATACGATCGGCAAGAGCCACGGCAACGGCGCGTGGAAGTCGAAGATCCTTATCAACGATCGCATCGCCGATTCGATCTTTCAGCAGATCATCATTCGCCCTTCGGACTACAGCATACTGGCTACACCCAACCTCAACGGCGACTACATTTCCGACGCGGCAGCAGCGCAGGTTGGCGGCCTCGGCATTGCTCCCGGCGCCAACATCGGCGACGGCTACGCGGTCTTTGAGGCCACGCACGGCACCGCGCCGAAATACGCCGATAAAGACGTCATCAACCCCGGGTCGGTGATTCTGTCGGGCGTGATGCTGCTCGATTTCATCGGCTGGAAAGAAGCGGCCAAGATGATTGAGACGGCGATGGAAAAGACCATCCAGTCGAAGCTTGTTACCTACGATTTTGAGCGGCAGCTTAGCGGCGCCACCAAGGTCGGCACCGGCGAGTTTGCCACTAGAATCATCGGAAACATGTAAGGCAGTTGTCAGTTGTCAGTGGTCAGTTGTCAGCCGCGGTTTTGTATCGGGGCACGGCTGGCAGGTCCGGGCTTTAGCCCGGACGCAAACGCAGAATAAGGCAACGGGACTTTAGTCCCTGCGGGATCTCAAGGAGAAAAAATGCGTAAGAAAGTTTCAATTGTAGGCGCCGGCAACGTGGGCGCGACGGCTGCTCATTGGATCGCAGCCAAGGAACTGGCCGATGTTGTGCTGGTTGATGTGGTCGAAGGCGTGCCGCAGGGCAAGGCGCTCGATCTGCTCGAAGCCATGCCCATTGAAAAGCGCGATGTGAGCGTCACCGGCTCCAACGACTACGCGGCCACGGCAAACTCTGACATCGTGGTCATCACCGCGGGCATTCCGCGCAAGCCGGGCATGAGTCGCGACGACCTGCTGCACACCAACTTCAAAATCATGTCAGACGTGGTGGCGAAGGTGGTGGCCCAGTCGCCGGAGTGCATCCTCATCATCGTTTCAAACCCGCTCGACGCCATGGCGCAGGCGGCATTCCGCCAGGCCGGCTTCAATCGTGAGCGCGTCATCGGCATGGCCGGCGTGCTTGACTCGGCGCGCTTCCGCACCTTCATCGCCGAAGAGCTTAACGTCAGCGTCGAAAACGTAACCGCCTTCGTGCTGGGCGGACACGGCGACACCATGGTGCCGCTGGCCCGCTATTCGACCGTGGCCGGAATTCCCATTACCGAGTTGATTGCACCCGACCGGCTTGAGCAGCTCATTCAGCGTACGCGCGATGGCGGCGCGGAGATTGTGAAGTACCTGAAGACCGGAAGCGCCTACTACGCGCCCTCGGCAGCAACCGTTGAAATGGTCGAAGCCATTCTGAAGGACAAGAAGAAAATTCTGCCCTGCGCCGCGTATCTCGAAGGCGAATACGGCATTAACGGCTACTACATCGGCGTGCCGTGCAAGCTGGGCGCGATGGGCCTCGAAAAGATCATCGAGATCAAGCTCACGCCCGAAGAACAAGGATCTCTCGAAAAGAGCGCCGCAGCGGTCAAGGAGCTTTGCGCAGTGATTGGAGTCTAGCTCTTAGCTGTTATCTTTTGGATCTTCTTCGGGGTGCCGTGAGCATTCGCTCTCGCGTGAACAAGCTGAAAGCTAATAGCTGAAAGCTGAAAGCTGCTTTTATCAGTCCATCGCCGCGCTGAGCTGGTGGCGGACATCGGCGCCGCGAATCCAGAAGATGACATCGGTGGCGATATTCGATGCGTGATCCGAGATCCGCTCCAGATTCTTCGCCACCAGGATGCCGTTCATGGCCTGCTGCGTGAGTTGCGGCTTTTGCTCGATCAGCGCCAGCAGGTCGGCATGGGCGCGCCGGTTCATGCGGTCGATTTCATCGTCCATCTCGCGCACCGAGTCGGCCAGTCGCGCGTCGCCATCGAGCAACGCCTGCAGCGAAGTCCGGATCATGCGCGCCGCGTACTCGCCCATGGCGGCAAAATCGACCGGCAGCTCCACCTCGCCGATATTCAGAATGTCTTTGGTGCGCCGCGCAATTGCCATCGACTGGTCGCCCACCCGCTCCAGGTCGCCGTTGATCTTGATCACCGCCAGAATGAAGCGAAGGTCGACGGCCATCGGCTGCTCCTTGGCCAACAGCTCGTAGGCCATCTCGTCCAGCTCGCGCTGCGCGCTGTTAATGGCGGTCTCGTTCTGCTTCACAAACTTGCACAGACCTCTGTCCCGCTGCAAATAGGCCTCGACAGCAGACTCAACCGCCTGCTGCGCAAGGGCAGCCATCGCAAGGAGCTTGTCCTTGAGTTCGGCAAGTTGCTGCTGGAAGTGTATGCGTGGCACTACTGAAAATCCCCCGTCAGATTATTGTGCATGAAGTGAGGTTACAGGAGTAAGAATAACCCGGCCAGCACCCCGAAGGTTACGCCCGCGAAAATCTCAGCCCAAATCGGGTCTCAACTTCAATTATCCCCAGTTGATATGGACGTGTGGCGCACTGAAAAGATGCGCCGTTGCCCTATCTTCACCCTACATCAATCGGTTTGCGGGTCCGCTACGAAAGTGGTATCGGGCCGCCCTGGACCACATCGTTCTGGAGCGTACCGATGCCGTCGATTGAAATAGTCACCTTGTCGCCGTGCTCGAGCGTGAAGCTGTCCGGCGGAACGATGCCCGTGCCAGTCATCAAATACGCGCCCGATGGAAAATGATTCTCGCGGAAAAGGTACCCAGCCAGCGTTTCCGGCGTCCGCACGAGAGATGCGAGCGTGGTTTCGCCGGTGAATTCAACCGCGCCGTTGCGTTCAATGCTGAGGCGGATAGCTGTTGCGGCAGGAAGCATCTCGCCGGTGACCAAAACGCACGGCCCGAGAGCGCACGAACGGTCGTAGACCTTGGCCTGCGGCAGATAAAGCGGGTTCTCGCCCTCAATATCGCGAGAGCTCATATCGTTGCCGATGGTGTAACCAATAATCCGGCCGCGGGGATTGATAACCAGCGTCAATTCCGGCTCAGGAACGGACCACTTTGCATCGCTGCGAATGCGCACCGGCGTTCCGGGCGCGGCCACGCGGTTGGGCGTCGCTTTGAAAAACAGCTCAGGCCGCCCGGCAGAATAAACGCGATCGTAAAAATCGCCTCCGCCCGCGTCTTTCGACTCGTCCATGCGCGCGCCGCGGCTGCGGTAGTAGGTCACTCCCGCGGCCCACACCTCCTGGCTGCCGATGGGCGCAAGAATGGTCTTTGGCATGTAATCGCCGCCCTCCTGCCAGATGGAGACAATGCGCGTAAGATGCTCGAACAAATCGTCACGCGCGATCAATTTGTCCCATGAGCTCTCCACCACGCGAAAATACTTCCCATTTTCCTCGACCATGATTCCCGGTACTGTTCGGTAAAGCTTCACTTGTTGGTCTCCAATCGAGAGATGATCTTGTCTACGTCGTACACGCAGCCGCCCCAAACACCGCCGCTGGCCTCGACCAGCGCAGCCCACAGGCGCGTATCGTCGGGCAGGTTTGGGTCAGGCCGCAAATCGGTTCGTGGCTTGCGGCTGGCGAGCCTGCGCGTACCTTCTTCCGAATCGAACGTCTCGCCGCCTTCGCCCACCAGGTTCACGGTTCCGGTCAATGCAGCGCGGTCGATGACAATCTCGATCAGGTCGCCGTCGAGCACCTTGCCGATTGGCCCGCCGCCGAGGGCTTCCGGCGAGATGTGGCCGATGCATGCGCCCGTGGAGACGCCGCTGAAGCGCGCATCCGTGAGCACCGCAACGTGTTTGCAGTGCGGCAATTGCTTGAGGGCCGATGTGATCTGATAAATCTCCTGCATGCCTGCGCCGGCCGGCCCGCTGCACACCAGCACCACCACGTCGCCCTGGGCAATTTCGCCGCATTTTATGGCGCGAATCGCGGCAGACTCTGAGACAAAAACTTTGGCTGGGCCAACGTGCCGGTAGACCTGATCGTCGCTGACCAATGCCGGATCGATGGCTGTGCTTTTAATGACCGAGCCCTCGGGCGCGAGATTGCCAACGGGAAAACAAACGGTAGAAGTGAGGCCGCGCGAACGCGCTCGATCGGGCGACATGATTACGTCGTCGGGATCGATGCCGTCCTGCTCCGTGAGCGATCGCCGCAACGCTGCGCGCCGTTCGGTCTGCTGCCACCAGTCGAGGCATGCGCCGAGCGTTTCGCCGCTAACTGTGACTACACTTTCGTCCAAAAGGTCAAGAGCGCGGAGCGCAAGCATCACTTCGGGCACGCCGCCGGCTAAAAACACCTGCACGGTGGCAAAGCCGCGCGGACCGTTCGGCAGTGCATCCACGAGACGCGGAACGTGGCGATTGACGTGGGCCCAGTCGCTGGCTGTTGGCCGCGCCAGGCCCGCGGAATAGGCAATCGCGGGCAGATGAATGAGCAGATTCGTCGACCCGCCAAAGGCCGCGTGCAGCACCATCGCGTTGCGGACGGAAGCATCGGTGAGCACATGTTTGGCGCCGATGCCAAGCTCGTGCAGCCGCAACAATGCGCGGGCCGAGCGGCGCGCGGCATCGAGCCAGATGGGCTGGCCTGAGGGCGCAAGCGCGGTATGCGGCAGGCTGAGACCGAGCGCCTCGCCCACCACTTGCGAAGTGGCCGCGGTGCCCAGAAACTGGCAGCCGCCGCCGGGCGATGCGCAGGCGCGGCAACCCACATCGGCCGCGTACTCAAGCGTGATCTGGTTTTGCGCAAAGCGCGCGCCAATGGTCTGGATCTTCCCCGCGTCCTCGCCGGACTCGGGCAGCAGAGTTACGCCTCCGGGCACAAGCACCGCGGGCTTGGCGCCTGCGGACGCGAGCGCCATCATCATGGCCGGCAGTCCTTTGTCGCATGTGGCAATGCCCAGCGTGCCTCTACCGGTCGGCAGCGATCGCATGAGCCGCCGCAGCACCGTTGCCGCGTCGTTGCGGTAGGGCAGCGAATCCATCATGCCGGTCGTGCCTTGCGTGCGCCCGTCGCAGGGATCGGTGCACGCGCCGGCGAACGGCGTTGCGTGCATGGCCTTCAATTCGCGCGCGGCCTCGGCTACCAGCAGTCCAACCTCCCAATGGCCGGAATGAAAGCCCAATGCGATTGGCTCGCCGTTTTCAGCGCGAAGCCCACCATGCGTGCTCAGAATCAGAAATTCGGGATCGAGCAGGCGGTTCGGCTCCCAGCCCATGCCTGCGTTTTGCGTCAGGCCGAAGAGATTTCCCGATGGCTCGATGAGAAGCATCTCGGCCGTAAGCGGCAGCGCGCCGGCAGGACCGCGAGCGTGAGTGGCAACAGTGAAGTCGCCTGATGATTCGAGAACGGATGAGAGAGAGATTGTCGTGGCGAGTTCCCTTCGAATGAGCCGGCGACGGCATAAGCCTGCTGGCTCCGGCTCGATCAGTTTATCGTTCCGGGCACTCCGAAAGAATGCCTGGCCCATGCACGCTGCCGGCGTTCCTTCATCGAGTGGTATAAACCTTGTGTGCCTGCCGAAGCATCTCACTCGAATTTGAAGAACCGGCCTGACTTGCGACGCCGCTGGTTCTACCTGATGCCGGTGGTCTTTGTGACCTACAGCCTGGCTTACCTGGGCCGCTCCAACTTCGGCTTCGGCGCTGCGGCGGGGCTGGCCAGGTCACTCAACATTACCGAGTCGCGCGCGGCATTTTTAAGCTCGGCATTTTTTCTCGGCTATTTTCTTTTTCAGATTCCAGCCGCAGCATACGCGGTTCGCAGGGGCGCGGTGCGGCTTATCTTTGGGGCTCTCATCTGCTGGGGAATCTTTTCGGCGCTCACTGGAGTCATCCACAATTTTTGGCTGCTGGTGGCCGATCGCCTGGCTCTTGGCGTTTCCGAAAGCCTGATCTTTCCCTCCATGCTGATCCTGCTGACCAACTGGTTTACGCGGACAGAGCGTTCGCGGGCCAACGCGGTGCTCATCCTCGGCAACCCGGTGACCGTGACCTGGATGGCCGCTGCCACCGGGTATCTGATCCGCGCTGTTGGCTGGCAGATGACGTTCATCCTTGAGGGCATTCCGTCGGTTGTTTGGGCGTTCGTCTGGATCGTGGTGGCGCGCGACCGCCCGGTGCAGGCCAAGTGGCTTTCACCGGAATCAAGCGCGGAGCTCACTCGCGCGCTCGCCCACGAACAAACCGCGCTGCCTAATTACGACCACTGGATGGCAACCCTGCGTGTCCCGGGAGTGGTCCTGCTGTGCTTCCAGTTTTTCTTCTGGAGTTTTGGAGTCTACGGCCTGGTGCTCTGGATTCCGGCGATGATCCACTCGGGCCTGTCGCGTGGAATCGAGGCGGTCGGCGTGTTGAGCGCCGCGCCATTCCTGCTGGGCGTGATCCTGATGCTGATGGTGGCTTATTTTTCCGATCGCATTCTCAAACGCAGGGCCTTTGTGTGGCCTTTTCTTATGCTGGCCGGTGTCGCGCTCTTCTGTTCGTACGCCACGGCGGGTCACAATTTCTGGATCGCCTACGCTGCGCTCATTGTTGCCGGCGGCGCAATGTACGCGCCCTACGGCCCGTTTTTCGCAATCGTGCCTGAAATGCTGCCCAGCACGGTGACTGGGCAAGTATTCGCGCTCATCAATACCTGCGGCGCGCTGGGCGGATTTGCAGGCACATGGCTGGTCGGCTGGCTGCAGGCGCTTACCGGCAACTCGCGCGACGGTTTTTTGAGCATGTCGATCGCGCTGCTGGCAGCGGGAGTGCTTACGCTTTGCCTGCGGACACCGGCACATCTACTGGAACCGCGGCCCGCGTAAACTCGCCGTCGACAAGCCGCCAGATTCCAAGCAGATTCTCGTTCTTCAACTCGTCGGGCAGTGCGGCCTGAGGAAAATCCTGATAACAAACCGGGCGCACGAAGCGGTAGATGGCTTGCGTGCCCACACTCGTCATGCGGCTCTCGCTGGTTGCTGGAAACGGTCCGCCATGCACCATTGCGTGGCATACTTCCACTCCGGTTGGGAAGCCGTTGACAAGCAGCCTGCCCGCCTTGCGTTCCAGAATTCGAATCAGGTCGGCGTTGGCGGCGATGTCGGCATCGGTTCCATGCACCGTGGCCGTAAGCTGTCCTTCGACTACATTCAAGAGCGCCACCAACTCGGCGCGATCTTCGTAGCGAATTACGAGCGTGCTGGGGCCGAAGATCTCGTGGGCCAGTTCAGGCGAACGCATCATCTGTTTGCCGCTCACTTGAAAGAGCGCTGGCGCGGCATACGAACCCGATGCCACAGCACCTTCGGCAAGTGTTTGAACCGCGCTGTTTTGCTTTCGCGCTGCTACGCCCGAGGCGTTATTGCGGCAGATGGCTTCAGTGAGCATAGGCGATGCCTGCGACTGCTCGACGAGAGATTTGAGCGTAGCCACCAGCGCATCAGCCGCCTGGTTACGCGGCAGGTACACCAGCCCCGGCTTGGTGCAGAACTGGCCAAGGCCGAGCGTGAACGAGCCAAACAAACCTTTCGCAATCTCGACGCCGCGAGTTGCAAGCGCTTCAGGCAGCACCACAAACGGATTTGAGCTGCTCATTTCCATGAAGCAGGGGATGGGTTCGGGGCGCGCCGCGGCAACTTTCATCAGCGACCGGCCTGCGGTGAGAGAGCCTGTAAATCCGACTGCTTTAATCGCGGGATGGGAGACAAGAGCCGCGCCTAGCTCCGCACCGGCTCCATAAAGCAACGCGAACACGCCTGCGGGTAGTCCGCAGGCGCGCACGCTTGCAGCAACAACCTGGCCAACCAGCTCGCTGGTGCCCGGATGCGCGGAGTGCGCCTTCACAATCACGGGGTTTCCTGCGGCCAGGGCCGATGCGGTGTCTCCTCCGGCCACTGAAAACGCCAGCGGAAAATTGCTGGACCCAAAAACGGCAACCGGCCCCAACGGACGCAGCACTGAGCGGATATCGGCGCGCGGCAGCGGCTTGCGCTCGGGCTGGGCTGGATCGATGCGGGCGTTGGTCCAGGAGCCCTCTTCAACTACCTGCGCAAAAAGCCGCAATTGATTCACGGTTCGCGCCAGCTCGCCTTTCAGTCGCGCCTCAGGCAATGCGGTTTCGCGATGCGCGCGCTCCACAACCTCCGCGCCGATGGCCTCAATACCGGCTGCGATGTGGCGAAGAAACGCAGCCCGTTCGCGGCCTGACAAACTGCTGTAGATTTCACGCGCATCCTCGGCCAGATTTGCCGCACGATCGAGATCTTCAAGCGAGGCGTAATGATAGGCCGGCTCGAGATTGGTTCCGGTTGCGGGATCGATGCCGTGAAAGCTTCCGCCTTTCAGTTCGAGGGGCTTGCCATCGACGATTGAAAAACCAGTCAGCATTGTTCACCATCACAAATCAAGGGAATTTGGGCCCATCGAGGGCTTGAATCCTGCGTCGCGCAGATCAGCCTCAACTGGGCTGATAATTATGAGTTTACTAGGGCGGAGTTGACCCGATCACGCTGGGGCTGGCGTGCTGGGTTGAGGTGGGTTAGTTTGGGTTTGTGCTATCACACGGAGAGTTAGCCGGACTCAGGGCTCGAACCTGCTTCACTGCCTTACAAACTTCACTGCTTCACTTATTCACCGCTTCACTGTTTCCGCTGACCCTTCACCTGGGCGATCATCTGGTTGACCTGGTCCTTCGCCTGGTAATTGGGGTTGTCCGCGAGAAGCTGCTGCCAATCGGCCAGCGCTCCTGCCGCGTCTTTCTTGCCCTGCCACTTCACCAGGCCCAGATTGAACAGCGTATTCGGATTATTGGGTGAGTAGCTGAGCGCACGGTTGAACTCTTCGATCGCCCGATCCGCGTCACCCAAGTACCAGTAGCCGGTTGCCATGTCGGTGCGCACAGATGCGTCGTCGGGCTTCACTTTCAGAGCGCGCCCGTAGTAGTCCACCGCCGTGGGATATTGCTTTGCATCGTAGTAGAGATTGCCCACACTGGTCAGCAACTCGGCATTGTTGGGTTGCGACTTGAGGTGCTCGACGAGCGGGGCTGCCTGGGAATCAGCCATCGCTTTCAACTGGGCGGGATCGTTGGCCTGCGCTGCCAATGGGCCTTTTGACGCGGTTGCATCTGCGCTTTTCGCTGCCACCGCCTCGCCGCTCTTCGCCGACCAGTGAATCAATAACCCTCCGCCAATGCCCGCTGCCAGACAAGCCAGCGACAGAATCACGGCCTGCTTTTGCGTCCACTGTTGCGATGGTTTCCGCTGCGTGCCAGTCAATTTTGCGTCGGTCATTTTCACGTGCGTCACTGGGCTACCGATCCTTTCGCGGCGTTCGGTGCATTCGAGGCTGTCATTACGTCGGAAATCATCTTCTGCACCTGGGCCTTGCGTTCGGGGTCCAGTTGCGGATTCAACTTTAAGAGTTTCTGCCATGCAGCCAGCGCGCCTTTGGGATCACTCTTGCCTTGCAAGCGGATCAAACCCAGATTGAAGAGCGAATTGGGATCTTTAGGGTCAAGACTCAATGCGCGATTCAGTTCGGCAATCGCCGGGTCAACGGCGCCGGATCGATAGAGGCTGATGGCCAGCTTGGTATGTGCTGCAACGTTTTTCGAGTCCAGCTGAACGGCCATTGCGTAATAGGTGGCGGCGTCTTTGAACTGGTGTGCACCATGGTAAACCGCGCCAATCTGCATCAGGAGCGCGCTGTTGTTGGGGTCCTTCTTGAGCTTTGCAAGCAGCGGCGCTGCCTGCTGGCTGGCAATCTGGCGCATCTCGGCGGGGCTCGGCATGGCTCCGGCCGCGGTCATGGCGCCGGAATGAGGTGAAGTGAGGGCAGTTTTGGCAACCGGAACTGCGGAAACCGGGTTCGCCATCGCCGTCCGTACCAGATATCCGACCGCCAGGCCGGCGCCCAGGCAGATTGCCGCCATTGCGTAAACCCGCGTCGCCTCAAGATAAACCCCGCCATCAACTTCGGCGGCAAGTGTCTTGTTTGAGTCATTTCGCATGCCGTATTCACCTCCGATCGGTGCTGCCTCCGAACAACCCCTGGTGCTTGCCCCTAAGGCCCCGATCTTCATTCACGGCGCTTTCCGCCCCGGGGCGGATTGATCGCACCGCTTGTTTCCGGCTCGCTCAACTGCCCAGCATGAACAGCTTTAGTGGAGCATCAAGCGGGCGGATTCGGCGTGACGGAGATCACATTCTTAGAGGGTTTTAAGGATGTGTGACTACGATCACTTTCGTGAGACTCATCACCTGTAAACATGCAAACGGAACTCCCAGAAGTGTGGCGACACAGCAAGGGAGGTCAAAGTTAGACGAAGAAAGTGACGGTTCTCACTTTTGGAAACAGCAAAGGCAAAATCGAGTGACCTTGGCGATTTTTACCGCTCTCCGTGGCTACCGCGCCCAAAGCTGTTCTCGCTCACCCATAACGCATTTCTTTTCGCTGGAAATTCGAACCGTCGTTGGCATCAACCGAATGCGAGTTTTGAGAGGTACCTGAGCTCGATCTCGCAGAAACAGCACGATTCCTGTGCAGGTGATTTGAGGAACCTGAACTTAGAAAGCATCAACACGGTCGAATTCGAGGTTCAGCCGAGCAACAGAATGTGCACCAGGAGGCATTACCAATGAAACGCAATCTTCTTATCGCAGTAATGTTCGTGGCAACAGCCGGTTTTGTGGCCGCCCAGAACACATACTCGCCCGGAACTGACGTCCTGGGCGCCCACCTCAACTACGGTCGCGGTTGCGCGGCCTGTCACGCACCGCACAGCGGCGCATACGGCAACGGCGCAGCGAAGACCGCGGACACCACTTCAGGCAACGTAGCCCTGTGGGGCGAGGATGTCGGCAGCCTGTACGGGAAGACCATCCTCACCGGCGGCGGCGGCTATTCCGAGACGCTGCCCACCAACCAATCGACTACCGGCGGCGTAACCACCTATGGCAACCTGCCCGGCAGCTCAGAGGCCACGGGCCTGCTGACCTGCCTGAGCTGCCACGACGGCAACTACGCGCAGGGCGCGATGATGAAGAACTCGGTTTATGAGGTTCTGCCTGCCGGTTACGGTGGCTACAACGCCATTCCCACACTGCTGGGCAACGACGGCACTACCCAGGGCAACTACCTGAACGATCACCCGGTGGGCGCAGCGGCTACCTTCGGCTGCAATAAAGTGCCGAGCGGCCAGACCTATGGCGAGAGCGGCTACAACTGGGATTGCACCATCAGCGGCTCAACTGTGACCGCCGGACCGAACATGGCCAAGTTCATCAACAACTATGGCTTCTTTGTTTCGCTCGGCACCAACGCCAGCGGCGCGCCGATTGTGGTTTGCACCACGTGCCACAACCAGCACCTGATGAATGTTGTCAGCGTCACGCAGACCGCTTCCACATTCGTCGCAGGCGGAACCGCCGCGGGGTCTCCTTCGGGCCTGGCCACCGGCTACTACCGCACGATGTTCTTCATCCGTGCGCCTTACTCCAACAACAGCTCAACCAGCAACAGCGCAGCGCAATTCTGCCGCCAGTGCCATGGTGGAGAGTCGAACGAAATGAACAATGGATCGGCTACAACCTCGTTCTAATCCGATCTGGCAATCAGCGGGGAGGGACAGGTATTTCCCACCCTCCCCGGCTTCTTCCAACAGGGGGTCAACCATGAATTTCAAACTTTCAAACCTAGGCCTTTCCCTGGCCCTGGCTGCAGCCGCTGCCAGCGCTCAGATCGCCTCGCACGCGCCCGCGCTCAAGCCGGCGCCTGCTCCATCCGCGTCGCCTGCCTCTGCCGCATCCATGATGGACCCGATCGTGGTGACCGCCGAGCCCGTTGCAAGTGTCAACGGCACGGTTCTGACCCAGGCCGACCTGGTCCGCGAGGAATACGCGATTTTCCCATACGCCCGCCAGCACAACGGAATCCCGAAAGACATGGAGCCCGAGATACGCCAGGGCGCGATGCGCATGATGATCTTTGAAGAGCTGGTGTATCAGGAGGCGCTCCGCCGCAAAATGACCATCCCGCCTGCGCGCATGCAGAAGGCCGAGATGGATTTCCGCAAGACATTCGCCACGCCCGAAGAGTACAACGCCTTCATCGAAAGCGAATTTCACGGATCGCAGCATTTACTCGATGCAAAAATCCAGCGTTCACTGCTGATCGACTCTCTGCTCAAAATCGAAATCCAGAGCAAGAGCCAGGTGAGCCTGTTGGAAACGCGGGGCTATTACGACAAGCATCCGGAGCATTTCAAGACTCCGGAGTCCTATATTTTTCAGACTCTGTCAGTGATCGTGCCCGACAAAGCGACTGCCGAGCAGTCAAAGCAGGCGCGCGCGCGGGCCGAGAAAGACCTCACTCAGGCCAAGGCGACGAAGACCAACGATGCATTCGGCTTGTTGGCAGAAAAGGGATCCGACGACGACTACCGGGTGATGGAGGGTCAGCACCAGGCCACTCCGGTGGATCAGTTACCGCCAATGATCCTTCAGGCCCTTCGTTCGATGAAGGTCGGCGACGTGAGCAACGTGATCCAGGTCGGGCAAGATTTCACCATTCTTCGGCTCAATGCGCATATTCCGGAAGGCAAGCAGAAGTTTGAAGCCATACGGGTAACGCTCGCCAAAGATCTCCAACAGCAGAAAACCAACCAGCTCCGCGCCGCACTGGACCAGAAACTACGGCAAAACGCAAAGGTCCAGGAACCATAGACGGCTGCGAGGGGTTTCGGCCAGGCTGCAAGCCCTCTCGAAACCGCTCGAAGCCGTGAACGCATAAGTCAACCGCAAGAATTAGCCAAGTGAAGTGATGGATCGCATACAGTGCCCGGTTACATTCGAGTTGCGTTGCTTGTCCCCGCGGGGCTGCTGCTCCTGGCAACGCCCGTTGCCGCGCAGCTGAAGCTGGGCGACTTCAGCAACACTTTGAATGGAAATGTGTCATCGGGCTATACCGCCGACTTTGGCAACCAGACTTCATCGGACCATGGCTGGACCGCAGGCGGGACGACCAACCTGGGGGGAAGTTTTTACAGCCCCAACTTCCTCAACTACGCTGCGTCGATCTACCTCAATCAGTCGCGCGCCAACTCCGCATTTCAATCCATCTCCGATTCCAGCGGCGTTTCGTTAGCCACGAATATCTTTGGCGGCAGCCGGTTCCCGGGCGCCATCACCTATTCCAAAAGCTTCGACAGCGAGGGCAACTACGGCATCCCGGGCACTCCCAATTATGTAACTCACGGCGACAACGGAGAATTCGGCATCAACTGGGGCTTGAATCTGCCTAATGCGCCCTCCCTTTCAGCGGGCTTTCAACTGGGTACGGACACTTACTCGGTCTACGGATCGAATGACCAGGGCAACAGTACATTTCACTCGCTCAATCTCCATTCTTCCTATGTGCTTCAAGGGTTCAACATGACCGGCACCTACACCCTTGGCGGGAACAATTCCCTGGTTCCAGAAGTGGTGAGCGGCGAATCGAACACTCAGATTCACTCAAGTTCCGACGGGTTTGGCTTTGGGATCTCGCACAGTCTCCCATTACATGGTTCGGTAACAGCCAGCGCCAGCCGTTCAAGCTTCAATACCGAGGCCGCTGGCTCAACTGAAACCGGCACGGTTGATCTGTTCAACCTTGTCGGAGCCATTATTCCGGCGCAAAAGCTTACCATCTCAGGCAATTTCGATTATTCAGACAATCTGGCCGGGCAACTGGCTGAGGCGGTGGTAAGCGCCGGCGGCGCGGTTCCGGCCAGCCTTGCCGACCAGACCTCTTATTCTGTCGATGCCCAGGTCACCATGACCTATCTCGTATCCGAGGCGATTCAAACCTCGCTGTATGCGGAGCGCCGCGACCAGTATTACCTGGATGAGGATTACAGCGCCAACTCCTACGGCGGAAGCGGAACGTTCACGCACCGGCTTGGAAGCGGCACCTTCAGTTCGTCATTGTTGCTTGCCGCCAATACCGCGGCGCAGCAGGGAGCAGACTCCCTGAGCTTCGCGGCCTCTGCGCATTATTCGGGCGAGGTTGAGGGGTGGGTCTTCAACGGAGCGGCGAGTTACGCCCAGAACATGGCCACCCTGCTGGTGGCGGACATGAACTCGACTTACGACTTTTCGGCCAGCGCCCATCGAAGAATCAGACAATTCACAGTCAGCGCCGGAGGTTCGAGCGCGAGGACCGCCTTGACCGGCCAGTCGGGCACCACAAGCAGCAGCGAAAGCTACAACGCCAGCCTGGGCTACACCTCATTGATCGACGCCACAGGCAGCTACTCCAAATCGAGCGGGCTTGCGCTGGCAACAGGCGCGGGACTGGTATCGTTGCCGATTCCATCTCCCACGCTGCCCTCTGACCTGGTTGCTCTTTACGGTGGAACCAGCTATTCGGGCGCGCTTTCGAGCGTGCCAGTCAAAGGGCTCTCCCTTTCCGCCGGCTACAGCAGATCGAACACCGACACCAGCGACAATGGAACCAGCAGCAGCAATCAGAATGAACAGTACAGTGCATTAGTTCAATATCGCGTTCGCAAGATGGGATTCACCAGCGGCTACGCGCGGCTGGAACAAGGATTTGGCGGCTCTGCAAGCTCGGCGCAGACAGTTTCTTCGTTTTACATGGGGATAACGCGTTGGTTCAACTTCTTCTAAACGAAGAGCGGCGGAAAAACGGCTGGGCAATACCGGTTCTCATCCTTGTCTTGATGGTCCCGGTCGTTGCATATCCGAAACCCAAATCCGTCACGCCTCCGGAGCAGTGGGAACTCTCGCTCGACGGCGGCCGCAGGCTTGTGTGGGAGCACAGCTTCAGCTCGGAATCCGAGGTAAGGAAGGTTGGTTTCTGGGGGAAGCTGGTGGACGTGGTTGCGGGCGCGCCCGAGATGCACGCCATGGTGCGCCCCTTCAGCGTGGTTACAGACTCGCGCGGACGCATCATCGTCACCGACCCGGGCGCGGCGGGGGTGCACATTTTTGATTTCAGCGCGCACAAGTACAAATTTATCCAGCATGCAAAAAACGAGCGCGACGCGATGCTCTCGCCGCAGTGCGTGGCAGTGGACGCCGAGGACAACATCTACGTAACCGACTCCAACGCAGGCGTCATCTTTGTCTTCGACGCCAATGGCAAGTACCTTCGGTCGATTGGCAGCCTGGCCGGCGGCGAAGGCTACTACGAGCGGCCGACCGGAATCGCGGTCGATTCTGCCGCGGGACGCATTTACGTGAGCGACACCCTGCGCAACAAGGTGCTGATTCTCGATATGCAGGGCAAGGTGATTCAACTGATCGGCAAAAAAGGCCAGGACGACGGCGAGTTTTATTTCCCGACCGAGCTGCGCCTCATCGGTCCCGATCTCGTTGTCGTCGATGCGATGAACTTCCGCCTGCAGTTTTTCGATCGCTCCGGCAAATTTGAGTCGTCGATGGGAAACCTGGGCGATAGTGTGGGCTCGCTCTACCGCCCTAAGGGCGTCGCCTTCGACTCCGAAGGCGACGTCTACGTAGTCGATTCTTCGCTCGGAGACGTGCAGGTTTTTAATCGAAAGGGTCAGTTACTGTATTACTTCGGCGAAAAAGGAACGCGTGCCGGAGAATTCCAACTGCCCTCTGGACTGTACATTGATCATGACGACCAGGTTTACGTGGTCGACTCATTCAACCACCGGGTGCAGGTATTTCACTATTTTGGATTGAGCAAGCCGGCAGGGGAGGCGACCAAATGAGGCTCCGCATACTCCTGACCATATTTGCACTGGGCTGGTCGGCAACGGCTGCCCCGGGCCAGATTGTGGGCGACGCATTGGGCGTACACGACTTCGCGCCCAAAGGCACATCACCTGTCACCGGTATGCGTCCCGACTCCTGCTCTTACTGCCACGCGCCGCATTCGGGTTTGAACACGGGATTGTGGAATCAGAAACTCACCCGGCAGATCTATACCACCTACTCGAGCAACACTGAAAAAAATCCAACGCAGCAACCTGTGGTGGGCGGGCCGAGCAATCATTGCCTCAGTTGCCACGATGGCACGGTGGCGATGGGCTCTACCGTTGTGTATGGCCAGGTCACCACGCACGGGTCGATGAATGCGCAGGATGTCTTCGGCAGCAATATGCAGCCGACGCATCCCTTCAGCATGGTGCTTCCGCTTAAAGACAGCATCGACCTCTATGCCTCGGTGGCTGCGAACCATCGCACCAACGACCCCACGGGATCTGTCACGCTTGTGAACGGGAACGTCGAGTGCACATCGTGCCATAACCCGCATGTACAGGCCAAAGACCCGATCGCTCTCAACTTCCTGGTATTAAACAGTTCGAGCGGGCAGCTTTGCCTCGCCTGCCATAATCCCAATCGCAGAATCAGCGGGCAAGTAAATCCAATCGCAGACTGGACGACCGGCGCTCACGCCATGTCTACGGCAAAAATCTCGGTGTCCGCCTCGCTGGGCAGCTACCCCACGGTGATGGCAAACGGCTGCGAATCGTGCCACGCCGAACACAATTCCGCCGCGGGGTCGCGCCTGCTTCGCGGATTGAACGAGCAGGACTGCATTGGCTGCCACAACGGATCGAATGTGTCGCCCATGCCGGCCTATACCGACGTCTTTGCCGAGTATGCTTCGCCCAAGGTCGGCCATCCGTTTCCATCTTCAAACAATCCTCATGACGCCGCTGAGGCCGTATTGCTGAACAACAATCGTCATGCCACGTGCATGGATTGCCACAATGCGCACAGCGCTCAAATTGTGGGAACCTTTCCCCGGCCCCCACTCATGCGGATTTCGCAACGGGATATCACTGGTATCAGCGCAACCGACGGCACAACCATCCTGAGGCCCGCTGTCAATCAGTATGAAAACTGTTTCCGCTGCCACGGAACGAGCACGGGCAAGCAGGTGCTGCCTATTTACGGATATTTCCCTAACCGCATTGTGGCGGCCGGCGACCCGCTCAATCTCATTCCTCAATTTGCCACTACAGCCACGTCGAGCCACCCGGTGATGCATGTGAGCAACAGCGTTCTTTCGCAGCCGAGTTTGCGCACGCGCATGCTGCAGCTTGACGGCGTAACTTCAGGCCGCGCCATGGGCACCCAGATATCCTGCATGGATTGCCACAACAGCGACGACAATCGCGAGTTCGGAGGCACGGGCTCGAACGGGCCGCACGGATCGAAATGGACGCATATCCTCGAGCGCCGCTACGAGTTCAGCCAGACCGCGACGCCGGGCGGATTGATCAATAATCTGTTTCCCACTCCCGACCTCACCATTACCGGCCCCTACGCCATGTGCGACAAGTGCCATAACCTGGCCACGCAGGTGGTGAACAATACCAGCTTCAAGTACCACAGCAACCACATCAACGATGGCTTCTCCTGCTCCACCTGCCACACGGCTCACGGCATGGGCGCCAACATCGCCACCATTACCGGCGAGCGGCTGATCAACTTCGACGCCAACGTGGTTGCCCCCAACAACGGCCAGCCGATCAGCTACAGCCACGCTACGAACAGTTGCGTGCTGGTCTGCCACCAGACCGCGCACAATGCCAATGGCACAGTGACCCACGTAGCTTTGCGGGTGGGCTTCTCACCTCACAAATAGCAGACGGAATCGCTCCTGAGTCCATTGTGCGCGCGGGTGAGCTCAAATTACCTGCAAGATGCCTGAGGCAGAATGTGGCGGGGTGGAAGCGGTCCCGGGTACGAGCTCGGCGGGGAGTCGAGGAACTTGCGTTTGCCTTTAGATTGATTTTGGACTCACCACGGTACAGCGATTATCGGGGGTTACCCATTGGCTCGCAGGATTTCGGGCTATCCCCGGTTCCCAAAAGCGTGGGACCGGGGGCACCCAGATTGTTGCATGGGGAAGAGGGCCACCGCCCAAGAAAAATCCCCCATTCGCGATTTTCCGCGAAGGGGGAATTTTGAATGATGCAAGCTCAAGCAAAGATGGCGAAGTCGCTCCGGTTGCTACCATCCGGTGGGTGAACCGTGGCAGGTGCCGAAGCCCTTGTCGCTATAGGTACCATTTGCATTCGGCGCAGGAAGCGTAGGGCCATTGCTTAACGCTGGAGGACCTGCCAGTGCCGACTCGAAGTCCCACGAGTAGCCGTTCTGACTGAGTGTCAGGCCCATCACGCCCCAGTAGTACCCGGAATACGCCTCGAGATTCTGTGCGTTGAAATTCACGTTGCCGGTAGGATCTTCCTGGTTTGTTTCGCCCGCGCCGCTCGTGACAGGGGTCAGGACGATCGGATCGAGTGTTTCGCCGCCGGTGCCGACGATGAATTCACGTATGCCCCTCCGACGATCAGGCGTTCCATTGGGATCGACGGGCTGGTAGCGAGCATAGAGGTGGTCGTGTCCGTTCAGCACCAGGTCGGCGTTGTACTGATAGAGCAGTTGCCAAAAGGCCTGAGCGGTGATGCCTTCTTCGGTGATGCCGTTGGTAGCGCTGAACGTGGGCTGATGCCAGTACGCGGCTGTGCAAGCGGAGTGATTCGCCTCGAGATCCTTCTTCAGCCATTCAAGTTCGGAGGCAAACCAGGAGCCTGTTGTGGAGCAACCGCCGGGCTGTGTCTCGCACTCTATATTGAGCGAGATAATGTGCCAGGAGCCAAGATTGTAGGAGTACCAGCCGTCTCCGACTCCGACTGTGCCGCCCGCCGGTACGGTGGATCCGACTCCACCCGTTTGCTCGAAGTGTCCCGCCTGTCCATCAGACCGCGGTATAGGTTGGGGGTTGGGAGTGGTAGCGGCCGGATAGCCACACCCGGTCATCGTTGATGGGCACGGGTCAGCGAGAGTAGTCGTGATCGGTTGCCCAGTGGTATCGACCTGGTAGCCGTTGAAGTATGAGAAATAGCCGTAGCCGGCAACGCCGGTGGCGCCATGCTCGTCATAAAACTCGTGGTTGCCGGGCGCCGGCCGCGTGATCATTTTGAAAGCGCCATAGGTCAAATCGTACGAGTTCTCAAAGTCGTCGAATTGTCCAACCTGGTATTGCAGATCCCCGGCGATGGCGACGAGATCAGGCTGCAGCGCCTCAATCTCATTTGCAGTGGCCTCTTGTGACTGCCAAAGAGAGGTGGTGGAGTAGGGTGCCTTGGGAGTGCCACAGGTTTCATGCGCCGACTCACCAGATTGCTGTTCGCCAGGCTCGCAAGAGACGTCGCCGACCACCGCGAGCACGGGCGCCGTGCGGTTCGTGTTTGCGTAAGGCCACGGATTCTGGTTCGGCGCGGAATTGCCGTTCGACCATTGATTGTTGGGGTTTTGATTCTGCGCATTTGCTGTTGCGGCAAATGCGAGTACCGAGACGGCTGCTGCAACGAGCACTGCCGCCTGGAACCTGCTTTCGACCATCTTCATGCAGACCTCCGGTTCGGATTTGTGGTTGGGAATTACTGGCCTAGACGTTGGGGGGTAACTTGCCAAGTTGGGAATACTTGCCAAGTTGGTGCGAGTTGCTGAACGACTAACTTCTACCTGTTCAATATTTCTCGTGTATGTCGAATATGTTAAAAACCGTTTACAGAGATTGCTTGTGGTGTGATTTAAACGGCAGGGAAGCGGAATGCCCTTGACGCGACAGAGGATGAAGCTCGCGATCTACGTGCTACTATGGACAATATGCCACTCGATACTGTGGCATACTGTCTACGGAGGGTTCTATGTGTGCCAGCTCCAATGTCTTGTCTTTTGTCGGTCTCAAAGCTGCGTCCGACCTTGAGCTTGCTTTGTTGCCGGAGAAGGGCCTCCCCCTGGCAGCAGTCCAAAACCTTAAAGACCAAGGTCTTACGTTTACTGAGATTTCGGAAATTGTGATTTCCCCACGAACGCTGAAGCACCGCAAAGCACGCAGAGAGAAGCTCTCGAGCGTAGAAACCGACAGAGTTCTTCGCGTAGCCCGCATTGTCGACCTGGCAGACAGAGTCTTTGGTTCGCGCATGAAGGCGCTGCTTTGGCTTCGTTCAGTTGATGACCGGCTCGACGATCGAACTCCCATGCAGATGCTGGCGAATGAAAACGGCGGTCGTCTGATAGAAAGCATGCTCTGGCAGATCGATGAGGGCATTTACACGTGAAGTCGCTCTGGAGAGTCAGCAACCACTGCGATCTTGATGGATTGGGAGGGGAAAAATCGGATGGACGGTGGCACACCGCCGCGAGAGGGAAACGTATCGTCTACCTGTCAGAATCGCCTGCCGGTGCATTGCTGGAATCGCTGGCAAACCTCAAAGGCAATCCGGCGCTGTTTCCAGAGAAATACCAACTTCTCGAAGTAGGTGTTCCCGATGATGTCTATGCTTCAATGGTGTATCCCACCGGTGCTTCCCCCGCTTCGCGGGCCTTTTATAAAACGCTGGCCCAGTCATTGTCCCGCAAGAAGGGAGACAACTGGCTCCGAAGCAACGTATCTGCGCTCGCTGGTGTTCCGTCTTTCCCATCGCCTTATTCCTTGAATATCCTTCTGAATCCCAAACACCGCGATGGGAGAAGAATCACGGTCGAGGCATGTCGACGAATCAAATACGATCGCCGCCAGTTTCACGTCCATCCAGCCGGCAAGTAGCGTTTCTCAACAGGCGGTCAGCCCGTGCTGATTCCGTGCCGCAAGATTAATCCCAGCCAACAGAAGGCCCCGCTGCCAGTTCATGTCCGCGAGATTACCGGAAGCGATTACGAGCGGATGACCGGCGATGGGGTGCTCAGGCGTAGCGAAACAGCGCCATGAAACCAAAGTCCATGTGGTGCTGGATATGGCAGTGAAAGAGCGTCAGGCCGGGTTGGTCGGCGACGAGATCAACCGTGGCGCGTCCATATGCGGGAACGATCACCGTGTCTTTTTTGATGCCGGACGTCGGCTTGCCGTTGAGCTCGACCAGCTCGAACAGGTGCCTATGGATATGGAGCGGATGAGAATCGTCGCTGCGATTGTGAAACACCAGCCGGTAGCGGCGTCCTTCGTGCAACACGAATTCCCGTTCATGCGGATATTCATTGCCGTTGACCAGCCAGTGATTGAATCCATTGGGTCCACCGGGGATTTTTTCAAAGACCATGTCGATGGTTTCGTCTGGCACGGGACGCGGCGCGGCGTTGCCAAAGATTGTGTAGTCCCAGCGCGACATGGGAAGTGGCGCCCATCGCGGGCGCTGGTGTTGATTGGCGTACTCCACGACGATGCCCATTCCGGATTGCCGCGCGATATCGCGGATCTCGCCTAAAATCCAGACGCCCGGGTTATTCATCTCGACGATGGCATCCACGCGCTCGCCTGGGGCGATCTCAATCATATCGACGGGTTGCGGCGACGGCACGGGATTGCCGTCGAGAGCGACGACCTGAAACTTGTGGCCGGGCAAAGCAAGGCGATGAATCTGGGCAGCGCTGGCGTTGAGCAGGTGCATGAGGACGCGCTGACCGGGCAGCACGCGGAGGGGTTCCCCCGCTCCGAATATTTTGTCGTTAATGGAAAAAAGAGGAGCGCTGACTTCGAGGCCGTTTGGACGAAGGTCTGGAGTGGCGGGTTTTTCGGGCATCGGGTCCCGGGGATCGGGGGTCATCTCGTCCTGATCCATCGCGGACAGAAAATATTGCCATTCGCGCAGCGCCAGAAAGACTTCCTGGTCGTAGTGTCCGGGGTCATTGGCTCCGTCGATCATGAGGAAACCGAACTGGCCGGTGTAGGAGCCGCGATGCAGATCCGTCATGGCGGCGGTGTGCGAGTGATACCATCGCGAGCCTGCCGGTTTGGCCAGGAATTGATAGCGGCGGCGTCCGTGGGGAGGGACCGGCGGCGTTCCTTCTTCCTCCGCGCCATCCATTTCAGAGGGGACGAAGAGGCCATGCCAATGCACGAGCTCCGGAACGTCTGTGTCGTTCACAACGTCGATGGTGACGCGCTGGCCCTCGCGCATACGAAGCAGGGGGCCGGGGACTTTATTGCTGTAGCCGATTGTGCTGATGACAACCTGCGGGGCAAGCTCGACCAGCATGGGCGCGATTTGCAGGGTGAAATCTGCCGCGGGCCTCAGCGGCGCATTCGGGGCCATCGGTGTCATCGGTTGCTGGGTCAGCCCCGGATCATGCAGGAGGCCGGGCGACTCTCCAAATGCGGGCGGCAACTTGCCTGCGCCGGTCGCGATGATTGAGGCCCATCCAAGCCGAACAAAATCCCTTCGCTTCACGCGATCCTCATCCCTGCGGCGAATGCCACGATACGGACGAGTAGATCAATGAGCGATGTGGATACAAAAACTCTCGGGATGGTTGTCATCTTCGCGCCGATGTTTCCCCTTGTGGTTGAACGTTTGGGCAGAATCTAAGGTACGTGACTTCACCAAAGGCCTTCAAGGGGACGACTACCGGACAACGAAGAGTTAACAATGTATTCATTAAAGGGAACTGCGGCGTTTGAGATGAGCTGCGAGTGGCTAAATGCCAGGCCTCTTAAATCACCGTCCCCGCCGAGCTTCCGTTCATCTCGTTTGACTTGTCGGCGTGGCACTGCCGGCAGAACTGCGACGTGGAGTTCGCGTTGGGATTGGTGTTGTTGGGATTGTAGGGCGCCCTGAGGAAGAACATGGTGGGGTATGTTCCCTTCGGCAGGCCCGAGTTCGAGCTGCTGGTGATGTTGACCGACCTCATGGAGTGGGGTTCGTGACAGGTGGTGCAAACCACCACCGATGCGCCGTTGTAAGCGCCTGGGGTGACAAAGAATCCGTAATTGCGCACGAATTTGCTCGAATTGGGACCGGTCATGCTGATTGCGCCGTTTGACTGGATGCAATCCCAGCCCTTGGCGCCTCCGCAGCTGACCCGGGCATTGAGCCCCATGGGGTGCTGGCTCAGATAGCTGCTTTCACTGTTGCCGAACAGCGTAGGGATGGTGTTGTGATGGCCGTAGGTGGGGGGAAGAGTTTCGTAGACCTTGTCTTTCATCATCGCCGGGGACGCATAGTTGCCGTCGTGGCAACTGAGGCAGGTAAGCATGCCATCCACATCGGGAGTGCCGGCGGACATGCTGGTGGGCAAAACCTCGGTAAACTGGCCGCCGCCCGTGGCGATTGTCTTTCCGTACAGGCCCGTTACATCCTGGCCCCAGAGTGCGGTTGCCGTGCCGGAAGAATTGTTATCGGCATTCATGCCGTTGCCGGCCAGTCCGGTGTGCCCGGCGTGACATGCGCTGCAGCCACGGCCGCCAATCATGTGGGCGCCAAGCGCATCTCCTGCGCTCATGGGCGATTGGGACCAAAGCAGACTGGGTACAGTAACAACGAAACACACACATAGCAGGAACTGCCGCATCTCTTAGGACCTCCTAACCTGTCCATCGAGTTATCGGCTGATGTTGGGGGGGGGTGATATTACGGGAGTCATTATAGGCCGGTTCGCAGCAAAAACTTCTTGCAATTCGCTGAAACATAAAGGGATGCACTCCAGATGACCTCGATGAACGCGGGCGTCACATTGACCGTCGCGCAACACGCTTTATCGAGAACTAATGCGTGTGATTTGAATCACTTTTTAAGAGAGCTCATCCATTTCTAATAATCCTGCGCAGTTGTTTTCATTCCATTTGGAAGAGGGGCGGGCAATCGCGCAGCTGCTCTTGCGCGTTGGGTCGGCAGGCACGTAAATTGGCACTTTCCCAGGTCTTATGAAACTTCTCCGTCATCGCGGCTGGTTGTCGAGTAAGGTGGCCCCATCAAGCGGCCTCACATTCGTTTCCCGTCTGCTCGCCTGCGCCATGCTGCTGGTGCTGGTTTCGAGCCGCGCTTCGGCTGCGATACATCCGGTGCCGCTCGACCCCAAGGCCGACTCATCCACCTGCCTGCAGTGCCACGACGACAAGACCAAGGGCAAGGCGGTTCACTCGGCGATGCAGCTGGGCTGCACCACCTGCCACGAAATCCGCGTCAACAAAGACATCACGCGGGTCAAGCTGATTACGGCCACGCCGGTTGCGCTATGCCTCACCTGCCACGCCGACAAGAAAGCCTCCGACATCAAGGGCACAGTTCATCCGCCCGCTGTTCGCGACTGCCTCACTTGCCACGATCCCCACACGAGCGACAACAAGAACCAGTTGCTGAAACCGGAGTCGGGCGATGCCAAGGAAAATCTTTGCCTGACCTGCCACACCACCGGCATGAACGTTCCGGCCGGCGGCAGCCGCCATGCCGCGCTCGACATGGGCTGCGATACCTGCCACCTGACGCACAAGACCGGCGCTGAGCCCACGATTGAGAACAACTTCCATTTGACCAAGCCGACGCCTGCGCTTTGCATTGACTGCCACGACCCCAAGGACGCCGATCTACAGAAGGCGCATAACAATCAGCCCTTCGGCACGGCGAACTGCGTGGAGTGCCACAATCCGCACCAGTCTGACCAGCCCAAGCTAATGGCAAAGTTTCAGCACGCGCCGTTCCAGGGGGGCGGATGCGATACCTGCCATGCGCCGGCAAAGGACGGCAAGGTGGTGCTGACGCAGGCTGACGTGAAGTCGCTGTGCGTTACGTGCCACGACGACAAGGCCAAGCAGATCGACAGCGCCAAGGTGCCGCATCCGGGCGCGGCCGGCGACTGCACCGATTGCCACAGCCCCCACGCGAGCAACCAGCCCGGCTTGCCCAAAACGGATTCGGTAAGCATCTGCCTTGGCTGCCACACCGATGTGGCGGATGAAGGCAAGAAGGGCTTCCATCACCAGCCAGCATTCGGCCTGGGCTGCGCAACGTGCCACACACCGCATGGCGGCGATAACGATCACCTGCTGCGCGCCAAGGGCAACGATCTGTGCCTGGAGTGCCACGGCCCCGACTCGGTTCCGCAGAAGACCGACGACGGAATGCTGGCCATCTTCAACGGGCAGATCAAGCTGCCTGCCGATTACTACCAGGTGAACAAGGTTCCGGTGCTTCCGCTCAAGTTCGGCCTGGGACACCCGGTTGATTACCATCCCGTTTCAGACGTGATGGACCCCAAGAATCTGACCAAGATCAAGGCTCATGTCACCTGCCTCTCGTGCCATCAGCCGCACGCGTCGGCGCAACCCGACCTGCTGGTGAAAGACCAGACCAACAACATGCAGTTCTGCGACATGTGCCACAAGAACCGTCTCAATATGACCGACACTGTTTCCCCCGGGAATTGATTGGAGATCCAAATGACCAGCTTCCTTATCAATTCGATACGCTCTCAAAAAGCTCCGGCGCTGATGCTGATTGCCGCGCTGGGCGTTGCGGCGCCGTTTGCGGCTTATGCTGCGAGCCAGAAGAAGACCACCACCGCCAGCAGCACTCCGCAAACACCCGACGGCCCGCGCAAGCTGAAATTCGACCCGAAGACGCTTGTCTGGCCCAGCCCTCCCAACGTCGCGCGCGTTCGCTGGATGGATTATTTTGCAGGCGCCAAGATCGACTATTCCGCACCCGCCGCGACCAAGACCAAAGCGTCATGGATGGACCGGCTGGCAGGCGCGCAATCGGACCAGGAAAAGGTGAATGTAAAGACCTTCCCCTTTCAACTGATCGGTCCGTTCGGTATCGCCATCGACTCGAAGAACAAGGTCTACGTGGCCGACCAGAAAGTTGGAGCCATATTCATTTTCAATACCGACACCCACGACACTGAGCTGATCCGCAATGGATACGAGGCGCACTTTGGCTGGATCAACTGCCTGGCCATGGACGATGACGACCGTCTCTTTGTATCCGACGGCAAGCTGCGCCACGTGCTGGTCTTCAATCCCAAGCATGAGCAGGAAGGGCAAATTACCGAGGGCCTTGTGGATCCGGTTGGCCTGGCCATCGACACTGCCAATCGATTTCTCTACGTAGTGGATACCCAGCAGGACCAGGTAATTGTTTACGACGCGGACACGTACAAGCTGCTGCGCCGCATCGGCACCGGCGGCAAGAATCACACCCTGACCGGCCAGGGAGATTTTGGCGCGCCGCAGGGAGTGGCTGTGGACGCGGACGGGAATGTCTACGTCACCGACACGTTGAACGATCGCGTTGAGATCTTCGATGCCGATGGCAACTTTATCAGCACCTTTGGCAAGAACGGAGATGGACCGGGCTTCTTTGAACGGCCTAAGGGGATTGCCGTAGACGGCGACGGGCACATCTGGGTTGCCGACGAGGTTCAGGACCGGCTGCAGGTCTTCGATAAAGACGGCCATCTGCTGACTTACGTTGGCTACAAGCACGGCGAACTTCCCGGCCAATTCCAGGCGCTGGTGGGAGTGGCTGTCGACAAGCAGAACCGGGTTTTCACTACCGAGCAGTTTCCGGGGCGGCTGCAGGAATTCCAGTACATCAGCGACGCGCAGGCCGAGGCTGAGAAGCAGCACCAGGCTGAAGAGGGGGCGAAACGGGCCGCGCAGCATAAGGCCGTGACCCCAACCTCAACCACGAAGCCGGCACAACAGCCAGCCGCAGCTGCGCCGCAAAGCGGAACGGCTGCGCCGAAGGCCTCGCAGTAGAGCGATCTTCGACGAGATGTAGAGCTCCGCTCCGATAAGAAACAAACTCGACTGCCGGCACATTGAGATTTGAGGTTTCCCACCCTCGCGACAAAAACAGAGACGTCGCGAGGATGGGGCACCCATTTTAAATGCTTGATTGAGACGGGTTGATCCAGGTTCGTGCTATCCCAGGTCTCACCTAAATCAAAAAGCAGGTCTTTCGACTCCGCTCGGGAGGTGCGGCGGCAGTTTCGCCTCTGGAACGGTGTTTACCGATCGAATAATGCCAGCGGTCTCATAGTGTCGAGATGATACATAAATGCGTGCCTGCGAGGGCTTGGCTTCGACCGCAAATCATTGACATTACATTCACTTTAATTTAACTTCTGCAACAACCCATCACGCGGTTTCCCTCGGAGGCGCGTTGCTCTTGTTCGGCTCCTCCGGCGAGGCGTGAACATCACGCGCAAATCTTCGGCTGCTGAAGCGTGAGCCAGGCTTTATAGAAGAAATCCAACGTTGACAGATGGCGTCTCGACGAGCGCTGGCACGTCTTCGCTGGGTCCATGACGACTCCGGCGCCAGCCGGACATAGGCAATTGAGCTGATTCAACTTTTCAGGAGGAATAGCCATGCAAATGGTTACGACGAGAAAGCTGTTCGCTTTGGCGCTGTGTTGTTTTCTGGGTTGCACGGTGGCCTTCGGTCAAACCGCTTCAACATCGCTTCGCGGCACCGTAAAAGATTCCAGTGGCGCGGTCGTCAGTGGAGCGACAGTGACAGCTGCCAACCAGGCAAGCGGGATCGCTTATCATACGCAGACTAATAGCGCCGGCTTTTATGTTTTCCCTGACCTTGTTCCGGCGCACTACCTGGTGACTCTTTCCGCGCAAGGCTTCGGCACTCAGATGCGCGCTGCCGAGCTGCTGGTGGGTGAGCCTGCGACCATCGATTTTGCTCTCAGCGTGCAGTCCGCAACCGTCACTGTCGACGTGAGCGCGGCGACTGAAGCCATCAATTTCACGGACGCCACCGAAGGAAACGCCGTCGGCAATCAAACCATTCAGGCGCTGCCCATGGACGGCCGCAATCCCATCGCGTTGCTCACGCTGCAGCCCGGCGTGCTCTACATCGGCAACGAGGTCACGGATAGCCGCCAGGGCGCTGTGGCCGGCGGACGCTCCGACCAGGGCAACGTCACCGTGGATGGCATCGACGACAACGACCAGATTAATGGCACTGCGTTCACAGGCATTCTGCGCTCCACGCTCGACTCCACCGAGGAATTTCGCGTAGTCACTTCAGACGCAACCGCTGCCTCGGGCCGCTCCTCAGGCGCGCAGGTCGACCTGATCACCAAGAGCGGCACCAACAAAATTCATGGTTCGGCCTACGAGTACTATCGCCCCACCAACACCGTTGCCAACTCCTATTTTTATAAGAACGAGGAGTTGGAGTCGCAATCACCCAACATCCCGCAGAAATACATCCTCAACACCTTTGGTGGCGCCTTCGGCGGCCCGGTCAAGAAAGACAAGCTCTTCTACTTCTTCAACTACGAGGGCCAGCGTCAGGCCATCGATGACGTTGTAGAAGCAACCGTTCCCACGCCCAGCTTCATGAATGGCGGACTGCAATATACAAACTCCAATAACATGACTGAATCCCTGACGCCTGCGCAGGTAGCCGCCATGGACATGCCCTGCACCAGCAACACCTTCAACAACGCGCCTGTTTGCCCGAATGGTCCCGGCGCCAACGCCGCAGTGCAGAGCTATCTTGCTCCCGTCAAGACATCCACCAATCCCGTCGGGGGAGATGGCGGGTTGAATAGCGCGGCCCTGTTCTTCACTTCGCCCGCGCCATCCACACTCAACACCAGCATTATTAAGCTCGACTACGTTCCCAGCAGCAAGTACCGCTTTTTCGTCCGCGGAAATCTGCAGAAAGACACTGCGGCTGGAGCTGAGAATCTTCCTGGACAGGGCCCGTCCACCTTCTACGACGACAACACCAAAGGTATCGCCGGCGGCTACACATGGATTCCAACCTCTCACATCGTGAACGACCTCCGCTACGGCTATATCCGTCAGGGCTGGCAAAGCGGCGGAATCGCCCCCGGTAACTGGGTGGATCTTTACGGCCTCACGCAGCCCACGGCGCAGACCGGCTCCAGCTTGCTGCACGTGCCGGTAAATGACATTACCGACACTTTGAGCTGGAACAAGGGCGCGCACACCTTTGCATTTGGCGGAACCTGGCGCGGCATCACCAACTACCACTCCGGCAACGGCGGGTCATTCGGCGGCGCGAGCACCAACTACCAGTATGCAAACACCAGCGATTTGCCCACGCCTTCAGATATGTCCGCCAGCTTTAACACCTCGTGGCAGATCTCATGGGCCAATCTCATGGGCATCATCCCCGAGTTGAGTTTGCCGTTTAACTACGCCATCTCCAGCCCCACCGCGGCAACCGCCCAGCCTGAAGGCTCACCCGTCGTCCGCAACTTCCATTCCAATGAATGGGAAGGTTACGTGCAGGACTCCTGGCATGCCCGCTCCAATCTGACCTTCACCTATGGCGTGCGCTACACGCTGCTCGAGACGCCTTACGAAACCAATGGCCAGCAGATCTCATACAACATCGACATGGACGCCTATTACAAGAAGCGCGAGACCGAAGCCCTGCAGGGCCAGGTGTACGAGCCGCTCCTCTCTCTCGCGCCATCAGGCAAAGCCAATCACGCTCCGGGATTCTGGCCCGAGCAGAAAAAGGCCTTTGCTCCGCGCCTTGGGGTGGTGTGGTCGCCAGACGGAAAAACCTCGGTCCGCGCCAGTGCCGGCATGTATTACGACCACTACGGTGAGGCGCTCGTGAATAACTGGGACACCAGCGGCGAGAGCGAAATCGGCCTCGCTGCCGAAGTCACCAACACGGCCGACCTGTTGGGCTTTGAGCAGGCGCCGCGCTTTACCGGCCCGCATGACCTGCCCAATATCGCGCTCCCATCGTTCCCGACGACAGAGTCCTACCCCTTGCAGCCCAACATAGGCAACTACGGCATTAACTGGGGCATGGACAACCACGTGAAGACACCCTACGCCGAGGCCTACAATTTCTCGATCCAGCGCGAACTGCCAGGCGGCTTCATGTTTGAAGAAGCGTACGTGGGGCGGCTTGGCCGGCACCTGCTGCAGGACCTCGACCAGGCTGAACCTACCGACTTTGTTGACCCCCAGGGAGGCGGCGACTACTTCAGCAACGCCGCAATTCTCTCCAAAGCGGTCGATGAGGCTCCCTTCGGCACCCAGCAGTACGGCCTGTTTGCCGGCAGCACGCAGAAGATCAACAACCATATCCCGACGATTCCCTACTTCGAAGACGTTTTCTCGTATATGAAGAACTACGACTATATGGGTGAAAGCGCCACCCAGGCCGTGTTCAACGATTCCTGGTCTCCATTCCGCTACAACAACGGTGAGACCTTTTCACTCTTCTGGATGGACACCAATGCCTTCGGCCTCTTTCCCGGAAGTCCCGGTTCCAACGGCGGTCAGCCTGATTTCTGGAACCAGCAGTTCTCTTCGCTCTACGCGATGTCTTCGATCGGCACCAGTAGCTATAACGCACTCCAGTTCACCCTCCGCCATCCAGCTTCGCATGGGTTGACGGTGGACTTCAGCTATACCTTCTCGAAGTCGCTCGATCTCGGCTCCGAGACCGAGCGATCCAGCATCTTTACCAACGTGGACGATGCTTATGTGAACTTCTCGATCCAGAACACGTGGAACCCGAAGCTGAACAAGGGGGTCTCGGACTTCGATACGCATAGCCTCTTTACCGGGGACTGGGTTTACATACTCCCCGTCGGCCGCGGTACAGCTGCCCTCGGCAACATCAACCGCGTGGGCGATGCTCTTGTCGGCGGATGGCAGTTTTCCGGTCTTGCGCGCGTGACCAGCGGGCTTCCCTTCACGCTCCAATCCGTCGCCTATCCCACCAACTTCAACTACCAGGCCTTCGGCTTCAACGTGGGCAACGTGAGAACCCACAGAAACATCACCGACGGAATTCCACACGTCTTCGACCAAACTACGGCGAACGCGATTGGCAACGGCATTTATTACGGCGGGCCCATTCGTCTGCCCTACGCGGGTGAAGCCGGACAGCGCAATAACTTCCGCGGCGATGGGTATCTGGACATCGACGCAGCCTTGGCCAAAACCTGGGGACTGGGCGATTGGGCAAAGCTGAAGTTTGCCGCCGAGGCCTACAACCTCACCAACACCGTCCGTTTCGATACCAGCCCGAACGGCCTGTCCGATGGCACCGGCAGCGCCACCCTCGGCACCTACAACGCTCCGCTCTCAACCTATCGCCGCATGCAGTTCGGCCTGCGGCTCGATTTCTAGCCCGCATTTCCCAAGAAGAAACAAAAACAGCTGTCGGCATATTGAGATTTGAGGTCTCCCACCCTAGCGACAAGAACAAAGACGTCGCGAGGGTGGGGCACCCAGTTTTTTATTTGTCGCGGGTAGTAAAAGCCCGTGGCGGACTAAATTGACACTTCTCACCGTTGCTATCCATTTCACGATCTCAGCGTGAAATGGTTGGATACCTTGAACCCCCTCCAGAGCGTCGGCTCAACGTCACAGTACATCGAATTGTTGGTGAGGAAGTTCCACCGCCGGACGATTGCGGGTAGAATTCTCATGCACATACTCCTTGTCCAGGGTGGGGAAGTCCCCTTTTGGAACGTCCCTCAACGGCAATCGGGGGCAAGGGGTAATTAGAAGATCAGGAGCCGGGCTTTAATTGCTCTTTAGAATCCTGAGGGCCAGCCATGCCATTGCTCGCCAATGTTCTTTACCGCTTCAATGACTTCGAGCTTGATCCGGCTCGAAGATTGCTGGCGCGCGATGGCAACGCGGTTCCCCTCTCTCCCAAGGCCTTCGAAGTGCTCGTCTATCTGGTGGCCAACCCCGGGCGTGTGGCCACCCGGGAAGAAATTATGAAGGGCGTCTGGCCTGAATCCTTCGTAGAAGAGGGCAACTTATCGCAGCACATCAGCTGGCTGCGCAAGGCGCTGGCAGAAAGCGCCGACCTGATCGTGACCATCCCCGGCCGGGGATACCAATTCACGGCCGACGTGCAGATGGTGTCTCGTGCCAACGGATCTCCTCTGCTGCCCTCCGACTTGATTCCCGCCGGGCAGATGCTGACGCAATTCGGCGAAAGCGCCGGCTCGGTTATTGGCGAATCAACTGAGGCGGCTGTTGCCACGCACCCCCGCCGAAGGCTGCCGTTCATTCGTTCGCCGCGGCGCTGGATTGCGTGGTCGGCCGTAGCCGTGATGCTGGCCGCCGCGGTCACCGCATATACGTGGAAACGGTTCGCGAAACCGCCTGAGCTGAGAAAGCTGGTGGTGGCGGAGTTTACCAACTCTACCGGCGACGAGGCATTTGACCGCACCTTGAAGCGCGCGCTGGAGATCGATCTGGCCCAATCGCCGTACATGGATGTGATGGGCGGGGGCGAAGCAGCGGGCACGCTGCGGCTGATGGGCCGCGATGCGAATTCGGCGCTGACCCCCGAAATAGCCAAGGAGGCGTGCGTGCGCAGCAACCGGCAGGTTATGGTGGCGGGCGCCATTGCCAGCGTGGGGAGCGAATATCTGCTCACGCTCGAGGCGACGGATTGCAATTCAGGCAAGCAGCTCGCGGGCGCCAAGGCCGAAGCGGAGAGCAAGGAAAAAGTTTTGGCGGCGCTGGACTCCGTTGCAGGGCGTGTGCGCTCGGGACTGGGCGAAACCAGGCTGTCGATGGAAAGCTTTCAGGTTCCCATCGCGGAAGCGACAACAACATCGCTGGAGGCGCTGAAGTGGTACTCGATCGGCTATGACATGAGCCCCAGCGACGATAATCAGCGCTTGCCTTTTTTTCAGAAGGCTGTGGAGCTGGACCCGAAGTTTGCCATGGCCTATGGGGTGATTGCGTCGATTTACTACAACGAAGGCGAGCAAAACCTGGCCACCCAGTACTTCCAGAAGGCCTACGACCTGAGCGGCCACATCAGCGAAAAGGAGAAGGTCGTACTCCAGGCGCATTACTACTCCGAGGGCCGCAACGATCTTGAGAAGGGCATAGAGGCATACCGGTTGTGGGGACAAACTTATCCGAACGATTGGGCTCCGTGGATAGACATTGCCAATGACTACAACCAGCTCGGCGAATACCCGCAGGCAATCGTGGCAGCGCAGCATGCCTTGCAGATGGCGCCGAAACCAGCCATCAACTCGAGCGTGCTGGCCCGCGCCTACGCCCATGCCAATCGCTACATTGAAGCAGAAGCCGTCGGCCAGCAGGCGATCCAGAAAAAAACAGACTCGACCGGCTTGCACGCCACGCTTTTCCAAATCGCGTATGCAGAAAACGATCCGGATGCCGTGGCGCGAGAAACCCGTTGGGCCCATGACCATGACGACGGATGGTACCCGTGGTATTTCGTCTCACTTCAGGCTGAAGCGGCGGCTTCGGGCGGCAAATACCATCAGTCTGAAGATCTTTTTCACAAAGCGCATGAAATCGCCGCACACAAGGACCTGACCGAAGCCGCCGACGATCTATTGATGGAGGAAGCGGAAAAGGAGCTTGCGTTCGGGATGCAGGCCGATGCCCGCTCCACGCTGCAGCTAGTCGGCAAGGCAGACAGAGCATCGGCGGATTTTGCGGTCCTGAGCGCGGAGTGCGGAGACACCGCTCCGGCGGAGCACTACCTGGCCGCCCACGCAGATCCCAATAGTCAGGGCACAGTCACTGCCTTTATCGATCTGCCCCGCGTGCGCGCGGCGCTGGCGATGTATCGCGGAAAGCCTCTCGACGCCATTGCAGCCCTCGAGCCTGCGTCACTGTATGAATTGGCGACCTACGAAATCCTCACGCAGCGGGGACAGGCCTACCTGGTGGCAAGACAGGGGGAGATGGCGGAAAGACAATACGAGAAGATTCTGGCCAATCCCGGCGTCGATGCGCTTTCAATGTTTTATCCGCTGTCTCATCTTGGTTTGGCGCGCGCCTACGCACTCGAGAACAAGTCAAATGAAAGCCGCGTCGAGTATGAGAAGTTCATTGCGACTTGGAAAGGCGCCGATGCCGACTTGCCGGTTTTGAGGCAAGCGCGCCAGGAGTACGCGCATTTACCAGCAAAGCATTGATCCGCGTGAATCGCGGGCTCGACGCGCCGGATTGTTTGCGGACAGCGGCGTATTCTACTCCAACCCCTGGCCGTGGAAGCCGGCAAGCTTCATGGCGCGAATGCTTTCGGAGTTGCGCATGAATGTTTTCCATACCATCCCGCTGCGCAGATTCTCGGCCATCAACACGGAGATTCCCTGGTCGATGCCGAGCACGTCGGGATCGTACCAGTTGGCGGCGGGGTGAAAGGCGTCGACAAAACCGTAACGGCCCCACGCCTGACTGCCCCACTTCGATCGCAACGCGCGCAAAACTGAAATGCACTCGAACGGCAGAAACGCCAGCGACCCTGCGGCGGCGCATGGAACCACGGTGCCGTCGATATCTCCGATCGGCGGCGGACCTCCCCATCCGGTGTAACCGTTGATTGAGTCGGACGCCGAGATACCCCAGTAATCGTCGGAATACCATTGCGGGTATGAAAGACAGAAGGCCTTGTGAGCCTGCGTTGCCGTAATTGAATTTTCGAAATAGTTGGCATAAGCATCGCGGCGATTTCTAAAGTCGTACCACGCCTGCGAGTACTGGTGCGTAAACAACGGGTCGTTGCCGCTGATGTAGTCGAATCCTTTGTAGTGCATCATGGGGCGCGTGAAGCTGTTCCACGTCTCCGGAGAAAGAGGATGCGTGGGGGAACCGATGGCGAGCAGATAGATCATCATCAGCTCGCAATAGTGATTCCACCGCTGAGGCAGAAAGCCCAACACAGGTTTCCAGCCCATGCTCAGCGACGGACCGCCGTTCAGCATCCAGGGCCAGTCGATGCGCTCGTAGAGCTGCTGTGCCAGCGAGCTGATCACGGGATCGTTGAAGTAGGCTTTCGCGGTGAGAATACCGCACATCAGAATCGAAGTGTCGATCGAGGAAAGCTCGCAGCCGCCCCAACGCTCGCCGGTTTCAATATCGGTGAAGTGGAAGAAGAAGCCGTGCTCCTCAGGCATGGTGTTCAAATGCCAATTCAGCGTTGTCTTGACGCGCTCCACCACTTGTGCGCGGTTCAGGTAGCCCCGCTGGTGGGCAATGCATAATGCCGTCAGTCCAAAGCCGGTGGAGGCGATGCTGGCCATGTGCCGGGGGTCACGCCGGCCGTCAAGGTTGTTGTGGGCGCGGTCGAGAACCTGGCCGGTATTTGGGCTGCCCTGCTCCCAGAAGAAGAGACAAGCCTTGCGCTCGAGTTCGTCGAGGAAGTCCTCATCTTCTTGCGTGGGTTGCCATTTTTGACCTGCATACGCAATCGAACCAGGCAACAAAGTGCAGCCGGCGACTGCCGCCAGCGACTGAATGAGCCGGCGGCGGTTGAGTGCCAGCTCAGAAAAAGATCTCGCCATTGATTCTCCATGATTCTGACCGCATCTATTCTGACTGGCTTCGAATGCGAAGGTCTCGTCGGGTAACGCCAATCCCCGACAGGTTTCGCCCCTTTCGATAGCGCCCGGCTCGCTGAAATCGCAACTGCGGCTCAGCGTGACGGACGAACTGATTATTCGATGATCCGGAACTCTATTCGGGCGCAATCACAAAGTCTGCATGCTCGGTTGCCAGTGAGCTGCCGCCCACCCATACCGTGTAATGGGTTGGTTCAATCACCGCCGTGCCCGAGTTGGTGTAGAACGAAAGCTCGTTGAAGCCCAGGTCGAACGTAACCTGCTTCGATTCGCCGGGCTTCAGCGTCACGCGAGTGAACCCTTCGAGGCTGCGCACCGGCAGTTCGAGGCTGGCGCCCAGGTTGCGCACGTAGCACTCCACAACCTCAGTCGCAGTGCGGTCGCCGGTATTCTTCACGGTGGCTGTTGCGGTAATCAGTTTGCGACCGCTGCTGTTTTTGGCTTCGCTCAGCGGCACGGACGCGCGCGAAACAGCTAGGCTGGAGTAATCGAATGTGGTGTAGCTAAGGCCGTAGCCGAAGGGAAACAGCGCATCGTTAGGCACGTCGATGTAGCGCGAGATGAATCGGCTATCTCCATCTGGCGGCTTGCTGAGATCGGCGTCGTAGGTCGGCCGCCCGGTTGGAAACTGGTTGTAATAGAGCGGCTCCTGGCCCACGGCTCGAGGAAAACTCATGGGCAGCTTGCCGCTCGGCGACACATCGCCATAAAGCACGTTGGCGATCGCCGATCCCGCTTCAGTGCCCGGAAACCAAGCCTCGACAATGGCTGCAACATGCTGCGCCGCCCAGTCGAGAACCAGCGGCCGGCCCGAGAAAATCAGCAGCACAATCGGTTTGCCGGTTACGGCGACTTGCTCAAGCAGTTCTTGTTGGTTGCCGGGCAGATCGAGATGCGCGCACGAACCCGCTTCACCGCTCATCTCACTCGACTCGCCCAGCGCCATGATTACAACGTCGGCCTGCTTCGCTGCATCGAGCGCCTCGGCGAAACCGCTCTCCGACGTTCCCGATATCTGAGTGCCCTCTGCATAAATCACCGAACCGCCCATCCGCTTCGCACGATCTTCGAGCGCATCCTTCACGGTGATTACATCTGGATTGCGGTCTGAACCACCCCATTGCTCGATCATTTCATCGGCATTATCGGCAAGTGGGCCGATGAGAGCAATCTTGCCAGCACGATCAGCCAGCGGAAGAACAGGCGCTCCGTTGAAGGGCGCATTCCTAAGCAGCACCAGCGACTCCTCGGCGGCCTGACGAACGATCGGCCGATGATCGGGCACGGCGCGAGTCACTTCAGTTCCCTGCGCGCAGGGATGTTCGAAAAGCCCGAGCGCAAACTTGACTCGCAACACGCGGCGGACAGATTCGTCGATTGCCGCCATCGGTATTTCGCCCGACTTGACCATTGCCGGAAGTTCAGCGTCGTACAAATGCGACATCATGTCCACATCCACGCCGGCCGTTAGGGCCTTGCGGGCAGCGGCGGCTCCATCCAGCGCGATGCCATGATTGATGAGCTCGCGAATCGCCGTGTAGTCGCTCACCACAAAGCCGTTGAATCCCCACTCATTGCGAAGAACATCGGTAAGCAGGAAACGGTTGGCGCTGGCCGGCACTCCATTGAGCGCGTTGAATGCCGACATGATGGTGGCCGCGCCTGCTTGCACCGCGGCTTTGTACGGCGGCAGGTAATCCTGCATCAGCCGGCTCTCTGACATGTCGGTGGTGTTGTATTCCCTTCCCGCTTCAGCCGCGCCATAGGCTGCAAAGTGCTTTACGCTGGCAGCAACCGCATCGGGCTTTGAAAGGTCGTCGCCCTGGTAGCCGCGAATGTAGGACCGCGCCATAGCAGCGCCCAGGTACGCATCTTCTCCCGCGCCTTCAACCGTGCGCCCCCAGCGCGGGTCGCGCGAGATGTCGACCATGGGCGAGTAGAACCAGCGCACGCCCGCGGTGGTCGCCTCCTCGGCTGCAATGTGCGCCTCCGATGTCACCAGCGCAGGGTCCCATGTAGAAGCAAGGCCCAGGGGAACCGGATAAATGGTGCGATAGCCATGGATGACGTCGGCGCCGAAGAGCAGCGGAATATGGAGCCGGCTCTTCTCCATTGCGGCATGTTGATAAGCGTTGGTGGTTTCAGCGCCGACCACGTTCAGCATTGAGCCGAGCCGGCCCTCGGTAATAAGCTGCATCGCATTTGGGCTGTCTGGCGCTATCGGATTTTTCCCGGGCGGCGGAGGCACGTCTTTGGCGGCGGCCGCGTCTGCGCCGCGGACTCCCTCGCCGCTGTATTGAACCAGCTGGCCCAGCTTCTCCGCGAGAGTCATCTGCTTCAGCAAGGCATTCACCCGAAGTTCGATGGCCGGGTCGGCAAGTTGAGCATTCGAGGGCCGCGCTGCTTTCTGAATCGGGGGCGCCGTCGCGAAAGGCATATCGTTTTGCGCGCGCAGGTCGGGGTGCAACAGCACCAGCGCGAGGGCGGTAGCAATAAGAATCCTCAGTCCTGTTTCTATGCCATGTATTGAATGTTCAAGCCGATGGAACATACCTTCTCCACTTATCAAGTTTTCTTGAGGGCGAGCGATGTTTGACGGATTCATCCGCACGATTCCGGCGTTGCTCTTGTGATGCCGGAAGCGCCGCGAAGGTGCGCGTCAATGCGCCGGAATCTCCACAATGGCGAGGCCGTTGACCGGCAAGGTTACATCGAGCCGGTCGCCGGTGAGCGCTTTATGCTCGGGCGGCGGCAGCGCGGATGCCTTATTGAGCGCCGCAACCTGCACCTGCGTGGGATAGCGTGGGCTGCCCATCTTGCCGTAGGCAATGAGCGGGTTGCCGTGCGATTCATCCAGCCGCTCGATGGAAACCTTCGATCCGGCTGCGACACCTTTGAACGTCAGCCGCAATGTGATCGGCTTGCCCTCCGCAACTTTATCCATGTCGACCAGATTCCACGCGGCCACGACCAGCGTTCCGTCCGCGCGCCGCGTCACCAGCAATCGATCGGAAGAGTTGGCGAGGCGCATTTCGCCCAGCTTGTGCAGCAGCGAGAACGCGTAAAAGCTCGGCTTCTTGATGTTGCCCTCGGCAATCAGGCCGAACATTCCGACAAAGGGTTCGGGGGCAACGCCGCCTTCCTCAAAAACATCGTCGAAGGTCCACCACGACATCATGTTTACGTTGCCGTCGCACTGGCTTATGTCGTGCCCGAGGGCTGGGCCCACATACCAGTTGTCGCGCGCCTGCAGCTCTGCGTAAGAGGGCACGCTCCACTCCGTCCAGAAGAGCGGCAGGTTGGGCTCGGGCGAGGCCTGAATCTGGCCGTGGACCATCTGGACCGCGCGGCACACGCGGTCGCGCATGGGTATGTCTTCCTTCGTGCCGAACAAGTCCTGAACCGTGTCGTCGGCGTAGGCGTGGGTTGAAACAAAGTCGATGGGCACGTGGTTGGCGCTCACGTAATTCAGAAAGTCGGGAATCCAATGAGCGGCAGCGGTTGCCGGGCCGCCCACACGCAGGCGGGGGCTCACCTGCTTCAATGCGCGAGCGGTGTGATCGTAAAGCTCAAAGTAGGTTGCCTGTTTCGGTACGCCGGCCCAGAAATCGATGTTGGGCTCGTTCCAAACCTCGAAGTACCACTGCGCCACTTCGTCAATGCCGTAGCGATCGATGAGATGCTGCGCGAATGCGCGGATCAGCGCGTCCCACTTTCCGTAGTCCTTGGGCGGAGAAACATTGGGCTTGTACCAGAAGCCTTGAATGGAATTCTTCGAGGCCAGGGCATAGGGCATAAAGCTGATCTCAACCATCGGGCGCACGCCGCGGGCCAGCAGTCCGTCGTAGATCTGGTCGACGTAGGTGAAGTTGTACACCGCATTTCCGTTTTCGTCTTCGTTGTACACGCCCACGTCGTCAAGCAGGATGGCGTGAAAGCGAACGTAGCGCATGCCCACCTGATCGTGAACCGCCTTGAGATCGTCGCGGTAGCCCTCGCGCATGGCGAGTGAGGCATGCCCGGAACCGAACATCTTTTCCCAGAAGTGCGGAAAATCGTGAGCGGGTGCATGTGCGTCGACTGTGATCGGAATGGCGGTCGCCGGGATGGCTCCGGTTTGCGCCAGTGAGGCCGCGGCGAGCGCAAGAGCAGCTGCGGCCAGAAACGAGGACTTGAGGCGAAGTGAACAAAACTGCATGGGTACAGATTAGTCGATTTCGACGAGGGGCAGCGGCAGGCGCATACGCTGCGTAGAAGCTGCGTCAGGCCGTGCGCGCTCGCATCGCCTGTTCGATTACCCAGTCGGTCCACGCGCCTTGCGCAGCAGGGCAAGCCAGCAGCTCAGGATCGTTGGCCAGCGCCGCGCTTACAAAATTTTCAAAGAGCGGGTAATGGATGTTCTGGTGCGGCGGCAGCGTTTCCACAACGGTCCCCGCACGCGTTGTCAGGCGCAGTTCGGGCCCGTTCAACGGGTCGAGGCCAATCTCGCCTTCAGTGCCGATTATGCGGAACTGATCGCGCGCAATGTGCGAGTTCCAGCGCACATCCACGATTCCGTGCGCGCCGCCGGCAAACCTCATCACCACCGTGGCCGAGTCTTCGACCCGGAGCTTGTGCACCGCATTCGACGTCAGTCCGGTCGCCGCTTCGGCCCTGCCGAAAAGGAAGTTCATAGCATCAATTCGGTGAGAGGCAATGTCGTAAAGCGGGCCGCCGCCAGCCAGTGCGGGGTCGCGCAGCCAGGCACGCTCCTCACTCTCAAGCCAGCCGTGGCAGTTGCCCTCGGCAAGCACGGGCTGGCCGATTGCGCCCTCCGCGATGAGGTGCTTCGCACGCAGGAGCTTGGGATAAAGCCGGCGGTAATACGAGACGCCAAAGACCCGGCCGCTGGCCACGCCCTCTGCAACCATGCGCTCGGCCTGGGAGAAGTGCATTGCCATGGGCTTTTCGCACAGCACGTGCTTGCCGGCGCGCAGAGCGGCGATGGCGGCATCGGCGTGCATGGCGACCGGCAGCGCGATGTAGAGGGCGTCCATTTGCGGATCGGCGACAGCCTTTTCAACTGACTTGAAGACGCGTGCGCCCGGGTACGCTGTGGCCTTGGATGGATCGCGGGTTACAAAGCCGTACAAGTGGCTGCGCGGCTCAGCAAGAATGGCGGGAATCACGCGCCTTCGGGCAATGTCGCCGATACCGGCAAGAATCCAGTTGAGTTTGCGCATAGCGGGTTAAGGATAACGCCCCGGAGCGGCCGCGAGCGGCTGGCGCAGCCTGGATGCGAATGGTAACCAAGTCAATGAGAGCCGGGCATTCGACGGGGCTCAGGGGCTTGACGTCAGCGGCAGTTTACGCCTGGCCAGGCATGCCGGGCTGTGGACCAAAACAGGGTGATACCCCCTCTCCCCCATTTTGGGGGTTAAGTGGATGATTCGGTTGAAGTTGAAGGTGACAAAAAGTGCGCAAATCGGCCGCAAAATCCTCATCGTGAAGGATTTAGATTTAAAATCCTGCAGACAAAGGAGTTATGGGCGCTGCTTTGGAGGTTGTTGGGGTAACATGCCAACTGGTTCTGTATCTCTGCTTTGAATGTAGCGCAAGAGCAGGAAATTGCACGCAAAAAAAACGCCTGTGTTGGATTGAGTGCTTTTCAGCCAAAGACGACGAGTGAGACGCGTCCGGCTATTGCGCCCCGCCCGGCGTTCCCGAAGGGAGCGCAGCTTCCTGGCTCTTAGCGGTAAAGTAGTTGCGATCCCACAGATTCTTGTAGAACTCGCCGGTCAGCTCGGCAGCGCGGGGGCCAAAGGTCGCGCGTCCGCCTTCAAGAAAGATGACGGTAACCAGGCTGCCCTGGGGAGAATCGGAGAACGAGGCGAACCAGCCGAAGCGCGTGCCTTCGTTCGAACAGGTTCCGGTTTTGCCAAAGACCGGCAGCTCGTTGAAGTTGGTGCGCAGGCTGCGCGCGGTGCCGTATTCCACTGCGCCTGCCATGCCGTCTTGCAGCTCGGGAATGAACTTTGCAATGTCGAGCGTGCGCTTGATGCGGGGCTTGAAGCTGGCAATATCTTCAGTCGTGGTGGGATGCTGCAAATAGTAGAGAGTGCCGCCGTTGGCGATGGCCGAAACGTATGCGCCTAACTGCAGCGGGGTGAGCGAGACGCCCTGGCCGAAGCTGCACATTTTGCCAACGCCGCCGTCGGCCTCAGAAATAGGCTGATCAGGATATGCGCCGAGCTGCTCGCCCGGAATGTTGTAACCGGCCAGCTCGCCGAGGCCAAACTGGGTGGCATAGTGGCGTACGCGCTCAAAGCCAAGCTCGCGGCCCAGCTCTTCAAAGTAAAGGTTGTTGCTCTTGGCCAGCGCCTGGGTCATATTCATGCGGAATCCGGGCAGCTGGACCATGGTGTCGGCAGTGACCAGCCCCTCAGAGAGCGCGGCCATTGCCACGGTGATCTTGATGGTGGAGCAGGGCTCGGCGCCGGACGAAAGGGCAAGCTGCTGGTTGACCATGGCCAGAATGCGGCCATTGGACGGATTGATGACCACCGCGGTGCCGTTCATATCGCCAAGCGCATCAATCGCGGCCTGGCGTACAACCGGGTCCTCGCCAGTGGTAACGTCACCGGCAAAAATGTTGCCATTCGCAAATGAGCTTGCTGTGAAGCGCTCGCCATAGTAGTGACGACGCCGGGTGGTGAGCGATGCGTGACGCAGATGCGCCGCAGATGCCGGGTGAGCCGATGCGGTTCTGGCGGCGGTGCGGGCGGTGGTGTGGGTCGTCGACGAGTGCAAACCGGCGTGAGCTTCAGTGTGGGCCGCATTGGATTTTGCGGCGGCCGTGGCGTGATGCGCAGCCGGGCGATGGGTCTGCCTGAGGTGCGCTTCAGTCCTGGCGTGATGAACTTTTTGAGGAACGTCGAGGGCGACTGCGCCCGCCGCATATGCAACCAATGCCAGACCGGCAACCCACTCGCAAGACAATCTCATCCAGCCAACGCCTCTCAACTCTTGGATTTTGCTGTGCGCTCAGTGTTTGGGTGCGTCACACGCTTGTTACATCGGCTCATTTGCGGAGTCAACGATCGCTCCGCCGGATCGCCCGTCTTGCGTCCTGGTGGTCAGACCTATCCGGACTTCGTTTCAGGATAAATTGAATTCCCTGAACACGAACCGGGTCGTGCCTTACTGGTCAAGACTTTCTGGTTCTTTCCATTACTATACGGCCATGGGTTCCATTTTGGAACTAGCGGGTCCATATTCATTAGACGCGATCAAAACCGCATCCGCTGTGAGTTAAATCACTAAGTTTGTTCAAAACCGCAACCTGCGCAGGAAGGCCGGAACATCGAGGTCCCGTTGCGGCTGGTCCTGCGGCTCTTCGAAGATCTGCTCCGCAGAGCGCGAATTGACCTCTTCAACCGCGCGGCTGGCGAGGGCTTCGACTTGAGGCTCGATCGCCGCTTCCGGCGGCTGTTCCTGATTGAATTCGGCGTCGAAGTCGGTGAAGCTCGAAGGGCCACGATTTTCATCTTCAACTACTGTTTGCTGAGCGGCTTTGGGCTGGGCGGCGACAGTCACCGTGGTGGCAACCGGAGGAACCGCGGAAGAGTAGAAAAACGCGTCGTCGGTTCCGCTGTCTTCGTCCTGGCTCATAAAGCGGGGTGGGGCGGGCGCCTTCTGCGGCTCGGGCGCAACTTCAATTATTTCGGGCCTGGTGTCGGATTCGGGCTTGTGCTGCGGCTCCGTTTCCCCCTCGCGCAACCAGTTGTCGGGGGCGACCACTGGGACTGAAACGACCGGCGTCTCGTCAACGCTCAACATCCGCGCGCGGCGCTCGGGCATCTGGTCGCGAAAGCCGGTGGCGATGACGGTGATCTTGACCTCGTCGCCCATTTTCTCGTCGAGCACGGCGCCAAAGATGATGTTGGCATCTTCGTGGGCCGCGGACTGAATCAGCGACGATGCCTCGTTCACTTCAGAGAGTTTAAGCGTGCTTGAGCCGGTGATGTTGATGAGGATGCCGCGCGCGCCGTCGATTGCGCCGGCGTCGAGCAATGGTGAGGCCATGGCGGCCTGTGCTGCTTCAACCGCGCGATTGGAGCCTGAACGAACCGCCGTGCCCATCACCGCGTGGCCCATACCGGCCATGGTGGTCTTCACGTCGGCGAAGTCGCGGTTGATGATGCCGGGGATGGTGATGATATCGCTTATGCCCTGCACGCCCTGGCGGAGCACGTCGTCGGCGACGCGGAAACTCTCGAAGAAGCCGGCGTCTTTGGCGACTGCGAGCAGCTTCTCGTTGGGGATGACGATCATGGTGTCGACGCTCTCGATGAGCTCTTTCAGTCCGCGCTCGGCCTGCATCAGGCGGCGCTTGCCTTCAAAGGCAAACGGACGAGTAACCACGGCCACCGTGAGGATGCCCATTTCGCTGGCCAGCGATGCAATGACCGGCGCTGCGCCGGTGCCAGTGCCGCCGCCGAGACCGGCGGTGACGAAAACCATGTCTGCGCCCTCGAGAGCCTCGATAATTTTTTCAGAGTCTTCGAGCGCGGCCTTGCGGCCAACGTCGGGATTGGAGCCAGCGCCAAGGCCGGCGGTAAGGCGCACACCGAGTTGGAGCTTGACGGCAGCCTGAGAGAGCTTGAGCGCCTGCACGTCAGTGTTGGCGGCGATAAATTCCACGCCTTCCATGTGCGCCTGGATCATGCGATTGACGGCGTTGCCGCCTCCGCCGCCAACGCCAATGACCTTGATCTTGGCGCCGCGAGGCATCTCTTCGTGGAAGGTGATCCTCATCTCTCCGGCTTCGTTTTTCGGCTGTTCCATCTTCACTCCTTTAGCTTCTAGCCTCTAGCTCGTTCACTGAAGTGCGCGCTCTCACCGCACGTCAATGATCAACCTCACTCGATCAAACGCCTGCGTTGCTCGAAGCTAATAGCTAGAAGCTAGCAGCTAGAAGCTGTCTTTCAAAAGCTCGCCGCGAACATGGCGCGCAGTTTGGCGCGCAAGCTGTTGTCTTCCTGGGCACGGGAGTTCCTGGTGCGATGCGCGTACATCAGCATCCCGATAGCCACCGAGAAACCTGGATGCGCGAGCTCACCGGGCATATGCGACAGGCGCACGGGCATTCCGGTTCGCGCCGGCACGCGGAGCTGGCTTTCGGTGACGTCGAGCAAGCCCGGCAGCAACGCGCCTCCGCCCGTGAGCACGCAACCTGCGCCCAGGGCGTCGACCACACCGCCGTGTCGCAGGCTCTCTTTAACAAAGTAAAACAATTCGCGGGCGCGCGGCTCCAGAATTTCAGCAATCATGCGCAAGGGCAGGCGTTGCGGATGGGGATTGGCAATCTCAATCTCCGCCGTCTGCGGAACCGCAGTCACCACGCAGTTGCCGTACTGGCGCTTCAGTTCTTCAGCCTGGACGACAGGTATCTGCAGGCCGATGGCAAGATCGTTGGTGAAATGCACACCGCCAATGGGCACTGAAGCCGAATGCGCGACCGCGCCCTCGAAGAACACCACCAGGTCGCTGGAGTGCGCGCCGATGTCGAGCAGGCAGACGCCCAGCTCGCGCTCATCGGTTGAAAGCGTGCACTCGGCGGCGGCAATCGACTCGAGGATCGCCTCGGTAACTTCAAGGCCGGCGCGATTGGCGCAGGTGATGGTGCTTTGCAGCGCGCTGCCGGAACAGGTGGCAATGTGCAGATCGACTTCAAGCCGCGAGCCCACCATGCCGACAGGATCGAATATGCCTGGCTGATCGTCGAGGATGAACTGGCGCGGCAGCAGGTGAAGAATCTCGCGGTCGGGCGGCCGCTCCACGGCGCGCGCGCGCTCCACGGCGGCGCGAACATCTTCGCGGGTAATCTCGCGGCTGCGGTTGCTCAGCTCAAAGCCGCCGTTGGTGTTGAGTCCGCGAATATGCGGGCCGCCCACGCCCACCACGCATTCATCGATGTTGATGCGCGCCAGTCGCTCAGCCTGCTCATTGGCCGCGCGCACTACCTTGGCGGCAGGCGAAAGCTCGGCGATGAGGCCCTTGCGCATGCCCTGGGACTCAACCACGCCGTGTCCGCGATAGCGCAGCGACGACTCATTGATCTCTGCCGCCACAACACGCGTTTGCGCGCTGCCCACGTCCAGAACCACGATCATATTGTTCTGTTTCTGAGCCATTGCGTCGTTTATCCCATGGTCCGGATTTTTTCCGGCGGCAGGTTATTTGAGTCGTTGAACGCGGTGTGGCGTTGCTCCGCGCGTTTCTTCTTATCGCGTTCGGCTTTTTCGTGTGCGGCGCGTGATTTTGCTGCGCTGTTAGCAGCAGGTTTTTTTGCCGGTTGCGGTTTTGCAGCGACGGCCGGCGTTCCGGGCACAGGCTTGCCGTCAGTTGTTGTCTGTCCGCTCGCGGCCGGCTGCGTTGCGCTGGCTCCCGGTGCGGGCTGCGAGGCTTCCTTGCCCGAGGCCATTTGCAGCACCACCTGCTGGTCGTAACGCAGATCGACCGCGGCGAGGTTTGCGTATTGCTGACGCCACTCGGCAATGTGCGCCTTGTAACGCTGGTAGCGCTCCAGGAAGTGATCCTGGCCGAAGTGCGCGAGAATGTCGGTTCCCTGCTCAGGCATGAGGACGCGCGCATCTTCGGGGTCGGTGAGATCGATTTCGGAAATCTGCTGCGAAAGATGCTGCCCGCCCGAGTCGAGTTCGCTCATGAGCCGCTCATACACAGCCATGCGCGCCTGGCGCGATTGGGCTGGGTCGCCGGGATCGATGCCGGTGATGACGGGAAACGAATAGTGATGCCGAGCCATTGCCGCCGCGGGCATGGAGAGCAAAACGCCATCGGCATCGACGAGGCCGATCTGCTGGCCCACGCGCGTAAAGGCCACCGGCTGGCGCTCCACCAGCGAGACGCGAATCTGGTCGGGAAGCACGCGCATCACCGTGGCGCGCTCGACCCATGGAATCTGTTCAAGCTGCTTGCGGCGCTCGCCGAGGGGAACAAAGAAAATGTTGCGCCCGATGTCTTCGCCGAAGACCGGGAGCATATCGGCGCGGCTCACTTCAGTGAGGCCCGTGGCCTGAATGTCGGCAGCGCCGGCGATGCGGAAGCGCGCGTCGCGTTCGATGAAGCTGCGCACGGTGATGCCTAGAAATGTGACGCCGCCAAGAACAGTCACAGCCCCCAGCATTAGGAAGATGCGGCCTGCTTTGCCGGCCGGGCGCCACCATTTGCCGCGCGGTGCAGAGCGCGCTCCAGGACGCGACTCATCGTCGCCCTCTGGATCCTCCATTTCGAGCGGCATGCCTGGAGCGCCACGGCGGATTCGTCCCGTCACTGGCGCAACTTCCTGCATTCGCCGGACGCGAGTCACCGCGGGCGCTTCATCCTCCCATAAGAGAGGGCGATTTGTGTCCTTCTGATTCGTCACGCCTGAGCAAGGTCGTGAGAGTCGCCAACCTTCAATATAGCCCGTAGCGAATTGGCAATTTTCCGCAACAGAAGCGGGGGAACCCGCGGTGATACGGGTAAAACAGGGAACAGCCAGTAGCCACTAGCCAGTAGCCAGTAGTCGTGGAACGAGGCAACAGCGGATCCTGGCTACAGGCAATTGGCTATTCGCTATTGGCTACTGGCTGCCTTTACGCAGTTGCGGCCGGCTGATTTGGCTTCATAGAGCGCGGCATCGGCTGAGGCCATTAATTCCAGCGTGTTCGATTCCTCGGCGGGAACGACTGTTGCGCAGCCTATCGAAATTGTGACGACGCCATGCGAGTTGCCCTCGTGCACGGTGCCCATTTCAAGTACGCCCTGGCGTATTTTCTCAGCCATTTCAGGCGCGCCCTGAGACGTGGTGCCAGGAAGAATGACGGCAAACTCTTCGCCACCGAGGCGCGCCACGGTGTCAGAGGACCGGCGCGTTGTTTCGACCGCGATGCGGGCAATGGCGCAGAGGCAATTGTCTCCTTCAATGTGCCCATAGAGGTCGTTGAACCCTTTGAATCGATCGACATCGAGCAGCAGGAGCGTGAGCGGGGAGTGCTGGCGCTGGGCGCGCTGCCACTCCAACTGTATGGCGCGATCGAACTGACGCCGGTTGGCGATGCCGGTGAGCGCATCCACGGTCGCCAAAGCCTCCATTGAGCTGGCGAGTTCGCGAAAGCGGGCCTCGCTTAGGGTTGCGGCGGCGCTGGCGCGCTTGAGATCGGCAAAGACAATGGCCACTACGCTGACGCTGAGCACCGCCGTGGCCAAAAAGAGTTGCAGAATGAGAATGCGATTCTCGAGGCTGGCGTCGGTGAGTTGAGCGAACGGGCCTCCATTCGCCGCAACGGTGAAGTGGGTTCCAATGGCTGCCACCACGCAGCAGCCAAGCACACCGCCGCTCAGGCCCAGTCGCACCACCAGAAACAGCAGCGGCGGAAAGATGAGAAAGAGCCAGGGGAAATCGGACCCGGTGAAAATGGCGACTGTGGCCGCGGCAATCAAGAGGAGATAGAGCAATGTGTTGGCGAGCTGGTCGCGAGCAAAGAGTTCGCCAGTCTCACGCCGAGCCAGGCCCAGCACCACGGGCACCACGATGCTCATGCCCAGGGCACTGGCCGGAAACCATTTGAGCGCCACCGAAAGCGGGCTGCCGGTTGCAATGCGCAGAATGGCGCCAGCGAGCAGGCTGGCAATAAATGGAGCAAGCAACACCGCAAAGCCGACAAAGCGCAACAGCTGCGGCTGGCGTGTAAGGTCGACCCTGCGCCCCAGCGCAAGCCCCACGCCATAGACCGCGATTGCCGTCTCGGCGGTGTCGCATGCCGAAAGCGCGATCACCTCCCAGAACGGATCGTGGAACAGAAGGTGTGCGAAGGCGTTGCCGAGGTAACCGGCCGCGAGCAGTTGCAGCCAGCGGCGGCGGCGATCGAGCAGCATGACCGAAGCCAGCCCCGAATTGGCCCACCAGATAGCCGGAACATGGCCGGCGCCACGGCCGGAGGCGAGCCCTACGTACGCCAGCGTGGCCACCAGCGCCACGGTGATCACGAATTTGAACGCAAATCTCAACGAAGGGAAGGAAAGAGTGGATCACATCTAACTTAATCGGAAGGCGGTGAATTTGCACGGAAGAATTGCAGGGATGCGCCTGCGCGGTCACCGGTTTCTATTCGTACGCGTGCGCCACCTGGGACCCTATCGAAACAGCGCCTTTGTTCATGTCGCACGGGGATCGCAATCATCCACAATCGAGTGCCGCGAGAATCTGCGGCGCAAGCTGGCTTACGCTGCCCGCGCCGAGAGTCAGTATCAGATCGCCCTCCTGCGCAGCTCCGATTACGGTAGCGATGGCCGCAGCAAAATCGGGAGCGAACTCAACTCTGGGGCTGCCGGTTTCGATCTTGATGCGTTCGGCGAGCCGCTCCGCGGTTACGCCGGGAATCGGCTCCTCGCTGGCCGCATAGATGGGAAGCACAATCACTGCGTCGGCGGCGCTGAAGGCGCCCGAAAACTCATCCATGAGGTCTGCAGTGCGGGAGTACCGGTGCGGCTGAAAGACAACCAGAATCCTTCGATAACCGCACTCGCGCGCCGCAGCCAGCGTGGCGCGAATTTCAGTGGGGTGGTGGCCATAATCGTCAACCACGGCAACCCCGCGCGCCTGGCCGCGAAGCTGAAAACGCCGGTCGACGCCACGGAAGTGGTTGAGGCCATCGGCGATTTTTTCGGGAGCGATTTGAAGCTGCCGGGCGATGGCGATTGCGGCAGTGGCGTTCAACACATTGTGCCGCCCCGGAACATGCAGTTCGAACGGCCCCAGCGGACCCGCGCCGGTGTGCACCAGAAACCGCGAAAGCGAACTTCCCTGCACCGCACCCGTTGCGGCCACTTGCCCCGCATTCAGAATCTCAATCCGGAAATCGGCTTCATCGGAGAGCCCGTAGGTAAAGACGCGACGCCGCACGCGCGGCAAAACTGCCTTGAGAAGCGCATTGTCAATGCAAGCAGTGATTGCTCCGTAAAAAGGTACGCGGTCCATGAAGTCGACAAAGGCGCGCTCCACGTCGGCCATGTCTTTGTAGCAATCCATATGTTCGCGATCGAGGTTGGTGACCACCGCAAGAATGGGCGAGAGCTTGAGGAAAGAACGGTCGCTCTCGTCGGCCTCGGCAACCAGGTATTGGGTGGTTCCGAGGCGTGCGTTGGAGCCGAGCGCGTCCACGCGGCCGCCCACAACCACGGTCGGGTCGAGGCCGCCGGCGGCGAGCACCGCGGCCACCATTGAAGTGGTGGTGGTTTTGCCGTGCATACCGGCAATGGCGATGCCGTATTTGAGCCGCATGAGCTCAGCCAGCATCTCGGCGCGGGGGATGACGGGAATTTTGAGCGCGTTGGCTTCGAGCACCTCGGGGTTTCTGGGTGCAACGGCGGAACTGGTGACCACAACGGTTGCGCCGGCGACGTTGCTGGAGGCGTGGCCTTCGTAGATGGTGGCTCCGAGCTGCGCGAGCCGGTCAGTTACCGCGCTGCGCTTGAGATCGGAACCGGAAACTTTCATTCCCAGGCTCAGCAGGATCTCGGCGATGCCGCTCATGCCGATTCCGCCGATGCCTACAAAATGTGCGTGCTGCGAAGTTGCGAACATGGATGGTTGAAGGGTAGCAGACTAGGGACTAGGGACTAGGGAACAAGGGAACGTGGGCGCCAGGGAACGAGGGTTCGCTGCTTCAGTTCGCCGGTAGCGTGTAATCGAAATCGTACGAGTGCTGGCCTTTGTCGATGTGGATGGTGAAGGCGCCTTCGATGCCCTTCAGCTCGCCCGTTCCGGAACCTGGCACCACTCCTACCTGCATTTTGGGACCGCTCGCGTCCATGGTTGCAAAGTGCTGCAGCGCAAAGCTGCCGTGCTTGCCGTTGAGCGAGCCGGCAACTACTTCAATGGCCACGTACCCGGCGAGGCCCGTCTTGGGGTCGCCGCCCGAAAACATCTCGCCTGAAGTGGTGGCTTCAAGATCGCCATGAATCTGTTTGTTAATCGAGTAGCGGCCCAGGCCTTCGGCAGGAGCAGGAGTGAGCGGCCGAACATCGACACTGAATGTGCCGTGCGCATGATGAGACAAGGGAGCCTCGCCGGGTTGTGCGGAGATTTGGGGTGCAATCAAGGCAAGAGCAAGCAATATGTGAGTGGATGAGGACATCGGGGCTGATTTCCAGCATAAACTGTCGTGGTCGCGCCCGGTCGCGAGGCAACGAGCGCGTGCCTAATACCGCCGCTGCCGGCAGTCGCGCGTATCGGGCAGCGCGAACAGCGCCTCTAGCGCGGCTACACTCGTCTCTCGCCGCATGCGGCGCATTGTCTTGTACCAGTCGTCAATGAACAGCACCGCGACTGCAGCCGACAGAAACGCAACCGAGTGCCCGATGCACTCCATGGCGCTGCTGCTCGCCATCCACTTTCCGATTGCATCAATCCATTCGATCATCGTCAGTAACCCGCCTTCCCCACTCGATTTCCATCGGCAGAAACGGCTCGTCTCTTCAACCTCTGATGCTTTAACAGGCGATCGCGTCTCACCCAAATCGCGCGGCCATAAACACCATTCCGCCTGAAAGTTGCGCGGATTTATTTCTGCGATCGTAGCGCAACCTTTCACCGCAACCTATGTTCAATCAGGCATAACCGGCGGCGCAGGAAGCAGCAAGAGCCAAGCTTCAAAGCGCGAAAGAGCCGGAGCGGCTGATGGAAATTGAAGCCGGCTGGATGGGAGGAGTTATGAAAAACATGTTGAAGAAGGTGGTTCTTGGTGCAGCATTGGTAGCTGGAACTTTGGGACTGGGTGCAGCCCAGGCAAAAGCGGCGGTTCGAATCGTGGTGGGCGGACCGGCTGCTTATATTCCCGCGTGCCCCGGCGCTGGTTATGTATGGGTTGCCGGATACTACAACGGCGGCGTCTGGGTTCCGGGCTTCTGGCATTCACCCCGCGTTGGCGTAGTGGTCGGCCCCGGCTTCTACCATCGCCCGGTTTTCTACGGCCGTCACTACGACCGGGCACCGTACTTCCGCAGGTAGCTCTCCCTCTGCTGTCCTAACTTAGCGGCCTTCAGGCAAACCCCTCCTGAAGGCCGCTTTTTCATGCTCCCTTTCCTCTGCTGGGGCGTCTTATCAGGTGTATGGTCGATGGAAGAGGCAAGGCCGGGCGTGACGAGTCGAAATTGGACTTGGGATGTGACCGGAACGGATTGCGGCCGAGAGGCTTTTGGCAGATCAAAGGGTGGGACGGCACGGGTTGAACGGACCGCAACTTAATTACCTAAGATTGGTTTAAGTAGTTGAAGGCCGGCTGAAGCAAGATGATAGAAGCCGGAAGTGCTGAGCAGGAGGTTCCGGACCGGAAACGGGGCCGGTGACGGCAGCACAGGGAGGGTGTTATGAAGAGCTTCCGTTTGAGTTTGATTGCGTTAGTTGCAATAGTTCTGTTGGTGCCGATGGCGGCAACTGCTCATGCCCAGGTTGCTGTGGGAGTGGGCGTAGGTCCGGCAGTGGTGGATGCCCCGTATGCCGATTACGGTCCCCCGGCTTGCGATTGGGGTTACTACTCTTATTATCCTTACGCTTGCGCGCCTTACGGCTATTACGGCCCTAACTGGTTCTACGGCGGCGTGTTTATCGGCGCCGGGCCGTGGTACGGGTGGGGTGGACGGGGCTGGGGTGGACGCGGCTTTTACGGC
>Ga0182016_10000290_pt1 | contig 62910 bp, 53 predicted proteins | sample 712S2MmetaG_FD_120491 | JGI IMG/M metagenome (GOLD analysis project Ga0182016, IMG submission 120491) | Permafrost microbial communities from Stordalen Mire, Sweden - 712S2M metaG | ecosystem: Environmental > Terrestrial > Soil > Wetlands > Permafrost | place: Sweden: Stordalen | collected...
CTGTTCCGGGCAGTGATGAAGACCGACGCCCGCGCCCTCACACAAGAAGCACGGGGTAAACCTCAACTTCTCGAACCGCCCGGTGCGGACCCGCAGGCCGGGTGGTGTGGGAGGGGAGAGCAGATGACTGCTCCCCCTATCCCGATTGGAATGCGCCGCACGAATCGAATTAGAGTCGCCCGTCGGTTTGACGGGCACTATTGCTGCGGGCTGGTCGGCGTTGGCGGCGTTGGCGGCGTTGTTGATGGCCCCGAGCCGGAGTTCGTGTCGTTCGATCCGTTGTTGGAGCTGAACGGTGTGCTGCCCGTCTGATTTCCGCCAAACACGTTATTCGTCGATCCGAAACCCGAACTCCCGATAGGGTTCGACATTCCGGCGGCCGACGTGCCGATCATCCCGGTGTTTCCACCCTGCTGCATCATCATTTCCATGGCAGGGTCGTAGTCAAACTCCCATTCGTTGTAGTGATTCTTCTTCTTGAAGATCAGCAACGACACCTTTGGGCTTGCCGGCCTGACACCGATGATTCCCGCGCCGCCAAAGGTCTGTCCCGAAGAGATCGCGTTGCCGCCGATGCCGCCGGTCGTGCCGCCGATGCCCGAACCACCGATGCCTGAACCACCGATGCCCGAGCCGCCAATGCCGGAGCCACCGATCCCTGAGCCGGGGGTCGAGCTGCCGCTCGAATCGGTCCCGCTCGTTCCAGATCCGCTGTTAGCATCGGTGCCCGTCGTACCACCCGAGCTGTCAGTTGTTCCGGTCGAGCCAGTATCTGTCGACGGCGTCGAGGTTGTGCTCGTACCCTGCTGGCTGTTGAAGATCGATCCAAATGTTCCGCTCGCCCCGTTCTGCGATCCCCCGCTCAAGCCCGAGCCGGGAGTTCCACCCAATCCCTGAATGCCGTTGCCGCCGCTCGCGCCAATGCCGGCCAGTGTACTACCTGTCGCCAGCGGCTGACCGAAGAACCCGAACACGATCGGCTCCTTGTTCTGCCCGAACATGATGGGCTTCCAGTCATCCTTGCCGGTTATGGGGTCGATGTATTTCTTGCGCAGGAACCGGATTTCGTTGGTCTTTACCATCGCATCCATCGAGGGCGGGTAGGCATGAAACTTGCGGTAATAAAGCTGCACCGCGCGGATGTATTGCTTGCCGCGGTGCATGGCCTCCACCTCGTGGTCCCGCTGGATGGACCGCGTCATCTTGGGCACCGCAACCGACATCCAGAGGGTGAGAATTGCCAGCAGAAAAATTACCGCCAGCAGCGTGTAGCCATCCTCTGATGGTTTGCGCCGGGGTACGCGCGGCAAGGCAACGCTGCCCGGCGTTTGCGCTGCCGCAATCGGCTCGATCTCAACTCGCCTCGGATTGTGATTGCCTTGTCGCATCGATATTGGTATAGACGAGAGAAACCTGCTCACGCGCCTCGCTTACTACGGCGTCAGGATGAGCGTTTGCGTGTTGTTGTAGCTCATGTCGGTTACTTCAACGCTGGCCGGCTTGATGGTGCTCACCTTGTAACGGTGATCGACGACCTGCCCCACCGTCGCCATAAATATATCGTCACCGTGCACCAGGAACGCCACCATCGATTTGTTTTTCCCTTCGCTGTAGCCGAAATACTTCAAATCGATTGCCGGCGCTTTGGGTGTTGGAGGTGGTCCACTTGCTGCTACGGCGGTCGCTCCGCCCGGGCCCGGACGTGCCGGCGCTAGCGTTTTCTCAATAACCGCCGGCGCCGACTCCGCCGAGAAGATGTTTCTCCCCGTTCCTTCGTACTCCATGTCTTCGCTCTGCGCCAGCAGGCCGAAGTGAATGGTGGGATCAATCCCCGGATTGGAGAGCTTCTTAGCTTCCTCGCCTGCCGTGGACTGGCTCTGCGCGCCGTGCCTTGCCGCCGGCACTGCGCTCGCTGCGGAGTTCGTTGCAGGCTCCGCAGGTCTCGCCGAAGGCGCCGGCCCCGTTGAAAGCTGGTTGTACAACTCATAACCCACGCCGCCCAGGGCTACGACGATCAGCGCCCCGACCAGCACGATTTTTCCCTTGCTTGCATTGCCTACCTGGAGGGCCATTGTTACTCACCCTCCTTTGCAGCCGGCTGCTGTGCTGCCGCCGGTTGCTGTACGGGAGTCGTTCCCGATCCGGCTGCAGGCAGTCCCGCGGGCACATCGGCCGGTCGCAGCCAGGTTGAGAGCTGCAATCGCAGACTCACCATGCCACCCTGCTCCCCGGTCAGCGACATGGCGCGGATGAGAAAGAATATCTGGTTGCGCTCCAGGCTGTTGATGAACTTCATGATCTGCGGATACTGTCCGGTGATTCCCGCATCCATCTGGATTTCGGTCAGCTCCGTTCCCGGCAGGCCTTGCGAATATTCAAGCCGCGTGAGGCGCACTCCTGAAGCAACACCCAGCGCCAGCACGCGATCTGATATTGACGAGTAATCCGGCGAGATGCGCTTCTGCATGAACTCGGTCTTCTGATCCCGAGAGGCTTCAACGCGCTTGTCGAGCCCGCGCAGCGGAACTGTCTTGATGTCGAGCTGGCGCAGCTGGAGCTGCTTCTCCGCCAGCACATCGGATGCATGACTGTCGATTGCCGCCCAGTCTAGCCCCACTCGCACAGCCAGCCCAATGGCTACTGCCAGCAGCACCGCGAACCCCACATAGTGCCAGGTCAGCGGCGACTTCAGCCGCTCACGCCACGTGATTACGCGTTCAATGTTCATTGCGGGCCTCCCGTGTAGGGGCTGCGCTGGCCCGGCTGACCAGGAGGCACCGGCGCGCCAGCTCCCGGATACGGTCTCCGTACCTGAGCTTGCCCCGGCGGTTGCCGGAACGGCAAAGCACGACCCGGCATCACCGGTTGCGGCGCAACCACAGGCGCAGGCGGCGCAGTCTCGCTCTCCGCCTCGACCGCCTTATGTTTCTTTTTCTCGGCCGCCAGCTCATCTTCGCTCGGCGGAACGTATTCCGTCTGCAAATCGAAGTTGAAACGGTTCGATACGCTGACCGGCGTTAATATCTTCGAGTTCGGGGTGTTGGCTGACTCCGCTTCTTCACCCACAATTCGCGGCGACTGGAATCGCCTGGAATGTTCGAGGTTCTTTACCAGCTCGTCAGACAGATCGTGCGGACCGGCCACGCGCAGATGCAGCGTGATCTGGCCGGTCTTGGCTCGCTGCGGCTCAATCTCAGTTACCTGTACGCCGCCCGGCAGCTCGGTCTCGAGGCTCTCCATCGCCATTGTCCAGCTGAATGCCTTTTCTTCGAACAGCTGGTTCAGCTCGTCTACTTCGGTCATGAACTGCGCATTCTTAGGCTGAGCCATCATGACCTGGTAGCCCGACCGCTCGTAATTGATCCTGGCAATCGCTCCATCGAGAGAGTGCTCGCGGGCCCGCGCTGCTTCAGCCTTGCTGTGCACCATGTGCAGAGCCCCGAGCGAGGCGAGCGAAATCACGGCCAGCGCAATCATGCCGATGCGCAGCCGTTTCATTGCCGGTCCAACGTCGACAAACGGCCTGGTGGCGAGATTCAGTGTGATTTTCACGCTGTTGCCCCCGCCAGCGCGCCGGTCACTCCGGCAATGCTGCCTTCACCCAGCGAGGTCATAGCTCCGGATTGGGGCTTCGACGCCAGTTCAATCACCGGCAGCTCGGTTTCGCCAAGCCAGGTGGAAAACTCTGCCGCTTCACGATTACCGGTGTAGTAGAGCTTGGTCGGCATCGCTCCCAGCCGGTCTTCGTAGTAGGCAGTGGCCACGGCTATCGTGCGCGCAATCTCCCGCGCGCGTTCTCCGGCATCTTCCGGCAGATCCAGATTCCGGTAGAGCAGCAGCTCCTGCCCGTTCGAAATCAGCGTGGTAATGCCGCGGCTGCTCAGGTTTGCCGCCAGCACCGCCTCCATCGCATCCACGGTTTCAATCGCGGCCAGGCTCGAGGGCAGCACCGCGCCCGGCTCATACCCGGCAGCCCTGACGACGGCTTCATATTCGGCCAGCACCGGCCCCGGGATGATGGCGGCCAGCACCTTGCATTGATCCTTGGTCTGGCTCAGGATCTGGTAGCTCACTCCCGCCTGCTCCACGTCGAAAGGAACCGTTTTGCGCAGCCTGAAACGCATCACCGGGAGTGCCTCGGCGCTTTTTGGGGGCAAGGTATCAAAGTCGAGCATGAACACTCTCACCACCGCGTCGGGCACCACCAGCGTGGCCACGCGCGACCGTGGCGAAACCTGGTCGAGCGCCGAGCGGATGGCCGCGCTGACAGCTTCGGGCGCATGCAGATTCGCCGCGTCCACGCTTGGCGTAACCGTATCCACGGGCAAAGGCACAAATGCGTAAGCGGGTGCGCCGCCGGCTGCAGACAAAGCCGCGGCCAACACGCCTTCGGGGGATATCTCCACCGCCGCCGGAGGGCGCGCGCCCGGCTGGGTCTTTATCTTCGCCGCTCTATCTAAAATCGAACTCATTCGTCCTTGTCCCCAGCTTCTAGCCTCTAGCTTCTAGCTCCAACTTCTAGTTCTCCTGCGAACCAAGCTAGGAGCTAGCAGCTAGAAGCTAGTAGCTGTTCTTATCGCGACGCCTCAATAAACGTTACCTTGTTGATCTCTTTCAACGTTGTCAGCCCGCGGCGCACGCGATCGATCGCCGACTCGCGCAGAAACGACATGCCTTCCTTCTGAGCTTGTTTGCGAATCTCCGACGTCGGCCTCTTCTCGAGGATTATTTCGCGGATGGTATCGGTGAGATCGAGCAACTCGTGAATCGCCGTTCTTCCGCGGTATCCTGTTCCGCCGCACTCCATGCAGCCCGCGCCTTCACGGAAGCCGAAGCCGCGCCATTCCTCGGGATTGAGGCCGCTTATCAACAGCTCTTCATCGGTGTAGTGCACTTCATGTGCGCAGTAATCGCAGATGGTTCTTACCAGCCGCTGGGCCAGAATGCAGTTGAGCGCCGAGACAAAGTTGTAGGCTTCAACGCCCATGTTCAAAAAGCGCCCCAGCACGTCGACCACGTTATTGGCGTGGACCGTAGTGAACACAAGGTGGCCGGTCAGCGCGGAGTTGATGGCAATCTGCGCTGTCTCCTGGTCGCGGATTTCGCCGACGAGGATTTTGTCAGGGTCGTGGCGCAGAATCGAGCGCAGGCCGCGCGCAAATGTCAGGCCCTTCTTTTCGTTCACGGGAATCTGCGTGATGCCGCGAATCTGGTACTCGACCGGGTCCTCGATGGTGATGATCTTGTCTTCGTCGCTCTTGATCTCGTTGAGCGCCGCGTAGAGAGTCGTGGTTTTGCCGGAGCCCGTCGGCCCGGTTACCAGCACCATGCCGTACGGCTCGCGAATGTACCTTCTGAACTTGCGTAGATCTTCGTCGGCGAATCCCACCACGTTGAGCGTGAGGTTCTTGAACTTCTCGCTCATCGATTCTTTATCGAGCACGCGCAGCACGGCGTTTTCGCCGTGAACAGTGGGCATAATCGACACGCGGAAGTCGATCAGCCGGCCCTTGTAGCGCACGCGGAAGCGGCCGTCCTGCGGCACGCGGCGCTCGGCAATGTCGAGCTCGCTCATGATCTTGATGCGGCTTAAGATTGTGGAGTGGTGCTCGCGCGCAATTGGCGCCATGGCCGCCTGCAGCACACCGTCGATGCGATACTTCACAATCACCGAGTCGTCGTTGGTCTCAATGTGAATATCGGATGCGCGCCGTTCGAGAGCCGTGAAGATGGTCGTATCCACCAGCCGGATGATGGGGCTGATGTCTTCTTCGCTGGTCAGCTTTTCAATCGAGATATTTTCGTCGGAGTTCTCTTCGCCGTTCAAAACGTCGAAGGTGAGTCCTTCGCTGGCTTCATCGAGCACGCGCTGACTCTGCTCGGTTTTTTTCAGAAGATCGGTAATCTGCGAGAGCGTGGCCACGCGCGCGTGAATCCGCTGGCCCAGCAAGCCGGCAATCTCATCGAGAATCATGAGCCGCGAAGGATCGCTGACAGCGATCACCAGCGCGTCGGCCTGCTGCTCAATCGGCACAAAGTTGTAGCGGAACATCAGTTCCACCGGCACCGTGCGCAGCAGGTCGTGCTGAATTTTGAAGTTCTTCAGGTCGACAAATTCGGCATGGTAGCGTTGCGCCAGCAGCTCAGCCTGGCCGCGCTCGTCCATAGCCTGCGGTACCGGAAGTGCGATTACATTTCCATTGGCCATCGCTTGTTTATCCTCCGGAAGTTTGGCCCAGCGAGAAGATGGGCAGATAGAGCGATATCAAAATAAACACTACGACTACACCCATGATGATCAGGATCGCCGGCTCAATCAACGCCAGCGCAGCGGCCAGCGCCGTGGCCACGTCTTCCTCAAAAAACTCCGACACGGAATTGAGCATGGCCGGCAGCGCGCCGGTCTGTTCGCCGACCGTGATCATATCCGTGGCGAGCTGCGGAAATACGCCGGTCTTGGCCAGCGAATCGGCCAGGCTTTTGCCCTCGCGCACCGTGGTGATCGACGAGCCCACCGCCTTTGAAACCTTGCGCGACGAAATCGACCGCGCCGCCGTTTCAAGCGAGGGAACCAGCGGCAATCCGCCGGTGAGCAGCGTTGAAAGCGTGCGCGAGAAAAGCGCTACCTGGTACTTGAGCCAGATTTTGCCGAATACCGGCATGCCCACGCGGAAGCCGTCGACAAAATCGCGTCCCCGCTCGGTAATCGAGAACCGGTAAAACGCTGTGATCGCGACTGCAATGCCCAGCAGCAGGTAAACAATGTTGTGCTGCATCCACTTGCCGAATGACAGCAGATACATGGTCATGGCCGGCAGTTTGGAGCCCATCTGGTCGTAAAGCGAGGCAAACTGCGGCACCACCACCGTGAACATGAAGGTCATCAACCCGCACACCAGTGTCAGCAGTACGCCGGGGTAGATGAGCGAACCGACCAGCTTCTTTCTGAGCGTGAGCGTGACCCGCTGGAAGCTCACATACCGTTCGAGAACCTCCTGAAGATTGCCCGAGCGCTCGCCTGCCAGCAGCGTGGTGGTGTACATCACGGGGAATCCGCCCTGCGCGTCGAAGGCATTCGAAAGCGACTCGCCCGTTTTGACCCGCGCCGACACATTGTCGAGCTGCCCTGCAAACTGCGGGTTCTTCTGGATCTTGCCGAGCATCTCGAGCGAGCTCAGAATCGGCAGGCCGGCTCGAATCAACGTTAAGAATTGCTGGTTAAAGATCAGAAACGGCTCGAGTTTGACCTTCTTGCGGCCTCCGCCCAGGCCGCCGCGCGACTTGACCGAATACACATGGTAGCCGGCGTGAGCAAACCGCAGGCGCAATTCCTCGGCAGAGGCCGCGGTGTGCACCTGTTCCTGCACCCGGCCGCGCTCATCGGCCAACTTGATGACGAACTCTGCCATAGTTGATCTGCGGTTGACCCCCGTCGAAACGAAGCTCACCGCCCGTTCCTATCCGCTCTAACCTAAGGGTATCAGTAACTTCACACAATAGACGCCGCTCGGCGGTTTACCGCTCGCTCCTTGTTCAGGCTGGCGCACTTACGCTGTATGCTGATTTCGGAGAACTTCATGCACTCGGCACCGGCCAGCCGCACTATCCCGATGTTCGGTTCCCGTCCCTTCATTCGCACCTCCTGGCGCCTGCCCGTGGCGCTTCTCGGCCTGGCTGCCCTTGGAGCCATTTTTGCTGTTCGGATCAATCCCCGCCACGCCGCCGTCGTCGTCCCTTACCCGCACGATCTGGCCCAGGTTTCATTCGCCGTGGCTGGCGACGTGATTCCACACGAGCCGGTCAGAGCTGCGGCCGCCGCTGCAGGCGAGGGCGAGGCAGGCTGGGCCGCGCTCTTCTCAAATGTCACCGACGTCTTTCAAGGAGCCGACTTCGGCTTCGTCAATCTTGAAACTCCGGTCGCCCCCAACCACTCGCACGGCACCAAAGCCTTCCTTTTCAACGCGCCCGTCGAGCTGCCCCAGGCGCTCAAGGCCAGCGGCATCAAGATCGTTTCCTTTGCGAACAACCACGTTTTCGACCAGGGCTGGGCGGCTTTTGCCGAGTCGCGCGACCATTTGCGCGAAACCGGTCTGCAGTTCGCCGGAACCAGCGATAACACCGCCACCGCCTGGCAGCCCGTCATTACCGAGTCCAACGGCATCAAGGTGGGCTGGCTGGGCATGACGCGCTGGCTCAATGGCAACCGCAATCCCGACGACGCGAGCGTGCCCCACGTCAACTTCTTTCCCTATCCGAATGACTCGGGCGGTGCGCCCGGCGCAGACGAGGCCCAGCTAACTGATGCGGTAAAGGCCGCCCGCGCCCAGTGCGATTTGCTAGTCATTTCAATCCACTGGGGGGTAGAGTACGCCACGGCGCCGCGGCCTGAAGATGTTGATATTGCTCACAAGATGCTCGACGCTGGAGCAACGGTCATTGTCGGCGCTCATCCACATGTGCTGCAGCCAGTTGAAACCTATAAGACCCAGGACGGCCGCGACACCCTCATCTTTTACTCGCTCGGCAACTTCCTCTCGAACCAGTCGCGCAGCTATGTCGATGGACTCAACCCGGATTCAAACGGCGAGCCCCGCGACGAACTGGTCGGTGAGTTCTCCGCAGTGCGCCGCGACTACGGGCCGGCGGGGATTCGCGTCGAACTCGGCCACGTCGGCATTCTTCCCGTGTGGGAAGAGAATAATCGCAACGAGATTGCGACCGGGCGCGCGAAGACGCCAATGATCCGTCCCGTTCTGATCGATCGCGAGATTCCGGCGGTGCAGGCAAGGCTGGATGAATTGAATAAACTGGCTGCGCCACCGGCACCGCCTGAAGGCACGCCTTCAGCGTCAGCTTCGCCTGCGGCCACCGGCGCAACCGCTGGCTTGACACCCGACCAGAAGAAGGAGTTTATCGAGCTCACCAGCCGGCTTAAGCTGCTTACCGACCGCCGCGCGCAAATCCTTGCCCGCACCGGCGACGAATACGTGACCGCCCCGCCCAAATTGCCCGTCAAGCAGTAACAATTAGAAGCGCCGCAACTCTTGACCGCCGCGCCATAATGGATTGAGAGGCGACGATGCTAACCCAATCCGCCGAGCCCGAACAGAAGAAAGAGCGCCGCAGCAGCCTGAGTGTGCTGCTTGAGCTCGCTCTGATTCCCGTTGCCGTCGGGGTGGCTGTGGTTGCGCTTCCACTCAGCTTTGTTCCGCGCTGGATGCAGGCGCATCGCGAGGGCTCATTCCGCGCGCTGCTCAAGTCACGCGGCCGCCTCATTAACTGGCAGGAGTTCCTGCGCTCGATGCGCGACTCAGGCGGCACCTGCATTGAAGAGAAGTTCTCGCCCAAGGGCCCGGTGCGTTTCTGGTGGACGCCCGAGGATGTGGCTTCGGAATCGCCGCACGAAATTATCGACTGGTTCACAATGCGCAAAGGCCGGCGGGGAGACGCCTTCGTCCGCTGGTGCCGCGAGCGCTACACTAACGCCGACACGGGCGTCGCGGTTCTGGTGGACGCTGCTTTCGTCCCGCGCCGCGAAATCTACGCGCTCTGGGCCGAGTGCCGGTCGGAAACAGGCCCTGCCCGCTGGGTCGAGGTCGCGCCGCCTGAAATCCTGCCCGGAGTTGAAGAGCCAATAGCGAAAAACAGCCAATAGTGAATAGCCAGTAGCCAGTAGGAAAACAACCCGTAGCGTGAACGGCTATTGGCTACTGGCTATTCACTATTGGCTGTCTTTCAATACCCGTTCGCCACCAGCCACTCGGCCGTCAGGTTCTTCTCGGGCTTGGCCTGCATCTGCATGGCTGCCAATTTCACCAGAACATCGGCTTCCACGTTCACCGGGTCTCCAAGCTTGAGGGCGTGGAGATTCGTGCGCCAGTAGGTTAGTGGCAGAATCGCGATTGCGATCTCCTGGCCGTCGAATCCGGCGATTGTCAGGCTGATGCCCTCGATGGCTACCGATCCCTTGTGCACCATCCATTGACGGACGGTCTCGGGCACGCGCACCTTCAGGGTCCAGTCGGTCGTTTTCTCGTCAAATTCAGGACTGGAGCGAGGGACCACAGGGTCAAGCGCCGTCATCACGCCGGCTCCGTCCACATGGCCCTGCACCACGTGTCCGCCCAGCGGGCTGCCCGCAGCAGTCGGTAGTTCAAGGTTCACTTTTGCCCCCGGCGTCAGGTTGCCGAGGGAGGTGCGGTCGAGCGTCTCCTGCGCCAGGTCGGCATGGAAATACTTCGGATCGACATCGAGCGCCGTCAGACACACGCCTGAAACCGCCAGCGAATCGCCTTCGCGGAGACGATCGGCGATACCCGGCGCTTCGACGGTAATGCGCCGCACGCCGCCGCGGTCGACCAGGCTGACCAGCGTTCCGGTCTGCTCAATGATTCCGGTGAACATGGTTCTATTTTAAGCAGGTCAGCTAAGGGCAGCGGAGTTAGCGGGGTTAGCGGCGCCAGCGGAGTTAGAAAATGCAAATCTGCGAAATACAGAATGGGGCGCGAGTCCGATGTGACGAGCACGTCAGAACCTGGGTGTGATGCCTTTTTCGCACATATCGCCGAAGATCGACAACAGATTGGTGATGCCAAGCAGTTCCCGAATCTGCTTGCCTAGATTGATGAGTTCGAGGCAGCTGCCCGCGCTCTTGGCCGAGACGTAGAGGCGCACCAGGGTGCCGAGCCCCATGCTGTCGACGAAAGCCAGATCGGTCAAATCCAGCACAATTCGCTTGCTGCCCGGGATAAGCTCGTGGACCCGCTCGTAGAGCACGTTGCATACGCCCGTTACAAGCCGCCCGTGGCAGTGCACCAGGTAGGTGTTGCCTTTTTGTTCAACATCCAGCGTGAGCAATTTTGCGGCGACAGTATTCGGCATCTGGTTGGTCCTTTTATGGGAGATGGGAAAGGGGGATATTTCCGGACGATTGTCTCATACGCGAAGAGTAATGGCACGGGGAAACGTGGAGGGGGAAGCGGAGCTAGCGGAGTTAGCGGTGTTAGCGGAGCCAGGAAAGACAGCGAGTCAGCAAGTCGGCGGGCCTGTGGTCGAGTTCGTGCTGTCCCACCCTCGCGACTAAAACAAAGACGTCGCGAGGAGGGGCAACCAGTTTCTGCGCCTGATTGAGAATGATTGGTTGAGGTCAGCGCAGATTCAGCCTGTTAACGGAAATTGCACATGATGTTCATGAATCTCCAGCAACTAAATAATCCGTTGTACGTCCAATGCACGAACGCCGCATTTACCCGTGAACAGCACGCACCTGATAAAAGAGAAGAGGAGCGGTAACTTTTCCCGCTGAGCGGACGTGATGAAGCAATTTGAAGCTTTCCGGCTCGACTCGGCCAACGGCTGTTTGTGGCGCGATGGCGAAGAGATCGATTTGCCTCCCAAACAGTTCGCGATATTGCACTTTCTGGTCGAGAATCCGGGGCGCCTGATCACTCACGACGAGCTGCTCGACAAGCTCTGGCCTGAGACGTTTGTGCAGCCCCAGGTGCTGCGCACGTACGTTCTGGAGCTGCGCAAGATCCTCGGAGACGAGGCGGGCAATCCCCGCTTCATTCAGACTCTGCCTAAGCGAGGCTACCGCTTTGTGGCTGCAGTCACCGAATCTGAAAGGCCCATTTCCGCTTCTGAAGCTTCCCGCTCCTCTGCGCCGTCTGCGCAAGCCGGCTCGCAGGGATTTGTGAACCGCATCAAGGAACTCGCGCTGCTGAGGTCAGAGCTCGACCGCGTCACTCAGGGCAAGCGCCGCGTCGTGTTTATTACCGGCGAAGCCGGCATCGGGAAAACTGCCCTGGTTGACTTCTTCTGCCGCCAGCTCCCGGCTGGAACGGTGGTTGCCCGCGGCGAGTGCGTTCCCGGCGTTGGCGCCAGTGAAGAGTATTACCCGGTGAATGAAGCGCTCGGGCACTTGTGCGCCTCAGCTGCAGCGGAGGAGGTTTGCCGCATCCTGGCGCGCATGGCGCCGGCGTGGCTTGCGACCATCGGCCGCCAACCCGAGCCACCCAAACCCTCAGCCGCTCAGCCGCCGGCACAGCCAACGTTAACGCAGACATCAATGCCGACGTCAGGGGCCCGCATGCCCGGCGAGCTTTGCGCCGCACTTGAAGAGATCTCCCGCACAAAGCCGCTGGTTCTTGTTTTCGAGGACCTGCACTGGGCCGACAGCGCCACGCTGAACCTGGTGGCCGCGCTCGGCCGGCGTCGCGCACCGGCGCATCTTCTCGTCCTCGCCACATTTCGCCCGCGCAGCATCGCGCCCGGAGCGCCGCTGCGCGCCCTCAAGCACGACATGCTGGTGCATAAACTCTGCACTCAAGTTGCGCTCGAGCCATTTTCGAAGTCTGTCGTCGCCAGTCTCATCATGGGAGAGCTGCATCAATCCACCTTGCCGCCGGGGCTAAGCGAGTTTGTGCACCGCCATTCCGAGGGCAATCCGCTCTTCGCCATCGCCATCGTCGAGCACCTCATGGCGCAGCAGATCCTGGTGAACTCGGGAGTAATTGGCGATGCTCAATACGAGATTTGCTCACCGCTCCACACCCTCGACTCCGAGGTGCCGGGTAAGCTTGCTGAGATGGTGGAGCTTGAAATCGAGCGCCTCGCGCCTGACGCGAAAGAGCTGCTTGAAGCCGGCAGCCTGCTCAACATTGCATTCCCCGCATGGGCCGTGGCCGCAGCGGTAGGTTGCGAAGCCGCTGAAGTTGAAGAGCGCTGCGACGCGCTGGCTCGCAATCTTCACTTTGTGGAGCGTGCCGGCGAAGATGAACTGCCCGGAGGCGCGCGCTCGGCCTTCTACGTGTTTGCTCACGAGGTCTACCGCGAGGTGCTTTATCAAAGGCAATCCGTTTCGCGCCGCGCACAGCGGCATGTGCGCATTGCCGAATGCCTGGCGCAGTTATTCAAAGGGCGCGAGGCCGATGTTGCCCGCGAGATGGCAATGCACTTTGAGGCAGCCGGGGAGATGAAGCGCGCGGCCCTGGCTCTGCGCGCCGCGGCCACGCATGCCGCCGATCGCAATGCGCAGTTTGAAGCGGCGGAACTCAACGACCGCGCCGCGCAAATTGAAGCGCGGGTGTAACGCCACCGCTCTCAGGCAAAGTTTGAATGAGGCACGCCGAATGCGGCGTGTTGCGATCGCGTGTCTCTTTGCCGTCTAGAGCACCTTCATAAATCTTGACAAATTCTGGATAGGAACTTGACGACTTTCTTTTTGAAAGGGGGCTAAGGTCGTTTGCAGTCAGGAGGTCCACCCCATGAAGAACAAGATCCGCTCCCTCGTCCTGGCGTCAGTTCTTTTGGCGACAGCAGCCTTCACCGTCAAGACCGCGATGGCGGCCACCACCCTCAACGTTCCGTTCGCATTCACCGTCGGAAACGCGACCTGCCCCGCTGGGCATTACATGGTTGAGCGCGACAACAATGCCAACGCGGTCAAGCTGGTCGGCGCAACCCAGAGTTTCACCTGGGCCATCCATCCCGGCGATCCGGCTCCCACCGATACCAGGGTGGTGCTCAAGTTCGATGAGAACGGAGGGGCTCATGTGCTGAGCGCAGTCCAATTCGGCTCGCTCACCACTTCGCGGCTCGACAAAAGGTCGTTCAGCGAGAATCCCCATTCGGAAATCGCTCTCGGAAAGTAGGGGTGGCTTCGATCTTCAAGAGCTCCCCCAAACAATGGCGACTTGAGGACGCATCGAGCAAGATGCGTCCTCGTTTTTTTGCGGCAATCTCTCAAGCGCCCGCACGGCAGGGGCCGTCTGGCCTCTGTCATAATTCAATGCAATGATCTGTTCCGATCTTTCACTCTCGCGCCGCCTTGAGCGCGCTGAAGGTTTTGCCTGCGCACAGTTCGCGGCGGCTCGATTGCGTCTGTTTCCATCCAGCGGCGCAGAATGGATGGAGTGTGCCGGAACTTATGCTGCTTTCGACGGAGTTGACTCGCCTATCACGCAGACCTTCAGCCTGGGGTTGCTGGAAGAGGTGACACCGTCTACGCTCGATGTGCTTGAGGAGTTCTTCTTCGATCGCGGCGCTGATGTTTTTCACGAAGTGAGTCCATTTGCCGGCGTCGCGGCCTTTGAGCTGCTATGCTCTCGGGGCTACCGGCCGATTGAACTCACTAACGTTCTCTATCAGCCGCTGCCGCGCGTCGCGGGGCCAGCCGCGCCTTTGAATAACTCCGTTACCGTCCGCGCGATCACTGCTGAAGAAGCGCCACTATGGACCAGCATTGGGGCCCGGGGATGGTCGCACGAGCACCCCGAGCTTCATCAGTTCCTGCTCGATGTGGGAGTGATCTCCGCGACGCGGGAGGGAAGCACCTGTTTTATTGCCGAGGTGAATGGAACCCCCGGCGCTGCCGGCATTGTCTGCATTCACGAGGGAGTGGTGCTGTTAGCCGGTGCCGCTACCGTGCCTGAGTTGCGTCGCATGGGCTTGCAGAGCGCGCTCCTGCAGCACCGCCTGAATTACGCGGTCGATTGCGGATGCGATGTTGCCATGATCGGCACCGCGCCAGGAAGCGGCTCGCAGCGCAATGCCGAGCGAGAAGGCTATCGCATCGCCTACACCAGGACCAAGTGGCGACTGGCGCGTCCAGCCTGATCACCGTTCACCGTCGAGCGGCCAGGGGTCTTTGAGCAGCGAGCACAATCCAAGATCGTTGCCGTAGCGCTCCACCTCAACGGCTTCCATGTGAACAAAGTTCTGCATGCCGCGGAACGCGGGCACCGCGTCGGAGCCCATGATCTGGGGCGCAACAAAGAGGTGCACGCGATCTACAAGTCCCGCCGAGAGCATGGCGGTGTTCAACCGCGTGCCGGTTTCGGTGAGCAGCGTCAGGATGCCTTCGTCGCCGAGTACGTCGAGCACTTTGCCCAGAGGCACGCGCCCGGCCTCTGCCGGCAACACTTCCACGCGAACTCCTCGATTGCGCAGCTCATCAATGCGGGCCTGGTCTGCTGAAACGGTAAAGATGAGCACGTCGTTCTGCGCACTGGTCACCATTTTTGCGTCGAGCGGCATGCGCAGCGCCGAATCGAGCACGATGCGCAAGAGCGGCCGGCGGCGGCGCAATCCGCTGCGGTCGGTGAGCCAGGGATCGTCGGCAACTACTGTGTCAACGCCCACCATGGCCGCATCTGTCTGCCAGCGCAACGGCTGCACTGCGGCACGCGCAAGTTCACTCGTAATCCAATAAGGTGCGGCGGGGCCGGCGTGGTGTCCCGGCGGCGGCGCAATGCGCCCATCCAGTGACATGGCCACTTTCATCAGCACAAACGGGCGCTTGTGCTGGCTCCAGCGCGCAAAGCCTTCGTTGAGCCGGCGTGCCTCAGCCTGGCGAATGCCCAACGTGACCTCAAGGCCCGCGACTCGCAGGGCGTCGGCACCATGACCGGCCACGTTGGGATTCGGATCGATGGTCGCGGCAACTACGCGCTTCAATCCAGCTTGGATGAACGCAGCGGTGCAGGGAGGCGTGCGGCCCTGGTGGTTGCATGGCTCGAGCGTGACATACGCCGTGCCTCCGTGCAGCCGCTCGCCGGCGTGCTCTCGCGCCTCGCGCAGCGCGACTACCTCGGCGTGGTCGATCAGGTCGTACTCGTGCCATCCCTCGCCCACCACCTGGCCCGCGCGGTCAAGAATCACGCATCCCACAACAGGGTTTGGCGAGCACAGGCCGGTGCCGCGCTGCGCCAGCTCCAGCGCGCGGCGCATCCAGTAAAGGTCTTTTGTTGCCTGATCGTTCATATCTGGTCGCTCATGCCCGATGAATCGCGCCCGGCTCTCGATCGAGAACGGGAACAATCAAGTTTACATGTGTGGTGATGCGGACGCGTCGCGGCGGGTCTGGAAACCCACCGTACAACCGGTCTCCCACCCCAGCGAATACAAATCATTCGCTGGGGCCCCGGCCTGGAGGCCGGCGCTGTCATTGGCCGGGTATGGCGCTATTCGACAGGGGCAGCTTGTCTGGAGCGATAGCGAGGCTTCTTCATCAGGTAGCCGATCGGGATGAGGCAGACGGTGAGGATGGCGAGGGCGTGAATGGTGTCGATGTAGGCAAGCACGTTGGCCTGTTGCAGCATCATGTTGTAGGTGTGAGCCATGGAACCGCTGGTGGCTCCAGCCGGAGAGTAACCCCTGGTTTGCAACATTCCTCTGAATCCGCGATCGAGGGTGCGATAGTTGGCTGCCCCGGGATAGACATGCGCGGCGAGGAAGTTCTGATGCACCTGCGCACGGCGAACGAGCATAGTGCTGATGAATGAGATTCCGAGGCTGCCGCCGATGTTGCGGGCCAGCGCAGTGAGTCCGGAGACCTCGTTATTTTTCTCCTGCGGTACTCCGACATAGGACATGACGCTGATGGGCACGAAGAGGAACGGCATGCCGATGACCATGATGACGCGCCAACTTGCGGCGTCGTTGAAACTGATGCTGAGGTTGAGGCTTGAGATGCGCCAGATGCCGAAGCTGACCCAGGCGAATCCGAAGCAGATCATGGCGCGAGGATCGAGTTTTTGGCCGAGGAAACCGACGATGGGCAGCATGAAGATGAGCACCAAACCGCCGAGCGACAGCACCATTCCGGCGTTGGTGGCGTTGTAGCCCATTACCTCCTGCAGATACTGCGGAATCATGACGGTGGTGGAGTAAAGCGCGGCTCCAATGACCAGCATGACCAGTTGCGTCATGGTGAAGTTGCGGCTCCGGTAAAGCGACAGGTCGATGATGGGATGCGCAGTGGTGAGTTCGCGCCACAGAAACAAGATGAGGCCGACAACGACGATCAAAGCGCAGCCGACGATGAGGTGCGAGCCGAACCAGTCTTTTTCCTGCCCCTTGTCGAGCATGATCTGCAGGGCTCCGATGGTGACGGCGAGCAAGCCCAGACCGATGCCGTCAACGCTGCCGAGCTTTTTGCGGACGCGCTTGAGGTAGGGCGGATCTTCAACAATGCGGCTGGTGAGAACGATGGAGAGAATGCCCACCGGAATATTGAGAAAGAAGATCCATCGCCAGCTGTAGTTGTCGGTGATCCAGCCGCCGATGGTTGGTCCGATGGCCGGCGCCACCACAACGGCCATGCCGTAGATGGCGAAGGCGACGCTGCGTTTTTCAGGAGCGAAGGTATCGGCCAGGATGGCGCGCTCGCTGGGCTGCAGGCCTCCGCCGGCTGCACCCTGAAGAACGCGGAAGACGACCAGCATAGCCAGAGAGTTGGCGAAACCGCAACAGAAAGAAAAGAGCGTGAAACCGACGACGCAACTCATGTAGAAGCGCTTGCGGCCGATGCGGTTGGCGATCCAGCCGCTGATGGGGAGAATGATGGCGTTGGAGACGAGGTAAGAGGTGAGAATCCAGGTGGCCTCGTCGTAACTGGCGCCGAGCGACCCGGCAATATGCGGCAGTGCAACGTTGGCGATGGAGGAGTCGAGTGCCTCCATGAAAGTGGCGAGCGTGACGGTGAGGGCGACGACCCACGGATTGAACCGCGGCTTCCACGTCTCGTCAAAATGGAATTCGCTGTCGGCTTCCCGCGGTTTCGCAGAAGAGGCCGCGGTCGACTGCGCCATGCACGCTCCGTGGAGGGTTTTTCCTTATGATGCGATCCGGACTGGCAGGAAGGGGAACAGTCCTATTGACAGAATAAAGCAAACCGCGAGCCGCCAGGTTGGGCGAGCTCATCCCAGCAGTGACTCCACAAAATCTGGCGCGGAGAATTCGAGCAGGTCTTCCATTTTTTCGCCCACGCCGACGTAACGCACGGGCAGATTCAGCTCGCGCGCAATGGCCACGGCAATTCCGCCTTTGGCTGTGCCATCGAGCTTGGTGAGCACAATGCCCGTTACCCCGGCAGAACCGGTAAACTGCCGCGCCTGTTCAAGGCCGTTCTGCCCGGTGGTCGCGTCCATCACCAGCAGCACTTCATGCGGAGCCCCCGGAACCAGCTTGGCTGCGATGCGCCGCATCTTGTCGAGCTCGTCCATGAGGCCGCTCTTGGTGTGCAGCCGGCCGGCCGTGTCTACATACAGATCGGCAATATGCTTTGCCTTGGCCGCTGCAACCGAATCGTACAGAACCGCCGACGGATCGCCGCCCTGCCGCGTCTTGATCATTTCAACGCCCGAGCGCGAGGCCCACACTTCAAGCTGCTCGATGGCCGCTGCGCGAAACGTATCGGCCGCGCACAGCAATGCGCTGCGCCCCTGCGCGCGGCTCCACGCCGCGAGTTTCCCGCTGGACGTAGTTTTGCCCGTCCCGTTTACGCCCACCAGGAACGTGATTTTGGGCGGCGCATCGGGAGAGGGAATTGGCTGCCGCGGTGCCTCAAGAATCGCCACAAGCTGCTGCTTGAGCAGTTCGCGCAGCTCGGCGCCGCCCTCAATTGCTTCGTGACGCGCCCGATCGCGCAATGCATCCAGAATTGCTGTCGTGGTGGGCACGCCGATGTCGCTGGTCAACAGCGCCGTCTCCAATTCTTCGAGGGCCGCTTCGTCAACAATCCGCGTCATCGCGGCCAGGTCGGCAATCTTGGCGGAGAACGACTCGCGCGTGCGCGTGACGGCCTGGCGCATGCGGCTGAAAAACCCGCTTTTCTTCTCGCCCGGCTCGTCCGGCTCCGGCTTTTCGGGTTCCTGGGTACTGCCAAATAGGGTAGTAAACGACATGGTCTATCTCAAGGATAGTGGATCGGGCGGCATACCCCGATCCGGCTGATCCCATTCAACCTATGGCTGGCGCAGTCCAGTGCCCGCAAGGGCGCGTTCGCCGCGAATCCGTCCCGGCATGTTGACAAGTTCGATATGCTTGAAATAAGGCCGCTTGGGCTTGAGGATTCCCCTATGACTCCCGTACTTGCTGTCCACCCGCTTTCCCGGATACTCGAATCGCGCATTGCCATCATCGACGGAGCCATGGGCACCACCCTGCGCACCTACGGAATGAAGGAGCGCGATATTCGCGGCGAGCGGTTCAAAGACTTGACAAAAGATCTGTTGAATAACGGCGATCTTTTCTCGCTCACGCAGCCGGCCATGGTCGGCGACATCCACCATCGCTTTCTGTCGGCGGGCGCCGACATTATTGAGACCAATACCTTTGGCGCGACGAGCATTTCGCAAAGCGAGTTTTTTGTCGACGATCCGCGCGAGCACGGCGGCCGCAAAGACCCCGAGTTCTACCAGAAAATCATCGACGACCAAAATTTGAAAAACCTGGCCTGGGAGATCAACGAGAAATCGGCATTGCAGTGCCGCGAGTGGGCCGACCGCGTGGGCAACGAAACAGGCCGCCAGCGTTTTGTCGCCGGCGCCCTCGGGCCGCTCACCGTTTCGCTTTCAAACTCGCCCGACGCCGACGATCCCGGCTTTCGCGTGGTTACGTTCGACCAGGTGAGGACCGCTTACGCCGAGCAGGCGCGCGCTTTGATGGCCGGCAAGGTAGACCTGCTGCTGGTTGAAACCATCTTCGACTCGCTCAACGCCAAGGCCGCACTGGTCGCCATTCAGGAAGTGTTCGCGGAGAGCGGAAAAAAACTGCCCATCATGATCTCTGCCGCCGTGGGCCGCGGTGGAGAAACCATGATTTCGGCGCAGACCATCGAGGCATTCTGGTACGCGGTCGAGCACGTCAAGCCGTTCTCAGTAGGACTCAACTGCTCACTCGGCCCAGACCTCATGTATCCATTCCTTGAGGACTTGTCGTCCAAAGCCGACACCGCGGTCTCGTGCTATCCCAACGCCGGCCTGCCCAATCCGCTCGCTGAGACCGGGTTCGACCTCGGCCCTCAAGACATGGCCCGCTACCTGAGCGAATTCGCGCGCGCCGGCCTCGTCAATATCGCCGGCGGATGCTGCGGCAACACGCCGGAGCACATTGCCGCCATTGCCAAAGCGCTCGAGGGAATGCCTCCGCGACCGATTCCTGTCGCAGAAGAAATCGAGACAGCGGCATGAGCGAGCCATCGTTCAAGCCATTGCATCTTTCCGGGTCGCAACCCTTCACGCAGCAGCAGGGCGTGTACATCATGATCGGCGAGCGCACCAATGTGGCCGGCTCGCCCAAATTTGCAAGGCTCATTAAGGACGGCAAATACGAAGAAGCCGTTTCGATTGCGCGCCAGCAGGTTGAAAACGGCGCCAACGTGATCGACATCTGCATGGACGAGGGCATGATCGACGGCGTCTCGGCCATGTCGCGCGTTCTCCACATGCTTGCCAGCGAGCCTGAAGTGGCCAAGGTTCCCTTCATGATCGACTCCTCAAAGTGGGAGGTGATCGAAGCCGGATTGAAGTGCCTGCAAGGGAAGGGAATTGTCAACTCCATTTCGTTGAAGGAGGGCGAAGAGGTTTTCCGCAGCCGCGCTGAACACATCCTGCGTTACGGCGCGGCGGTTGTTGTAATGGCCTTCGACGAACAGGGCCAGGCCGCAACTTACGCAGAGCGCATTCGCATCTGCGAGCGCGCCTATCGCATCCTCGTCGACCAAGTCGGTTTTCCGCCTGAAGATATCATCTTCGACCCCAACATTCTTACTGTTGCGACGGGGATGGAGGAGCACAACAACTACGCGGTCGACTTTATCCGCGCTACGCGTTGGATCAAGGAGAACCTGACTTACGCCAAGGTTTCAGGCGGCGTCTCAAACATCTCGTTCAGCTTTCGTGGCAACAACAAGGTTCGCGAAGCGATGCACTCCGCGTTCCTCTATCACGCTATCGCCGCCGGCATGGACATGGGGATTGTGAACGCGGGCATGCTTGAGGTGTATGAGGAGATTGAGCCCGAGCTGCGCGACCTGGTTGAAGATGTATTGCTCAATCGCCATCCCGATGCGACGGAGAGGCTGGTGGAGTACGGCGAAAAGCTCAAGGCCGCGGGCGGAGCCAATGCTGAAGCAGAGCAGAAGACGGAAGAGTGGCGCAACGCGCCGGTTGAAGAACGCCTGTCGCACGCATTGGTGAAGGGAATCGATCAGTACATCGAGGCCGACACTGAGGAAGCGCGCGCCAAGCTCGGCCGCCCGCTTGCCGTTATCGAAGGGCCGCTCATGGACGGCATGGGCGTGGTCGGCGATCTGTTTGGCGCGGGCAAAATGTTTCTGCCGCAGGTGGTTAAATCGGCGCGCGTGATGAAGAAAGCCGTGGCATATCTTACGCCGTTCATGGAAGCAGAGAAGGCGTTAATGGCCGCGGCCGGCCAGGTCGTTAGGACGCAAGGCAAGATCATTCTTGCAACGGTCAAAGGCGACGTGCACGATATCGGCAAGAACATTGTGGGCGTGGTGCTGGCCTGCAATAACTACGAAGTGATTGACATGGGCGTAATGGTGCCCGCGGACAAAATCCTCGAGCGCGCCCGCCTTGAAAAGGCAGACGTGATCGGGTTGAGCGGGCTGATCACGCCGTCGCTCGACGAGATGGTTCACGTTGCACGCGAGATGGATCGCCAGGGCTTTACACTTCCACTGCTTATCGGTGGCGCAACCACCAGCCGCGCGCACACGGCCGTAAAAATTGCGCCGCATTACCGGGAGCCCGTAGTGCATGTGCTCGACGCCAGCCGCGCCGTGCCCGTGACTACCAGCCTGCTCAGCGAAGAATCGAAACCGGCGTTTGTAGCGCAGCATCGCGCGGAGTACGAAGCCCTGCGCAAGACGATTGCTACGCCGCGCCAGCCGCTCGTTTCGCTCGAAGTTGCGCGTTCCCGTCGCACGCCCATCGAGTGGCGCGCTGAGGATATTCCCACGCCCTCATTCACCAGCGTACGCGTGCTCGACAACTTTCCGCTCGCTACTCTGCGCGAATTTATTGACTGGACTCCGTTCTTTCACACCTGGGAACTGAAGGGGGTTTATCCGCGCATCCTTGACGATCCGCGGCAGGGAGAGCAGGCCCGGCAGCTCTTCACCGAAGCTAACGCGCTGCTCGACACCATTGTTGAGAAAAACCTGATTACTGCGCGCGGAGTCTACGGTTTTTTCCCAGCTAATGCGGTCGGCGACGATGTCGATCTGTACACTGACGAAAACCGTTCCGCCGTTCTTACGCGCTTCCATTTTTTGCGCCAGCAGATCGATAAGGGCGTGAAAGAGCCGTGCCGATCGTTGTCCGACTTCATTGCGCCGCGCGATGACAACCCCAACGACCACATTGGCGCATTTGCCGTCACCACCGGCTTCGGGCTCAAGGAACTCTGCGACGGTTTCCGCGCAAAGCAAGACGACTACAACGCCATCATGGCTGAAGCTCTAGCAGACCGGCTGGCTGAAGCCTTTGCCGAGTGTCTGCACAAGCGCGTGCGCGAAGAGTGGAGCTACGGCTGCTCTGAGACGCTCAGTATCGACGAGATCATCCACGAGAAATATCGCGGCATCCGCCCGGCAGCCGGCTATCCCGCTTGCCCCGACCACACTGAGAAGGGCACGCTGTGGCGCCTGCTCGATGTTGAGGCTAAAACGGGCATCACTCTCACGGAGTCTTATGCCATGTGGCCGGGATCGAGCGTAAGCGGCCTCTACTTCGCTCATCCCGAATCGCGCTATTTCTCTATCGGCAAAATCGATCGCGACCAGGTGGCCGACTACGCCGCGCGCAAGCAGATGAGCATTTCGGAAGTGGAGCGCTGGCTTGGGCCGAACCTGAACTACGAACCTTCGAAGTCCTAGGAAAATCAGCGAGTTTTACCCGAAAGGGGACACGTATGCGATTCAAGGTCCGCTCAGCAGCCGCAGCGCTCGCCCTTGTCGCGGTCTGCTTTTTCTGCTTTCACCATCCCAGGACTCTCTTCGCTGCCGAACAGGGCACGCCCGTCGTGGCCACTCGCATGTACACGGGAGCAGATGGATTGACGCACATCGATCAGATCGAGGTGAAGATGAAGGCGTCTCCAGAGTTTACGCCGGAAGCGGGAAACACAGGCGTAACGGAGCTGTCGGAGTCGGTGCCTGCGAGTAAAGTGTTTGTCGTGCGATCGAATCCCGGTTTTTTTGAAACGTGGCACTGCGCCGATGTGCGGCGCTATGTTGTGACTCTGAGCGGCCGTGCTGAGATCGATGCTTCAGATGGGCAGAAGGACTATGCCGAGCCGGGCAACCTGGTGCTTGCTGAAGATCTTACCGGGAAGGGGCACACGTTCCGCATTGTAAGCAAAGACCAATGGGTAGCCCTCTTTGTAGACTTTGCTCCGTAAAAAGCGTACGTAAGTACCGCGCGGGAAAGATGTCGGCCAAGGGTCGGAGCTCGCGTAATTCAGAAATGGGAAAACCCGCAAAATTTGTTTTTCAAGTTTGCATGCAATTATTTCTGTTTGTGTCAGACTGTTCTTAAGGCGAAAACAGAAAGCATGGTGGGCCTCCTCGAACGGCCGGGGCGCGAGCGAATGCGATAGCGCTGCGATCCCGGCCGTTCGTTTTTTAAAACCTTGCGAAGTGCCTCACAATTCATTCGCCAATCCCCGCCCTCCAGTCACTTACTTTATTCCCGTATGAGACGCCACCAAAATATTTGCACTGTATTCTCCGCCGGTTGACGGTCCTTTCATCGCGTCCGCCCAATACTGCTGGCATGATCTCCGGCCCTCATTTTGAAAGCACGATTAACCTGGATCTGCACTCAACCGCACTCACTCAAGTCCCGCCTCCGGGAAATTCTTCATCTGCGTTTCACATTCCAGATATCCATGCCGATGCTGGCGCGTATTGCATGCGCACCGCCCGCACCCGCGATGACCGCGAAGCCGCCTGCCGTCTGCGCTTTCGCGTCTTCAACGTGGAGCTTGGCGAAGGACTCGACAGCTCTTACGAAACCGGCCTCGACACCGATCGCTTCGACGCCGTTTGCGAGCACCTGGTGGTTGAAGAGAAGGAGTCGGGCCGCATTGTTGGCACCTACCGTATGCAGTCAGGCGCGACTGCTGCTGCGCATCTCGGCTACTACTCCGCGCAGGAGTTCGAGCTCGGTCCATACGAGCCGCTTCGGGCCGGCATTCTCGAACTTGGCCGCGCCGCCATTGACCGCGCCCATCGCACTCCTGAGGTGCTTACATTGTTATGGCGCGGCATTGCGCAGTATGCTCACGGCATGGGGCTTCGGTATCTGCTTGGTTGCTCTTCGCTCAACTCCGTCGATCCGGCTGAAGGCTGGCAGATGTACAGCCTGCTGCAGAATTTCCGGGTCAGCCCTGAGTTTGAGACCATACCAACCGCTGCTTATGCCTGCCCCAACGAGCCGCAGGCCGCACGCGCACAGATCTTCGCCTGCAACGGAACTCAGGAAGCGACGGCGCATGAGCGCACTTCACCGGTTGCATCGCAGGTGAAGGTTCCCAAGCTGCTCAAGACTTACCTGGCCATCGGCGCGCGCATTGCCGCTCCGCCGGCATTCGATCGCGAGTTCCGCACTATCGATTTTCTTACGCTGCTCGATCTTGAGATGCTGTCGCCGGCTGCGCGCAATCGCTTCATGGCGCCCCTCGCTCCGTGATATTGCGGCGTTGCCGGCGCGCTGTGGCGCTGGCAATCGCGCTTTTCACTTGCATCATTCGCTACTGGCTCGCGCGCGTTCGCGGCCCGCTTACAGTTGAGCGCCGCGCGCTCTGGCTGCAGTCGGCGTGCCGCGGCGTATTGGCCAGCGTAGGAGTGCGGTTTACCTTCGAGGGCCAGCCGGCTGCGCGCGACCTGGTTGTGGCCAACCATCTCAGTTATCTCGACATCGCCATCTTCGCGGCCATCATGCCCTGCTGTTTTGTCTCAAAAAGCGAAGTTGATCGCTGGCCCTTCTTTGGTAAAGCCGCGCGCGCGGGCGGCACGATTTTTCTCAATCGCTCCAGCCTGGCCAGCGCCAACAGCGCGGCGCGCGAAATCAGCGAGCGACTCACACATTCCACTCCGGTGCTTCTGTTTCCTGAGGGAACCAGCACTGACGGCAGCCAGGTATTGCGATTCCACGGCCGGCTCATTCATCCGGCCACCGTACTCGGCGCGCCAATCACGGCCGCAGCCATTCGGTACATACCCAGCGACAATATCCATGAGCGTGAACTCTGCTGGTTCGGCGACGCAGGCTTTCTTCCCCACCTCTGGAATTTGCTGGGAGTGAACGGATTTTCAGCGCATGTACGCTTCGGGCTACCGCGCATTTACAATGATCGCCGCATCGCAGCCGAAGAGACGCGGGCTGAAGTCATCGCTATGCGCAATGAGGGTCCAACTAACGCCGAGCCTGCCGGATGATGCAGCGCCGGTTTTCAGTAGCCTCGATCGCAGTGCAATTCACGCCTGCTTTCTCCGTGCCACGCAGAGCCTCGCCGGCACGTAACTCAAAATTGAGAGCTCGCCCTCCGCAAGCCCTGCCGCTGCGCATAGTCGCCGCCATTCCTCTGGCCTGAATGCCCGTACAATCGACACCGGCCCATCGTGCTGCACGAACCGGTGCATTCGCGTCACCTTCGCAAGCAATTTGAAAAGCCGGTACGGAGTCGCCGCGCGCGAGAGATCGTTCACAAACCATCCCAGTCTTGCATTCGTCTCCATCCAGGCGATGAACCGCACGATCTGCTCGTCGCTCAAGTGATGCGTGAACAGCGAGCTCACGATCAAATCGACTGGCTGCGGCCGTGCGTAATCGAAAACGTCTGCGGCAACAAACTCGATTCCACACTCCGGCGGCGTTGCCTCTTTCGCAAGGCTGATCGTATCGGCGTTCAGGTCCAGCCCAATCAGCCGCACGTCAAGCTGCTTTAACGCAGCCCATCGCGCAATCTTTCGCAGCGCGTCTCCGTCGCCGCATCCAACGTCGAGAATCCGCAGCGGGCTGCGCGATTCCGCAAACGTATTCAGCCACTCAAATGTCGGCCGGTAGCCGCGCAGCCATTTATTCACTCGTGCAAGGTCGCGCAGGCAGATGCGCAAATCCTCGCGGCTTGATGGCCCGTCCATCAGTTCGGGCAACTCGGCAGGCTGTGCGCGCCGGCTCATGTCGGGTATGTTACGCGGCATGAAAGAGCATCGTCTCCGCCGTCACTCCGGGGCCAAAACTCATCGCGCAACCCTGTTGTCCTGATTTTGCGCGCTGCATCAGCTCGCGCAGCACAAACATTACCGAGGCCGACGACATATTGCCGTAATTGGCCAGCACGCGACGCGACTCGGCCAGCATTTCAGGCGCCAGCGCCAGTCCCTTCTCAACCGCATCCAAAACTGTACGTCCGCCCGGATGCACGGCCCAGAGGTCGATGGCGGCGGCGTCGCGCCCCTGCGTGATCTCGCCGCCGACTTCGCCCAGAATGCGCCGAATCTCACCGGGAACCTGCCCCGAAAGCTGCATATCGAAGCCCATCTCGCGAATCTTCCAGGTAATCAGGTGCGTTGTCCCGGGCAGCCGCAGAGCAAGAAAACTGTCGATCGCCAGGCCCGTAGCGCGTCCGCTCACCAGGCACGCGGCGCATCCATCCGCGAACAGCAAAAACGAGAGCACCTGTTCGAGGTTGGGCGTCTCCTGCATGTGCAGCGTGCATAGCTCAAGATTCATAATCAGCACGCACGCATCCGGCTCACTGCGCACAATGTGGCGCGCCGATTTGAGCGCATTGACGGCCGCGTAACAGCCCATGAACCCGATCATCGTGCGCTCCACCGGCTGCTTGAGCTCGAGCGCGTCGACAATGTCGAAGTCCAGGCCCGGCGCATATAATCCGGTGCAACTGGTCACGATCACGTGCGTAATGCTCTGCCGTTCCTGTTCGCTGATGGCGAGCTTCTTCAGCGCGCAGCGCGCCAGTTGCGGCGCGAATTGCTCAAAGGCCTGCATGCGCCGCGCGGTTCCGGGAAAACTGCCCGGCACATAGATTCCTTCGGCATCGTTCCACTTGCCCTCGGCCGACGCAACTGGCTCGATAAACGAATAGCGATGCTCGATTTGCGACATGCGCACCATGCGCTTGTAGAGGCTTCGTTCAGTGCCTTCGGGCAGCAGCGTCTCGGCAAAAGAAATAAACGCCTGGTGCACATCGTGTGGAGGCGTGGCCGTTGCAATGCGATTGATGTATGCGGTAGTCAAGGCTCTCCTTGTGGTGGTAGGGCCACTTAGAAAGGATAGACGCAGCGGGAGGGGACGCGTCTCATGAAATCGATCTGGAAATGTCACCGCATTGCGGTTTTCGGCGATGGGTGAGAGATGAGGATCTATCCCAGCAGCGCCATGGTCACGTGATTGACCACAAACGCCGCGCCGTAGGCCAGCGCAAGCATATAAACAAACTGCACAATCGGCCACTTCCAGCTATTGGTTTCGCGCTTTACCACCGCCATGGTCGACGTGCACTGCATGGCGAAGGCGAAGAAGATCATCAGCGCCAGCGCGCCACCCAGCGTCATGTCGTGGTGCAGCGCGGTCTGCAGGCTCAGCGCCTGGGTGCTGGGGTCGGCGCCGTACAGCGTTCCCATCGTGCTTACCATTACCTCGCGCGCCAGCACGCTCGATACCAGCCCGATGCCGATCTTCCAGTTGAATCCGAGCGGCGCAATTACCGGCTCGATAAAGTGGCCTATCCGCCCGATCACGCTCGAGGCCAGCTCCGGCGCAGCCAGCGTGCCCGTTGCCGTGTGGATTACAGGCAGGTGCGCGAGCACCCACAGCGCCATGGTGACTCCCACGATCACGGTGCCTGCGTTCTTCATAAAGATGCGCCCGCGATCGATTACGCGCAGCACCAGAGATTGCACAGTGGGCATGCGGTACTGCGGCAGCTCCAGGATGAACGGGGTTTCGCTCGATTTGAGAATGGAGCTCTTCAAGAGGCGCGCCGTCGTAAATGCGGCCACAAATCCGGCCACGTAAAGGCTCAGCATCACAATGGTGCGCAGCCCGAGGAACCCGTGCAGATAAACGATGTTCGGAATGAATGCGGCAATCAGCAGCAGGTAAACCGGAAGCCGGGCTGAGCAGGTCATGAACGGCGTTACCAGGATTGTGGCCAGCCGGTCGCGCTTGTTCTCAATGGTGCGCGTGGCCATAATGGCCGGCACAGCGCAGGCGTATGCCGAAAGCAGCGGGATGAAGGCTTTCCCGTTGAGCCCGATCGTCCGCATTACACGGTCGGCGATCAGAGCGGCGCGGGCCAGGTAGCCGGTATCCTCGAGCACGCCGATGAACAGGAAGAGCAGCAGGATCTGCGGCAGAAATACAAGCACCGACGAGATGCCCTTCCAAATGCCGTCAAGCACCAGCGACTGCATCCATCCCGCGGGCAATAGCGGCCGTGCGAAATCGCCCATGCGCGCCAGGATGTCTCCAAAACCATCAGAAAGCGGTTGGCCGATGGAGAAGACCACTTCAAAGACGCCGATAACAACTGCCAGAAACAGCAGCGGACCCCAGATGGGATGCAGCAGAACAGAGTCGATCTTCTGCGTGCCTTCCACCGAAAGCGGGGCGCGATAGCCGGTGCGGCGGCTTACCTGCGCAGCCCACGTATGCGCGCTGGCCGCGTTGCCAATTACCGGCAGCGTAAGCGGTGGATGCGAGCCGGTGCCGTTGCCTGGCTGATTCAGAAAAAGATTAATTGCGTTAAGTCCGGTGCCATGCACCGCGCTGATTTGCGCTACGGGAGCGCTCAATTCCCGCGCCAGCTGCAGTGAGTCAACCTTGCCGCCGCGCTGCTCCATCAGGTCGGTCATGTTCAGCAGCACGAGCGTGGGCAAACCCGTTGCCAGCACCGGCGCAGCCAGCATCAGCTGCCGGGTGAGGTGCTGCGAATCAAGCACCAGCAGAACCGCGTCCGGTTTGGGAGTGCCGTGCATGGTGCCCGCGAGCACTTCAACGGCCACGCGGGCGTCTTCAGAGTAGGGAGTGAGCGAATAGATTCCAGGCAGATCGATCAGCGTCAGATCGTCGCGGCCGACGCCGGCCATCAAGCCCATGCGCTGTTCTACGGTCACGCCGGGGTAGTTGGCCACTTTCTGGCGCAGCCCTGTCAACCGATTGAAAAGGGTGGATTTGCCCGAGTTGGGCGGACCGATCAGTGCAACTGTGCGCAATTTGCCAGGCGCTGGAGGCCCGGCGGGCGGCTCAAAGGCCGGAGGCGCGCAACAACTGCTCATCTCGCAACCTCAGCGAGCTCCATTTTTTCTGCAGTTGCGGGTTGCGTCAGCCCATTCGAAACCGGGCGAATCCTGATGGCCTCGGCAGTCTCGTGGCGCAGGGCAATCTCAAGGCCGTCAATCGAGTAAACCGTGGGGTCGCCGGCCGGCGCGCGACGCACCGCCGTCACTTCGGCGTCGGGCACAAATCCCATATGCATCAGGTGGTTCTGCACCGTCTCTGGCAAATCGAGAGCAACCAGGACCGCGCTTTCACCGACGCTCAATTCACTTAACATCTTCACCTGCCCGGCACCCGTTTTGCGCCCTGAGGAGGAACGCGTCAAAACCCGACCTGTTTGGTCGTAATTAAGTATACGACCAAATCCGTCCGGGTTGCAAACAGTCGTTTGAAACAGGATCGCTCGCCAGAAACCCATTGCCTTGACCTCCGGGAATTTTCGCCTTCGAGACCTCTCCAGCACTCCCAACTTATTTGCGGGCCGTAATCAGTTCATCGGCGCGATGGTCTATATTTATCAGTCAAAAAGGGTGCTTGAATGTGACCTGAATCACCCGCGTGCCGGATTTGAACCGCATTGCGGCAGCAACTTTTCAGGGCCGCTCCAAGATGACGGCCTGCGCACGCCGGATCAGGTCCCGGCGCGACAAATCGCACCACCAAGTGCTTAACTTGGCGTGGAGGAATTTGATGAGCGGAGCCCCACTCATTTCTGGCCGGCGATGGTTCCTGGTCAGTGCATCGGCCGCCGCGGGCCTTTCAATCGCAGGCGAGGCCCTGCCCGGAATTTCCGCTGAGGCGCAAGCCGCCTCAAACTCACCATCAGGCGGGTTTCAGGCCTTCACGGCATCCGACCTTCACGATGCCGTTGCCAGTCTTGAATCCAATCCCGGCAATAAAACCATCGTCGACGACAAGACGTTCACCATTGCCTTGACCGTTGAAAAGAATAAGGCCGCGAAGGAATTTGAGTGGCACGAGGCGCGCGATCACGTCTTTCAGATTCTGGATGGATCGACTGTGATTGAAGTGGGCGGAACGCCGAAGAACGCGCACAGCAGCAAGCCGGGCGAATGGAACGCGCCGGAGTCAGCAGATGCCGTGAAGGTCACTCTGAACAAAGGCGACATGCTCGTGATACCGCGGGGCGTGCCGCATCGGCGAACCACCGCAGGCAGCGTCACGCTCATGCTGATTTCGCCGCAGGGAACGGCGTAAGAGCAAGTCAACAAGACAGCGAGTCAGCGCTGCCCGGGTCTGATCACTGACCACCCAGTTCTTCCGGCATCTATAGTCGTTGAAGGCACGTAATTTCCCTCTATGGCTCTAACCGATCCCGCAAATGCATTAGCGGATTCAGGCACTCCCTCTGCCGCCAGCAAAAAGCTGCTGCCGTGGCTTGTCGCGGTTGCGTTCTTCATGGAGTCGCTCGATACAACCATCCTTAACACGGCTGTGCCGGCGATCTCGGCCGCTCTACACGTTGGCCCGCTCAGCATGAAGGCCGTGCTGGCCAGCTATACGTTGAGCCTGGCTGTGTTCATACCCATCAGCGGCTGGATGGCTGACAGATTCGGAACCCGGCGCGTGTTCGCCGCTGCAATCGGACTCTTTACTCTGGGCTCATTGTTATGCGGCATGTCGAGCAACATCCATGTGCTTGTTGCCTGCCGCATCCTGCAAGGTTGCGGCGGTTCCATGATGGTACCCGTGGGCCGGCTCACCCTGGTGCGGACGTTTGCCAAGTCCGATCTTCTCCGCACCATGAGCTTTGTTTCAATTCCGGCCCTGGTGGCTCCTATGCTTGGGCCAATCGCGGGCGGTCTCATCGTTGGCTATCTCCACTGGCGGGTTATTTTCTTTCTCAACATTCCTATAGGCCTAATCGGCCTGATTCTCGTCTACATCCACCTGCCCGATTACCGCGAGGAGACACACCCGTTGGATACGGTGGGGTTGATCCTCTTTGGGTCTGGCATCGCGCTGCTCTCCTACGTGCTTGAAGTTTTTGGGGAGCACACGCTCAGCGTGCGCGAAATCCTGGGATTGCTCGTGCTTTCTCTGGCTTTGCTGGCTGGCTACTGGCTGCACGCAAAATCTCTGGCATTCCCGTTGCTTCAACTCGGGCTTTTCAAGATTCGTACGTTTCGCGCAGCGGTGAATGGGAGTTTCTTTACTCGCCTGGGCATTGGAGGCGTGCCGTTTCTGCTGCCTCTGCTGTACCAGGTTGGTCTGGGATACACCCCGGTCGAGTCGGGCCTGCTTATCATGCCGCAGGCCCTGGCCGCCATGAGCATGAAGATAGCCATGCCCCGCATACTGTCAGTTATCGGCTATCGATGGGTGCTCATCTCCAACACCATCGTCCTCGGGCTGCTGCTGCTGCTGTTCGCTACCATCGGTCTTCAAACGCCGGCGTGGATGATTGTGCTGCAGGCTTTCTTCTATGGAGCCTTTACGTCGTTACAGTACACCAGCATGAATACGCTGACCTATGCCGACACCACTGACCTGGAGAGCAGCGCTGCAAGTTCCATCGCAAGCACCATGCAACAGATGTCGATCAGCTTCGGCGTCGCCACCGCCGGACTGGCAACAGCGTTCTTCGTCCCCGCCAATGGCCAATCCGGTGCGGTCGAGATGATCCACGGCATCCACAAAGCGCTCGTGGCGCTCGGGGCGTTGACCATTCTTTCAACGATTGTCTTCCGCACCCTGAAGCAAGGAGACGGTGACGCGGTGAGTCACGAAAAAGTCTTGCACCCGGGCGGTTGAAAGTGGGGAAGCGCCGGTCCTAATTCCGGCTACGCACCTTCGAAAGAAGCCGCAAAATCTCAATGTACAGCCACACCAGCGTCACCATGATGCCGAATGCGCCGTACCACTCCATGAACTTGGGCGCGCCAACGTTCACGCCCTGCTCAATAAAGTCGAAGTCGAGCACCAGGTTCAGCGCCGCAATGGCCACCACAAACAGGCTGAAGCCGATGCCCACAACTCCCGATCCCCACACCGAGCCGAAGAAGTTGATGTGGAAGAAGCTCAGCAACATCGACGCAACATAGAACAGGCAAATGCCGCCCGTCGCGGCGAAAATGCCCATGCGTAATTTATCGGTGACCTTGATAATTCCCGAGCGGTAGAGAAACAGCATCACGAACAGCGTGCCGAAGGTGAGGCTCACCGCCTGGAACGCGATCCCGGGATAATAGTGATTCATCATCGCCGAAATGCCGCCCAGCGCCATGCCTTCAAGCAGCGCGTAGATTGGCGCTGTTACCGGCGACCACTCCTTCTTGAAGATGGTGACGAAGGCGAAGATCATGCCGCCCAGAAAACCCACAAGTAACTGCAGCGTCACGGAGCTCGGGTCGAGCGTATCCATGAAACTCTTCCAGGTCCACGCCGCCGTGGCCAGCGCGCACAGCAACAGAATGGCGGTCTTGTTCGTGGTGCCGTTCAAGGTCATGCGCGCCGAGGCGTCGATCAGGCCGCCGTATTGGCCGCTCCCGTATTGCTTGAACGTGTCCTGGCCAAGAGCGGGATTCGAAGTCTTAAACAGTGGCAATTTGAAATCCTCCATGGGGTCGCTCAGCGTCAATTAATAGATGCTCGCGACACTCATCCGTTACTTCAATTTTAATTCCTGCGGCTCACAACTCATCGAGAGCCGTCCGGTAGCGCGAGACCGTCAACCTCATCTCCTCGATCTCGGCAACCGGCTTGATGCCTCCGCGCGCGCCAGACGCCATGCAGTTCATCGCCGCCGCCGCACACGCAAAGTCCAGTTGCCGCTCAAGAGGCCAATCGTTGAGCAGCCCGTAGATGAAGCCGGCGTGAAAAATGTCGCCGGCGCCGGTGGTGTCAACAACTGGAACGCAGTACGCGGCGCAGTGCAGGTGCCGTCTGCCATCCCACGCCAGCACGCCGTCCTGCCCGAGCGTGGCCGCGGTCAGCCTGGCGCCGTATCGCGACTGCATCCGCTTCAGCGCCCGTTCCAGGTTTGTATCGTCCATCAGCCGGCAGGGAAAATCGCGGCTGGCAATCAGGTAGTCGATGTTTTCAATCAGGTCCTCGACGCCGGGGTACGTCTCATCCAGATCGGCCACCACCGGCACGGCCGCCTGTCGCGCCCATCTGGCGGCCTGCGTGGCCGCGGCCGTGTCGTGTCCGTCAACGTGCAGCGCGCGTGCGTTTACAACCCATTCGCGCTTCAAATCCTCGGGCTTGAGGGCCAGCTTCTCGTCGCGCCGGCAAAGCACGGTGCGCTCTCCACCCGCGTCCACAATAATCAGCGACTGCGGGCTCACGCCGCCGGGAACATGGATCAGCCTTGCATCCACTCCCGCTTTTTCAAATGCCGCCTGGTGCAGCCGCGACGCGTCGTCATCGCCCAGCTTGCCCACATAGCGGGTGCGCAATCCCCACGTCTGGCAGGCAATCACGGTGGTAGCAGCCTGCCCGCCGGGCATGATGCTCGCGCCGGTGTACTCCGATTTTGACCCGCGATCAGGAAAGCGCTCGACCGGAATCAGAGTGTCGGTTGCGTTCAGCCCCACGCCCACCAGGTCGACCTTCTCGCACACGGCCATTCCGACATTGTATCGGGCTGGAGGTTTACCACCTTTGCTCCCAGTGCCTGTTTATCGGATTCGATGCTGTAGGCTCAAAGTATTCTCTTGGTCCTGGACTGACAATTGGCTCAACAAAAATCTTCACGCCCGTTTCAATACGCCAAGTCTGGCGGTCCGCTCTGCTGCGGCAAGGTTTCACTTGAAACCCTCGCCCGGCAATATGGCACACCGCTCTACGTCTATTCGGCCGACCAGATTATCGAGCGGCTCGAGATGTTTCAAAATGCGCTCGGCGGGCGCGACCACCTTGTCTGCTACGCGGTCAAGGCCAACTCCACGCTGGCAATTTTGCGGCTGCTGGGCGAGCGCGGCGCAGGATTCGACATTGTTTCAGGCGGGGAACTGGAGCGTGTACTGGCGGCCGCACCCAATTCGGCGGAACGCATCGTATTCTCAGGCGTCGGCAAGACTCAGGATGAGATCGATCTTGCGCTCGGGGCCGATATTCTCCAGTTCAATGTGGAGAGCGAAGGCGAACTGGCGCTGCTTGCCGCGCGAGCCCGCAAACTCAAAGTCCGCGCGCGTTTCGCGCTCCGCGTTAATCCCGACGTGTTTGCCGATACGCATCCCTATATCTCGACCGGTCTGCGCGAACACAAGTTCGGCATCGACATTCGCAAGGCCCTCGCGATATACAAGCAGGCCGCTAACGATCGTTGGCTGGTGCCCTTCGGCGTCAGTGTCCACATCGGCTCGCAGATCCGTTCCGCCGCGCCCTTCGGCGCAGCGATGGTGCGGGTCAGCAAGCTGATGAAACAGCTTGAGCATGAGGGTTTTCGGCTGTCTTCAGTGGATGCCGGCGGCGGCCTGGGCATTGATTATCACGGCTCATTTGACGCTGCGGCCAAGCTGGCCGAGTACGCGGCGGCCCTCAACGATGCGCTTAAGGGCTTCGACGGCTGCCTAATCATTGAGCCGGGCCGTTTTCTGGTCGCCGAGGCCGGCGCACTTCTGGCCCGCGTGCTTTATGTCAAGCGCAACGGCAAAAAGACATTCGTTATTACCGACGCCGCGATGAACGACCTTATCCGCCCGGCACTTTACCAGGCGCATCACGAGATTGTTCCTGTAATGCGCAGGCCGGGCAAGCCGCGCATTGTGGACGTGGTGGGCCCGGTATGCGAGTCGGGCGATTTTTTTGCACATGACCGCAAGCTCGGGCCGGTCGAGCCAGGCGACCTGGTAGCTTTGCTCGACGCCGGAGCTTACGGCATGTCGCAAAGCTCGAATTACAACACGCGCCCGCGTGCCGCCGAGGTAATGGTGGGCGGCGAAAATTTCCGGCTCATCCGCCGCCGCGAGAGCGTGAACGAGATGCTGGCGCCGGAGATGGCGTAGCAATCCGCCCGCGACCCCAGCCCCCCCTGTTATCGTGTTGCCCGGGAGATTTTTTCGATGCGCATAGGTCTTTTAGCTTCTTGCACTGCTGTTTTGACCTGCTTAATGCTTGGCTTTTCCGCAACCGCCTCTGCCGATCCGCTCACTGTGAAAACCGATCACGGAAAGGTTCACGGCAAGACAATCAACGACGATAAGGTGCGCGCATTTCTCGGCCTGCCTTATGCCGCGCCGCCGGTCGGCGATCTGCGCTGGAAGGCACCTGAGCCACTCGCAAAGTGGAAGGGCGCGCGCGACGCCACAAAATACGGCGCTCATTGCGTGCAGGGACATGTCTACGAAGACATGATCTTCCAGGACAGCGGCGAAAACGAGGACTGCCTCTTTCTGAACGTCTACGTGCCGGCAACCGCCAAGGGCAAGAGCAAGCTGCCGGTCATGTTCTGGATTCATGGCGGCGGATACAGCGGCGGCTCGGGCGATGAGCCCCGCCACGACGGTGACTTTCTGCCGCTCAAGGGTGTGGTGCTGGTCACCATCAACTACCGGCTCGGCGTCTTTGGATTTCTGGCTACGGCCGACCTGGCCAAAGAAGCCAACGGCTCAGCAGGGAACTACGGGCTGATGGACATGGTGGCCGCGCTCCAGTGGGTTCGCGACAATATTCAAAAATTTGGCGGCGACCCCGCGAACGTTACCATCTTCGGCGAGAGCGCCGGGTCTTTTGCCGTGAGTACGCTGATGGCCGCGCCGTCGGCGCAGGGGCTGTTTGCCAAAGCCATCGGCGAAAGCGGCGGCGCGCTGAGTACAAGGAGCGAGCGTCCGCTCGCTGAGGCTGAAGATCGGGAGCAGAAGTGGGTCGACTCGCTGGGGGTAACTTCGCTCGCCGCGCTTCGAGCGCTGTCCGCCCAGACCGTTCTCGACGACGAGAACAAAAAGGGCGCGCCCCATTTCGGAGTCGTTGTTGACGGCAAGTTTCTCACCGAGCCGGTAGCCGATACCTACGCCGCCGGCCACCAGGCGCACGTGCCGCTGCTGGCCGGCTGGATGCACGACGAGGTGAACGGCCTTGCGGACGGCATGACGGTTGAAAAGTGGAAGCAGTTGGCCCAGACCGCCTTCGGCGAGCACGCCGATGAGTTTCTGGCCGTCTATCCCGGCGGCACCGACGAAGAGGCCCAGCGCTCGGCCATCGATCTCGACAGCGACAGGTTCATCGCCTTTGGCACCTGGCAGTGGATTCAGGTTCAGGTTAAAACTGGCGGTGCGCCCGTCTATCGCTACCGCTTCGACCTTCCGTCTCCATCCAGCAAATTCCACCCCGGGTCGTCTGCATTTCACTCCGACGATATCGAATATGTGTTTGGCAGTCTCGACACCCGGCCGGGAGCAGCGTGGCGGCCTGAAGACCGCAAGCTGAGCGACGAAGTGATGGATTACTGGACCAACTTTGCCAAGACCGGCAACCCGAACGGCGGCGGTCTGCCCGATTGGCCGCGCTACGACACGACCGGTAAAATCATCTACCTCGACAAGGACATCACGTCGGGCGTGCCCGCGACTACCCCTCGCTACGAGTTCCTGACGAATGTGAAGCCGGTGAATCGGGGGGAAAGGCCTTAAATGCGTGGCTGCCCCATCCTTTCGCAGTTCCATCTCGAAAGGGTGGGAAACCTCAATCCTCAGCCGGCCGGCTTGTTGGGATGCAAAAAGGGCTGCGCGACTCGCGCAGCCCTTTTCCAATTGGATTAAATATCAGCTTACTGGTGCGCGCCCGAGGCGGCGGTAAAACCAGATTCTTGTTGCGCAGGAATCGTGCTGGCCGGCGGAGGATCGCTGAAGGTTGCGTCCTTCGCATTCAGCGCGTTCGAGTAGTCGGGTCCGAGGCCAAGCTTCTTGAGCGCCCTTGAGTCGGGCGTTAGCCTGGTCTGCCAACCCTGGTCGGACTGGTACTTCTGCATTGCGGCAACGGTGGACGGATCCCACTTGCCTGTAGCTTCGCCGCTCAAGTAGTGCTCGCGGATCAGCGCCTGCTGAATCTGCGTCACTCTTTCGGGATCGATAGACTGCTGGCCGCGCGTACGATGATAGCGTTTAGAGGCCGTGACGCTGCGGGTGTGATGGACCGTCTGACCGCTCGTGGGTGAGCGGTGAACGCGAGACGCATACGCGGAAGAAGAGAGGGTTCCCGCGCCAATCAATAAAGCCAAAACAAAGCGAAACTTATACACGCCCTTTATCACCCCTGGGTCTTAAGCTGTCTGCTGGACGTTGCGTGAAGTGTACCCAAACCCAAGGCGTCCGACAAGAAGAAAATAATTTTTCATATGAGATTTGGCATTTTGTCTGAGCAATTCTGATCTATCTGGCCGAATAGGCGCCGGAAAGTTGCTTTCCGGCGCCATTTCGAGCGCTATTGGAGTACTCCGCCCGGCAGCATGATCCCTGCCTCCGGATGCTTTGGATCGAGCACCTCAAACACCACGTCGTCGCCAACTTTCAGCTTGCTCACGACTGCTTCGAACTGGTCGCGAGTTCCCGTGGGCTGCTTATTTACCTTCGTAATCACTTCACCCGGTTCAAGTTGCTCCATATCGGCAAATGAACCTGTCCGAACCGACTCAATCTCCACACCGGACGTGTGGATTTTTTGGGCCATCGCCGGCGAAATGTCGCGCACCACCAGTCCCAGCTTGGTTTCACCTGCCCCACTGGGGCTCTCCTGGCTGGGCGCTGCCTCAGGATTGGTGAGGTTGGCAAACACCTTGTCGCGGTCGCCGATGGTCACGGTGGTGTCGGCCGGCTTGCCGTCCCGCAGGTATCCCAGGCGGGCCGTCGATCCAGGCCTGCGGTTGGCGATGTCGTTCACCAGGTCGTCGCCATCCTTCACCAACCGCCCGTCGATGCTGGTAATAATGTCACCTGGCTTCAGGCCGGCCTTGTCGGCAGGTCCGCCCGGCTGCACCAGCTGCACCAGTACTCCGTGCTTGAACCCGTATACACGGTTGACCGAGCTCGACAGTCCGTTGTTGAACGAGATTCCGATTGATCCACGAACCACTTTGTGGCCGGGGCTGATCAGGTCGTTGTAAACCTGCACAACTATGTTCGACGGCATGGCGAAACCGATGCCCTGGTATCCGGCCGATTGCGTATAGATTGCCGTATTCACGCCGATCACGTTGCCGTTCATATCCAGCAGCGGGCCGCCCGAGTTGCCGGGGTTGATGGCCGCATCGGTCTGGATAAAGTGCTGGAACTGGCCGCTCACGCCCGGCTCGATGGTCCGGTTCTTGGCCGAGATGATTCCCGCGGTGACTGTCTGCGACAGCGCAAACGGGCTGCCGATAGCTTCAACCCAGTCGCCCACCTGCGCCTCGTCGCTGTTGCCCATCTTCACCGTCGGCAGTGGCGTGTCGGTGTCAATCTTGATCACGGCCAGGTCAGTGGCTTTGTCCACGCCAATTACGCGTGCCGGCCGCCCCGGGTCGGGCGTATCGGGGTCGGTCGAAAGCTTCACAAAGATCTTGTCGGCATTGTCGACCACGTGGTCGTTGGTAATGATGTATCCCTTGGGATCGACAATGAACCCCGACCCCAGCGATTCCTGCACCTGGGACTGCTCGCCCTGGTCGCCCTGCCCGGGAACCTGCCCACCGAAGAAGCGGTTGAAGAAGTCCTGGAAGTTGTCATCGCCCTGACCCTGACCCTGACCCTGACCCTGACCCTGACCCTGGCCCTGCCCTTGACCCTGGGCTTGTCCCTGACCCTGGTCATCGTCGTCGCCGCCCCCCGGTGCCGGCAAGGGCATCGTCCGCCCATGGAACCGATGCGCGGGGTTTGAGCTCTGCTTGGGCAGTGTCTCGGTATTGATATTCACCACCGCCGGTCCAACCAGCTTGGCAATCTTCACAAACTCGTTCGGCGGCTGCGAAGAATTCACAATCTTCAAAGGGCTGGCGTCGCTGCTCGCATTCTGCTGTTCCTGGCCGCGAACTCCGTGCGCCCAAAAGGAACCCGCTACGATGGCAGTTGTTACCGTGGCAAGCACCACAAACGCCGAAGTTAGACGGCGTGCGCTCAGCCGTTCACGAATCGATCTCATAGAACTCTTTGACCTCTTGGGTTTGGCTCGCCTCGCGGCGCGGGCCCGATGCTTCAATTCTTAGTTGGATGCACCAACTCCCAGTATAGCCAGTCGCTGCAATCTGCGGCGTATCCGCGGTTGGCTTTTCCTGGGCGCTCCTCCATCCACTTCTTCTATAGACGGGCTCGGGCCTTCCATGGACGAACTGGGCCGGGAAAGGAGACGCGGCTTATTTCCGAGAGCATGCTCGGCGGACGCGTCATTGTCGATGGACAAGACTGGGCGTCCCGCATTGGTTCGCCCCTGAAACAGCGCATAAAAAAGTAGCGCCGGGCTAGAAAGTAGCGCCGGGCTCCAGCCCGGTGGCCGTGTGGGCGTCCTCGCCCGCACATCACGTCTGGCCCTCCTCAAATCGGGCGAAAATCAATAGTAAATACTTGTATACATAGCTATTAACCTGTTCAAATTATTGTTCATAACCCCATTCAGCCATAGCAAGCAGCAGCAACAGCACCCGCCGCAAACCAAGCTCCCGATCCTTGGCTGAGTACCACTCGGCAAGCGTGTGGGCATCGCCTCCATCGCCTCCGGCGCCGATTGAGAGCGATGGAACCCCGAGCGAAAGGGGCAGATTGGCATCCGTCGAACCGAGCCGTAGCTCAGTCCGCAACCCCAGATGCCGGTCGACCGCCCGCAGCGTCTCAAGCAGAGCGGAACCCTCGGCCAGTTTCGCCGCCGGCCGGTCGCCGATTTTGCGGATCGCAAAATCCAGCCTTCCGCGTCCGTCTGTCCCGGCCGCCCTGGCCCTCCGGTTCCAATAGTCAACCCCGTCCTCTACGGCCCGGTGCAGTGCCACCTCGAGCCGCACCAGTTCGTCTACGGCCGTCGACCTGAAGTCGACCGTCGCCTCGACACTCTCCGGTATGGAATTCACGCTTGTGCCCCCGCGGATGGTTCCCAGGCTGAGGGTGGTTCTTGGGTCTTCGGGCACGGGAGTTTCCGCCAGCGCCGCCAGCGCCCTGGCCAGCGCCGCGATCGGGTTGGGTGTTCCGGCGTCGGTAAAACTGTGTCCTCCGGGCCCACGCACCGTTACATGGAATCGCCGGCTGCCCAGGGCCTGGGTCACGACAGCGTCCGCCCCAGCCCCATCCATCACAATATGGGCGGCAATCCGGCCCGCCAGCGGGCTTTCCCGGTAGAGGTGCCGCATCCCTTTCAGGTCGCCCTCGCCCTCCTCGCCCACATTGCCCACAAAAACCAGGGGGACAGGCAGAACCGTCTTCGACTCAGCCAGGGCGAAGGCGATGGCCAGCATCCCGGCCACCCCGGCCCCGTTGTCGCACGCTCCGGGGCCATACAGCCGCTCGCCCTCCAATACCGGTTCGAGCTCGGTTTCCAGCGGGAAGACTGTGTCGAGGTGGGCTGAAACCACCACCACCGGCCCGGTGCTTTCCGGAGGCAGGGCTTCGGCCTCAAGCATTCCAAACACGTTTCCTGCCGAATCTGTCTCGATGCGGCTCAGGCCGGCCTCGACAAAGCGCCGCGCGATCCACTCGCCGCGGGCCTGTTCGCCGTTCAACGGGGCAGGGATCCTGACCAGCTCGGTCTGCCAGTCCATGATGCGCTTGGGATTGAGGTGCAGCCATGCAAAGGCCGCGTGCACCCTTCGGCGAGCGGCCAGGGCGGTCACCCGCGAGAATGCTGAACTGTGAGTCAGCAGGACCATGGGTTGTCTCAGATTATCAGGGATTAAACGGCGGAGATTGCCAGAAGGCCGGATCGGGTTATTTGAAAGCCGGATCGAGCCCCAGACTCCGTCCTGCCCGGCGGCGGGTCAGCTCCGCTACCGCCTCGTCCAGCGAGTACGCTTCGCCTGACCGGGCGTCGCGCTCGTCGGCCGCGTACGCCTTCAGCAGATTCAGAGCCTCAAGCTGTTGCTCGTAGCTTTGAATGTCCATGAGCACTGCGCGAGCCTCGCCGTTCTGGGTAATGATGATCGGCTCATGCTCTTTTGTCAGCCGCTCCAGCAGCTCGGCGGCGTTGGCCTTTACGTAGCTGATGGGCTTGATCTGAGTGGAGAATTTCATGGGGGTGGAATCCTCAACTTTCAGGTTCGATTTTAGTTTATTTTCGGTTTTTTAAAAGACTAAATTCAGTCCGGCCCGTTACTCCGCATATTCCACTGAGGTTAGGAAGAGACCCGAGGCCGGTGCGGTAGGCCCTGCCTCACTCCTCGACCGAGCTTCGAGGATCTCTATGAGCCGTTCAACGGTGGTAAATCCTCGCCCGGAGTCGATCATTGCGCCTACTAAGTTGCGTACCATGTGATGCAGGAACCCATTGCCGCGAACACGGTAGATCCACAGCTCGCCGGCGGGGGTGGGCTGCCTTTCCCAGGCCGAAGAGTAGACGGTCCGAACGTTGGTGGCCTTCAAATTGTCTTCCTGGTCAGAAAACTCCTCCCGCTCAGTCAAATCCGGGTCACTGGCCGCAAAGCTGGTAAAGTCGTGCTCACCTCGAAACGTGCCAGCTGCCTTTTCTAAAGTGTCAAAAGTTAATTGTTTAGGATAGCTGTAAACAAATGGATACACCCACGGCGGACAGATTTCCCCGCGGAAAACCCGGTACTCGTAGCTCTTTGCCACAGCAGAATGCCGCGCGTGAAATGTGTCCGCAACGATTCGGCAGTCCATGACCCTGATTGCCGGCGGCAAAGTCCGGTTGAGCGCCCGCTGCAGGTTTTCAGGCGGTATGGGAGCAGCCAGCTGAAAGCTCGCCACCTGTGCCAGCGCGTGCACCCCGGCGTCGGTTCTCCCCGAGCCTTGCGGAAGCGGCGCTTCGCCGGTAACCCTTCCCAGCGCCGCCTTGAGTTCCCCCTGGATCGTCGGCAATCCGGGCTGCACCTGCCATCCATGGAACCCGGTTCCGTCATAGGCCAGGGTCAGCTTGAAGGTGCGCAACTCCGGCGCCCCAGGGGGAGCGGACTGTTCAATTTCACTCATCGTGTTGCCCTGAAGAACAGCCTACTCGACCGGGGTTCGGGGTGGGCAAGATGCTGGCCAGTTTCGCCAGCGTTGCGGGAGGACGATTTTGAATGCCTGGCGGCAGGGAATTCGAACGATCACAGGGCGGGGGGATTGTGAGGGGAGGGCCGGATCGGTTATTTTACTAACCAGTTAGTTAAAAACTTCTGACCTGCCTTCTGGCTCGATACGGCTGTGGGGATTCCCGGCCGAAGCCGCGCCGCAGGGAGTTGTCCGAAGTTTTGGCCAACGTAGACGATCGGGGAAACAGGGGCCTCGGCGAGGGAACGATCCGGGAGTCAATCGCGTATCAGCAGGCAGGTTCCGGATTCATGGCCGAGGGTTAAACTGTTCCGGCAACACAAATTTGCATCCAGACGTGCTCACCAGCCGTCTTGAACTATGTCATTCCAAATGTTCCGAGCAATTGGTGGAGATAATAAAAATGCTCTTTGAAAGCAGACGTACGTTTGAGGCTGGGCTCAAGGCTTGCCGAGGCGCCAATTCCAATTCTTCAAATTTCGGGAAAAAGACCGGAAACCTGCGCGCAATTGCCGCGGTCATGCTCACTCTTGCCGCCGGCTTGCCGGCAGGATTCGGCCAGCAAGTCACGGGCGCAGGTTCAAATGGGCCCGACAAGGCAGCTTCAACCCTGCCGTCGGCGCCCGCCCCGGTTGCAACCCAGCCATTCCCGCTGCGCACGGGGTCGCGCGACTATTCCAAGCCGTTCGCCGGCCTGTTGGGCAACCCGATCAACATTTATCGGCCCACCAAGCTCGGCGTGGCCAGTTTCACCAACTCGGTCCGGCTGGGAGATCTGGTGAAGGACGGCAAAATCTACCTCAGCCTTTCTGACGCCATTGCGCTGGCCATTGAGAACAACTACGACATTGCGATTGCCCGCTACGATCTTGACATTGCCGACACCGATATTCTGCGCACCAAGTCCGGCTCCGAACCGCTCGGCGCGCCCTCGGGAATCGTGACTGGAACGCGCGGCGGCTCCGCGACCATCCTTTCCACCGGCGGTGGCCCGGGCGGAACAGCCGGAGGCTCGGGTGGCGCCGGATCGGGCACCGCCGGCCTCACGCTCACCACCGGCGGAGCAGGTCTCGCGCCGCAATCCTTCGACCCCGTGATCGCTGGAACCATTACCCTGGATCGGGCCCGTTCGCAGGAGACCAGCATCTTCAGCCCGGCTTCTGCCACGAACACCAACACGTATGACTTCACCTACAATCAATACTTCGCTCCAGGCACCGCTCTAGCCTTGGGGTGGAACAACGTCCGCGCCACCAGCAACAGCTCGCTCACCTTCTATTTGCCAAACTATACCTCTTCGTTTAAGGCGACGGTGACGCAGCACCTGCTGCAGGGCGCCGGCATCTGGATGAACAAGCGCTTTATTTACGAGGCTGAGAACAACCGCAAGATCACCAACTCATCGTTTCGCCAGCAGATTCTCTACACCGTCAATCAGGTGGAGACCATCTACTGGGGCCTGGTGCAAGCCTATGAGGACGTACAAGCCAAAGAGCGCGCGCTCGACCAGAGCACGCGGCTGCTTGAAGACAACAAGAAGCAGCTTCAAATCGGCACCATGGCCCCGCTCGACGTGGTCAACGCGGAGTCGAATGTGGCCACTGACAACCAGGCGCTGCTCAGCGCCCGCAGCAGCCTCAATTACCAGCAGCAGATCATCAAGCAGGCCATAGCCCGTAACCTTAACGACCCGGCCCTGTCGACTGCTCCGGTTATTCCGACTGACCGCGTGACTCTTGAACCCATCCCCGAGGAAGGGCAGCCAGTCGAATCACTGGTTCAGACGGCTTTCCAGCAACGCCCCGAACTTGAGCAGGCGGTACTGACGCTGCGCAACGACGAAATCACGCTCAAGGGTGCCCGCAATGCCTTGCTGCCGACGCTTGACGTAAATGCTTACTACGGCGCAAACGTCACCGGCGGCCCTCTTAATCCCAATTGCAACTTCTTTGGCCAGTCTTGTTTCTCTCCCGGATACCAAAGCACCGTGCCCGCAGGCTACGGCGGTGTACTCAGCGATCTGGTTAACAGCACAGCCCCGGACAAAGGCGTGGGATTCAGCCTGAACATTCCCATCCGCAATCGCTTTGCTCAGTCGCAGCAGGAGCGCTCGCTGATGGAGTACCGGCAGGCGGAGTTGCGATTGCAGCAGCTCTACACACAGATCCGCATGGATGTTGTGAACGCCATGTACGCCCTCTCGAATGATCGGGCCCTGGTGCAGGCCGATCAGGCGGCGAGCGACTATAACCAGCAGAGCCTCGATGCTGAAGAGAAGAAACTGCATCTGGGCGCTTCAACCACGGCCAACGTGCTGCTGCAGCAGCGCAGCGTGGCCATTGCCGAGGACAACCTGATTGCAGCCAACGCGGCCTATGCCAAAGACCGCGCCGGGCTCTACCAGATTCTTGCCTCGACCCTTCAGCACTACGGCATCAATTTGAGCGATGCGGCCACTGGCCAGGTGGGTTCGGCGCCGGTGGTTCCGGGCGTCAAGCCCGCAGCGTCACAAACAGACACCCCTGGCGCGGCAGCGCACGCTGCGCCTCCCGCGGCCCAATAAAACCTCTGGAGAAGCGAATGGCCCGGCTAACCAGCCGGGCCTTTGTTTTGAGGTGTGAAAATATTGCGGAAATCTACCTCTCTGCCACCAAATCCAACAGGTCGAAAAACTCGGGAAAGCTGATGGCCGCCGACTCGGCTCCCTGGATCAGCGTCTCTCCTTCGGCCCGGAGCGCGGCCACGCTGAAGGCCATCGCGATCCGGTGATCTCCGCCGGCATCGATAGTCGCTCCGTGCAGTTTTTGCCCGCCGGGCACGTCGAGCCCGTCTTCGAACTCTTCGACCTCGGCGCCCATCGCCCGCAGGTTGCGCGCGACCAGGGCGATGCGGTCTGACTCCTTGACGCGCAGCTCTTTGGCGTCGCGGATCCTGATGCCGCCGCTGGTATACGGCGCAATCGCCGCCAGCACCGGCAGCTCGTCAATCAGCTGTGCCGCGAGCGCGCCGCTCACGGTCGTCGATCCCAGCTCTTCGGGAGCGGAAATCTGGACTGTGCCGACCAGCTCAGCGTGCTTTTCTTCGAGATTCAGCACCGCGACTCGCACGCCAAGCGCAGTCAACACGTCGAGCAGCGTCGCCCGCGTAGGATTCAGCCCAATCGAGTCCAGAACCAGCCCCGAGCCCGGGAAGATCGCCGCGGCGCAGAGAAAAAATGCCGCCGACGAGATGTCGCCGGGCACGGCGGCTTCAATCCCATGCAGTAATTGTGGGCCGCTGATGGCCACCGAATCGATAGTGCGCGTAAGACTGGCGCCGAAAGCCCGCAGCGCCAGTTCGCTGTGGTCGCGGGTGCGGACTGCCTCGCGCAGGGTGGTGGTTCCTTCGGTCTGCAGCCCGGCCAGCAGCACGCAGGTCTTGATCTGCGCACTCGGCACCGGGGTGGTGTAGTCGATGGCGCGCAGCCTGCGCCCTTCAATCAGGATTGGCGCGTGCCCATCGGTCAGCGTCACCCGCGCGCCCATCTCAGCAAGCGGCTTGCGAATCCGTTCCATGGGCCGCCTTGAGAGCGAGGCATCGCCGATGAGCGTAAAAGTCCCATCCTGCGGCGCCAGCAACCCCGAGATGAAGCGCATGGTCGAGCCGGAGTTTCCGCAATCGAGGGGATGATCGGCCGGCGTCACGCGTCCAGCCACGCCGGTTACGTCGACGGCCAGGTCGCCCGTCCGATTGACTTGCGCGCCAAGCGCCTCCATGCAGGCAAGGGTCGAAGCGCAATCGGCCCCGGTCGAAAAGTTTGTAAACCGCGACGTGCCCTCGGCGAAGGCCGCCAGCATTGCGTACCGGTGGCTGATGGATTTGTCGCCGGGCAGCTTCAGGCTGCCGTAGATGTTGCGGGCGGGGCGAATCAGGCGTTCCTGGGTTGCGATAGACAAGCGGGCTCCGTAAAAAGGCAGATAGCAGCCAATAGCCAGTAGCCATTAGCCGGTCGCCAATATGAGTTTATCGAATCGGAAGGGAAGAGCCGAATGGCGAAGGCTTGGATGAGAATGGGAGGCTTCTAACAGACTCGTCCGGCCCCACGGGGCGGAGGCGTCTGAAGATGCCTTTCCCAGGGTTTCGCTACGCTTCACCCTGGGCTATTATCGAAGCGTCCCTACGGGACACCGCGTGGGGTAACTCGCTTCTACCGCGCCTGCAACTCCGCGGCCATCGGCTCAAGATGCGCGGTGAAGTGGCGCAAAAACGGAGCTTCGTAAGTCAGGCGCATGCCGCTGATTTGCTCCCGGTTCTTCCACACTTCCAGAATCACCTCGATCAGGTAATCGATGTGGCTCTGCGTATAAACACGGCGCGGAATCGCCAGCCGCACCAGGTCCATTTGCGCGGCGCCGGCAAACATCAGCGTGCCGATCTCAACCGAGCGCACGCCGCCCTCGAGGTAAAGCTCGCAGCAGAGTGCCACGCCAGGGAACTGATCCGCCGGAATGTGCGGCAGATAAGCCCGCGCATCGAGATAGATTGCGTGTCCGCCCGGAGGCTGCACAATGGGCACGCCGGCCGCCGCAATGTGATCCCCCAGGTACGCAGTCGAGGCGATGCGGTAGCGCAGGTAATCTTCTTCGAGAGCCTCCTGCACGCCCACGGCGATGGCCTCAAGATCGCGGCCGGCGAGTCCGCCGTATGTGGGATAGCCCTCGGTCAAAATCAGCAGGTCTTTCTCCTGCTGCGCCAGCAGATCGTCGTTGGTGCATAGAAATCCGCCGATGTTGGCCATGCCGTCTTTCTTGGCGCTCATAGTGCACCCGTCGCCGAGCCGGAACATCTCCTGCGCTATTTCTTTCGGTGTTTTGTGTTCGTATCCCGGCTCGCGAAGCTTGATGAACCAGGCATTCTCGGCAAAGCGGCACGCGTCAAAGTAGAGCGGGATGCCGCGCTTCCGGCACACCGCGCTCACCTGGCGCGCGTTCTCCATTGAAACCGGCTGCCCGCCGCCGGAGTTGTTGGTCACCGTCAGCATCACCAGCGGAACGCGTTCGCGGCCCACGCGCTCAATCAGCTCTTCGAGCGCGGCCACGTCCATATTTCCTTTGAAGGGATGTACGAGCGAAGGCTGCTTGCCCTCTGGAATTACCAGGTCAATTGCTTCTGCGCCGGTGAACTCCACATTGGCGCGCGTGGTGTCAAAGTGCGTGTTGTTGGGCACCACGTCGCCTTTTTTGCAGGTACAGCCAAACAGGATGCGCTCGGCGGCGCGGCCCTGGTGCGTGGGAATCACATGCTTGTAGCCGAAGATGTCCTGGACCGAAGCCTTGAAGCGCACAAAGCTGCGGCTGCCCGCGTAGCTCTCGTCGCCCTCCATGATTGCGCCCCACTGTTTGGTCGACATTGCACCAGTGCCCGAGTCAGTGAGCAGGTCGATGAGAACGTCGTCGGCAGGCAGCAGGAAGAGATTGTAGTGCGCGGCCTTCAGCAGCTTCTCGCGTTCGGTACGTGTGGTCCAGCGAATGGGTTCAACGCTCTTGATTCGGAACGGCTCAATAATGGTTTTGGCAATCATGATGCTTCTTTCAAAGTCCCTGCGCATTATTGCTCATGAGGTGGTGAGGTAGCCAATTGCGGCGAGCGTGTGGGCTGTTTGGATATTTCGCTGTGTCAGTTCGCAGGCCCGGCAAAGAGAATGAGGTTGCCGTTCGGGTCCTTCACGATGAACGTCTTCGCTCCCCAGGGCTCATTTCTCAACGATTGAGCAAACTGCACGTCTTCGGCCTGATATGTGAGGAAAAGCTGCTTGATCTCCTTCGTGCTTGCCAGCGTAATCGAAGCGGAAAGCAGTTCTTCTCGTTCCCGGATGTCTTCCGCAAAGAAAGGCTCGTCCATGGACCGCAGCGCAAGCAGTGCGTTGTCGCGGCGTACTTGCCCGTAGAACGGCGGTTCGCCGTAAACAAAATCGACACTGAAGCCGAGTTTCGCAGTGAAGAAATCGATGGAGGCTTTGAGGTCGCGAACGTACAGGTGTGCGGCCACTGAGGTAAGAATCGGTTGTGGGTTTGGATCGGTATGGGGCATCGCAGTATAGGCTCCTGTTCTGAGCGCCTGCCATCCTTCAAAACCCTCTTTGCGCGCCACGAGTTGCTGTGCGTCAGCCAACCGGAATGCCGCGGCCAGAATTTCCTGATCGGAAAGCTGGCGGAACTGCGGCAAGTAACTCCGGATGATGGCAGCGACCGGATAATGCTGCTCGCGGTGCCATCGCAGATACTGTTTGGCTTGTTTCCTGAGGTTTTCGAGATTCGACATCGGCGCAATTAGAAAATCGAGTTCTGTAGGTGGGCGTTGCCCTTTCGACCTGCACCGATGCGCCCTACGCCGCAATTCCAGATTGTCTCGCTCAAGGCTGGTTTGTCAATGCAATATCCGCCGTTGAAGATCGGTCAGGGGCTGTCTCCATGCAGTGGCTCCCGCTCCTCACCGCACGCACAGCACAATAATGGTTTCGTCGTCGAAGCGATCTTTTGCGCCCTGGAAACGGCTTACGTCATCCAGGATTTCGTCGGCAATCTCCTGTGCAGGCCGGTCGCGGTTGCCGCACAGCAGCGCCGACAGCCGCTCATCGCCGTACATCTCTTCTTTTTCGTTCTCCGCATCCAGAATGCCGTCGGAGACAAACACAATCACGTCGCCCGGCTGCGTAGCCACGCTTAACTCTTCATAGGTCACGTTGGGGAACATGCCCAGCGGAAATCCCTCGGCCTTTACCGTTACCGGCTGCCCGGCCCGGCAGAATACCGGCTGCACTGCGCCCGAGTTCGCCACCTCCAGCGTGCGGTTTTCGTCGTTCCACAGCGCAAACAGCAGCACGACGTATTGCGAATCGAGCTTGCGCTCCTGCAGCGCGTCGTTCAGGCGCGTCAGCATCTGCGCCGGGTCAGGCTGCAACTGCGCAGCCGAACGCATAATGCCGCTCACCAGCGCGGCAAACAGCGCCGCCGGCGCGGCTTTTCCGCTCACGTCGCCCAGCACAATCGCCGAGCGCTTCGGCCCGTAGTCGATAAAGTCGTAGAGGTCGCCGCCAATCGAACGCGCCGGCAAAAACCGCACCGCCATCTCGGCATGCTCGTGCTGAGGCGCCTCGGGCGGCAGCAGCCTGAGCTGCACCTCGCGCGCCATCGCAATGTCTTTCTCGAGCTGCGCCTCCTGGCGGCGCACCGCCTGGTACAACCGCGCATTTTCAATGGCGATGGCAATCTGCGAGGCAAGCGTGGTCAGCATCCGCTGATGTTCTTCATTGAAGAAACCAGCCCGTGTGTGCTCCAGGTCCAGCACTCCAATCACGCGCCCCTTGTAGAAGAGCGGCACAACCAGCTCCGACTTTGTTTCGGGATTCATAGGCAGGTAGCGCGGATCTTTTGAAACGTCGGGCACGTTGATGGTTCGCCACTCACTCACCGCCGCGCCCACCAGGCCGCTGGTTATTGAAATCCGCCGCTGCGGCGCATGCGCATAGCCGAATCGCCAGGCGTAGCGCGTAATCAGCGTCTCGCCCTTGTCGTCGAGCAGCATGATGGTGAACATCTGGTAGTCGATCAGGCGGCGCAGCAACTGGCCGATGCGCTCGAGCAGGGGGCCGAGGTCGAGAATCGATGCAAGCTCTGCGGCAATCTCATTCAGAACTTCAAGCGTCTGCGCCTGGCGCGAAACCCGCGCATAGAGACGCGCATTCTCAATGGCCTGCGCAATGCGCGAGGCGGTAAACGTGAGCAGATGCAGATGCTCGGGGCGAAAGTAGCCGGCCTCTTCGCTCTCAATGTCCATCACGCCAATCAGCCGGTTCTTGGCTATCAGCGGCAGGGTCAACTCCGAACGCACGGCGGGGTTGGCTGCGACGTAGTGTTCCGAGGTCGACACATCGTTCAGCAGCATGGGCTGCCGCGTAAGCGCCACCTGGCCCACAACGCCTTTGCCCAGCGGCACGCGCGTGCGCTCCACCTGCGGAGTATGGCCAATCTGGAACCGCATGCGCAGCTCATTGGTACGGTCGTTGAGCAGCAGGATGGCAAAAATGCGGTAGTTGATAACCGCGCGCACCAGCTCGGAGACACGATTCAGCAGCGTCTGCAGGTCGAGCGTGGTGTTGAGCGCTTCGGTGAGCTTCAGCAGATACACCGCGTCCACCGGCTCAATGCGGGCGTTCACCGGGTCAAGATGCGACGCTTCGGCGGGGCGGTAGTCGCCTTCGAGCTCGGTAGGCTCGGGCTGCGGAGTTGGAGTTTTTTTCGTCATGCGTCGATGAGGCAGTCGTCAGTGATCAGTGGTCAGTGATTAGTTTAACCTTGTGGCAATGATTCCGATCGGATATATGGCGAAGCGAGTCTGTTTGAAGCCCGAAGTTTTTCGGGCGCCATCCGTAATCGATATTTATTCTGTCTCATCGTGCATGAACGACGATTTCGCGGACTACATCGGTTTCTGGAAGCACAACGGTTACTGGCTCTTCGATTCGCCGTCCATCCTCGTGAATCTGGCCAGGGAAGCCGGGATCGATTTGACCGGCACGTCGCTGTTTTATTTCGAAGCGCACGAAATGGAATTCGACGGCGCGGTATGGGTGCCATTTACCCCCGAGTCGAGCATCAAAACAGACGTTGAATTACCGGCGAAGAAGACACTCGAAGGCTTCGATGTGGCGACATTTCATGCTGGAAACACGCCCGAATGCTCGCCACTTTCATGCAATGGTTTGGCAGACTCGATGCCAACAAATCAACGCTGCCTTTTTGAATCGTTTGAAGAAGCGAAGTCCCACCTTAGCGCGGGAAGCTTCAACAACGCTGAACCCGGGCCCTATCGAATCGTCGCTGTTTATTCCGTCGATTGGACTGTTACTGACAACTGACCACTGAGAACTGTCTTCACTCCGCTCCTAATTCCCGCACGATCGCCACGCTTGCCGACGCCCCGATGCGGTTCGCTCCCGCTTCGAGCATTGCTTTCACATCGGCCAGGGTGCGGATGCCGCCTGAGGCCTTGACGCCGCAGCGGGCGCCGGCCACGCCGCGCATCAGCGCCACGTCGGCTACTGTTGCGCCGCCGGTCGAGAAGCCTGTCGACGTCTTGATAAAGTCAGCGCCGGCCTGGATGGCAATCTCTGACGCGCGCAGTTTTTCTTCCATCGTCAGCAGCGCGGTTTCAAGAATCACCTTGAGCAGCGCGCCGTTATGGTGGGCAACCGTTGCCGCGGCGTGGATGGTGTGCTGCACGGCGTGGTAGTTGCCGCTCTTGAGTACGCCGATGGGCAGCACCATGTCGAGCTCGCGCGCGCCCAGGCGTGCGAGCGCGGCTGCCTCTTGCCGGAGCGTTGAAACCAGCGACGATCCAAAGGGAAATCCAATTACCACGCCTACGGGAACGCCGGTCCCGGCCAGCGCTTTCACCGCCGCGGCAGCCCAAACCGGGTTCACCATGGCGCAGGCAAACTTGTACCTGGCCGCCTCTTCGCACAATTTTTCAACCTGGGGCCGCGTGGCTTCGGGTTTCAGTATTGTGTGGTCGATAACCGCGGCCACACTCTGCCAGCTGGCGAGCGTCTGCGCGGCGAAGGCGGACGAGTCAAAGGTTCCGTGATCGAATTCGAGATCGGAAGGCGCAATGGGGGTAGCTGCGGGGGTGGTTGCGGACATTGTTTCAGTCTCCTTGCATTCGGGAGGCCGCTCTTGAAAGGCGGCTCTCATCATCCTCTCCCGGGGAAGAAGTATACGGCAAGACCCGCCAGGGGTGTGTAAAGGGCAGGGAACCGACAATGGCGAAAAGGTCAGGCTGCCGGATTGCTAGGAACCGATGTCCATGCGCGCGATCAAACTATTTTCGATGGTGTAGAAATGTTTGACCTCGGTATCGGCCAGCAGTTTCCCTTGAAGATCGTGAACCGTCTGGTGGACATGCATTTCAAAACGGCCATCGGCCTGTTGAGCGATGCCGATGGGCTCCACGTGCGGGTCAAGAATCGCGAACTGCCGCTTCCAGTATTCGCGCACCGCATCAACGCCATGCACGTGTCCACCTTCCATGCCATTGGCCCACGCTACATCGGGACTCATGAGCGCCAACACGCTTTCGATGCGCCGCGCATTGAAGTCGCGGTACGCAGATCTCAGCATGTCGAATTCATCCACGGTTGCGCTCCGGGGTTGTTTACGCCGGCTGATCGGGAGGCATCAGGCAAATGTCGGGCAGATTACGGTAGCGCTCAGCAAAATCCATTCCGTAGCCGATCACAAAAAGGTTGGGAACGGCAAAGCCCACGTAATCGGCTTCGATTTTCTCAATGCGGCGCGAAGGTTTGTCGAGCAACGTGGCGATGCGCAGCGACTTGGGGTGTTGCTGGAGGAAGAGCTTGCGAAGGTAAGCGAGGGTGAGGCCGGTGTCGAGAATGTCCTCGACAATCAGCACGTTTTTGCCCTCGAGCGGCTCGTCGAGATCCTTGATTACCTGGACCGCGCCCGAGCTGCTCTGGCTGCCCTTGGGGTAGCTCTTGACTGCAATGAAATCGAAAGTGGCTTCGGCGTCGATGGCTCTCGCCAGGTCGGCGAGGAAAGGCGCCGCGCCCTTGAGCACGCCCACCATCACCAGCTTCTCGCCTTTCAGGTCGCGCGTAATCTGTTCGCCCATTTCGGCCACCCGCTCGGCAATTTGCTCGCGGGAGATAAGAACTTCGAGTCCTCGAAAAGTCGTGCTAGCCATGCACACAGTATCGCGCGAAACTTTGCGCGACGCCTCTGTGTAAATCGGGGGAGGACGGTAGACGGTGAGCGGTGCACCGTGGACAGATCTGGGCAACCGCCTCCCATCGTCCACCGTTCACCGTTCACCGTCAACCAAACCTGTATTCGCGCCCGTCTATACTTAAGAGAGCAATGTATCCGTATATTCATATCGCGCATCTGATGACGATCCCGACATTCGGGCTTATGCTGTGGCTGGCCGCGGTCACGGCCGCGGTTGTGGTTGACCGCAACTTTAAGCGCGCCCACATTGACGCCGACGCCGTCGGCATCGTGGCCATAGCCGTTGTGGCTGGCATTATCGGCGCCAAAGTCTGGCATATTCTCGACACTCCTTCTGAGTTCCGGCTCGACGGCTGGCGGGTTCTGTACGATACGGCCGGCTTTGCCTGGTACGGCGGGCTGGTGTTCGGCATCGCGGCGCTGGTTTTCCAGGGCTGGCGCGCAAAAGTCGGCGGTCTGCGCATCCTCGACCTGGCCGCTCCTGCCGCCGCCATCGGATACGGCATCGGCCGCGTCGGCTGCTTCCTCTCCGGCGACGGCTGCTACGGGATTCCCACCAAACTTCCCTGGGGAATGGCCTTTCCCCATGGAATCGATCCGGTCTTTGTGCCCGTTCACCCCACCCCGCTTTACGAGATGGCCGCCGGAATCCTCATCGGCGCTTTCCTTTACTGGCGCGGCGGCAAGCCTCACGCCACGGGCGCCATTCTCGGCCAGTACCTGCTGTTGACCGGCGTGGCCCGATTCCTGGTTGAGTTTATTCGCCGCAATCCCAAGGTGCTGTGGGGGCTGTCGAATGCGCAGCTTGCCAGCGCCGGGGCGGCAGTGGCCGGCATCGCCATGATCGTGTGGGCGGCAAAACGGCCAGTTGAGCTGCCTGCGCCGGTGCCGGAGCCTGTCGGCAAGCCGGCGTAGCTGCGGCTGGACTTAGCAACCTGCCGGGCATGCGGCCGATCCATACCCCCCGCCTCGCTTACCCCCTCCCCCCACCTAAAAAGAAGCTAAGTGCTTTATTTTCAGCAGCCTGTACCTTTGATCTCTGGCTGCAACCCGTTGAAAACAAATGAGTTGCTGAGTAAGATCCTCATAAATAAAGGGTTACGGGCGCCGATGTGCAGTGCCTCGGTGGGCCCTCGCGATGAATCTTTCTTTCCTCACCTTGAATGTAGCGCGAAGGGAGGAAATTGCCTGCAATTCCGGCGAAGTTTTTTGCGGACCGAATCGCGGAGACGGGCTGGCTCGAATGAGTATGTTGGCATCAAGGGCGAGCATCTAACGGGCGGAGCTTTTCGCGGGCCGCCGGAGTTGTTTGAATTCGGATACAAATTCTGCCTCATCCACGTCGGAAAGAACTTCAGCCAGACGCTGGGCGGCAGCCCGCAGTTCGGTTCTATCTGCAGGCTGAATGGGTTTCCGGGGCGTCGGCACATACACGCCCAAGGTCTCGCCGCGCCGGGTGACGGCAACAGGGGTATCGGATTCGAGAAAGCGGGCGATCTGTTCCCGAAACTCACGAACGCCGACTTTGATGGCGGGCATAAAGCGTCCTTGTGTACATATCGGTGTACGCCTATGCGTTGTAGAAACCAAGGCATCTTGACTCCGAGGTCAAACAGCATTTCGATGATTGGCGTCTTTGTCACGGCGCACACGGCTTCGATTTTCGAGCTCTTTCCGGTTTGGCCGGTTATTGTCTCGCGGCCCTCGCCGCAGTCAGATCGGTTCCTCTAAACTGCTGAGATGATCCATTGGTGGCAAATCCCGCTCGCGTTAGTCGTCGGAGCGATTGGAGCCTACCTTTGGACCGTACCCTCCTCGACTTTCCAGGATCATATGCGCAAACTTCGGAGAAAACTCAAATCTCACTGAGATCTGAAACTGTTGACATGGCAGAAACTGACGGCTTGCCGGTGGCTCGGGAATAGATGAGACGCATGATCAATTCAGAACGGCTTCCCTTGCGGGTTGCGCTTTTCTAAATAAGCAATCCCGTTTCTGACGCCCGTCTCAATGCGTTCTTCGTCGACTAGACGACACGGGAGTCTTTTCTGAAGATCGCGGTACAGGCTCAATGCTTCTTCCGCCCGCCGCTGCCCCAACCGGCACTCGGCCATGTATTGCATCGCGAGAGTCCTGAAGTCCTCATCTCCACGATCTTGGACCTGGCTAGCCAGTTCGTATGCTTCAGCAAATCTGTCACGCGTTCGATAACAATTCGCCCGTTCGATCAGCATCACAGTTTCAAGGCGACCTTCTGGATCCATGGAATGTGCCGCGTCGAATGCGCAGAGCGCCTCATCAATGGCGTTCAACCGGACGAGACACTGCCCTTTCAGAAAGAGGTGCTCATATTTCCAGTCCTGGAAGTCAGCCCTCTGCAATACGCCACTTCCGAGGTTTTCGGTCACGAGATCAAGCGCCTCCTGAGCACGTCCGAAATCGATGAAGGCCCCCGCTTGTGCCATCACGATGAACGCACGCGAAACATCGTAATCGGGAAATTGCTTCAGATCACGAATGGCATCCTCCCGGATTGCGTCTAGGCCGAGCCAAGTCGAACACGTAACAGTGCCGTATAGAATTTTCATCCTAACGACCGCGTCTTGTGCACGCGCCAGCATCCCTTGATATAGAGCAAGGGCATCACCGAACTTGCGTTCGGCGCTCAGGTGCAGAGCCACTTCAATTTCCAGTTCCGTTACCACGTTCTTAGGTATAAATCAGAACCGCGGGCGAGTGGTCGCCAATCCGGAAGTATTGGCTGGTTTGAAGGTGTGAAGAACAACTGCGGATCCTTCACTGCGGTTCAGGGTGACGGCGTATTGGGGAGGCGGCGGAGTGCTCGAGTTGGGATCGCGGGCGGATGGTTGCCGATCCGGGCTTGTCGTCTTTCCCCAAATAACTCGCTGCTGGCTTGGACTTCGCTGAGGCAGAATGGCCCGTACCGTCAGTTTTTACCGTGTAAGAAACGCGCGCCTTGATAGGAATTACATAGCCGGCGGCATGCCGAACTTCTCGGATCGGCCCTATTCCAGTTCGGTCACCTGGTTTAAGTCGAACGATATGAACCGGGCAGCCGTTTCGACTGCGGAGTGATTACTTTGGCGCTGGGATTGCACTGTATATGGTCGAGCTTCAATGTAAAAGTGATAGCACCCCGGCAGCCGGAACAGTTATGCAACCTGCTGCCAGTGGGGCTTACCTATCGAAAGAGGCGTGATATAGATTGCTGTGTTTCGGATCGCATCGCTCTCCGGTAACTTGCGCTATGCATGGGAACGCTTTCACACGCAGAGCCGGTCTAATGCGCAGAATCTGCCTGATGCGCAAAACCTGCCTGATGGCCTGAGCCGGATACTCAAACCTCTCCAGGCTGCAATCTCGGATTCTTATCCGAGTAATGACTACTCATAGGTTCAAGGTCCCCTTGCAACAAGCAAACGCTGCCAGAATCACCCAGGCGGGTGGTGGCGTGTCCATTGGAACGACAGCCCACCTTGAGGGAGTGCTGCTCGCCGAAAACTCTGAACGCCTTCAGGACAGGCGCATCGGCGAGCAGCAGACTCCACGCTCAGGCTGCGGATCCTTTGGAACAGAATGCAATTGGACAGCCCGTCCCATAGCGGGCCTCACGGCGCCATCCTGGTTTGCCTTATGGTGAGCCAGAGCGAAAGAGGAAATACATGACAGTTGAAGTGGTTCAAGAAACTCCCAGAACGCATTCCGGCCCACTGTTGGCAGCAATCGCAGTGGCGATGCTTCTGGGGTTAGGCGGGATTATCTGGAGCTACTCGCTGAACAACAGACTGGCTACTCAGCAGCAGGCGTTGACGGATGACGCGGCGCAGAACGCCAGGATGAGTGCGGCACTCAACGATACCGAGGCGCGGCTGAGTGTGGACACGGACGAGTTGAAGGCCTCGCTTGGCCTGACGCAGCAGCAGCTGGATACGCGCTCGGCGGCGCTGCAGGTCCGCGAGGCTCGCGGGGAGAGGACAACAGCACGGCTGGCAACTGCGCAGGAGCAGACGCAGGGGCAGGTAGCCGCCGTTTCCACCGCCGTGACCGACGTGCAGACAGATGTCGGCGGCGTCAAGACCGACGTGGCCAAAACGCAGAGCGACCTGGTTGACACCAACAACCAGTTGACGTCGATGAAGGGCGATCTGAACGGCCATAGCTCCCTGATTGCGCGCAATGGCGCGGAGTTGGAAATCCTGAAACACAAGGGCGACCGAAACTACTACGAGTTCACCCTGATAAAAGGGCAGAAGCAGCAGGTGGGGACCGTGAGCCTTGAGTTGAAGAGAGCCGACTCGAAGAAGAGCAAGTACACGCTGGCCGTTTTTTCAGACGACAAGCAGTACGAGAAGAAGGACAAGAGCCTGAACGAGCCGCTCCAGTTCTACAGCGGCAAGGAGCCCATGTTGTTTGAGATTGTGGTGAACAATGTGAGCGCCAAAAACACGGTGACAGGATATCTGTCTGCTCCGAAGGGCGCGCCGGAGCCGGTTGTGGCTTCAGGGCTTTAGGGCGCCAACGGCAGACGCATCCTCTATTCCACATTGAGAAGAAATGGGTATGAAGCTTCTCAACGCTGGTCTCACCAGGTCCGTGGTCCGCGGCGACAGGTCTTCGTCGCTGGGGTGAAGATCCGGATTTCACGGACCTGGGAGGTTGGCGGGGATTCGCACTATGCGAACACCGCTCCAGATTTCCGCCAAACCCGAACTTGGCTCTCAGCTAACGAGAAGAGACGAGGCACTTTTCCAGTGTGGCTGGCCTTTGTGGTTTCCCACCCATCGAGCAAAAGACGCTCGATGGATGGGGCACGGGGCCTTTGAGGTGGATGTGAATCGCCTGAAGGGTTCATCTGTTGTGGGTTGGCTTCGCCGGGGCGGACTAAAACGAAAACGTCGTTTGAAAATTAATGGCGCGATTGCCGGGAGTGGGATTGGCGAACGGTCCTGTTGCCAGCGTCTGCGTCGAATTGAAGAGCGGCGAAAGCAGAACTCCGTTGGGCGTGCCCAGGTTGACGATATTGAGAACATTAGAAGCGCCCACCACAAAGGTCAGGTTGAACCTTCGCGGCGCCGTCTGGTCGAGCTTTACCGCTGCTCCACCGTTTCCAATGCCACGGCCGGTCACGCTGTTTCCATTGGCGGTGTAGGTTTGGCCTTCGCCCGCGGTCTTTGTTCGCGGGCCCACGCCCACCACCTTGCTGAAGCGCACGTGATACACCACATTGGCCGGGCCGGTGCCCAAATCGAAGGGAATCAACTGCTCATGCGTTTGGTTGTCCACGGGATCGGTGTCGAGGCAGCCATAACGTGTGGACACGACACCGGCAGCGCCGCAGGCACCGAAGGTTGGCCGCGCGTTGAACAGGTTGTTGCCGGTAAGATCTTCGCCAATCGTTATGTCGTAAGGCACGCCCGATCGCGCGGTGAGCACGGAGGCAAAGACGATTCCCCATGGGCCCGTGTAGCTGTTGAGGAAGGTGAGCCGCTGGCGGTAACCAAAAGGAGCGCGGCCGTAGTCGAGACCCGGATCGGCGGCCACTGACGGCCCATCGAACACTCCGGTGGCATCGGCTTTGGCCTCGTTGATGAGGTAATTGCCAGTGAATATGAAGCGCTTGAGTTGAACGCTGGCCGAAAAAATGAGCTGATTCTGCCGGTAGACGCCGCCGGACTGGAACTGATAGTTGTACACGGCCGGGGCCGGGCCGGTAAGCGTATAGTCGGCGAGGTCAAAGGTCGGGGCATTGATGGAATTGTTCAGGTAACTGTGAACTCCCCGCGTGTATAGGTATGTCACGTTTGCCGTGATGCCCTTTGCAATCTGGCGGTCGACGCCCACCCCGGCCTGCATGTCGAGCGCCGCGTGGAAATGCCTGTCGATGGTTTGAATTGACTGCGAGGTGGAGCTGAGCGCGGCAAACATCGACGGGGACACTTGCGTCGCGGGGTCGTAGAAGTCCGGGTTCTGAACTACGTAATTGGTTTGGTTGATGCCGTTGTTGTGGACGGCCTGCGCGATGTAGGGAGTGCCTGAGAACGATCCGGCAAAGGAGTTGGGTATGGTGAAGCGGTTATAGAACCAGCCATAGCCGGCGCGGACAATTGTTTTTGCGGCAGGTGCGCCATTCGTTTTGGGGCTCCATGCAATCGCCAGGCGCGGCGCCCAGTCGTCATGATCGTGAATACGGTTCTGTCCTTCCAGGCGCAGCCCCATGCCGATGTCGAAGTTTGGCCTGGCTTTCCAGTCGTCCTGAAAAAAGGCCGCTCCGTCGAACAGCTTCACGCTCACAGCTGGATTTGTAATCACAGTGGCTGCGTATTGCGTGGGTTGCGCCGCCATGTATGCGGCTGTGGTTTCGAAAGTGTACTTTCCGATCTCGCCGCTGGTTGCAAAACTCGTGTCGTTGTAGAGCCGCAGCCGCGTTCCGAATCGCAGGGTCTGGTTTCCCGCCGTCGCTGTTGAGTAGTTCTGCAACTCGAGGTTGTTTTGCGTGTCGCGCTCCGCACCCGAGTTATTGCCGCCGTTGGTGAAAGCGCCTTCAAGAATGACGGTGGGTGCGCCGCTCACCTCTTCCTGGTTGTTGATGATGTGACTCCACTGAATGTGAGTTTCGTTCACAAAGTGGGGATTGACCAGGAAAGTCTCGCCAAGCTGAAGTGCGTTTTCTTCACTGAGAATGGTGGAGGCCTGCGAGGGCAGGTCCAGCGCGCCCACGTTCTGGCCGGTAAGGTAAGTCCGGTAAAAGGCATCACGCAGCGAAAGAAAGTTGTCTGCGTTGAGCTGAACATCGATCCGCGGATTGACTGAGAGCGTGTCGACCGGCGCTGGAACGGCCTGGCGAATGTTCGCAGACAGGTCGGCGGGATTCAGTGCGTCCACCATGTTCTGGTTCTTGAAGATCATGCGGTAGCCGTTGAAGTAGTAGGCGGCGTTTTTAGCGATGGGCCCACCGACGTTGCCGAGAATTGTGTACTGGTAGTAGCTGGGCTGGTCGGCGACGAGCGGATTTGCGGTGTTCACGGCCGAGGGGTTGCCGCCGGCGGAGACGGAGCCCTGTAACTTCTGTGATCCCGGCTTGGTAATAATCTCCACGCGTCCATAGCCGATGCGGTCGAATTCCGCCGAAAAGGGATCCTGATTTACGCGGATTTCGAGGATCGAAGATTTGGGTGGAATCTGGCCGCCGGCAAAGCCGTCAATGTAGATTTCTCCGCCGTTCGGTCCGGCGGCGGGTCCGGCCAGAGCCTGCAGTTCGCCTTGCAACTCGCTGGGGTCGTCAGAGAGCGCATCGAGGGCGCTGCCGCGAATGATGGTGGCGCTTGCGTTTTGGTCAGCACCTACGCCTACCTGTTGGTTGGTTCCGGCGACCGTCACTTCTTCTTTTTGAGCGGCGATGGCCAGCTTCAAATCGACCTGCTTCGATTCACCCTTCCCAAACATGACGCGGTCGACCCTGTAGACATCGAAGCCCTTCGCTTTGGCTTCAATGGAGTAGGTCCCCGGCCTCAGGCCGACGAAGCTGTACTGGCCGTCGGCGTTGGAGTCAGTTTCGACGCCGCGCCCCGCGCCCTTGACCGTTACCAGCGCGCCGACAATGGCTGCGCCGCTCGGGTCAAGCACTGTTCCGTGGAGCGATGCCGATGGGGAGGGTGCCTGCGCCGTTGCGTGCCCAGCGCCATTGAGAGACGCGATCAGCAGGATTCCAGGGCACAATATGCGAAACTTCAATCTCATTTTCTTAATTTCGTACCGACTGCTTTTGAAATGGCCTCGACGACAAAAACACAATTGCCTGTGCGCTTGTGTTGAAAGCGGCACACGAAACCCAGTGCGTTGGAAAGCAAAAGCAGAACGAGGAAAAAGTAAATCAGATCAGGTACCCGGCGCCCGCGAATTTGGAGTGCGCGAGAACAGTTGCTGCAATATCAGAATTTCTTCGAATAAAGTTTCTCACGGCGAACGGCGGGTTCGGAAGTGCTTTTGTCGATACCCGCATGCGGCCGGGGCTCTATAGCCTGCGAATAAACGCAAGCGCCTCAGTGAGTTGTGGAAATCTCGCCTCTTCTTCCTTGAACGCGGCCGAGTGTACGCATCGCCTCAGACCGCGCATCCGCACCGGGTGCTTCAAATGCAGCATCTCGTGGTACAGCAGGTATTCGATTGCATAGCGGGGGCTCGACGGCCGGTCGAAGACGCGGCTCACGACGATCGTATTGTGGGCGGCGTCGTAGTGGCCGAGCGATCGCTTGGCGTGATGTTCGCTCCAGGTCAGCTCGGGCCTGCCCATGAGCCCTGAAAAAAAACGGGTGTTCAGCGACTCGAAGACCTCTTCAAGATTGAAGAACCGGCCCTCCGGGCCAAAGTAGCGCTTGCTGCCGCGCGCGGTGCGGATGAGTTCGGCCTGCCGCGTGACCGCGGCGCTGGCGCAGAACCGCTTGTAGCGCAGGTTGTGCGCGGCGTCGATGGATTTCTTGTAAAGCTTGGCCAGCAGGATGTGCGCGATGGCGCGGATCACCGATTCAGGCGCGCCCTCAAGCAGGTCTGAGAGGCTGGCCAGAATCAGTCCGTCGCGCAGCCGGATGCGCGTATTGAGCGAGGTGAATCGCTTGAACTTTACCTGGATAACGGGCATCGGCGCCCGCGGCCTGAGCGCCCGGTATTCCTCTTGAAAGATAGCTGAAACGTCGGGGGTCACCGAAAGCAGGATAGCAAAGTACAGCCAGTAGCCAATAGCCAATAGCCAGAAGCCAATAGCCAATAGCCAGAAGCCAATAGCCAATAGCCGGTCGGCATCACTGAAATGGATCGCCAGGCGTGCTGCGATCCGTCTCTCGTCAAATGCCGTCAAGTGGTCATCACGGAAGGGAATGCATGAAAGGCTCGTTCAAGGAACTTATCGTTTGGCAGAAGGCCGTGAAACTCACAGTGAATATCTACAAGCTCACAGCCACCTTTCCACCGTCAGAGCAGTTCGGATTGACGAATCAGCTGCGTCGGGCATGCGTCTCAATTGCGAGCAACATTGCGGAGGGTTATGGTCGAGCAACGAAAGGAGAGAATGTTCAGTTTCTTGGTCACGCCAGAGGCTCAAACTGCGAAGTTCAAACGCAACTTGTCATTGCGAGCGAGTTGGGCCTCGGGTCCGATGAACTGCGCGGCGTCGCAGAAGGCCTGTGCGACGAAATCGGGCGCATGCTTGTGGCCATGATGAAGAAGCTCAGAGACTAGATTCACGACGCTGATCACATCGGTTTCTTCCCATCGGCTGCCACGTCCGGTTTTGTCCTACTGGCTACTGGCTATCGGCTACTGGCTACTGGCTGCCTTTATTTTGGCTCCGCCCGGTCCTGCCCCTTCTCATCCGGATGCGCCTTGAAGTATGCTTCCTGATCGGCGGTCACCTGCCTGGCCTGCGCGGCCAGGTCGGTAATGGCGTCGATCGCTTCCTGGCGCGACACTTCAAAACCGGGTTCGCTGGTCAGGCTGTTGAGAATCGACTGCCAGCGCGCAATCGATTCGTTCATCGGCTTCATGTTGATGCGGATATCGGCCTTGCGGTCGGCGTACAGGTCAAGGTTTGAGCTCAGCTCGTCCATCAGCGCGGCGAAGTTCTCAAGCTCGTCTTCCACGCGATGGGAGCGCGCTGCCGAATGGGCCCGTCTGACTAGCCCCTGAATGGTGTCGGCGCGCTGATTGAGAAACTTGACGTAAAGATCGAGCCGGTCGACGGGTGAGACGCCGGCTTCGGCGATCTGTTCCTGCTGGGCCGGGGTGAGCGGATCGGGCTTGTTCTTTTGTGCGCAGAGCGGCACTGCGAGAAGAAGGCAGAGAAGAAATGGGGTAAGCGTTCGCATGGCGGCA